>Ga0187893_10001951_pt1 | contig 47050 bp, 49 predicted proteins | sample MA1701074metaG_FD_139574 | JGI IMG/M metagenome (GOLD analysis project Ga0187893, IMG submission 139574) | White microbial mat communities from a basaltic lava cave in the Kipuka Kanohina Cave System on the Island of Hawaii, USA - MA170107-4 metaG ... | reverse complement strand
GGTGAACGCCTGGTGCATGCCGGGAGGGAAGATCGCCTTCTACACGGGGATCTTCCCGGTGCTCCAGGACGAGGCGGGGATGGCGTTCGTGATGGGCCACGAGGTCGCGCACGCCCTCCTCCGGCACGGGGCGGAGCGGATCAGCCAGAACCTGGCGGCGGGGGTGGTGGGGGAGCTCCTCTCGGCGGGGATCGGGGGAAGGGACGAGGAGAAACGGGCGCTCGTCCGGACCTGCTTCGGGGCGGCGGCGGGGCTGGGGATCCTGCTCCCCTTCAGCCGGGCGCACGAGTCGGAGGCGGACGCGCTCGGGCAGAAGCTGATGGCGCAGGCGGGCTACGACCCCCGCCAGTCGGTCGAGGTCTGGAGGCGGATGCAGGCGACGGCGGGGGGAGGGGGGACGCCGGAGTTCCTCTCGACCCACCCCGCGCACGAGACGCGGATCCGCGACCTGGAGGCGGGGATGGCCGGGGCGGTGGAGCTCTACGCGAGGAGCGCGCGGGCGCCGGTGGCGGCCCTGCCGGCGGTCGGGGGCCGGAAGGGCCTGGGGAAGGGGGGAGGAGGGGAGGCGCTCCGCGCGGAGGCGGGGAGCGTGGCGGTCCGGGCCGGCGCGGGGAAGCGGGGCGCGCTCGGGGACGGGAGGAAGGCGGTGGTCCTCGAGTTCTCGTTCGACCGGGACGTCTTCCTCTCCAGCGCGCGGATGGGCGGGCCGGGGGGCCTGGACGTCCGGCTCGAGGCCGGATCGGGGATCGCGGGCGGCGAGCGGAAGGCGATCACGATCTTCCGTCCGGACGGGAGCGGCCCGGAGTTCCCGGCGGGGCGCTACACGGCGACCTTCGTCGGGTCGGCGAGCGGTCGGGGCTTCTGGCTCGGGGCCGCCTTCGACGTGCCGTGAGGGCCGGGAAAAGGGTTGCACGCGGAACGGGGCGCGCCTAGAATGAGGGGCGTGAAGCGGCTGGCGCTCGCGGTCCTGGCGCTGCCCCTGGCGGGATGTCTCTGCCGGGAGCCCAACTACCGGAACTACGGGGCGCGGCCGCACGAGTGGGATCTTCCGTCGGGGTCGGAGGAGAAGGTCTTCGGCCCCCTGCAGTTCGAAGAGGTGAAGGACTTCGTTCGCGAGAAGGAATCCGAAGGCTGGGAGGTCATCGGCTTCGAGCCGGCGAGCCTGCCCGAAGAGCTGATGGTCAACTCCGTGGAGCTCGACCGCCCGACGAACCGGGTGACGGCCGCGGAGCTGGTCCGTCCCTCGAAGGGGAAGCGCGGCCCGTGGACGTTCGACCTCCCCCGGACGATGGACGACGGGGTCGACCCCCCGAAGAAGGCGTCCATTCCGCCCTACCTCGATCAGGGCGTGAAGGGGCACCTCCAGAAGTACATCGTCGTCATGCGCCGCTGGCACTAGGATCCCGCCCCGCGCCCGAAGCCCTCCTGGCATGATCGTTCGCCACAAGACGCGAGAGGTCCCCTGCGGGAAGCTGGCCATCGGGGGCCGGAACCCGATCTGGGTCCAGTCCCTGACCACGACCAAGACTTCGGACCTCGAGGCGACGAAGGCCGAGGTCCGGCGCATGCTGGACGCGGGCTGCGAGATCGTCCGGGTGGCGGTCTTCGACGTGGCCGACGCGCGGGCCCTCGGCGCGGTCAAGAAGTTCCTGGGCGACGTCCCCCTCGTCTCCGACATCCACTTCAACCACAAGTTCGCGCTCGAGGCCCTCGAGCAGGGCGTGGACAAGGTCCGGCTCAACCCCGGGAACGTCGGCGGCCTGGCGGGCCGCTTCGACGGCGTGGGGAAGGAGCGCGTGAGGATCGTCGCCGAGGCGGCCAGGAGGAAGGGCGTCTCGATGCGGGTCGGGGTGAACTCCGGTTCCGTCGAGAAGGACCTCCTGGACAAGCACGGCTGGGCGACGGCGGACGCGATCGTGGAGAGCGCGATGCGCCACTGCGAGTGGCTGGAGGCCTGCGGGTTCCGGGACACGGTGGTTTCCCTCAAGTCGACGAACATGGAGACGGTGATCGACGCCTACCTGCGCTTCGGGAAGGCGACGGACTATCCCCTCCACGTGGGCGTCACGGAGGCGGGTCTCCCGGGCTACGGGACCCTGAAGAGCGCGATCGGGATCGGCCGGATCCTGCTCGAGGGGCTGGGCGACACGATCCGGGTCTCGCTCACGGGGGACAAGGCCCTCGAGATGGAGGCCGGGTTCGACATCCTGAAGGCCACGGGCCGCCGCGTCCGCGAGCCCGAGATCAACGCCTGCCCGGAGTGCGGGAGGATCGCGATCGACCTGAAGAAGGTCGTGAACGCCGTCAAGGACCGGATCCGAGACGTCCGGGAGCCGATGAGGATCTCGATCCTCGGCTGCGCGGTGAACGGCCCCGGGGAGGCCGCCGAGGCGGACATCGGGGTGGCCGGCGAGCGGGGCCAGGGAATGATCTTCAAGAAGGGGGTCCTCCTTCGCCGAGTGAAGGAGGAGGAGATGGTGGACGAGCTCGAGAAGGAGATCCGCAAGCTCGCCGCGGAGATGCGCGCGGGCGGAACGGGAGCCTGATGGCCTACTACACGAACATCCGGTACGGGAAGATGCGCCTCGTGGGGCGCTTCAAGACCGAGCGCGACGACCTGCGCCAGCGCGACCGGTGCCTGGTGCGGACGGACCGGGGGAAGGAAGTGGGCGAGGTGATCTCGCCGCTGCAGCCGATCCCGGAGACGCTGCCGCCGGAGAGCCTCTGGGACGTGATCCGCCGGGCGAGCCCCGAGGACGTGGTCCACGCGGAGCGGCTGGAGAAGGAGAGCGTCCCGCGGGCGCTCCAGGTCTGCCGGGAGATCGTGAAGAAGCTGAGCCTCCCCATGAAGCTGACGGAGGTCGACTACGTCTGGGGCGGCGAGCGGATCATCTTCTACTTCACGAGCGCGACGCGGGTCGACTTCCGCGAGCTCGTCCGCCAGCTCGCCCACGAGTTCCGGACGCGGATCGAGCTCAAGCAGGTGGGAGCCCGCGACGAGGCGCGGCTGATCGGGGACGCCGGGCACTGCGGCCTCACCCTCTGCTGCCGCAACCACCTCAAGGAGCTGGGCGGCATCACGATGGACATGGCCAAGATCCAGAAGCACACCGCGGACCCCTCGAAGATCACGGGGCGCTGCGGGAAGCTCCTCTGCTGCCTCCGCTACGAGTACACGGCCTACAAGGAGGCCCGCCAGCTCCTCCCGGCGCGGGGCGCGCGCCTGGAGACGAAGAAGGGGACGGGCTTCGTGGTGGAACAGAACATGCTCCTCCGCGAGGTGGTGATCGAGGTCCAGGGGGGCGACCGGGTGATCGTGAAGCTCGAGGAGATCGCCGGGCAGCCCGCGCCCGTGGCGGGCTGCGACGGCTGCTCCACCCCCGCGACCGGAGCCCCCTCCCCGGCGGCGACTCCGGAGGACAAGCCGTCTCCCGCATCCCCTCCGGCGCCGGAGGCGGCCGAGGCCGCGGCCCTGGAGACCGACACGAAGACGGATACCCCGGTCGTGGCGGAGCCCTCCTCCGCGCCCGCGGCTCCGCCGCGTCCCGCTTCCCCTCCGTCCCGGCCTCCGCGTCCGGCCTCGGGCCCGCCCAAGGCCTCCCCTCCGCGCCGCGAGATGTGGGTGGCGGCGCTCCCCGCGGCGGAGGTCCCGCCCGGCGGGGCGAAGGTCGCGGACCTCGGGGGGCGCAAGGTGGCGGTCTTCAACCTGGACGGGATCTTCCACGCGCTCTCCAACGAGTGCGGCCACCAGGGCGGGCCGCTCGGGGAGGGGAAGGTGGAGGGCTTCGCGGTGATCTGTCCCTGGCACCAGTGGAAGTTCGACGTGACGACGGGGCACTGCCTTTCGGTCCCGGGGTCGAGCGTGCGGCGCTACGAGTGCGCGCTGCTGGGGGAGGAGCTCTACGTCAAAGTTTGACCGTCCCCGGCTTTCCTGATAGAGTGGGTCCATGAGCCTGATCGAAGGGAAATTCGGCAAGAACATCGTCGTGACCAGCGTGGACGCCGTGGCCAACTGGGCGCGGGCGTCCAGCCTCTGGCCGATGCTCTTCGGCATCGCCTGATGCGCCATCGAGATGATGGCGACGGCTGCGTCGCGCTATGACTGGGACCGGCTGGGCGTGATCCCCCGCGCCACGCCGCGGCAGAGCGATCTCATGATCGTCGCCGGGACGGTGAACGCGAAGATGGCGCTCGTGGTGAAGAAGCTCTACGAGCAGATGCCCGACCCGAAGTACGTGCTGGCGATGGGCGTCTGCGTCGTGGGGGGCGGCCCCTACTACAAGTGGGGCTACTCGGTGGTGAAGGGCGTGGACAAGGTGGTCCCGGTGGACATCTACGTGCCCGGCTGCCCGCCCCGCCCGGAGGCCCTCCTCGACGGCATCCTCAAGCTCCAGCAGAAGATCGCCCGGCAGACGCTGGCCAAGGGGGAGCCGGTGGACAAGGACGCCTACCAGGTGAGGCCGGCCATCCCGAACCGGAAGGGGGCCTACGCCGAGGTGAAGCCGTTGAACTAGGGCGCAAGCCCTCATTTTTGTTTCTTTTGCGGCCGCGGTTGCGGCGATGCGGCCGCAAAGAAAACAAAAGGAACAATCCCCCGATGGCCCAGAAAGCCCTCGAAACTCAGGACATGCTGCTCAACATGGGGCCGCAGCACCCCTCCACCCACGGGGTGCTCCGCCTCATGATCCGGACCGACGGGGAGATGGTGAGCGAGTGCACCCCCGTCGTGGGCTACCTCCACCGCTGCGCCGAGAAGATCGGGGAGAACCTCCGCTACGAGCAGTTCGTGCCCTACACGGACCGGATGGACTACCTCTCCTCGATGAGCGACAACCTGGGCTTCTGCCTGGCCGTCGAGCGCCTGATGACGATCGAGATCCCGGAGCGGGCGAAGGCGATCCGGGTCGTCATGGCGGAGCTGAACCGCATCGCCTCCCACCTCCTCGCGTTCGGGACCTACGGCCTGGACATCGGGGCGTTCACGCCCTTCCTCTACGCCTTCCGGGAGCGGGAGATCATCCTCAACATGTTCGAGTACGTCTGCGGGGCGCGGCTGACCTACAACTACGTCAAGGTCGGGGGGGTCACGCGGGACGTGGACAAGAGGTTCGCGGAGATGGTGACGAACTTCCTGGCCATCTTCGACGACCGCCTGAAGGACTACAACGAGCTCCTCTCCGAAAACTCGATCTTCCGGACCCGGACGCTCGGCCTGGGGATCTTCTCTCCGGAGATGGCCGTCGACTGGGGCCTGACGGGCCCGAACCTCCGGGCCTCGGGCGTGAACTACGACGTCCGGAAGGCGATGCCCTACTCGGGCTACGAGAAGTACCAGTTCGACGTCCCGCTCGGGACGGACGAGGTGGGGAAGGTGGGGGACTGCTGGAACCGCTACTGGGTCCGCATCCTCGAGATGCGGGAGAGCTGCAAGATCGTCAAGCAGGCGATGGAGGGTCTCCCGGCCGGGAAGTTCGCGGCCGACCTCCGGAAGATCAAGCCGCAGGTGGGCGAGGCCTACACGGCCATCGAGAACCCCCGGGGCGAGCTCGGCTTCTACATCGTCTCGGACGGCTCGGAGACCCCGACGCGGGTCAAGGTGCGCGCGCCGAGCTTCGTCAACCTGGCGATCATGAGCGAGGCGGGGAAGCACCAGCTGATCGCGGACCTGATCGCGATCCTGGGGTCGATCGACATCGTCCTGGGGGAAATCGACCGGTAGGAGACTCGGAATCGTTCGTCGCTTGGGGTTCGTACGATTCCGAGAAGAATCAGCGGCGCCGGGTCCGGCCGAAGTCGTCGGTGAACAGGCGCGTCACTTCCTTCCAACGCAGCGGATAGACCGTCATCACGCCTTTGCCGTCTTCCTCGAGCTCGACGTCCCGGATGTACCTGTAATTCGTGCGCTCCCGCTCGGCGCATCCGGGCAGATCCTTCTCGATTCTATCGTGGCAGGTTGATCGGGGACGGATCGGCGGGTAAGGTGAGGGCATGAGGCGGAAGGCCCTGTCGCTGGGGATGCTTCTCCTGGCGGGCTGCGCGGCGCGGACGTCGCCGCATCCGCTGGTGCCGCCGGAGACGCAGTACACGGCGGGGGGGACGATGGCGGCGCTGGGCGGGACGGCGGGCCTGGTCGCGGCCGCGGAGATGACGGACCGGGACCGCTCGCCCCGGACTCGGGCCGCGGGGGTCGCGGCGGGGGCGGCGGGCGCGGCGCTCATGGCCGTCGCCGTCGCCGAGGCGATCGAGGTCGAGCGCGAGCGCGAGAAGTTCATGCGGCTCCAGGCGGCGTTCTGGCGGCACTGGTTCGGGAGCCCGCCCGCGGACGGCCCGTTCCGGGAGCCCCCGCCGCCGCTTCCCGAGGTCCCCTTCAACTTCCCGAGGGAGGGAGGGCCCCTTTCCGGCGAGGCCCCGGACTAGGCGCCGGATGAGGGCTGCGGGCGCCTGCGGGAGGGTCGCGCTCGTCGCGATCCTCGGGTGCGCGGCGCCGGCCGCGGGCTGCGTGCTCCCGGACGGGCGGCAGGACTTCCGGCCGACGCGCGACCTGGCCTCCCCGTTCAAGGCCTTCGGCCGCCTCGAGGTGGGGTCCTTCGAACTCGCGGTCCCGGCCGAAGGGATGGGCGACCTCCCGGGCGACCTCGCCGGCCGGATCGCGAAGTCCCTCGACGGAACGGGCCTCTTCGGCGGAGAGGGCCGCGTGCTGCGCGTGGAGGGGAGGATCACGCATATCGACCCCGGGAGCCGCTCCCTCCGCTTCTGGTGCTTCTACGGCGAGGGCGAGGGCGCGCTCGAGGCGCGGGTGAGCTTCAGGGACGATGCGGGCTCGACCGTCGCCGAGGGAGTCGCCCGGGGCACGGTCCTCGACGGGTTCTGAGGGGGGACGATGGGCACGGCCGTGCGCCGGCTCGCGGCGGCTGTCGCGGACTTCGTCGAGCGGAACTTCGAGCAAGTCTTCTCGCGTCCCCCCGAGCCCCCGCGCTGAGCGCGGGTCGCTAGTCCTTGAGTTTCAGGACCTCCACCTTCCTGAATTCGATGGGGTGGCTCTCGGCCTGGAGGGAGATCCAGCCCTTGTCGATCAGGAGCTTCGCCTCGTCCTGGATCAGCTTCTTCCCGTAGGCGTCCTTGGGGTCGAGCTGGGGCTTGCCGTAGCTGAAGACGAGCTCGCCGTCCACGAAGTGCCGGATCGTGTCCGAGCCGCGGACCTCGGCCTCGAAGGTCACCCAGGCGTCGCCGCGGACGGTCTTGGACTTCGAGTTCAGGCAGTGGGTCGTGACCAGCTTCTCGTCGATCACGACGTTCGTCCCGGGCGTGCAGAGGTTCGCGGTGGGGCGCTCGCCCGTCTCCTTCCCGCCCAGGAACTGGGCCTCGATCGAGACGGGGAAGGGCTGGTCCTTCTCCATCGTGGCGGGATCCTGGCAGTGGAGCATGACGCCCGAGTTCCGGAAGGCCCAGCCGGGCCCGCCCGGGGACTGCTCCCCGACGAAGCGGTACTCGATCCGGATCCGGTAGCGCGAGAAGGGCTCCTTGTAGAAGAGGTGGCCGAACTTGTTCCCGAACTTCTCGTACTTGTCGTAGGAGACCCGGATCGCCCCGCCCTCGACGCGGAAGGTGTCGAGGACATTCTCCCCGAGCGGGTGCCCGGCGAACTTCGGGGTCCAGCCGTCGAGGTCCTTCCCGTTGAAGAGCGGGGTCCACTCGTCCTGCGCGGACGGGAGGAGGAGGAGCAGGGCGGCCGCGAGCCGGGTCGTCATCGTCGATCCCTCGTCGAGGACGACCAAGCTACGCGAAGCGGCCTCCCGAATCAACGACCTTGCGAGCCGAAGAACGCGGCGTTCTCGGCGATGAAGCCCTTCCAGTGCTCGGGCACCTCGTCCTCCCGGAAGATCGCCCCGACGGGGCACGCGGGGACGCAGGCCCCTCAGTCGATGCACTCCGCGGGATCGATGTAGAGCATCCTCTCGCCCTCCTGGATGCAGTCCACGGGGCAGGCGGGAACGCAGGCCTTGTCCTTGACGCCGATGCGAGGTGGGGGACCTCGCGGCCGAGCTCCAGGTCGAGCGCGCGGTCATCCTCTGCCCGGAGCCCGTCTTCTCGCTCAACCCGTTCGCGCACGCCGAGCCCGCGGCGCCCGGGACGGCGGCCACGACGCTCGACGCCCTCGTCCGGGCCCACCTCGTGCGGGCGCTCAAGCTCTGCCGGGGGAAGATCTACGGGGCGGACGGGGCGGCGGCGCTCCTCGGTCTCAAGCCCTCCACGCTCCAGTCGAAGATGAAGCGTCTCGGGATAGACCGTGGACAGGGGAGGACGGGGCCCCTAGAATAGCCGCCCGATGGCGGACCGTGAGGCGCTGGAAGTCGACGTCCTCTTCGTGGGGGCGGGCCCGGCGGGCCTGGGGGGGGCGATCCGCCTGGCCCAGCTCGCGAAGGAGGCCGGGGCCTCGCTCAACATCGCCGTCATCGAGAAGGCCAAGGAGGTCGGCGCCCACACCTGCTCCGGCGCCGTCATGGACCCGAAGGCCCTCCGGGAGCTGATGCCGGATTTCGCGTCCAAGGGCTTCCCGATCGAGGCGCCGGTCGGGGACGACCTCGTCTGGTTCATGACCCAGGAGGAGGCGGTCGGGCTCCCCTATCTCCCGCCCTCCCTCCGCCAGCACGGGAACGTCATCATCTCGCTCGGGCAGGCGGTCCGGTGGCTGGGCAAGGAGGCGGAGGCCCTCGGCGTCAACGTCTTCCCCGGCTTCCCGGCGGTGGACGCCCTCGTCGAGGGCGGCCGAGTGGTCGGCGTCCGGACGGGCGACAAGGGGATCGACAAGCAGGGGGAGAAGAAGGCGAACTACGAGCCCGGGGTCGACATCAAGGCGAAGGTCACGGTCGTGGGCGAGGGGCCGCGGGGCTCGCTCACGCGGATCCTGACCGACCGCTTCGATCTCGCGAAGGGCCGCTCGCCGCAGGTCTACGCGACGGGCGTGAAGGAGATCTGGGAGCTCCCGGAAGGGGGGACGCACCGGGGCCGGGTGATCCACACGATGGGCTGGCCGCTCCCCAGCGACACCTTCGGCGGGGGCTTCATCTACACGATGTCCCGCGACCGGATCGACATCGGCTTCGTCGTGGGCCTCGACTACCGCGATCCCTTCACCGACCCGCACCACGAGTTCCAGAAGTGGAAGACCCACCCGCGCGTCCGGGCGGTCCTGGAGGGCGGGAAGATGGTGGAGTACGGGGCCAAGACCATCCCCGAGGGCGGCTGGGAGGCGGTGCTCAAACTCCAGATGCCGGGGGCCCTCCTGGTGGGCGACTCGGCGGGTTTCCTGGACGGCCAGCGCCTGAAAGGGGTCCACCTCGCGCTCAAGAGCGGCATGCTCGCCGCCGAGACGGCGTTCGAGGCGGTCGGGAAGGGGGACGTCTCGGAGAAGGCCCTCTCCGCCTACACCGAGCGGGTCGAGGCGAGCTACATCAAGAAGGAGCTCTGGAAGGCCCGGAACTTCAAGAAGGGCTTCAAGCTCGGCTTCTACGCGGGGGTGCTCGGGGCGGCGGCCGGGGAGTTCACGGACGGCTGGAGCCCCTTCGCGGGAATCGAGGTCCCGGCCGGCCACACTCGGATGCGGAAGCGGAAACCCGGCGAGGAGCCCGAGCGGATCAAGTTCGACGACGCGCTCACGTTCTCGAAGACGACCGATGTCTACCACTCGGGGACGACGCACGAGGAGGACCAGCCCTGCCATCTGAAGGTCCTGGAGCCCGACCTCTGCACGTCGCGCTGCACGAAGGAGTACGGGAACCCCTGCCAGCACTTCTGCCCGGCGGCGGTCTACGAGTGGGTGAAGAAGGACGACTCGGACCCGGGCCGGCTCCAGATCAACTTCTCCAACTGCGTCCACTGCAAGACCTGCGACATCATGGACCCCTACGACATCATCCGCTGGGTCCCCCCGGAGGGCGGGGGCGGTCCCGGGTACGTGAACCTGTAAGCCATGGCGGCCTTCAAGAACCTGGTCGGCGGGAACTGGGTCCCCGCGAAGGGGGGGAAGACCTTCCCGGACCGGAACCCCGCGGACCTCGAGGACGTGGTCGGGGACTTCCCGGCGAGCGGTCCGGAGGACGTCGACGCGGCGGTCGCGGCGGCGAAGAAGGCCTTCGACGGCTGGCGCCGCACACCCGCGCCGAAGCGGGGCGAGCTGCTCTTCAAGGTGGGCGAGATCCTGACCCGCCGGAAGGAGGAGATCGCGCGCGCGATGACCCGGGAGATGGGGAAGGTCCTGAAGGAGGCGCGGGGGGACGTCCAGGAGGGCATCGACACGGCCTGGGTCCACGGCGGGGAGGGCCGGCGGCTCCACGGTTTCTCGGCGCCCTCCGAGCTCCCGAACAAGGCGGGCTGGACGGTCCGCGCGCCGATCGGGGTCTGCGGCCTGATCACGCCCTGGAACTTCCCGCTCGCGATCCCCACCTGGAAGTCCTTCCCGGCCCTCGTGGCCGGGAACACGGTGGTCCTCAAGCCCGCGAGCGACACCCCCCACTGCGCCCATCTCCTCATGGAGGCCTTCCTCGAGGCGGGCTTCCCGCCCGGGGTCGTCAACCTCGTCCACGGCTCGGGCGGGAAGGCCGGGACGGCGCTCGTCCGCCATCCGGACGTCCGCGTGATCAGCTTCACGGGGTCGAGCGAGGTGGGCCGGGAGATCCACGCGGAAGCGGGCCGGGCGCTCAAGCGGGTTTCGCTCGAGCTGGGCGGAAAGAACGCCCAGATCGTGATGGACGACGCGGACCTCGAGCTCGCCCTCGAGGGCGCTCTCTGGGGCGCCTTCGGGACGACGGGTCAGCGCTGCACGGCCACCTCCCGCCTCATCCTCCACCGGAAGGTCCACGACGAGTTCCTCGGGCGCCTGGTCGAGCGGGCGAAGAAGCTGCGGCTCGGCCCCGGCCTGGACGAGGGGAGCGAGGTGGGCCCGCTCATCAACCCCGACCGGGTGAAGGGGGTGGAGGACTACGTCCGGATCGGAAAGAAGGAGGGGAAGCTCCTCTGCGGAGGAGAGCGGGCGAGGGGGGGAGAGCTGGAGAGGGGCTGCTTCTACAGGCCCACGGTGTTCGCCGGGGTGAAGCGGACGGCCCGCATCGCCCGTGAGGAGATCTTCGGTCCGGTGCTCTCCGTCCTCTCCGTGAAAGACCTTGACGAGGCCGTGGCCTGTTTGAATGATACCGCCTACGGTTTGTCCGCCTCGATCTACACTCGGGACCTCGGGAACGCCTTCATCGCCATGCAGGAGCTCGACACCGGCATCGTCTACGTGAACGCCCCGACCATCGGGGCGGAGTGCCACTTCCCCTTCGGCGGGACCAAGGACACCGGGAACGGCCACCGGGAGGGCGGGCTGCCGATCTATGAAGTCTTCACGGAGTGGAAGACGATATACGTGGACTATAGCGGCAGGTTGCAGAAGGCGCAGATCGACAACCGGGGAGTGGAATCGGGAATCGGGAATCGGGAATCGGGGACGAAGACGGGGACGGGGACGGGGAAGCGGGGGCCGGGACGGGGAAGGGCGGGCAAGGGCAAGTCATGAAAGTCGGCATCCCGCGGGAGGCGCCTCCGTCCGAGCGCCGGGTGGCCCTGGTTCCCGAGACGGCGAAGAAGCTCGCCGCCCGGAAGATCGAGACCCTGGTCCAAGCGGGGGCGGGGGACGGGGCCTTCTGCTCCGACGCCGACTACCAGGCGGCGGGCGCGAAGGTCGTCCCGGACCTCGACGCCCTCCTGGCCGAGGCGGACGCGGTCGTCCAGGTGAACAAGCCCGCGACCGAAGCGGTGGGACGTCTCCGGGAGGGGACGGCCTGGGTCAGCCTCCTCTACCCGCTTTCGCAGCCCGAGCTCGTCCGGGCGCTCGCGGCGCGGAAGGTCCTCTCGATCGCGCTCGACATGATCCCCCGGACGACGCTCGCGCAGTCGATGGACGTCCTCTCCTCGCAGGCCAACATCGCGGGCTACTGGGCGGTCGTGGCCGCGGCGGCGAAGCTGCCGCGCTTCTTCCCGATGCTCATGACCGCGGCGGGGACGATCACGCCGGCCAAGGTGCTGATCATGGGCGTGGGGGTCGCCGGCCTCCAGGCGATCGGGACGGCCAAGCGCCTGGGGGCGGTGGTCGAGGCCACGGACGTCCGGCCCGAGACGAAGGAGCAGGTCGAGTCGCTGGGCGGCAAGTTCCTCATGGTCCAGGGCGTGGAAACCAGGCAAGGGACGGGCGGCTACGCGGCCGAGCAGTCGGAGGAGTACAAGAAGGCCCAGGCCGAGATGGTCGCCGGGGCGATCCGGAAGGCGGACGTCGTGATCACGACCGCCCTCATCCCGGGCCGGAAGGCCCCGGTGCTCGTGACCGCCGACCACGTGAAGTCGATGCGCCCCGGCTCGGTGATCGTGGACCTGGCGGCCGAGCAGGGGGGGAACGTCGCGGGAAGCGAGCCGGGGCGCGACGTCGTGAAGGACGGGGTCACGATCCTCGGGCCGGTGAACACGGCGAGCAACCTCTCCTTCCACGCGAGCCTGGTCTTCTCCCGGAACATCGAGAAGCTCCTCCTCCATCTCACGGCCGACGGCGCCTGGAAGATCGACCTCTCCGAAGAGATCACGAAGGGCTGCGTCATCACGCGGGAGGGGGAGATCGTGCACCCCAAGGTCAAGGAGGCCGCGAAATGAGCCAGGACCAGTGGTTCCTGCTCTTCTACGTCTTCATCCTGGCGGTGGTGGTGGGGGTCTACCTGATCTCGAAGGTCCCGCCCCTCCTCCACACGCCGCTCATGTCGGGCTCGAACGCGATCTCCGGAATCACGCTGGTCGGCGCGATCGGGGCCACGATCTTCGCGTCCTGGGACAAGCCGCTCGCGTGCGTGCTCGCCTTCCTGGGGGTGGCGTTCGCGACGCTGAACGTCGTCGGGGGCTACGCGGTGACGGACCGCATGCTCCAGATGTTCAGGAAACAGAAATAGCCCATGCAGGACCACGCCGCGTTCCGCTTCTTCGAGCAGTGCGCCTACCTCGTTGCGGCGCTCGGCTTCATGCTGAGCCTGAAGTGGCTGGGCTCGCCCAAGACCGCGCGCCGGGCGAACTTCGTTTCGATGGGCTCGATGGCGCTCGCCTGCCTGCCGCCGCTCCTCCGGGCCTTCACGGGGCAGACGGGCGAGAACCTCGTGAACAACGCGGTCATCATCGGCGGCGGGATCGCAGTGGGCGGCGTGGTCGGCCTGATCCTCTCCAAGAAGGTCAAGATGACCTCGATGCCCCAGATGGTCGCCCTCTACAACGGGGTGGGCGGCGGGGCCTCGCTTCTCGTCGCGATGCTGGAGTACCTGGACAAGCGCGCGGCGATCGGGGTCGACGCTTCGATCCCGGTCCACCTCTCGGTCCTGATCGGCGGGGTCTGCCTGACGGGGAGCGTCGCGGCGTTCGCCAAGCTCCAGGAGCTGATCAGCGGCAAGCCCGTCCTCTTCGGCGGCCAGCACGCCCTGAACGCCCTCCTCGCGCTCGGGGCGGTCGCGATGGGGGTCTTCCTCACGGTCTCGCCGGGGAGCCTCCCGCTCTTCCTGTCCCTGGTCGGGGTCGCCCTCGTCCTGGGCTGGCTCGTCGTGATCCCGATCGGCGGGGCGGACATGCCGGTCGTGATCTCGCTCATGAACTCCTACTCGGGGATGGCGGTGACGGCGACGGGCTTCGTCCTCAAGAACAACGTCCTCATCATCGTGGGGTCGCTCGTCGGCGCCTCGGGCCTGATCCTCACCCAGATCATGTGCCGGGCGATGAACCGCTCGCTCGCGAACGTCATGTTCGGCGGCTTCGGCGGGGGCGCGTCGGCGGGGGCGGCCGGGGCGGCCTCCTCGGCCAAGGGCGCGGTCAAGGAGGCCCAGCCCGAGGAGGCGGCCTCGATCATGGCCGCCGCCCAGAGCATGATCGTCGTCCCGGGCTACGGGATGGCGGTGGCCCAGGCCCAGCACGCGGTCCGGGAGCTGGCCGAGCTCCTCCAGAAAAAGGGCGTCCAGGTGAAGTACGCGATCCACCCCGTGGCGGGCCGCATGCCCGGCCACATGAACGTCCTCCTCGCCGAGGCGAACGTCCCCTACGACCAGCTCTTCGAGCTCGAGGCGATCAACGACGAGTTCCAGCGGACGGACGTCTCGCTCGTCGTGGGCGCGAACGACGTGGTGAACCCGGCGGCCAAGACGAGTCCCGGGAGCCCGATCTTCGGGATGCCCGTCCTGAACGTGGAGCAGTCCAAGGCGGTGATCGTGCTCAAGCGCTCGATGAACCCGGGCTTCGCGGGGATCGACAACGACCTCTTCGTCCAGCCCAACACGATGATGGTCTTCGGGGACGCCAAGCAGACGCTCTCCAAGCTCTCGGGGGCGGTCAAGGAGGGGGCGTAAACCAGTTACCAGTTGCCAGTTACCAGTTTCCAGTTTCCGGTGGCCGGCGGGGGGCTTCGGTTCTCGGGGGGCCGATGTCGACGCGGGTGAGGTCCACGCTGGGGGCGGTCCTGGGCGGCGCGGGGGTGCTGCTCGGGCTCGGGGGGCTCTTCTTCCTGCGGCCCTGGATGTTCTGGGCGGGGAGCGCGATGGCCCTCTGCGGGGTGGCCCTGGTCGCCTGGGCGCTGCGGGACGTGGGGAGGGAGATCGGGACGAACGCGGCCCGCTTCGAGGCGATGCTGCGTTCCCAGGCCCCCGACCGGGAACAGAAGGGGGGGGCGGATCGTTAGAAAGATCGTTGCAGTCGGCCGGGCGGTCTGGTCTACTGCGGGGACATTGAAGGAGGGTCTATGAAGGCAGCCGTCGTCATCGCGGGGCTCGTCGCCCTGCTCGGCGCGAACGCGGCCGTGGCGCTCGCGCCGGACGTGAACGAGATCGCGGTCAAGGCCAAGGGCCTGAGCTGACCCACGGGCTGAGGGAAGGCCATCATGGCCGGCCTCAAGCGCCTGTCAGGCGCGAAGGACGTGGTTCAGGACGATTTCGCCCAGGGCGTAGGCACCTACATCGTGAGCTTCGGGGAGAACCCCAAGGTGAAGCTGGCCGACATCAAGAAGGAGCTGGGCAAGTTCCAGCTGGTGAGCGTGCGGGCCAAGGTCACGGCCGCCGTCACGGAGAAGGACGGGGCCTGCTGGGCGGCCGGCTACAAGCTGGCCAACGGGCCCGACGAGGACCTCCTCTCGAAGGTGAAGGGGAAGAGCACGCCCTTCGTCCTGACCGGCATGGTGACGGAGGACGACAAGGGCGCGACCCTCACCCTCTCGAAGGTCGAGGAGAAGAAATAGCCTCGCGCGATCCCCGGAAACCCCCGGAGCGTCCCTCCGGGGGTTTTCCTTTTGCCCCGGCTCGACGCGGATAGAAACACCCTCCTCGAGCGTTGGATCGGAAACCGCCCCACGCGCGGGCGGCGGGCGGCGTAGGGTATGCAGGATTTTTTATTAGGAGGGTCGGCATGAAGTCAGCTCTGGCGATGGCCGGCCTGATCGCCCTCAGCCTGTTGGGGCCGGATCAGGCGGCGTTCGAAGCGAGGGTCACGCTCACCGGGATGAAGTGAAAGAACAACTGAGGGGGGCCGGTGATCGCCGGCCTCAAGCGCCTGGCAGGCGCGAAGGAAGTGACCCTGGACGAGTTCGCGAGCGGGAAGGGCGTGTTCCTGGTGAAGTACGCCGCCCCGCCCGCGCTGAAGCTTTCGGACGTGAAGGGCGCCACGGGCAACTTCACGATCGAGTCGGTCGGTCTCAAGCTGACCGGCAAAGTGACGCAGAAGAAGGAGCAGTACTACCTGGGCGCCGTCGAGCTGGTCAAGGGGTCCGCCGAGGATGCCTGGGCCAAGCTGGACGAGCTGTTCAAGGCCAAGAAGACCACCCTGGTCGTCTCTGGCATCCTGAGCGAGGACGAGAAGAAGATGCAGAAGCTCGCCCTCCTCACGGTCGCGGAGCTCACCAAGTAGGGGATCCAAGCGTTTCCGAGACCCCCGGGGCCCCGCCCCGGGGGTCTTTTTTTTGCCGCACCGGCCCCGCTCCCGCCGTTCCCTTTCCGGAGGCCGCATGACCCTGGCGCTCGCGCTCGTCGTCCTCGTCCCCGCCCTCCAGGACGACATCCTTCCTGCGGGCCGCGAGCACTGGGAGAAGCCGTGGGTCCCGGACCTCGGGAAGGACGGGGCCCGGGTCGAGATCCCGGCCGGGAACCGGATCGACGTGGTGCTCCTCGGGGACGGGTACCTGGCGCAGGAGCGCGCCCAGTTCGAGAAGGACGTCCGGGACTGGTACGAGCGGTTCCTGACGTACACCCCCTGGAGCCAGTTCCGCGGCGCGTTCCGCGTCCAGGGCCTCTGGACGCCGAGCGAGGGGAGGGCGACGCCCGAGCGGAAGTCGCACTACCGGCTCCCGGCCAGCTCCGCGGGAGTGGGGGACGTGAGCTCCGAGGACACCCGCAAGGCCGTGTTCGCGGCGCTCGACCGGGTGGCCGCCAACCCGGCCGCGGCGCGCGGCCGCCTTACCCACGCCGTCGCCGTGCTCCTCGTCCGGAACGAGCAGGGAAGGAACCCGAGCGGGATGTCGCGGGGGGTCACGTCCCCCGACGGGAAGCGCTCCGTGTCCGTGGCGTTCGCGGCGTACACGCACCACGAGTTCGGGCACGCCTACGCGGGCCTCCGGGACGAGTACATCCGGGGCGAGGGGAGCCGGTCGAACGCGCGGGCGCCGGAGCGCCCGAGCCTGCACACGCTCACGAACCTGACCTACACGAAGGACCCCCGCCAGGTCCCCTGGGCGCACCTCATGCCCGGGTCGGCCGCGAACCCGGACCGGGAGAGCGTGATCGGCGTCCTCTGGCTCGGGGGGATCTCGGAGGAGGGGGCCTGGCATTCGGAGGCGCGCTGCCTCATGAACGGGACGCACGAGAACTGGGACCTGGCGAAGTCGAGGCGGGGGGCGAACCTCCGGGACATGGCGCGCTTCTGCTTCTGGTGCGAGGAACTTGCGGTCGCGCGCACGCTCCAGAAGACGGGGCGGCTGGGGCCCTCGGAGGACGGGGAGGCGCTCTGGAAGAAGTGGGCCGAGGAGCTCCGTCCGCTTTACCACCAGGCCTTCGACGTCCCCGGCCGGATCCGGGCGAAGAACGCCGAGAACGCGAAGGCGAAACTCGCCGAGGCGAAGATCTACGAGCGCCCGGGCGCGCCCTGACGCCGGGAACGTTCTTTCGCCCCCCCGGGTCGGGTATACTTTCCCGCCATGACGCTCCTCTACCTGAACGGGAAGTATCTGCCGCTCGAGGAGGGCCGGATCTCGGTGGAGGACCGAGGCTTCCAGCTCGCCGACGGCGTGTACGAGGTGGTCCGCGTCTACCGCGGGCGCCCGTTCCGGATGCAGCAGCACCTCGGGCGCCTCTGCCGGAGCCTGGAGGGCCTCCGGATCCCGCTCCCCGAGCCGTTGCCCCGGATCGAGGAGGTCTGCCGGAAGGTGACGGAGGGGCTCCCCGAGGCCTCGATCTACCTCCAGGTGACGCGGGGGGCGGCCCCGCGGGTCCACGCCTTCCCCAAGGACGCGGCGCCCACGTTCCTCGCCTACGCTCGCGCCGCTCAGCCCTACCCCGAGGGGCACGCCTTCACCCTGCTCACCGTCCCGGACGAGCGCTGGGCCCGCTGCAACCTGAAGACGATCGGGCTCCTGGCCAACGTGCTCGGGAAGCAGCGCGCCGCCGAAGCCGGCTGCGACGAGGGCCTCTTCTTCCGGGAGGACGGGACCGTGACGGAGGGCTGCACGTCGAACGCCTTCCTCGTCCGGGGCGGGAGGGTCTTCACGCACCCCGCCAACCACCGCATCCTGGGCGGGGTGACCCGGGACGCCGTCCTCGAGGCCGCCCGCGCGGTCGGGGTGACGGTCGAGGAGCGGCCCTTCCTCCTCCGCGAGCTCCCCGAGGCCGAGGAATTCTTCATGACGGGCACCATGGCCGAGGTGATGCCGGCCGTCTCGATAGACGGGAAGGCGCTGGGCGGCGGCCGGCCGGGCCCGGTGACGCTGCGCCTCCGGGCCGCCTTCCGGGAGCTCGTGAAGCGTGAGTGTCCGTAGCGCGGTCCTGGCGCTCCTGGCGCTCTCGGCCTGCCGCGCGCCGGAGCCGCCCGCCGAGTCGCCCCTCGACGCGGTCGTCCCCGAGATCCTCGCCCGGGACCGGATCCCCGCCGCCGTGGTGGTCGCGGGCGACCTCGGAGGGGTGACCTACCGCCGGGCCTTCGGCGACGCGACGCCGGAGACGCTCTTCGACCTGGCCTCCTGCACCAAGGTGGTGGCCACCACGACCGCCGCCATGCTCCTGGTCGAGGAAGGCCGGCTGGGCCTCGAGGACCTCGTGGACCGCCACCTTCCGGAGTTCGGGGGGCGGGACATCCGGATCCGCGAGCTGCTCGCCCACCGATCGGGCCTGCCCGCCTACCTCACCCCGAGGAGCCGGGGGGCGGACGCGGTCCTGGGGGAGATCGCGGCGCTCCGGGCTCCGAAGTCCTTCCGATACAGCTGACTCAACATGCTCTCGCTCGGCCGGGCGGTCGAGGCGGCGGCGGGGATGCCGCTGTCGGAGTTCTGCCGGCGGCGGATCTTCGCGCCGCTCGGGATGAGGGATACGACCTACGATCCCGAGCCGGCGCGCTGCGCGCCCGCCACGCCCGAGCTCCGGGGGGTGGTGCACGATCCGCTCGCGCGGGCCTACCGCTCGAAGGGAGCGCACGACCCGGGGAACGCGGGGCTCTTCTCGACCGCCGACGACCTGGCGCTCTTCTGCCGCGCCCTCCTCGAGGGGCGGATCCTCCGGCCCGAGACCGTCCGCCTCATGTTCCAGCCCGATGCCGACACGCGCGGGCTGGGCTGGGACGTGTTCGACGAGGCCCCCTACCGGCCGGGCGTGGGCCACACGGGGTTCACGGGGACGCTCATCTGGATGGACCCGGGCCGGGGACGCTACGCGATCGTCCTGTCCAACCGGGTCTACCACGACGAGGGCGTGGACGTGCGACGCCTCCGGAAGGAGGTCCTCTCGGTCCTGAACGGGGGCTGAGGGGAGGCGCGGGAAACTGCAACGTTTCGCCCGCGGACGCTATACTTCCGTTCGTGCCCGACGCGCCCGTTCCCGCATCCCTCGAGACGAGCCGCCACCTCATGGAATCCGCGGCCCGGCTCTCGGTGCGGAACCGGGTCCTCGAGCGGCTCCTCTGCCTCTTCGGGAGCGAGGCCCCGCCGGAGCGCCTCCAGGGGGACCTCCTGGACGCCGCCATGGAGGCGGTCCCCTGCGAGGCCTCCTCGTACTTCGCCCGGAACGCGCGGGGCGGCCTGACGGTGACGGCCGCGCGCGGACGCGTGTCGGAAGGGCTCCTCGGGCTCAGGCTCAAGATGGGGCAGGGGCTGGCCGGGGCCTGCGCGCACGACGCCCGGACGATCGTCGTGAGCGACGTGGGCAAGGACCCCCGGCACGCCGCCCAGGTGGCCCGGGCGCTCGGGTTCGAGACGCGGTCCCTCCTGGCGGTGCCGATCGTCCACGACGGGGAAGTCTACGGGGTGATCGAGATCGTGAACAAGGCCGGGGGCGACGCCTTCCAGCGCCACGAGGTCGAGCTCGTGGAGCGGGTGGGGCGGACGGCGGGGGCTCTCGAGGCGCTCCGGCGCCGGCGGCCCGCCCCTTCCCGGAAGGGCCGCTGAGGGAGATGGAGGCATGATCGACATCGATGCCGTGCTCCGGGAGCTCGTGGCGCGCCGAGGCTCCGACCTCCACCTCAAGGTCGGGCGCCCGCCGCTGATGCGGATCTCGAGCGATCTCCTCCCGAGCGAGTTCCCCCCGCTCGACGACGCCACGGTGGAGTCGATGCTCCTGAGGGTGATCGGCCCCGAGGGCTGGAAGCGCCTCCTGGCGGAGTACGAGATGGACGCCTCCTACGAGATCCCCGGGCTGGCGCGCTTCCGGGTGAACGCTTTCAAGGAGCGGGGCCGCTTCGGGGCGGCCCTCCGCGTGATCCCCCTCCAGACGCCGACGCTCGACGGCCTGGGCCACCCGCCGGTGCTGAAGGACGTCTGCCAGGCCCCGCAGGGCCTCGTCCTCGTGACCGGGCCCACGGGGAGCGGCAAGTCCACCACCCTCGCGGCGATGATCAACCACGTGAACGAGACCCAGCCGCTCCACATCGTGACGGTCGAGGACCCGATCGAGTTCGTCTACGAGGACAAGAAGTGCACGATCCGCCAGCGGCAGCTCGGGACCGACGTGAAGTCGCTCGCCGAGGCCCTCCGGCGGGTCCTCCGGCAGGACCCCGACGTGATCCTGGTCGGCGAGATGCGCGACCCCGAGACGATCAACCTGGCCCTCCACGCGGCCGAGACGGGCCACCTCATCTTCTCGACCCTCCACACGAACGACGCCAAGCAGACGCTCGACCGGATCGTGGACGTCTTCCCCGCCGAGGAGCACGCGCAGATGCGCTCGCAGCTGGCGCTCTGCCTCCAGGCCGTGGTGAGCCAGCGCCTCGTCCGCCGGGCCGACGGGAGCGGCCGGATCGCGGCGCTCGAGGTCCTGGTCAACTCGCCCGCCGTCCGCGACCTGATCGCGGAGGGGAAGACCTCCTCGATCGAGAAGGCCATGGCGTCGTCCGGCGACTACTACCGGATGCAGACGTTCAACCAGGCGCTGGCCCGGCTCGCGCTCGACCGGGTGATCACCCAGGACGAGGCGGTGGCCGCCTCCACGAACCCGGGGGACCTCAAGCTCCTCCTCAAGGGGGTCACGAGCGGGGGCGCCTCGGCGGGGAAGGCGACCGAGTCGCGGCCGGCGATGAAGATCACGAAGGGCTTCTAGCGCGCAGAGGGCGCAGAGCGAGCAGAGGGCGCAGAGAGAGCAGAGGGCGCAGAGCGAGCAGAGGGCGCAGAGCGAGCAGAGGGCGCAGGGCGGGGAGGAGCGGTGGACCTGACGGGGCTGAAGTTCACGTCCTCGTCGACCTACACGATCCTGGGCGAGATCGGCCGGGGGGGCATGGGGATCGTGCTCCTGGCCGAGAAGAACAGCGAGGGCGTGGCCGACCTGGTCGCGCTCAAGACCATCCGGGCCAAGTCGGCCGACCACGAGATGCGCCTCAAGCAGGAGGCGAACATCGCCACGGGGCTCCGCCACGAGAACATCGTGAAGACCTACGGCCTCGAGTCCATCCCCTACGGCCAGCTTCCGCCCGACTTCCTGAAGGAGTTCGACACGCTCTCCTTCGAGAGCGCCCGGCGGCTCGAGGTGGCGCGGCGGAGCGTCCCCGGCGGGCGCCTCGCCGACGCGCGGACGCGCACCCGCGTTTCCCCGCAGCCCTCGGCCGAGCAGCGGCTCTTCCTCATGGTGATGGACTACATCGAGGGGACGGACGTCCGCGTGTTCCAGAACGAGCACCTGAAGCGCGACCTCCTCCTCCCGGTCCCGATCGGCGCCTTCGTCGCCAGCCGGGTGGCGCGGGCGCTCGCCTACGCCCACGGGTCGATCGTCCACCGGGACGTCTCCCCCGAGAACCTCCTCGTGAACATGCAGGGCGTGGTCAAGCTCTCCGACTTCGGGGTCGCGGTGAGCGAGGCGGCGGAGGGGATCACGGGGAAGATTTCGTACATGTCGCCCGAGCAGCTGGGCGGTCGCCCCGTCGACGCCCGGACGGACCTCTACTCCCTGGGCCTCGTCCTCTACCTCCTCCTGACGGGGATCCCCCTCCAGCGCTCCCCCGCGCGGCTTCCCCAGGCGGAGCGGCTGGACTACGTGAGGCGGCTCATGGAGCGGCCCTTCCTGCCTCCCGCACGGGTCCGGACGGACGTCCCGGACGCCGTCTCGGACATCTGCGTGCGGATGCTGGAGCGGGACTGCGCGCGGCGCTATCCGGGCGCGGAGGAGGCGGCGCGCGACCTCGAGCAGCGCTACCTCTACGCGAAGGGCTTCGGGCCCACGAACAACTCGCTCCAGGCCTACCTCGAGATCTTCGACGCGCAGTTCAAGGAGGTCTCGCCCGAGCAGCTCCGCCAGCTCCCCTTCCTCCAGGGCCGGCTCCAGCGGCCCGTCAGCCCCGCCCTCTACACCCCCGAGGGCCGCGCCGCGCTCGAGGAGGCGTTGAACCGCTAGGCTGATTCGCTGTACGTCGCCTTCGGAATTCGCTATGGTGCGCCCGCCCCATTGAAGGAGGCGACATGCGCGCGTGGATTCCCTGCCTGCTCCTCCTGGCCGCGCCCGCGGCGGGGGAGGACGAGGTGACGCTGAAGAACGGCGACCGCCTCACCGGGACGGTCGGGGGGATGGCCAGGGGCAAGCTCGAGCTGGCGACGGCGCACTCGGGAAAGCTCCAGGTCGACTGGGCCCAGGTCGCGTCGGTGAAGACGGACGGGAAGGTCAAGGTCCGGGTCGCCACGGGCGAGGTCTTTGAGGGGAAGCTCTCCCCGGGCCAGGACGGCCGGCTCAAGGTGGAGACGGAGGGCGCCGCGGCGCCCGTCGAGGTGGAGCTGGGGAAGGTGACCCGCTTCAACGAGCCGCCCGCGGCCTGGCACGGGAACGTCGCCCTGGCCGGGCGGGCGACCGACGGGAACACGCACACGTCGAGCTTCCTGGCCTCGATCGAGGCCCAACGACTCACCGAGCAGGACCTCTTCCTGGTCAAGGCCGTCTTCCGCTACGGCGACAAGAGCGGCGAGATCACGGAGCGGAACGGGTACGGCCTGGCGAAGTACCAGCTTGACGTCGCGGGAAACCTCTACGGCTACGCGAGCGTGGAGCTCCTCTCCGACCGCTTCAAGGACCTCCGCCTGGGCACGGTCGTGAGCGCGGGCGCGGGCTACACTCTGCTCGAGGGAGGCTGGGCCGACCTCTCGGCCGAGGCCGGGATCGCCTACTTCGACAACAACTTCCGGGAGCTCCAGAAGGACGAGTCTCACCTGGGCGGCCGCGGCTCCGTCCGTCTTCGCCTGGCCCTCCCCCTCGGGTTCGAGGCCAAGGACCTCTTCACGATCTATCCCAACTTCGAGGAGACGGCCGACTGGCAGATCCGGAACGAGGCCACCCTGGGCACCGCCCTGGGCGGCGGGTGGTCCCTCCTCGGGGGCGTCATCTCGGAGGTCGACAACGAGCCCCCCCCGGGGCTCCGGGAGGTGGACAACACCTATTTCGTTGGCCTGGGATACGTGTTCTAGAAAGCCGGGAGGAAAGGGATGGCGATCGACCCGAGGGACGCGGCGCTTCGCGGCGCCGAGGCGGCGCGGGGCATCGGGCGGGAGTTCCGGGACTTCCTCTTCAAGAACAACGTCCTGTCGCTGGCCCTCGCGGTCGTGATCGGGGCGGCGGTGGGGAAGGTCGTGAGCGCGGCGGTCGAGCATCTGATCATGCCCTTCGTGAACGTGATCACGCCGAAGGACGTGCCCTGGCGGACCTGGGCGCCCGGGTTCGGGGAGGTCCGCTTCGGGGTGGGTGCGGTGCTCGCGTCCCTGCTCGACTTCCTGATCATCGCCGCCGTGGTCTTCGCCGCGACCAAGGCCTTCCTGCGGGCCGCGCGTCCCGCTCCGACCAAGACCTGCCCGGCCTGCCGGGAGGGGATCCACCCCGAGGCCACGCGCTGCCGATTCTGCGGTTCCGAGCAGCCCGGGGCCCCCGCCGCCGGGTAGAATCCTCCCGTGCCGGAGGCGGAGCTGCGGGTGACGGTCGAGGCCCGCCCGGGCCTCGCCGTGATCCGCGTCGAGGGAGCGGTCGACCACCTCCACTCCTACAAGCTCGAGGAGGCCATCCAGACCCAGCTCGACCGCAAGGTCCTCCGGCTGGTCGTGGACCTCACGCGGCTCTCCTACATCTCGAGCGCCGGGATCAACACCCTCGGCCACGCGGTCTCCCAGTTCGACCGGGTGAACGGGAAGTTCTGCTGCGTCCGGCCGGCGGACGCGGCCCAGTGGCAGTTCTTCACGACGATCGGCGTCGATCTTGTCTTCCCCTGGGCGGCCAGCCTCGACGAGGCCCTGCGGCGCGTCTCCGCCTAGTGCCGGACTTCAGAAGTTCGTAAAGCTTCTCTGCATTGCGGCACAGTTCCCGGTTCCCAGTTTCCAGTTTCCAGCAAGCGCGCGCGTTCGACTTCTGGGAACTGGTAACTGGAAACTGTGCGAGCAATTCCGATACGCACCGGAGACCGCGAGCACTTAGGGTTTTTCGGGCCGCGCCGGATCGGCCTCCGGGGGCCGGAGGCCGCCCTTCGCCCGCGCGCGGCGGGCCGCCCTCGACTTCCGCGCGCGCCGGCGCTCGATCTCGCGGCGCTTCCGGGACGTCCCCGGGGAGAGCCGGGCCTCGATCTCGTCGACCAGCTCCCGGAGCGCGAGGAAGCGGTTCAGGCTCCGGCTCCGCTCCCGCCGGCAGCGGACCACGAGGCCGAGGGGCGGGTAGCGGAGGAGGACGGCGCTCGAGGTCGTGTCGGCCTTCCGCCCCCCCGGCCCGCCGGCCCGGACGAACTGCTCCACGATCGCCGCGGGATCGATCCCCAGCGTCCGGATCCGGGACTTCAGGTCCGCCACCTTTCCCGGGGAAACCGGAAACCTCTCGTCGAGATTCATGGTCTAAAGTATAGGTAGCATGGCCAAGCCGCTGTCGCTCGCCCTGGCCCTCCTCTTCCACCCGGCCCCGGTGACGTCGGTCACCGTCGCGGTCAACCCCGACGACTCCGTCACCCTGGGCTGGTCGCTTCCGGCCGACCCCTCGGTCGTGGGCGTCACGATCTTCCGCGACCACCTCGGGTCCTCGGCCACCGTGATCTTCGAGCTCTGGGGATCCCCGACCTCGTTCACGGACTTCTCCCCGGACCCCCACGAGAGCTACCGGTACTGGATCCACACTCGGGACGCCCAGGGCGACCTGAGCGACGGCGTCTGGGTCGAGGTGTTCGGCGACCACCACCCCCACGGCCACTCCGAGTGGTGGTGCTACGCCACGGGCGCGGCGGGCGCGAGGCCGCCCTGGGCCGCGCTCACGCTTGCCGGGCTCCTCGGCCTAGGCGTCCTCCTCCGCCCCCGGCGGGTCACGACCGGCCGGTGACGCGCCGGAACCCCATCCGCATCGCGACCAGGAGCCAGACGGAGAGCCCTCCGTACACCGCGATGTAGACGGGGAAGTAGCCCACGATCCGCAGGTACTCGTTCCGGGCCCATGAGTTCCGGTATTCGTAGTAGCCGGAGGACCCGACGGCGGAGGAGAAGGGGACGATGTAGGGGAGCGGGTTCGTCGCCTTGACGAGGACGAGGGGGAGTTCGTCCCAGTCCGTCCGCGCGTCCACGATCGCGGTCAGGAGGAGGGCCAGGAGGGGGACCACCACGAAGGTGCCCAGCACGATCCCGAACGTGAGCGAAAAGGCCGAGCGGAGGTTCTGCGCTCCGAGCGAGGCCCAGGCCCCGAGGACGTAGGCGAACGCGACCATGAGGAGGATCGCGGTCCCGGCCACCGCCCAGGGTCCGGGAAAGGCGCCCTGCGCCAGGGCAAGGACCGTGTAGATGCCCCCGAGGAGGATCGTAACCGGGAGGAGGGGCACGGCGCCGGCCAGGAGCTTCGCCGCGATGAGCTGCCGGGCCGTGAGCGGCGTGGAGAGGAGGACGTCCCAGCGCTTCTCCTCCTTCTCCTCGACGAAGAGCCCGGCGCCGTTCGCCATCGCCATGAAGAGGAGGAGGACGGCGCTCATCCAGAGGAGGGGCTCCTCCCAGTTCCGGCCCTCGGTCATGAGGCAGGAGAGGGGGAGGAGGAAGAGGAGGACGATCCCGAAGCCGAGCCGGGTCGCGTTCCGGATCTTCCCCGCCGCCCGCGTCCGGAGCTCCTTCCAGAGGATGGCGTTCCGCTCCCAGACCGGCCCCGCCCCCGCCACGTTCCACACCTTCCTGAGCCGCCGGGGGCTCGCGTCCGAGGCGAACTGGTCGATCGCCTCGAAGGTCCGGGCCAGGAGCGAGGGGCCGCCGTGGGACTTGAGGAGGACGTCGACCCGGAGCGAGGTCAGGTAGACGAGGAGGGCGACCCCGAGGAACGTGGCCCCCGTCGCCCCGATCCAGGCGTAGGCGGATCCGAACATCCCGCCCACCTCCATCGAGGAGGCCGCGCCCACGAAGGAGTAGTGGGCGTGAACCCAGAGGAGGAGCGTGAGGAATTCCTCGCCCTCGCGCCAAGCCAGTGAGGCGGCCAGGATCCCGGGGAGCAGGTTGTAGAGGAAGAGGACGACGAGGGAGAGGAGGATCGCGACGGTCCCGGCCCGGACGAACGAGGAGAAGAGGATCGAGATCCCCGCCCCGAGCGCCGCGCTGGCGGCCGAGAGGCTCGTGCACCAGAGGAACTCCCAGGCGCCCACCCCGCCGAGGAAGACGCAGACCGCGAGGGCGGGGACGCCGCAGAGGATGACCATGCCGGCCTGGGCCATCGCGGCCTTCCACTTTCCGGCCGCGATCCGCCATGGCGAAAGCGGCGTGAGCGAGAGGAGCCCGAGCGTCCCCCCGCGGACCTCGCGGGTCACGAGGTCGGACGCGGCCGAGACCGCCGCCAGCGTCACGAAGACCATCTGGAGGCCGCCGAAGGAGTAGAAGAGGATGCGCCCCATCTGGGCCGTCTCGGAGGGCGAGACGTAGGACGCGTCGCGGCCGATCTGCATCCAGAAGACGAAGACGACGACCCCGATCAGGGCCACGTAGAGCATCCGGCTCACGTAGCCCTGCCAGCGGCGGGCGACGCCGCTCAGCTCCTTGATCGTGAGGGGGTCCAGGAGAAGGGTCCGGAGCATCGCCCTATTCTACCTCCGCCTCAGAGGCGCTCGGGGGCGGAACGGACCCCGAGGACGAGGAGCGTCCAGAGAAGGCCGGCGAGCGCGGCGTGCAGCCCCGCGAAGACGAAGAAGGCCCGGACGGCGTCGTCGGGAAAGCCTCCGGCGCGCTCGTGCCGAAACAGGGCCTCGAGGACCGTCACGGGGCTCAAGCCCTCGAGGACGCCGGCGGAGCCTCCCCCGCCCGGGAGCGAGAGGAGATAGGGAAGGGCGACGAGGGAGACCGAGAGGACGCCGGTCGTGAAGACGAAGGCCCCCCGCGGCGTCCGGCTCCGGAGCGAGGCCGCCGACGCGAGGAGGTACGCGAAACCGAGGAAGAGGAGGACCACGGTGCCCATCAGGAAGGTCCTCTCGATCCCGGCCCAGGCCGACCAGCCGAGGACCCCGAGGCCGAGGAGGAAGAGGACGACGAGCGATTCGGGGGCGACGAGGCCCGAGGCGAGCTTCGCCGCGACGATCTCGGCGGGCCGGGCGGGCGTGGAGAGGAGGAGGTCCCACCTCCGGCCCTCCCGCTCCCGGACGAAGAGGAAGCTCCCGCCCGCCACGGCGAGGAGGAGGAGGACCGAGGCCGGCAGGTAGAAGAACTCGAGGTGCTGTCCCCCGCCGCCGGCCCCCCAGCAGAAGGCGCCGAAGAGGGCGAGGAATATCGGGACCGCGATCCGCCAGCCCAGGGCGAGCCTCCCCGCCGCCCGGGTGGCCAGCTCCTTCCAGAGGAGAGGCCGCTCCTGCCAGACCCCCCGCTCGATCACGAGGCGCTTCCGCCCCGGGGCCCGGAGCTTCGAGTAGTAGCTCCCGAGCGTCTCGAAATCGTGCGATTCGGGCGCCGGCCGCGGGACGGCCACGGCGCGTTCCGCGATCCTCCGGCCCGCGTTGCGCAGCACGGCCCAGGTGCAGAGGACCGAGACCGGGACCGCCCCGAGCCAGGCCCAGCCGTGCAGGGGCTCGGTCCCCCAGAGGGTCACCGAGAGGGCCGCGTAGCCGGGATGGAGCCAGCTGTGGAGCGGCACGCCGACGAGGATGGCCGGGAGGCAGCCCACCGGGAGCGCGAGGCTCGCCCCCGCGATCGAAAGGAGCGTGAGCGCGACCGCGGTCCCGCTCGACCCGCACGTCGCCGAGAAGCGCAGCGCGAGGGCGGCCGCGAGGGAGGCCATCGAGGCCGTGAGCGCCGCGCTCCAGGCCAGCTCCCAGGGCCCCACGGCGCCCAGGAAGACGGCGATCGCGACGACCGGGAGTCCCGCCAGGACGAGGAGCCCCGCGTAGGCCGCCGCCGCCCGCCACTTCGACCAGGCGATCTGGCGGGGGGTCAGGCCGGTCAGAAGGAGGAGGCCGAGCGTCCCGGCCCGCGCCTCCCGCGAGACCAGGTCCGAGGCCGCCGCCATCGCCGCGAGCGGGATCAGCGCGAACTGGAGCCCCGTGAAGCGGAGGAAGAGGTCGCGGCCGAGCGTCGCGTAGTCCGAGACCGAGAAGAGCGACTCCCGGGCCGCCGTCGCCTCCCGCCAGAACTGCCAGACGGCGTAGGCCGAGATCCCGACGTACGCCACGCGGACGGCGTAGGTCTGCCAGCGCCGCGAGAAGGAGCCGAGCTCCCGCGCCGCGAGCGGGTCGAAGAATCCCCGGAGCGCCAGCGCCATGTCAGGCCGTCCGGGCCGCGGCCCGGCGGAGCCCTCCCACCATGCCGGCGACCAGGACGAGGATCGCCGCCCCGTAGGCCGCCACGAATTGGACGCCGGAGCCCTCCGATCCTTCCAGCGGCGTCCGCGGATCGAAGTCCCGGAGCCACGCGGGACCGAGGGACGTCGAGGAAACCCCGAGGAAGGCCACGACCAGGGCCGCGCTCGAGACGAACGCGAGCCGGCGGCTGGAGAGCTGGAGGGACAGGAAGGCCGCCAGGACGTACGCGAAGCCGAGGAAGAGGAGGGACGACCCGATGGCCCCGGGGAGCCCGCCCTCCAGGCGCCTCAGGCCGCCCCAGCCCGCGATCGCCGATCCCACCACGACGACGAGCGCGCCCGCCTCAGGCGTGAGGAGGGGGGAGAGGAGCTTGGCCCCCACGATCCGGGCGGACCCGATCGGCGCCGAGAGGAGGCCGTCCCAGCGGCGCCCCTCCCGCTCCGCGGCGAAGGTCCCGGCCCCTGCGGCGAGGGCGATGAAGACCGCGACGAAGTGCACGGCGCCCGCGAGGCCGGGGGCGTCGGACGTCGAAAACGCCGAGAAGACGAGGGCGGCGGGGACGACGACGATCAGGACGGGGGTCTGCCAGAGCCGGACGGCTCGGCCCGCGGCCCGGGCGACGAGCTCCTTCCAGACGAGGGGGAAGGCGTCGATCACCCAGTCCGGCGGCTCCAGCTGCCGCATGCCCCCGAGGTAGAGGAAGCGGGTGAGCGGGTCCATCCGCCCCATCCGGGGATCGGCCGGGGCGTCCACCGGTCCGCCGAACCCGGCGGCCTTGAGTTCGGGCGCGGTCCGGAGGAGGATGCGGCGGGTCCGCCAGAGGCAGCCCGGGAGCGTGAGGACCCAGACCCAGCCGAGGAGCGGAAACGCCGCGGGCGCCTTCGCGGCCGCGAGCGCCGCGAAGAAGGGATGGAAGGGGGCCGAGAGGATCGGGCCGAAGAAGACCGCGAGGACGCCGAAGAGGAAGAGGTCCTTCCCCAGGTCGAACGCGGACCGCGCGATCGCCCCGCCCAGGGTGGCCGAGCGCGCGGCGGCGCGGAGGGCGAAGGCGGCCCCGAGGGCGGCCGCGGCCCCCGTGATGCCCGTGCTTCCGGCCAGGTCGAGCGGGCCGACCCCGCCCGCGTAGACGCAGATCGCGCCCACCGGGACGCCGCAGAGGACGAGGGAGAGGGAGGCCCCCATCGCCGCCTTCCATTTGCCCCAGGCCACGTCCTCCGCGTCTAGGGGGGTGAGGGCGAGGAGGCCGAGCATCCCGGAGCGCTGCTCGCGGACCATGAGGTCGGCGGCCGTGTAGACGGCGACCGCGGAGACCCAGCCGAGCTGGAGCCAGAAGAAGGAGTCGAAGATGCGGCGGGAGAGCGCCGCGAGCTCGGAGACGTTGGAGACGCGCACCGCGCTCCAGTGGGCGTAGAGGAGGGCGCCGATCATCCCCACGTAGACCATTCGGGAGACGTAGGTCGGCGTCCGCCGCGCGAAGCCGCCCAGCTCTTTCCGGGCGAGGGGTCCGAGCAGGTCGGGGACGTTCATCGGGCGCGGGTCCCCATGCGCTCGACGCCCCGGACGAGGAGGCGGTAGAGGGCCCCGCAGCCGGCGCCGTAGGCGGACAGGAAGACGAGGAAGGCGATGATCCGGCCGCCGGCCGTTTCCAGGTCGTCTCCCGGCCGCAGGTCCAGGAAGGTTCCCGGGTGGAGGGCCCGGCCGAGCCCCTCGAGGAGGGCGCCGGTGGATGACCCGCGGGCCGGCACGAAGGTCCGCGTGAGCCAGGGGAGGACGAAGAGCAGGAGGACGACGCCGCCCCCCGCCAGGGCGAAGGCGCCCCGCATCGAGCGCGTGCGGAGGGCCGCGAGAGCGGCGAGCAGGTAGACGAAGAGGAGGAAGACGGCGCTCACGACGAGGAGGAGGAAGAAGCCCGCGAAGCCCGCCCACCAGCTCCAGCCCGCGACGGCCAGGAACGCGAGGAGGAGGCCCACGCGGGACTCGTGGGCGGCGAGGCCGGCCAGGAGCTTCCCCTTCACGATCGCGGCCCGCGGGAGCGGGGTCGAGAGGAGGGGGTCCCAGGCCCGGGCGTCCTTCTCCTGGAGGAAGAGGGCCGCCCCGTTCAGGAGGGCGAGGAACGAGAAGACCACGCCCAGGAACGCGAAGGGCCCCATCTCCTTCCCCTGGCAGGGGAGCCAGCAGAGGGCAACGAGCGCGGCCATCCCGGTCATCACGTAGGCCTTCCGGTCCCGGCCGCCCCAGGCCGCGTCGCGGAGGACGAGCTCCTTCCAGACGAGGGGGCGCCGCTCGGAGACGCGCGCGGTGGGCCGCTCCGGAGGCGGGGGGAGGGGCAGGGCGGGGACGAGGGCCGAGCCCTCGGGGGTCCAGCGCGCGAGATGGCCCGCCGAGGCCTGGAGGAGCCGCTGGGCGGCGAGGAAGGAGGTGAGTGTCGCGCCCACCCAGCCCCAGCGGTACCACCCGCCCCAGTCGGGGCTCGTGTGCGCGACCGCCGCGGCGATCGCGGCGTGGGGCGGGCTCAGGTACGCGGCGAGCGTCATCCCCGGCTCGCCCATGACGGCGAACACGGTGGGGGCGAGGACGTAGAGGAAGACCGTGAAGAGGGCGCCGACGAGGGCGTTGTGGCGCGCCGGGAAGGTCGCCACATGGAGGAGGGCGAACCCGGAGGCCACCGCGGCGAGGGAGAGCGTGAGCGACGAGCCCCACGCCACTTCGAGCGGCCCCACCCCGCCCAGGTAGGCGGAGATCGCGAGCACCGGCATCCCGCAGAGGACGAGCATCGCCGCGTTGGCCATCGCGGCCTTCCACTTGCCCGCGGCGATCCGCCAGCCCGAAAGGGGCGTCAGGACGAGGAGCCCGAGCGTCCCCGACCGGATCTCGCGGGACATCGCGTCGGTCGTGACCACGGCGGCGGCCACGGTCACGAAGATCATCTGGAGCGTCACGAAGCTCATGAACAGCTCGCGGCCGAGCTCCGCGGCGTCCGACACGGTGAGCAGGCCCTCCCGGCTCGTGAGCGAGGACCAGAAGCGCCAGACGACCGCCCCGTTCAGGCCGACGTAGAGGACCCGGACGAGGTAGGTCTGCCAGCGCCTCGAAAGCCCGTTCAGCTCCTTCCTGAGGACCGGATCATCCAGGATCACAGTGTCCAGTTCGAAGCTTGCAGGGACCTCCGCTGCAAGCTGAAAAGTCCTAAGTGGCCCATTTCAGAAGTTCGTATCGCATGGGAGAAGTTCGAAGTTGGAAGTGGGAAGTCAGAAGGGGCTTCTAACTTCGAACTTCCAACTTCCCACTGCTCGAATAACGATACGGACTTGCGACCGGGAGCACTAAGTCAGTCCTGTCGGCATCGTGAGCATGAATGCGCCCCGTTCGCGGGGACGCAACCACGGAGCCACGGAGTCACGGAGAAGGAATCCCGGGGCAGGTCCCAAGCGCGGCGGCGCAGCCGCCGCGGCCCCTGCGGGGCCGGCCCTTCGGGAGTCGGGCGCGGCGAGACACTGGCGTCTCGCCGCGCCCGACCCCCGAAGGGCGCTTGGGACCGTGCTCGCGTTTCTAGTTGGATTCACTTAGCTGACTTCGCCCTTCGTCAGCTTGAGGAAGGCGTCCTCGAGCGTCACGTCCACCACCTTGAAGAGCTTGAGGCGGAGGCCCTGGGAGATCAGGGCCTGGGGGATCTCGTGGACCTGGGAGTGCCCGGGCCGGAGCTTGACCCGGAGCTGTCCGTCCTGGGGGGTCACGGACTCCACGAAGGACTGCTCCTCGAGGATCTTCCGCGCGCGCTCCGGCTCCTCGAAGACCTCGACCACCCAGAGGTCGTCCCCCTGGACGCGGGCCATGGCCTCCCGGAGGCCGCCCGCGTAGAGGAGCTTCCCCTTCTCGATCAGGCCGATCTTGTTGCAGAGGTCGGCGAGGTCGGCCAGGATGTGGGAGGAGATGAGGATGGTCTTCCCCATCTTCCGGAGCTCCTTGAGCAGGGCGCGGATCTCGATCCGGGCTCGGGGGTCGAGGCCCGAGGCGGGCTCGTCGAGGAAGAGGACCTTCGGGTCGTGGACGAGGACGCGGGCCAGGCCCAGGCGCTGCTGCATGCCCCGCGAGAGCGAGCCGATCAGCGCGTCGCGCTTTCCGGTGAGGTCCGTGAGCTCGAGGACCCCGTCCACGGTGACCTTCCGCTTCTGGCCGCGGATCCCGTAGGTCGAGGCGAAGAACTCGAGGTACTCGCGGACTTTGAGCTCCTCGTAGACGCCGAAGAAGTCGGGCATGTACCCGATCACGCGCCGCACGGCCGGGGCGCTCCGGGTGACGTCGTGGCCGTCGACGCGCGCGCTTCCGAAGGAGGGCTGGAGGAGGGTCGCCAGGATCCGGATGAGCGTGGTCTTCCCGGCGCCGTTGGGGCCGATCAGGCCGAACATGTCGCCGGCCTCGATCGTGAAGCTCACGCGCTGGAGCGCCGGGTGGGCGCCGTAGGACTTGGCCAGGCCCTCGATCTCGATCATTTCAGGGGCCCGCCGAAGAACCGCGTGAGCTGGATCCCGCTCCGGCGGTTCGGGAAAGGATCGAAGCTCACCTGGGGTTCGTCGGAATGGGTCCAGGCCAGGAGGACGCTTCCGCCCGACTCGAGGTGGGCGCGGGCATCGAGGCCCCGCGCGAACCCGGTGAGGGGCTCGGCGGCGGGGGGGGCCAGGCTCAGGCCAAGGAGCCACCGCCTCACCTGGGCGTTGAGGTCCCGCTCCGAGATCTGGCCCTCCCCCCCGTAGTAGCCGTAGGCGCCCCCCGGTTCCGGCCCTTCCGCCCGGACGTAGTCGGCCGCCCCGGGGAAGACGCGGAGTGCCTCTATCGTCCTCGTCCCGGGCGGGATTTCGCCCAGGTCGAAGACGCCGTCCGCGGCGACCAGGCGGGCCTCCGAGTACGTCGCGGGTCCGGAGTTCCGGAGGGAGACGCGGAGTCGCCCGGCCTGGAGCTCTTCGACCGTCCAGGCGACGGGGGCGGGGGCGCGCCCGCAGCGGTCGGAGGCGGCGAGCCCCGTGTGGCTCCGGTTCAGGATCCAGCCCTGGGCCCGAGTCTCCCGGCCGTGAGCGATCCGGGTCTCGGAGAGCTTGTCGGAGAGGTCCTGGAAGAGGGCGCGGGGCGTGAAGTTCGAGCTCAGGGGCTCGGCGTCCGCGATCGAGTAGACGAGGTCGGTGGGCGCGAGGAGGGCCGAGAGCGCCCGGTGGCGCGAGAAGCCGCTCTCCGCGTGGTGGTCGATCACGGCCAGCTCGCGCTGATAGGCGGCGCGGCCGATGAAGGCCCCGCCCGCCGCGAGGATGAAGAGGGTGAACCCGGCGACGTAGGCCGGGAAGGTGAACCAGGTGAGCTCGAGTTTCCGGAACGACCGGAGCACGAAGTAGTCGAGCGGGCCCACGACGAGGAGGTACGCGACGATCAGGACGAAGAGCCATCCGATCGCGGGGGGCTCGACGTCCGGGAAGCGGCCCGCCACCTGGGCCAGGCCGAGCGAGCCCACGACGCGCGGGGCGCGCATCTGGCCGGGCTGGTCCGGCGGGGCGGGGGGGGGCGGCCCGAGGAGGCGGGACCAGAAGAGCGGCGCGCCCTCCCATCCGTCGAAGGGCCGCGCCGAGGGGTCGAAGGCGACGAACGTCACCCGGCCGCCGTCCACGTTCCGATCCACGGCCAGGGGCAAGTCTCCCTGCTTCTCCAGGATGCGGGCGTTCCCGCGGGGGGCGGTCTCGAGGACCGCGACGCGGCCCTCCGCGCGCTTTCCCCCGAGCTCGAGGCCGTCGAGCGTGACGGTGCCCCGGACGGCGACCGGGAGGAGCTCGGCCAGGGCGCTCCCGGGCAGGCCGGCCTCCGTCGCCCGGGCCACGACCAGCCGTCCGCCGGCGGAGACCCAGGTGCGGAGGGCCTCCGCCTGGGCCTGGGAGCGGATCTCGGCGGGGCGGCCGTCGAGCCAGAGGAGGGCGTCGAGCCCCGCGTAGGCCCTCCAGTCCTCGGGGAGCGCCTCGGGCAGGATCCGGGCCAGGTCGTTCGCGGCGGGAGGGAAGCCGCCCGGGAGGTCCGTGCCGACCGCGGCCACGAAGCGGCGGCCGGGTTCGACGGACCGGGTCGGGAGCTCGGCCATCGCGAGGGCCCGACCGCCCTTCGGGGGGGTCGCGTAGACCCACACGCTCATCCGGTCCTGGTCGGGCGCCAGGACGGCCGCGGAGACGCGCTTGCGCGACCGGGCGGCGACGGTGAGCGGGAGGTGGTGCGAGGGCCCGGTGCGGCCCGAGAGGCCGCCCAGTCCGGGGGCCGCGGAGGACTGGTTCGACCCGGCGAAGGCCCAGGCGAGGACGAGGACCACGTCGCGGTCCTTGTCCCCGCGGTTGTCCACGTCGACGAGCGCCGGGGCCCAGTCGCCGCGCGCGACGATGCCGCCCCAGCCGGCGTGTCCGGAGACCTGGATGTCCCGGTCCTGCGACGCCCCGGCCGCGGAGAGAAGGGCGAGGGAGAGGGCGCCCGAGAGCATCGGCATCCTTGACGATTGGACGCTGCTATTGTAACCCGCAATGCGGAGCGAGGGGCCCCGCCGTCGCCGATCGGGAGGTATAATATCCCGGAACTCGTCGAGACGGAGAAGAGACCGATGCCCAACCTCCCGCTCCGGTGCTCCTGCGGCTACATGTTCGTGGTGGACGCCGCGCAGGTGGGAAAGGCCGGGCGCGCCCAGTGTCCGAGCTGCCTCCGGCCGGTCCTCCTGGACGGCCCGTCCACCGCGGCGCCCCCGAGGAAGAAGGTGCGCGTCCTGGCGACGGCCCCGGACGCCGCGCGCATGAAGATGATGGTGATCGTGATGGGGGGCGGGGCCCTGGTGGTGGTGGCGGCCATCGTCCTCCTCCTCGTTTCCACGGGGGGAAGCTCGTCCCCGCGCGACTCCGGAACGTCCTCTCTCTACGATCCGGCGGCCTCTCCCCGGAGATACCAGCCCCGGCTCCCCGAGCCCCCTCCTCCGCCTCCCCCCGACACGGGCTCCGGCCGCGACCCCCTGAACGCGGTCGGTTCGGCCGTCCGTCCGGCCTCCCCGGCGCCGGGCGCGCCGTCACCGGGAGCGGGCTCGGCGGGGGCGTTCAATCCGGTCGGGTCGGCGATCCAGGCCGGGCCGGCGGCCGCGCCCCCCGCGGCCCTTGCGCCGGACCTGCTCCAGGCGGTCCGCGACGAGGCGCTCGGGCTGCACCCCTTCTACCAGGGGCTCGCGCTCACGAAGGAGGAGAAGGCGCGCGTGGAAGCCCTGGCCCGGGCGGGAACGGGGACGCCGAACGACGAGGCGTTCCTCCGGGGCATCCTGGTCGGGAAGGTGAAGGCCGCCCGGGACGAGCGGGCGGCGATCCTCGGGGCCCTCTCCAAGCTCGAGGGGGAAGCGTTCGAGGGCCTGCCCGTCGACCGGCTGGTGCTCGGGGACGGGCGGATCATGACGGGGAAGGTGGTGGAGGAGACCCCCGAGCAGGTGAAGATCGAGCGGAGGATGGCGGGCGGCGTGGGCGGGGTGATGAACTTCAAGCGGGAGGCGCTCCGATCGCTCGAGAAGGGGAAGGGGCCCGGCGGGGAGTTCAAGACCCGCTGGGAGTCGGCCCGGAAGGGGACCACGGCCCAGCTCGCCTCGCTCGCGGCCTGGTGCCGGGAGAACGGCCTCACGCTCCAGCAGGAGCTGGTGAACTACCAGATCCTGGCGGCCGATCCGGGGAACCTCGCGGCCCGCGCGGAGGCGGGCCTGGCGGCCGACCCGGTGGCCCGGGCGCTCGAGGCGGACAAGCAGGGCGGCTTCATCCAGCACCAGGGCCGGGCCTGGATCCCCCAGGAGCTCAAGGAAAAGCTCCTCCGGGACGGCAACTTCCTCCGGGAGGGGCAGTGGTACCAGCGCAAGGAGCGGATGATCACCGTCCCGGGCCTCTTCAAGTACGAGCGCCAGTCCGACAAGCCCGTCCTGATCTCGGGCAACGCGCCCCTCAACCACGACAAGATCGTGACCTACGTGACGGTGCAGGACGTGACGACGAACTCCTTCATCGAGCGGGAGGACGTGAAGCTGGCCCGGGCCTTCTACGCGCCGACCCTGGAGACCCGTCTCTCATCGGACGCGTTCGTGAGGTTCCCGCTCCCGTCCGGCAACGCCGAGCTCGACGTCCAGGGGAGGATGGACGTGGGCGCGCCCGTCGCGGGGACGCCGGTCTCGGGGGAGGTCTTCATCACGGTCCCCCTCGGCGAACCGATCATCGAGGCCTCGGTGACCACGCACGCCGAGGTGAAGCCCGGCGGGTCCATCGGGGTCTTCCTGATCCACGACGCCCAGCGGATCCACCTCTACAATTGCGGCTCGAAGGAGGACACGTCCCGGAAGCTGCCCGACCTCGTGAAGGGAAAGACCCAGGTGGACCTGGTCGCGGTGATCTCCGCGAAGGCCGCCTACACGCTCAAGATCGAAAAGCGCCGCGCCCGAGGGCTCAAGCGCGACGCCCGGGGATTCGTGATCCAGAAGGCGCTCGACATCGTCCACCATCGGCTGATCCCCGACTTCCAGGCGGTGCTCTTCCCCTCGAACTCGAACACGATCGAGGTCTTCCGGCTCCGGGTGACGACGGGCGAGGCCGCCCACGGCCTCAACAAGCTCTTCGAGCGGGCCCCGGCCGAGCTCCTGAAGACGCCCTGACGCCCGGTCCGGTCCGGGATCAGAGCGGGCGCTTGAGGGAGAGGAAAGCGCGGGCCGCGTCGTGGGCCGGGTCGAGGGCCAGGACGAGGTAGGAGACGTACTCCCCTTCCAGCTTCAGGTTCTTCTCCTTGCACCAGGCCAGGAGGGAGGCCAGCCCCTCGAGCTTCCCGCCCGCCGCCTTGAACCGGTCGGGGAACTCCACGCCCGCCCCCTTGCCGCGCTCCACGCGCAGGACGTCCGCCTTGGGCACCGTGATGGTCCCCAGGCGGGCCTTGATCTTGACGCCCGTCTCCGTCTCCTCGAGGAGCTGGCCGTCGACCTTCCGGCCGTCCTTGAAGTGAATCACGTCGACGGCGGTGGTGTTCTTGATCCGGTCCTCGAGCTCCGCGGCCTTGGTGCGGACAAGGGCGGCCTCCTTCTCGAAGGCCGGGAGGGCCTGGCTCAGGATCCGGTTCCGCAGGAACTCGAGGTCGTCGGGCGTGCCGATCTTCTTCGCGAGGAGGGGGTCCATCCGCGTGCGGTCCTGGGCGGGGAGCAGCTGGCGGTACCCCGCCGGGATCACGGCGAAGCCGGACTCGATGGCCTTGATCAGGTCCTCGGGGATCGCGACCGCGAGCGAGCTGGGAGGGAGGGGGGTCACGCCCACGGCGGCCGGGCCGGGCACGCCCTTCCCGATCTCGCCGGTGGGGGTCCGCGCCAGCTCGAGGATCTCCTTGCTGACCTCGGGGACGTCCACGTAGACCACCACGCGCTGATCTCCCCGCTGGAGGATCGCCTGCTCCATGCTGTTGGCCCGGAAGGTCCCCAGCCAGCCGGCCAGGAGGTCGGCGGCGCCGGAGCAGGTGAGCGTGCTGAAGTCCCTCTGGGCGAAGCCCACGATCGAATCCCCCGGCCGGATGTAGTCCTCCACCTGGGTCTTTTCGCCGGTCTCCTCCACGCGGGCGACGGTGGCCCGGAGCTTGTTGTCCCAGTCGGCCGCCTTGGCGGTCATCCGATCCTGGTCCTCCTTCATGCCGCGGAAGCGGAGGGTCTCGGCGACCACGCCCGCGATGTTGATCATCCAGGTCAGCCGGCGGACCTCGTGCCGCAGAGCCCCGGTGTCCACCCGGGGGGCCTCGGGAGGGCGGATCACGTCGGCCGGGGGAGGCGGCGGAGGAGGCGGGGGCATGTTCACCGTGTTCCGGAGTCCCGCGCCGGTGGAGCGCGGCGCCTCGGTGATCGGCCCCTGCTCGTAGGACGAGGGGCTGGGGCCTCCGCTCATGAGGACGACGACGATGATGATGCCGACCACCGCGACGGCCCCCAGGCCGATCGCGAGCCGGGCCATCTTCCAGCCCTTCTCCCTCTCGGCGGCCAGGTGGCCGGCGGTGGCGAAGCCCGCCTCTCCCACCCGCCGTCCCGGGATCCGGACCGCGAGTCCGCAGTTGGGGCAGGGGACTTCCCATCCCTGGGTGGAGCCCGCCACGAAGAACTTCCACCCGCACGTGCACTCGAGGGCGATCCGCGCCATGGCTCGTTCTCCCTATTCCTCGTCGTACAGTCTATCCGACGCCGGCCCCCTCGGGGGCGTCCGGCGCGCGCTTTTCAGGGCCTCGTCGCGGGCCTCCGGCGGCCTGCGGCGATCCGGGCCTCCTCGTGGAGCGGGTCGAGCGAGAGGATCAGGTTCGCGACGTACTCCGTCTCGACCCCGAGCTTCCGCTCCCGGCACCAGGCCAGCAGCGGGCGGAGGCCCTCGAGCGTCCGTCCCGCCGACTTGAGGCGCCCGGGGAATTCGACGCCGCCCCCCTTCCCGCGCTCCACGCGGAGCACCTCGTGGCGGGGAAACTGGACCGCCCCGAAACGGCCCCGGAACTTCACGTGCGTCTCCGACTCGTCGAGGAGCTCGCCGTCGAGCCTCCTCCCGTCCTTGAAGTGGAGGACGTCCACCGCCACGGTGGATTCCAGCTTCTTCTCGAGCTCCGCCGCCCGGAGGCGGATGGCCGCGGCGTCCTTCTCGAACTGGGGGATGGCCTCGTTGAGGACGCGGATTTCGAGGAAGGCGAGGTCGTCGTAGCTCCCCTGCCGGGTGGACAGGAGGAGCTCGAGCCGCCGCCGGTCCGCCTCGGGGAAGATGCCGAGGTAGCCCCGGGGGAGCTCCGCCAGCCGCTGGCGCACCCGGTCGAAAAGCGACTCGGGGACCGGCTGGAGGGCGCCGGCCGCGGGAGGGGTCGTGGGCCCGATGCCCGGGGTCCGGAGGATGCGCCGGATCCCCTCCGTCTCCTCCGCGAACGACACGTACTCCGCGAACCTGCGGCCCTCGCGCAGGAACGCGACCTGCTCGGACGGGGTCGGCGCGCGGAAGGCCGCCAGCCAGTGCGCCAGGAGGTTCGCCGCGTCCCCCGGATGCATCGCGTCCAGGTCCCGCCGGGCGAACTCCACGATCCGGTCGCCCGGCTGGAAGTGGGGATCGGCGACGTGCCGCTCGCCGTGGAGGTAGAGGCGCGAGAGCGAGGCCTTGAGGGCCGCGTGCCATTCCTCGATCTGGGCGGAAAGGCGGAGGTGGTCTTCCTGGAGGCCGCGCCGGCGGAGGACCTCCGCGGCGATGCCCGCCAGGTTGAGGAGGCAGGTCGTCTCGTAGACGGAGCGCCGGAGCTGGGCGAGCTCGGAGGCCGGAAGGCGGACGGGTTCGGGCGGGGGAGGCCGCAGGTCCGGCGGCGGGGGGGCGGGCGCCGGGCGGGGCGGGTCGGGGGGACGCTCCGGGGGCGGCTCGGGCGGGAAGGGCCGGGCGAGGACGGGGGGCGGGGCGGGAGGCGGGTCGGGGACCCGGACCGGCCGGGCGCTCAGGACGATCGCCACGGCGCCGCCGAGGAGGAGGACGCCCGCCAGGACCTTGTAGAAGAAGCGGAGCCGGGCCTGGGCGGCCTCCGCCTCGGCGCCGTGCTCGCGCGTCATGAGGACGCCGTCCGCCGTCCGCACCGGCCCCCCGCAGGAGGGGCAGGGGACTTCCTCCTTCGTGCAGGATTCCGCGACGAAGAACGTCCACCCGCAGCCGCAGCGGAGGTGCACGCGGGGCATCGTCTACTTCCCGTACGCCCGGACGCGGGCGCACCAGAGGCCGTAGAAGGCGGCGAACTCGATTCGCTCCTCAAGCGGGAGCGCCGCCCACCACTGGTTGACCCAGATCAGCCGGTCCCGCGGCACGACCTCGAGGCGCGGCTGGAGGGGGGTCTGGATCAGGTCCGCCGCGGAGTAGAAGCGGGCGGGAACGGACATCTCGCGGTAGTGGAACTGCCCTTCCATGGACCGCCGGACGTCGTCCAGGACGTCGGAGAAGCTCTGCTTGAGCGCGGCCTGCGCGGCGGCGGCACGGGCCCGCGCCTCGGCGTTCACGCTCGCCAGGGAGGTCTCGGCGGTGAGGGGGATCGGCGCGGGAGGCGGGGCGTTGGGGTCCTGACGGGGGGAAAGCACGGGATCCACCTTCGCGGCCAGGAGCTCGTTCAACTTCGCCAGGGGCCGGCCCCAGCTGTACTTCACCTCGAAGACGGCCAGGTCGTTCGTGTCGCTCGGCAGGAACATGCCGCCGCCGGCGAGCGAGGCGGTCACGTACAGGCTCGTATGCCCCCGGACCTTCTCGGTGACGTCGAAGGTCTGGGCGTTCTCCCCGGGGGCGGTCAGGGTGTAGAGGAGCTTGGGCGAGGGGTCGCGCTCGCCGAGGGAGACCGACACCGACACCGAGTCCCCGGTCCGCGGCGTCTGCCCCCGGGCCTTGACCCGGCATTCGAGGATCGGGCCGGGGGCCTCGATGCGGATCGAGGATCCGCCGCTCAGGTAGCGCGCCACCGCCACCTGCCGGGTCCGGGGGACCCAGGCCTTGAGGCGGACGTCGTAGACGGTGTCGCGGTCGGTCTGGAGCTGGGACTGGACGGACCCCGAGCGGAGGTGGCGGGCGAGCAGGTTCTCGTCCCGGTAGAGGTTGTCGATCCGGAAGCTGCCGGGGACCTTCTCGAACCAGAAGTTGCCGATCGGGAGGTAGCCGATGGACCGGAGCTCGGTGCGGAGCTGGTCCGGGGCGTAGTAGCGGCCGCGCCACTCGATCTTCCCCTCGTGCAGGCGGGCGTCCTCGGCGCGGACCCAGAGCCCGGACGGGAGCCTCGTGAAGCCGGCGTCCGCGCGCGCGCGGTCGTGGCCGGGCTCGAGGTCGAGGAGGACGTTCGCCACGAGCTCGCGATGGACCGGCAGGTTGGAGTCCCGGCACCAGGCCAGGAGCGCCTCGAGCTCGGGGGCCTTCCCCCGCGCGGCCTGGAGCTTGGGGGGGAAGGTCTGGGCGGCGCCCTTGCCTTTCTCCACCCGGAGGATCTGGTCGGCCGGGAAGGTGGCGGCGCCCAGTCGGGACCGGATGCGGACCTTCTCCTCCGTCTGCTCCTCGACGCTGCCCTCGATCTTCCGGCCGTCCTTGAAGTGGACCACGTCGGAGAGCCCGGGGAGCGAGGGGAGCGTCTTCTCGAGATCGGCAGCGCGGGACGCGAAGGAGGCGTGCTCGGTCGCGAACGTCTCGCGGAGTTCCGCCAGTGCGCGGTAGCGGAGGGCGTCCAGGTCCGCGGCCGCGGACACGCCCTGGACCGCGGCCTGCCGCAGCCGCTCCTTTTCCTCGGCCTCGGCCAGCGTGCGGTAGTAGGGGTGGAGCTTCTCCACCTGGGCCCGCATCTCCGCCAGGAGCGGCGCGTAGGGCGACGGGGCGGGAGGCGGGGGGACGGGCGGAGGGGGCGGCGCAAAGGGGTCGGGAGGCCGCGCGGCCGAGGGCGCGCTCTCGCCCAGCATGATCCCCGTCCGCTGGGCCAGGAGGTTGAGCTCCTTGGTCCGCTCGGGGAAGCGGGTCTCGAACGAGACGCGCTCGTTGCCCCGGACGACCGTCGCGGTCTCGCGCAGGCCCGCGCGGAATCCGCGGATCCAGTCCTTGAGCCCATCGGCGAAGGGCACGGGGCGGGCGGGGTCGCGGACGAGCCGGGAGAGGGCGACCAGGCGGTCGCCCGCCAGGAAATAGGTCGGGAGGGCGAGCTTCTCCCCCTGCTCGGACCGGAGGCGGTCGTTGTGCCGGATCTCCCGGTCGAAGACGCGGAGCCGCTCCTCGAGCTCGGCGTGGTCGCTGGCCCGGCCCGTCTCCAGGAGGATGCAGCCCGCGATGCCCGCCATGTTGGCCTGGGCCACGAGGCGGTCGATCCGCGCGGAGTAGTCGACGTAGTCGGCGCGGGGGGCGGCCGGGGCGGGCTTGCGGGGGGCGGGCTCGGGGGGAAGGGGGGTCGGGACGGGGTCGGGCGGCCGGAGCGCGACGGGGGCCGGCTCCGGCCGGGAGCGGAGGAGGACAAGGGCGAGCACGGCCGCCGCGAGGACGAGGGCGGCGGAGGCGGCGACGACGACCAGGGGCGCCCTCGAAGGGCGCGGGGGGGGAGCGGCCGGCTCGGCCGGAGCGGGGGTCGGAGGAGGGGCCGGCGCCGCGACCGCCGCCCCGGGCTCGTGGCTCCGGGCGGCGGTGGTCGAGACGGGCGCCCGGCACTGCGGGCAGTTGACGAAGGCGGGCGCCGATCGGGAGACGAAGAACTGCCAGCCGCAGAGGCACTGGACCTGGACGTTCTCGCCTCCCCGGCGGAGTCCCGCGGGACCGCCGCCGGCGGGGGCGCCCAGGCAGGAAGCGCAGAGTCCCGGCCGCTGCCGGGGAGGCAGCGGGGCGCCGCAGCGGGGGCAGGCCAGCCTCATGGTTTTTCCCAAGTATACACCATGTTGAACGCGGAGGGTTCGGGGCACGTTTGAACGGGCGCGCGCCCTTCAGCGGAGGCGGTCGATCAGGGTCCGGGCGTCCGCGTCCCGCTCCGGGAAATAGAGGGGGACCGTGAGCTCCGTGCCGCGGCGGGAAAGGGTGACCACGGCCATCGAGCCGGGCTGGTAGGACCGGAGCCACGCCGTGAGGCGCTCGACGAAGGGTTTCGGGTCGGAGCGATGGAGGACCTGGCCGGCGAAGGCGACGATCGAGTCGTCGGGCTCGAGGCGGACGGGGAGGGTGCGGAACTCGGGATGGCGCGGGAACATCCGGACGGCGTCCCGGATCTCGAGGTCGTCGCGGAGAAGCTTCGCGCGGACCTTGCGGTACTCCTCCGAGCGTCCCGAGAAGTAGAGCGCCGCGGCCACGAGTCCCGCCAGGTTGTTCTGATGGATGAGCTTCTGGACGCGGACGAAGGTCTCCCGGGGGTCGGGCGGGGGGATCGGGGGCGGATCGGGCTCGGGGGGGACGGCCGCGGGGGGTTCCGGAGCGGCCGGCTCGGAGGGCGGAGGGGGAGGCGGAGGGGGGGGCGGCGGGACGGGGAGCGGCGCCGCCACCGGAGGCGGGGGAGCGGGAGCTTCCCGGAGCGCGAGGACGGCGAACACGGCCGTGCCCGCCGCCGCGAGCAGGGCGAGGACGGCGAGGGCGACGGCCGCCGCACGAAGCGCGCCCGAGTTCCCCTCGCGGTCCACCGCCGGCTACTTCCCGCCCGCCTCGCGGGCATGGCGTTTGACCTCGGAGTCTCCGGGAATCGCCTCGAGGATCGGATACCACTTCCGCTCGAGGGCGGCCTTGGGGGCGAGGACCCAGTCCTGGGACCTTGCCCAGGCCCGGACCCGGGCGATCTCGGCGTCGTTCAGGGACCAGCCCGTGGTGCCCGAGGCCAGGAGGTTCAGGGTGTCCTGGCGATGGGGCAGGCCCAGGGCGTGGCCTATCTCGTGGGAGGTCACTCGCGGGATCGGCTCGTCCACCCCTCCCTTCACCTCCCGGAGCGCGGCGCTGTCCTTCACGAAGATCGCGTCCGGCCCCATGAAGACCCCGTTCGCCGGGAGCCGATGGACGTAGTAGACGTGGAGCATCCCCGCGGCCCGGGAGGCCTCGGGCCTCGTCTTCCGGAAGGCCCGCATCGAGGGCTCGGCGGGGTCGAAGCCTTCAGGCCGCACGGCGTCTTCCGCCACCAGGGACTCGACGTGCATCGCCAGGCCCGCCTTGTTCCAGATCCGGTTCACCTTGCCGAAGATCCGGCGGACGTCCTTCTCCTCGAGGCGGCAGTGGAGCGCGTCCTCCTCCTTCGATCGCAGGAGGTGGACCCGGACGGGCACCACGAGGAAGTCGTCGTAGGCGAAGCTGACGGTGGCTTCGTGGACGGCGGGATCGAAGTGCTTCTTCTCCTCCTGGAGCAGGAGGGTCGCCAGGATGGCGAGGGCGGTCTTCATGGGCTCCCCTTGTCCCAACGACGCCGGACCCGGAGGAGTTGGGCGAATGCCGCCAGCCCGAGCGCTCCGGAGGCCACGAGGATCCAGGGGAGGAGCTGCGGGGAGCTTCCCGCGAGGGCGGCCAGCTCGGGCGGCGCCGGGGTCAGGGCGTCGAAGCTCCCGAGGACCAGCTCCGGCGGCCGGAGGGGCGAGCGCCGGTGATCGCCGGCCGCGTCCCGGACGAGGAGGTCGCTCGGGAGGAGCTCGCCCGGCTTGAAGACGACGGTGAGGGTCCCGCCGGGCTCGACCCTCCGGTCGGCGCCCCGGAGGGAGGGAAGCGGGAGGAGCCCCGAGACCGCCTGGCGGAGGACGGCGGGGCGCCCGTCGTCGCGGCGGGTTCCGATCGGAGTCACCCAGAGCGTGCGGCCCGAGTCGTTCCGCACGCGGAGGGCGCTCTGGGTGCCGACCTGGAGGAGGAGGCCGACCGGGAGGACGACGAGGCCGAGGAACGCGAAGGGGGCCGAGAGGACGAGGCCGGCGGTGACGGCCCCCCTCGGGACCCTCGGGGGGCGGAGGGCCGGCGTGCCAGGAAACCAGACAGGCTGGTTTCCTGGCACGCTAGGGGACGACTTCGAGGCGGGGCTTGTCGGTCTTGAAGGCCTCGGCGACGATCCGGGCGTCCCGGACGCCCCGCTCGTGGAGCTCCTTGAGGCAGGCCTCGGCGTCCTTCGCGTTCACGCCGAAGAAGAGTCCGCCGGACGTCTGCGGGTCGATGAAGAGGCCCCGCTGGGCGTCGTCGAAGGAGCCCTTCCACTCGATCGCGCCCTCGATGAGCTGGGCGTTCGGGCCGGTGAGCCCGGTCGACATGCCCATGGCGATCAGCTCGAGGGAGCGGGGGAAGGCCGGCACCTGGCCGTAGCGGAACCGGATCCCGATGCGGGAGGCGCGGGCCATGGAGAGGGTGTGGCCGCCCAGGCCGAAGCCGGTGATGTCCGTGGCCCCGCGGGCGTCGAACTCCATCATGGTCTCGCAGGCGACCCTGTTGAGCTCCGCCATCTTCCGGGCCACGGGGACGAGCTCCTCCGCGCCGACCTTCCCCTTCCGCCCCCCGGTGATGTAGACGCCGCTCCCGACGGGCTTCGTGAGGATGAAGACGTCCGTCGGCCGGGCGCCGGAGTTCGGGGTGAAGTGCTTCGGGTTCACGAGTCCGGTCACGGAAAGGCCGTACTTCATCTCCTCGTCGTTGACCGTGTGGCCGCCCACGAGGAAGGCCCCGGCCTCGTGGGTCTTGTCGAGCCCGCCCTGGAGGACCTTGGCCAGGGTCTCGGCCCCGGCCTTGACGGGGAACATGCAGAGGTTGAGGACGGCGAAGGGCCGCCCTCCCATGGCGTAGACGTCGCTGATCGAGTTGGCGGCGGCCACGGCGCCGTAGAGGTAGGGGTCGTCGATGAACGGGGTGATGTAGTCGGCCGTCAGGACGACCGCCTGGTCGTCGTTCAGCCGGTAGATGGCCGCGTCGTCGCTCGTCTCGATGCCGACGAGAAGGTTCGGATCGCGCTTCAACTGAAGCCTGCCGAAGAGCCCCTGGAGGTCCACGGGGCTCAGCTTGCCCGCTCAGCCGCCGCTACGGGCGTAGCCGCGGAGGTCGGCGGGAGGGGCGTCGCAGGAGGGAGCGGGGGTACTTTCCATGGCGGACTCCATGATATCGGAAGCGGCGGGGCCCATCAAGGCCGGGTTCCGCCGCCGCGGAAAGTGTCCGAAGCCGGGCCGGGCTTTGCTATCATGCGGTCGGCATGGAGACGGCCCAGTTCCGATGCCAGTGCGGGTTCGTGCACCGGGCTCCCCGCGAGAAGGCGCTCTCGGGGCTCGGGGTGGCGCACTGGAGGTGCACCGACTGCGGCCGCCGCTTCGTGCTGACGCACGTCCCCCCCGAGGTGTTCGCTCCCGTCTACCTGGACCCGGGCGTCCGGTCGACCGGGCTTCGGGAGACCGGTTCGGCGGCCAGCGCCGCCAGCCTCAAGAATCCCCTGCCGCCCCCCGCCATCGAGTTCCGCTGCCGCTGCGGGCAGGCGGTCACGGCCCATTCGTGGATGTACGGGGGAATCGCGCCTTGTCCGGGCTGCCGGACGAACCTCCTCCTGGCCCTGAAGTACAGCCTGAAACGGAAGCGCTACGTCATCGTTCCCGCCTATCCCCCGAAATCGAGCTCCGCATGAGGAACTTCGCCCTGGCGCTCCTGGCGCTCCTTCCGGCGGCCTGCTCGAAGGAGGATGCGGCCCCGGCGCCGCCTCCGCCTCCGGCGGCCGCGCGGCCCGAGCGTCTCGCGAACGGGGAGCCGGCCGTCGTGACGGTGAAGCACGTCCTCGTGGCCTTCGCCGGGGCCGAGCGGAGCCGGGCCACCCGGACGAAGGCGGAGGCGGAGAAGCTCGCCTACGACGTCCTGGCGCGGGCGAAGGGGGGAGAGGACTTCGACCATCTCATGAAGCAGCACTCGGACGACCCGGGCGGGGGGACCTACACGATGACGAACGCCGGGATCCCGCCTTCCGGCGAGGAGATGTCGCGGGCGGACATGGTGCGGGCCTTCGGGGACGTGGGCTTCCGGATCGAGGTGGGGGAGCTGGGCTTCGCCTTCCACGATACGGCGAGCTCGCCCTTCGGCTTCCACGTCATCAAGCGGGTGAAGTAGCCGCGCGC
>Ga0187893_10001950_pt1 | contig 47052 bp, 42 predicted proteins | sample MA1701074metaG_FD_139574 | JGI IMG/M metagenome (GOLD analysis project Ga0187893, IMG submission 139574) | White microbial mat communities from a basaltic lava cave in the Kipuka Kanohina Cave System on the Island of Hawaii, USA - MA170107-4 metaG ... | reverse complement strand
GTCATGACACGACCCGAGAGGCTGCCGGTAAGCCGTGTGCGGGAAAACCGCACGCACGGTTTGAAAGGGGGTCTCACGGAAACCCGCCCGCAAGGCGGGAGAAAGTAGATCTACCAATGCGGGTGCTGGAGTGCGTGCCGAATTTCAGCGAGGGGAGGGACCCCGAGGTCATCCGGCAGATCGCGGCCGAGGTGGAGCGGGGCGCGGGGACGAGGCTCCTTGGCGTCGATCCGGGGAAGGCGACGAACCGGACGGTGGTCACGTTCGCGGGCGAGCCGGAGGCCGTCGTCGAGGCTGCGGTCCGCGTCGCGCGGAGGGCGACCGAGCTGATCGACATGCGGCGCCACAAGGGCGAGCACCCGCGGTTCGGCGCGCTCGACGTCTGCCCGCTCGTGCCGGTCTCGGGGATCACGATGGAGGAGACCGCAGCGCTCGCGCGGAAGCTCGCGCGGCGGCTTGGCGAGGAGCTGGGTCTCACGGTCTACTGCTACGAACACGCGGCGTCCCGCGAGGAGAGGCGGAACCTCGCCACCGTGCGCGCGGGCGAGTACGAGGGCCTCGAGCGCCGCCTCGCGGACCAGCGGTGGAAGCCCGACTTCGGCCCCGCGACGTTCAACGCGCGCTCGGGCGCGACCGCGGTCGGCGCCCGCGACTTCCTCGTCGCCTACAACGTGAACCTGAACACGACGTCCACGCGCCGCGCCAACGCGGTCGCCTTCGACGTGCGCGAGCGCGGGCGCCCGAAGCGCAAGGGCAACCCGCTCACCGGCGAGCCGGTCCTCGACGCGAAGGGGGAGGCGGTCTGGATCCCCGGCGCGCTCAAGTGCGTGAAGGGGATCGGCTGGTTCATCGACGAGTACGGGATCGCACAGGTCTCGCTCAACCTCACGAACCTCGCGGTGACCCCCCTGCACGCCGCGTTCGACGAGGTCTGCCGGAGCGCGGAGAAGCGCGGCATGCGCGTGACCGGCTCCGAGCTCGTCGGGCTCGTGCCGCTCGAGGCGATGCTCGCCGCGGGCCGCCACTTCCTCAGGAAGCAGCAGCGCTCGACCGGCGTGCCCGACCGCGAGCTGATCCGGATCGCCGTACGCTCGATGGGGCTCGGCGACGTCGCCCCCTTCGACCCTGGGAAGAAAATCGTCGAGTACGCGCTCGCAAGCGCGCGGAAGCGCCTCGTCGACCTCTCGCTCGAGCGGTTCGTCGAGGAGACCGCGTCCGAGTCGGTCGCCCCCGGCGGCGGATCGGTCGCGGCGACCGTCGGCGCGCTCGGCGCTGCGCTGGGGACCATGGTCGCGAACCTCTCCGCGCACAAGCGCGGCTGGGACGAGCGGTGGGAGGAGTTCTCCGGCTGGGCCGAGAAGGGCAAGGCCGCATCCGCGGAGCTCCTCGCGCTCGTCGATCGGGACACCGACGCGTTCCACGGAATCGTCGCCGCCCGCCGGATGCCGCGCGCGACCGAGGCGGAGAAGGCGGCGCGCTCCGCCGCGATCGAGTCCGCGACCCGAGAAGCGATCGAGGTGCCGCTGCGGGTGATGGAGGTCGCTCTCTCGTCGATGGACCTCCTGCACGCGATGGTCGCGTCGGGGAACCCGAACTCCGTCTCCGACGCCGCGGTGGGCGCGCTGTGCGCGCGATCCGCCGTGATGGGCGCCCTCCTGAACGTCCGCATCAACGCGCCGGGCCTCGAGGACAGGAAAGCCGCCGCCAAGTACGTCGCGCGCGGCGAGAAGATGGAGAAGGACGCCGTCGAGCGGGAGCGGGAGATCCTCGCGCTGGTCAAGATCTAGAGGGGGCCTCGGGGGCGCGGGCGTGGACGAACACGTCCTCGGTCGTCGGCACAACCCCGGGCTCGCCGATCCTCGCGCTCACGCTCACGTCGCGGAACCCCGCGCGCTCGAACGTCCCCAAGAGCGTCTCGGGGCCATAGACCCGCATCCGCGTCGAGCGGTGCAGCACCGTGTCCCCTGCCACGACCATGTGCAGGCGGCAGAAGTCCGCGTCCTCGAACTCCACGAACCGGATGAACCAGAGCGTGTGTCCCTCGTGCACGCGCTTGAGGAGCGGCATGTACGGATCCTTCGCCGTGCGCCGGATCTCGACCGCCTTCAGCCCCACGAGGACGAGTCCGCCTGGCCGCACGAGCTGCCGGACCGCCGCGAGCGTCGCCTCGACCTCCTCGACCTGCGGCCATGCGTTCCCGAGGCAGAGGAACGCGTCGAACGGCGCGCCCATGGGCGGCGGCGGGTCGCCCATCCGCCACAGGTGGAACCGGTCGGGCGCGCCCGTCAGCGCGCGCGCCTGCGCGAGCATCTCCCCCGACACGTCCGCGCCGTGCGCGTCGAAACCCTCGCGGAGGAGCGCCGCGACATGCCGCCCGGTGCCGCACCCCGCGTCGAGCACCCGCCGGGCGCCCACCTCGCGGAGGCGCTTGAGGATGCCAGGCACCTCGCGCCCGAGCCGGCCCTCCCAGTCCACGAAGACGTCGTAGAGGTCGGCCATCGGGCCGTGGATGCCGGGGGGGTCGGGGGGCCGGGTCACGTCCTTCCTTCGCAGGATCCCCCCAGGCCGTCTCGTCGGATTCCCCGCGCGGCCCCGTGCCCCATGCGCCGCGTCACTCCGGCCAGTGGACGTCGTCGGGGAGCTTCGGGCGCTCGCGCACGAACCGCATCGTCTCGACGACGGTCACGTTGCCGTGCTCGTCCTTCTCGATCCTGCCTTTCACGGCGACGACGTCGAGCAGGCGGATCTCCGGCAGCACGCGGCCGGGGCCGGCCGCGAGGACCTTGCCTCCCTCGTCGCGCCTCTCGACCGAGATCGTCGCCGCGGCGCGCTCGTCGTTGGCGATGCAGCAGTAGTCCCACGGCGTCTTGCAGGAGTCCTCCGGGTCCTTCTGGCCGCAGTAGTCGAGCGACGCGTCGATGAGGTTGAAGGCGGCGACGCCCTTCACGATGTTGCTGACCCGCCCTTCGACGACCACCTCCTCCCCGTGCCCCTTCTCCTTCGCCTGCTTCACGGAGATCCCCGGGCCGGGATCGGCCACCTTGAACGTGGCCGCCTTCGCCGGCGGCGCCTCCTCCTTGCCGCAGGCGAACGCGACGAGCGCGAGACAGGTGACGATGGTCTTCATGCGTGACCTCCGGAGGCGTGCAGTGTAATCACTCGGGCCAATGGAGGCCGTCGGGGAGATCGGGGCGCTCGCGCCGGAACCAGCCGGTCGTGACGACGGTCACGTTGCCGTGCTCGTCCTTCTCGGCCCTGCCCTTGACCGCCACGAGGTCGAGGAGCCGCAGCGACGGCATCGCGCCCGCGCGGACCCGGCCGTCCGGGCCGCGGGACTCGACCGTCAGCGTCGCCGCGGTGCGCGTCTCGGGGGTCTCGCAGCAGTAGTCCCACGGCGTGTCGTCGGTCATCGTGCCCGGCCGTTGGCCGCAGTAGTCGAGCGACGCGTCGATCAGGCGGAAGACCGCGAGGCCCTTGACGATCTCCTGAACGCGCCCCTCGACGACCACCTCCTCCCCGTGCCCCTTCTCCTTCGCCGCCTTCACGGAGAGCGCGGCCCCGGGATCGGACGCGAGGGCGAGATCGACCGCGGCGAGGGCGGGCGGCTTCTCCGCCTCCTTGCCGCAGGCGAACGCGGCGAGCGAGATGCAGAATGCGACGGGTCTCATGCTTTTCCTCCGAGGGCGTCCACGAGCGTCATCCGGACCGCGCGCCACGCGGGCACGATGCCGCCGAGGAGGCCCGAAGCGAGCGCGGCGCCGAGGCCGAGGCCGCGACGCAACACATCGAGTTCCAGTGTAAACGCGCCCATCGGGAACCGGATCGAGACGCTCCCGACCGCGAGCGCGAGGAAGAGGCCGATCGCGCCGCCGAGAAAGGCGACGAGCGCCGACTCCTGGACGAGCGCCGCGGCGACCGCGGGCGGCGAGTACCCGAGCGCCCGGAGTGTCGCCAGCTCGCGCGTGCGCGCGAGCACCGCCGCGAACATCGTGTTCGCGCAGGCGAAGCCGCCGCCGGCGAGCACGAGGAGCGCCATCCAGCGCGCGAGCGCGGTGATCGGGAGGAGGCCGCGCTCGAGCGTGGCCATGAGCGCCCGCTCCGGCACCGCGACGATCTCGAGGTCGAGGCGCTTCGCGGCGAAAAGCGCGACCTCGGGGATGCGGTCCGGGCTCTCGAGGCGGAGCGCGACGCAGGAGACGTCCTCCCGCTTGGTCGCGAGCATCACGTCTTCGAGCCGGCACCACATCTCGGCCTCGAGCACCGTGTCGGGCGCGGCGAAGCGCCCGACGATCCTCCAGTCGCGCTGCTCGAGGCGGATCGTACCGCCCACCGCGAACTTCCCTTCGTCGAGGCCCATGCGCGTCGCGGCCAGCCGCCCGGCCATCAGCTCGAAGGGCTCGCGCGGCTCGCGGCCCTCGACAACGGTCACCTGCGGGCGGACGAGGTACGCGGCGGGCGTGATGCCGCGGAGGAGGCCGATCCGGTCGCCCGCGCGCGTCGCGATGTGCAGCTCGACCGACGCGGCACGCACGCCGCCGCGCGTGAGGACGGCGGGCGCCGCCGCCGCCGCGGCCTCCGCGTTGCCGCGCGGCACGACGGAGCGGACGAGGTCCGCCTCCGACGAGGTCCCCACGAGCACCACGACGTCGTCGCGCGCGCTCTTGCCGCCCGCGCGGTCGAGCCCCGCCGCGAACGCGGTCATCACGACCACGAGGAGCGTCGTGAGCGCGATGCCCGACATCGTCGCGATCGTGCGCGCGCGGCGGCGCCAGAGGTTCCGGAGGGCGTACGAGAACGGCAACATCACTCCGCCTTCACCGCAAGGTGGAGCGGCCGGAGAGCCGCCTCCGTCGCCGGTCCCACCGATGCCAGCGCGCCGACCGCAAACGACGCGAGAAGCGTCTGGAGCGCCACCGCCGCCGACGGCTTGAAGTCGATCCCGTACCCCTCGACGCCGAGCGTGGTCGGGAAGATCGCGAAGTAGAGGAGGACCGCGCCGGCCCCGAGCGCCCCCCCGATCAGGCCGAGCCCGATGCCCTCGAGCGAGATGAGCCCCGCGAGGCGCGGCTTCGTGAGCCCGATGGTCTCGAGGACGCCCATCTCCGCCGCCCGCGCCTGCGCGCTGATGTAGACCGTGTTCGCGAGGACGAGCGCCACGATCGCGACCGCGAGGTAGCCGAGGATGCGCGCGAACTCGACCACCTCGACGATCTCGCCGACGGCGCCCGACACGAACGCCTGCATCCCCTTCGTGTCCGTCCGCGCCTCGTCGGCGTAGAACTTCGCGTCGATCGCGCGCGCGACCTCCTCGGCCGCCGCGCCGCGCTCGAGCGTCACGAGGAACTGGGTCGCCGCGCCGAGCCTCTTCCGGGCGAGCGCGAGCTGGTCGAGGTGGACGAACGCGATGTTGTCGAGCCCCGCGGTGTCGCTCCGGAAGATGCCGCTCACGAGCACATCGACCTCGCCGAGCCGCAACCGGGCGCCGACCGCGGCCTTCCGCCGCTCCGCGAGCCGCTCGCCGACGAGCGCCCCGTCGGACGCCGCCTTCCACGCCGCGATGTCGCCCGCGAGCAGCCGCACGTCGTACACCCGGTCGAGGTTCTCCGGCTCGACGCCGTGCAGCGTCACGAGGTCGAGGTTCGCGCGGCACGAGTTGATGAACACGAGCGTCGGCAGCACGAGGTCCACGCCGGGCACGTCGCGGATGGCGGGCGCGTACCGCACGGGCAGGTTCGACGTCAGCGGGCAGAAGCGGCTGTCCTGGAAGACCACGAGCAGCGGCTTTGACGCCCGCGCCTCGAGCTGCTCTACGCCGCGGTCCACGGTGCGCACGAAGGCGAAGAGCGCCATCGCGAGCGCCGCGCCGAGGACGGTCAAAAGCGTCCGCGTGCGCGCGCGGAGCACGGTCCGGAACACGTAAGGGAGGAAGGCGATAAGTCTACGCATGGGGGGTGTGGATGGGCGGGGGGAAGGAAAGGGGGTCAAGCATGGGCGTGCTCCCCGTCTACGATCCGGCCTTTGTCGAGGTGGACGACCCGTTTCGCGAACTCCGCCGCTGCGGGGTCGTGCGTGACCATCACGAGGGTCTTCCGGAACTCCTGGTTGAGCCGCTGGAGGAGCCGCAGCGTCGCCGTGGCCGCGTTGCGGTCGAGGTTGCCCGTCGGCTCGTCGGCCAGCACGACCCTCGGGTCGGCGACGATCGCCCGCGCGATCGCGACGCGCTGCTGCTGACCGCCGGACATCTGCCGCGGGAGGTGCTGCGCGCGATCCGAGAGCCCCACGGCTTCCAGCGCGACGAGGACCTTCCTCCGCCGATCGACCTTGGGCAGGTCGAGGAGAAGGAGCGGGATCTCGACGTTCTCGAAGGCGGTGAGAACCGGAATCAGGTTGTAGCCCTGGAATACGAAGCCGATCGAGCGCGTCCGCCACCTCGCGAGCGCGCGGGGCGGCAGCGACGAGATCTCCTCCCCGGCCACGCGCACCGCGCCCGTCGTGGGCCGGTCGATCCCCGCCAAGAGGTTGAGGAGCGTCGTCTTGCCGCTTCCTGACGGGCCCATGAGCGCGACGAACTCGCCCTCGTCGATGCGCAACGAGAGGTCCTTGAGCGGCGTGACCTCCTCGGACGTGCCCGCGAAGGTCTTCGTGACGGTTTCGATATCGATGAGATTCATCGGTTACTCCCTCCCCCCTCCGACTCCTTCACGCGGTCGCCGTCTTCGACCGGATCGAGGATCACCCGGTGCGTCACCGAGAGCGCGCCGCGGACCACCGCGTCGCCTCCCTCCTCCCCCGCGCGCTCGACGGCGATCCTGCGCGCGCGGTGCGCCGTGGGGTCGATCACGAACACCGCGCCGTCGCGCACCGCCTCCTTCGGCACGAGGAAGATCTGCGGCGCCCCGGCCGCCGGCTCCCCGGGCCCGGCGAGGAACCGCGCGCGGCAGAGCGTCTCGGGGCGGAGGAGCGGGTCCGGATCGACCAGCTTCACCTTCACCTGGAGCGTGTTCTTGAGGAGATCCGACTCGCGCTGCAGGCGCAGGACGACCCCCTTCGTCACCTGGCCGCCCACGACTTCGCTCCGGATCTCGACCTCCTGACCCACGCGCACGCCCGCCATCGACGCGAGCGGGACGTCCACGCGCGCCTGGAGCTTTTTCGGGTCGTAGATCGAGACGAGCGCCTCCTCCTCGGGGCCCACGGGTTGGCCGGGGGCCGCGAGGAGCTTCAGCACGACGCCGTCGACGGGCGCCTTGACGGTCAGCCAGGCGAGTTCGCGCTCCGCGATATCGAGGTCGGTCTTCGCGCTCGCGATGTTCGCCCGCTGGAGATCGACCGTCGCTCGCGCCTTCCGCGCGGCGCCCTCAAGCCCCCGCGGCTCCTTGAGGAGCTCGATCGTGACCGCGAGCCGCTCGACCGCCTCGGCAAGGGCCGACTCCGCGGCCCGCGCCTCGGCCTCGCGCGCGGTCGCGGCGGCTTCGGCCCCGGTGAGCGCCGCCCGCGCCTTCGCGAGGGCCACCGGGTAGCTGCCGCCCGCGGCCTTGAGCTTCTCCTGCGCCTCGAGGTCCGCGCGCCGGGCCTCACGGTCCGCGTGCGCCGCCGCGACCGCCTGCCTCGCCGCGTTGAGCTGCTCCTCCGTGCGCCGGCGCCCGTTGCGCGCCTCGGTCTCCAGGAGCCGGAGGTCGCCCTTCTGGGAGAGCAGCGCCTCGGCGATCTCGAGCTCGGCCTGCGCCACCGCGCCCTCGCCCTCGTGGTGCGCGACGAGCGCCTTCGCCCGGTCGCGGGCCGCGAGCAGCGGCGCGCTCGCGAGCACGCTGATGACGGTCTCGCCCGCCTTCACCTCCGACCCCTCGAGGACGAGGAGGCGCTCGACCACGCCGTGCACGAGCGGACGCACGACGACCGCGTAGGGCTCGGGCTCGATCCAGCCGGCGGCCTCGGCGCTCATCTGCCGGATCGTGCCCCCGACGCCCCCTGCCTTCACCGGCGCCGTGGCCACCGTCCGCGTCGGCCGCAGGAGCGGCACGAGGAACGTCGCGGCGACGCCGAGCGCGACCGCGACGACGAGGATCATCGCGAGACGGGCGCCCACGGGGCGGCGCCCGCGCTTCGGCTCCTCCATCCGGAGCGCGCTGAGATCGACTTCGCTCATCGGACCTCCTCCGGCCGCGGCCAGCCGTAGGCGGCGGCGTAGGCGATGCGCGCGCGTGCCGCGCCGACCGCGCTCTCGCGCGCCGCGGCGGCGGCGGAGACGGCCGTCGCGGCGCGCCACGCGGCGTCGCCGAACGCGTCGCCCTCGACCTCGAGCCGCGCGGTCGCGGCCGAGAGCTCGCGCGTCATCGCCTCGGCCTCGGCTTCGTCGGCCTTCGCGCGGGCGACGGCGGCCCGCAGGTCCGCCTCGCGCGCGGTCGCCTCCTCCTCGGCCGCGAGGAGCGCGGCCTCGACCGCGCGCCGCGCCGCCTCGCGCCGCTCCTGCGCCGCGCGCGCCTGCTTCGACGCCCCGACGGGGATGCGCACCTGGACGAAGGCGCCCCACGGGGAACCGCCGACCATGTACGAGTAGACGGGCCCGAGCTCGAGCGACGGGTACTGCCGCCGCACCGCCTCGCGCAGCTCCGCGTCCGCGACGCCGTAGCGGGCGAGGGCCACCGCGAGATCCGGGCGCCCGAGGAGCCGCTCCCGCGAGGCCTCGGGCAGGGAAGGGAAGGGGGCCGGGGGAAGGGAAACCGAGATCGCCGCGTCCGCGGGAAGGCCGAGCAGCCTCCGCAGCCGCGCGACGTTCCTGACCCTCTCCGCGGACGTGGCGAGCTCCTCCGCCGCGCGCGCCTCCCGGGCGGCCCGCGCCTGCGCGGCGGCGGCGTCGGACGCGAGGCCGGCCTTGAGGAAGGTGTCGGGATCCGGCGCCTCGGCCGGCAGTGCCCGGCCCCCGAGGGCCCCCTCGACAAGGAAACACTCCGCGACTTCCGCCGCGACCTGCCGCTCGGCCTCGCGCAAGGCGGCGAGGGCCTCGACTTGGCGCGCGTGGGCGGCCTTTCTTGCGGCTCCGCGCTGCACGATCTCCACCGGGTCGAACGTGAGCATCAGCTCGTCCTGGTGCTGGTCGTAGCCGAACCCCACGCGGAAGGGCGGCACGTCGAGCCCCACGGCGCGCGCCTCGGCCCGCAGCCGCTGGAGCTCCGGGCTGTGCGCGTACGCGAACCCGACCGCGTGCGCGAAGTCGACCTCGGGCACGGAGCGGCGGTCGAGATCCTTGGCGGTCTCTTCGAGATCGAGCGGCGCGGCGCGATAGGCCACGCACGACGAGAACAGGACGGCGAACAGGGGAATACGCACGGCGACACCTCCGAAGGGAAAGGGACCGGAGACGAAGCCGCGCGGTTACAGGAGGAGGGGGTGCGTGGTGCGGACGGGGGCGTGTGGCAAGGCGCGGTGGAACGTCGCGGCCGCATCCGCGGCCGAGGGCGTCGGAAGCGTCACGGCCGGGACCTCGGCCACCGCGACGAGCGGCGCGTGGTCCGCCGCCGCCGCGGAGTGCGTCGCGACGTCGTGCTTGCAGGTGCACTCCTTCTCGCAGGGCTTGGGTGCGGGCTTTCCGGGCTCCTCACGCGGGCAGTGCGAGCAGCAGTCGCGCTTCGGCTCGGACGCTTGGGCTGTCGTTCGCGCTCCGCAGCACCCCGTCCCGACGAGGCAGCAGAGCGGGCTCCCGAGCGCGATGGACGCGCTCGCAGTGAGGACGATGCCGAACACCCGGACCATCCCCTGATTATACGCTTGGCGCGGGCCGGGGATGAGTGCCTTCCGGATCGGGCGCCGGAACGGGATCCCCGAGAAGACGCGACCCGACCGGCGGTGGGGGCCGGTCGGGTCGCAGAGAGACTTTCGCCCGCTAGAGACCGAGCCCGATCTTCAGGATCCCGGTCAGCGAGCCGGACAGGAACGTGTTGAGCGAGAAGAGGTCGAAGCTTGCCCCGAGCGAGCCGTCGAGGCCGATGTCGACCGTGTTGTAGAGGAACACGCAGCCGTAGACGTCCGTCTTCGTCCCGCCGTTCTCGCAGCCGGCGCCGCTGTTCCACTTGCTCGTGCAGTACTTGAGGTAGTTGTCCGCGCCGCTTTCGCAGTCGAACCCGTCGTCGCCGTTGTCGTACGCGCGGCACTCGTAGTACCGGTTCCGGTCGCCCCGGCCGTTGTGGCCGTCGCGTCCGTTGTCCCGCGACTGGTTGTACTCGCAGTCGTTGTCGTTGCCCTCGCAGCGGAATCCGTCCTCGTCGCAGGAGTCGGCCCAGTTGTCGTAGCACCAGTTGTTGTCGCCCTTGCACCACTGGCCGTGCGGCTTGCACTTCCAGGAGTCGCTGAGCTTGATCGTGATGACCTCCTTGTGGATTCCCGTCACGGGAACGGCGGGGCCCCTTGCACGGACCGTGCCGCGAGCGCGCGCGAGACTCGCACGCGTCGCGACGCCGCGCGGCGCGCGGAGTTCGCAGCGCCTTGCCGCGTTCTTGTGCGCTCGACAGGACCCGACGCACGAAGTAGGGGCGTCGGTCAGCCGCTCGGCTGCCGGCGCGCGCGACGGCCGGTCCTCGAGAACACGAAGGAGACGAACCACGGGACGTGACGCTCGAGCCAGACGGCGAGCTTGCCGTGGCCGGTCACGACCACGTCGCGGCGGCGGCGGGCGACCGCCCGCGCGATCCGCCGCGCCGCCGCGGCGGCGGGCATCACGATCCACGCGGGAGGGCCGCCGGCGGACGATTCCCGGCGCAGGCGGCCCTCGTTGTCCACATTGCGGATCTCGGACTCGACGAAACCCGGGCCCACATGGGTGACCGACACGCCAAAGGGCGCCATCTCGTGGACCAGCGCCTGGGCAAGGGCGCGCACGGCGAATTTGCTCATGGAGTAGGGCGCCGCGCCGGGCGCGCTGAGCCACCCGGCCACGCTGCCGATGACGACGAGCCGCCCCCGCGCCCGCTTGAGCTCGTGGAGCGTCGCATGGACCGTGCGCAGGACGCCGAAGACGTTCGTCTCGAACTGGCGTCGGAAGTCCTCGAGGGTCAGCTGCTCGACCGGGCCGACGACCCCGAACCCGGCGTTGGCCACGACCACGTCGATCCGCCCGAGGGCGGCGACAGCCTTCGCGACCGCGGCCTCGAGGTCGCCGTCCCGCGTGACGTCGCCCGCGACGGCGAACGCGCGGCGGCCAGCGCCCTGGAGCTCCTGTGCGAGCGCGTCCAGCCGGTCCTTGCGCCGCGCGACGAGCACGAGGTCGGCGCCCTCGCGCGCGAGCTCGCGAGCGAGCGCCGCGCCGATCCCCGACGAGGCGCCGGTGATGAGCGCCACCTTCCCGTCGAACGCTCGCATGCCGGCTCAAGGCTACACGGCGCATACCACGAGGCGCCGTGACCGCGCGCCCCGCGCCCATGCAGGCGGTCCTCCGGGGACGGAGACCACCGCGCGCGAACGTGTCCGCCGCGTTGCCGACGCCGCGCTCCGGCCGACGTCCTCTCTACTCTACGCCTGACGCCGGCGGCGGCGAACCGCGACAACGAGCGCGCCCGCCCCCAGGAGCGCCAACGTGCACGGCTCCGGGACCGCGGCGAGCTGCGTGATCTCCACGGTGTAGGACCCGCCGTTGTCCATGAAGTTCCCGTTGGAGACGCCGAACCAGAGCGTCGTCGCTGCCGCGTTGCCCGTGTCGAGGATGAAGCTGTAGACGTGGTCCGGCCGGTAGGCAGGAACGTAGGGCGGCGTGACCGCGAGGCCCGCGTCGATGTCGTAGACGAGCGAGTACTTTGCGTCCTTCGTGGCGTCGAACGGGGTCATCGGAGCGTCGTCGTAACGGAGCTGGTAGTAGTTCCCCTCGTGGAAGACCGGGCCGCCGGTGAAAACGTAGAACGCGTCGTTCAGGCGGGGGCCGAGCGAGAACCCGACGTCCGAGACCACCACCTGGATCAGCCCGGAATAGGTCCCCAAGGTCGACGCTCCGGTCGCGAGCTCGAACGACGCGCTCAAGGTCTCGGTGGGGCCCACGGGGGCGTAGTTCACGCCGCCGATCATGAAGGGATCCGCCTGGGCCTCCCACGCCAGCGCGCACACGAGGAAACCCACCACAGCCAGTTGCCGTGACATCTACCTACCTCCCGACGGGCGACCCGTCCGCCCGCCAACTCGTGACCCATCATCAGGCTAGGTCGCGGCCGGCGCCTGAGTCAACGTGGAATCTGGTTCTCCACGCTGCGCGCCGCCGGGAAGATACCGTCTCCGCCTGCGGATGTCCAAGTAGTTCGACAAACCGACGGGGGCCGGCCCCCCCGTGCCAGGTGGCCGGATACGGGTCCTCCGGTCGCGCCAAGCGGTGCTTCCGGCAGGCTGGGATCTCCTCCCACCGCCCCCGGGTGCCCCTGCGCCGGCGCCGCTACGATGGGGGAGTGACGGCGCGCCCGGAGGCGAAGCAGGCGGTCCTCGCGCTCCACGCGAGGCTCCTCGCGCGGCCGACCGCGATCCCGCTCTCCGACGTCACCGCGCTCTTCGGGGCGGGAGAGGAGGTGCTCGCGCTCGTGCGGCCGCGCGGGGATCTCCTGCTCAAGGGCGACGCGTTCAGCAACGACGGGCCCGAGCTCGTCGTGCCGGCCGGGAAGGTCGAGCTTGAGATCGCGGATCTCCTCAAGGGGACGTGGGCGGCGGATGCGAACGGCTTCGTCCTCCGTTTCCCGTACCGCGATTTCACCGTGCGCGCGTGCCTCAGGATCGCGTTCTTCCGGAAGTGCTTCGACTTGAAGGAGATCCGTGCCACCACGACCGACCTCGCCCTCGACTTCGGCGGCCCGCCGGCGGACCGGCACTACACGTTCTGACGGCCCCCGCGCCCCCTCTTCATCCAATTTTTGCGGCGCCGGAACGCTCGGATAGACTCCGCTCGCCGATGCAGAAGCGCCGCGCGAAGGAGGCCCTCGAGCCGGACACGGCCGGTCTCTCGAAGGGCGACCTCCTGAAGCTCTACCGGCTGATCTACGCTTCGCGGCGCACCGACGACAGGGAGATCGTCCTCAAGCGGCAGAACAAGGCCTACTTCCAGATCAACGGCGCGGGCCACGAGGCGATCTGCGCCGCCGCGGGGCTTGCCGCGCGGTCGGGGCGCGATTGGTTCTACACGTACTACCGGGACCGGGCGCTCGCGCTCGCGCTGGGCGTGACCCCGTACGAGATGCTCCTCCAGGCGGTCGGGGCGATCGACGACCCGGCGTCGGCGGGGCGGCAGATGCCCGCGCACTGGGGGCATGCCGCCTACCGGCTCGTCTCGGCGTCGTCGCCGATCGCCACGCAGTACCTGCAGGCGGTCGGGTGCGCTGAGGGGATCCGGAAGATGCGCGAGCACGAGGACGTGCGGCGCGCGGTCAAGGGCGAATTCTCCGGGGACGAGGTCGTGCTCTGCACGGGCGGCGACGGCTCGACGTCGGAGGGCGAGTTCTGGGAGGCGCTCACGACCGCGTGCGTGATGGAGCTGCCCATCGTCTTCCTCATCGAGGACAACGAGTACGCGATCTCGGTGCCGCGCGAGGTGCAGACGCCGTGCTCCTCGATCTCGAAGACGGTCGCGTCGTTCCGGCCGCTGCTCCTCCTCGAGGTGGACGGGTGCGACCCGGTCGCCTCCTACCGCGTGATGCGCGAGGCGCTCGCCCACGCGCGGGCGGGGCGCGGGCCGGCGCTCGTGCACGCGCACTGCATCCGGCCCTACAGCCACTCGATGTCGGACGACCAGAGGCTCTACCGGCCGGCGTCGGAGATCGACGAGGAGAACGCGAAGGACCCGGTCGTGACTTTCCCGCGCAGGCTGGTGGAGGAGGGGGTCGCGGGGGAGGAGGAGATCGAGGCGATCCGGAAGGACGTCGATCGCGAGATCGAGGAGGCGGCCGAGCGCGCGCTCGCGGCGCGCTGGCCGGAGAAGACGCGGGCAGAGGCCGAGAAGTTCGTCTTCTCGCCGGACGTGGACCCGACATCGTCGGCGTTCGCGACGGAGCCGGCGTTCGAGGGCGAGCCCCGGACGATGATCGACCTCATCAACCAGACGCTCCTCGACGAGATGGCGCGCGACGCGCGCGTGGTGGTCTTCGGCGAGGACGTGGCCGACGCGACCCGGGAGGCTGCGCTCGCGGAGGTCAAGGGCAAGGGCGGCGTCTTCAAGGCGACGCACGGCCTCCAGCGCGCGCACGGCGGGCACCGCTGCTACAACTCGGCGCTCGCGGAGGCGAACATCCTCGGCCGCACGGTCGGCCTCGCGACGCGCGGGCTGAAGCCGGTCGCGGAGATCCAGTTCATCGACTACATCTGGCCCGCGTACGAGCAGATCCGCAACGAGTGGTCGGTGCTCCGCTGGCGAAGCGGGAACACGTTCTCGTGCGGCAGCGTCGTGCGGACCACGATCGGCGGCTACATCCGCGGCGCCCTCTGCCACAGTCAGAGCGGCGAGGTGCTCTTCACGCACATCCCGGGGATCCGCGTCGTCTACCCGTCGAACGCGCTGGACGCCTGCGGGCTCCTCCGCACCTCGATCCGGTGCGACGACCCCGTGCTCTACCTCGAGCACAAGCACCTCTACCGGCAGACGTACAACCGGTCGCCGTACCCGGGCAAGGAGTTCATGATCCCGTTCGGGAAGGCGGCCTTGGTGCGCGAGGGGGCGCACGTCACGATCGTCACGTACGGCGCGCTCGTCGAGCGGAGCCTGCGGGCGGCGAAGCAGCTCGCCGAGGAGGGCATCGAGGCGGAGATCCTCGACCTCCGCACGATCCAGCCCTACGACTGGGAGGCGATCGCGACGTCGGCGACGAAGACGAGCCGGGTCGTCGTCGCCTACGAGGACAACCGCTCGTGGGGGTACGGCGCGGAGATCGCCGCCCGCATCTCGGACGAGCTCTTCCGGGACCTTGACGCTCCCGTGAGGCGCGTGGCCGCGCTCGACACCTTCGTCGCCTACAACCCCGACCTCGAGGACGTGATCCTCCCGCAGGTCGAGGACCTCGTCGCAGCCGCCCGCGACGTAGCGACGTACTAGGTACGCCCGGCCGCGCTCACAAACAGCTGCTGTGTAAGGGGTTAGGTTGAGACGGTGCGGACCTCAGGTCCGCGCTTTGGGCAGACTCCCCGGTTGGCGAGCACCGTCTTGAGAGCGTTCAACCCCTCCCAGGTGCCGAGTCGACATCCCGATGCTTCGAACTCGGCCATTGCGTCGCAGAACCCCTTGCTTGCCTGGAAGCCCAGCAGTCGCTCGCGGAGTTCGGGGAACGCCAGCCCGAACGGCGGCGGGCGCACAAGGAGCGACACGGGCCCATCGCTCCCATCCCGCCACCATCCGGCGGAGCTGCGACCGTAGTCCTCGGGCGCTCGCACCAGCGCGGCCTCGACGGGATTCATGTGGTCGTATGCCATCGTCACCACAAGGTCGGTGTCATCGAGCACGCGGCGTGCGTGGTACGAGTCCTCCCAGAAGTGCCCGGAGAGGCCGAGCTCCTTCTGGATGGTCACGGATGTCGAGCGCATGAGCCGCCTCATGAACTGCGCGCGGACCGATCGGTTCTGGTGCCCGATGGGCCAGGGCCTCCAGTGGCGGCACCGCAGGCGTCTCGTGGTCAGCTTGTCGTAGAGCGCCGCCGTGGGGCTCCGCATCACGAAGTGGAAGTGGTTGGACATGAGGACATACGCGAGGAGGTCCACGCCGAACGGCCCGAGACACTCCCGCAGAATGCGGTAGAACGTGCACACGCAGGAATGCGGCTCCAAGTAGAAGACGCGCCAGTTCACCCGGGCAGTGACATGGAAGACCGCATCCGGGGCGTCGGCGTCGGAGTGAGGAAGGCGAGGCATATTCATACGTCGGGGACCGGTGTCACGAAACGCGGACTCCAGGTCCGCACGCGGCAGACGTAAGTGCTTTATGCGAAACCTGTTGTGACCGTGCACCCCCGTACCTAGTACCGTGTAGACTGGGCGACCTTGGCTCCCATGGCGGCTGGGATCGCGCTCCTCCTCCTCCTCGCTCCCGAAGACCCGGCGCAGATGATGAAGGTCGCCTGGGCCTCGCAGTACGAGTGGAAGGAGGACGGGGTACAGAGCGCGACGATCGAGTTCACGTACGCGCACACCTGGGGCGAAAAAGGGGAGTTCTCGCGCAAGGGGACCGGCCACGTCGTCGTCGTCGGCGACGCGATCGTCCGCGGCCACTACCCCGAGGTGACGCACCCGGACGTGCGCGCGATCCTCAACGCGCACATCCACTGGGTCATGGGCCGGTTCGTGCACAAGCCCTTCGAGGAGTTCTACAAGGACATGAAGTTCTCGGGGCCCGAGAAGTCCGCGTACGACCAGTGGAAGATCATGGTCAACGACCGCGCCTTCTTCGTGAAGGGCGACCGGTTCGAGGCCTGGGAGATGGACATCGGCACACCCGAGAAGCCGCACGTCGTGCGCGTCGAGGGCAAGCCAGCCGACCTCGGCGGCGGGTACGCGATCCTCGGGGAGTTCTACTCCTACACCAGCCCGTCGGACTCGCTGAAGGTCATCCGCGAACGCACGCTCACGACGGGCACGGTGGACGACCGCCCCACGCCCGCGAGCTACGTCTACGAAGAGAAGTCGGCGAAGTCGAAGGAGCGGCTCGCCATCGAGTTCTCCTCCGTGAAGTTCGACCGCCCCGAGCCCGTCGTCCTCGACCCCAAGGCGCGCGACGTGCTCAAGGAGGCGTGGGGCCGCCGCTTCGTGCTGCCCGAGGAGATCCGCATCTCGGGCCAGTTCCAGCGCACCGTCGACAAGGAGCTTGACCGCTCGCGCTGGGCCAGCGACGCGCAGGGCGACTTCCAGGTGTACGGCATGGACAACGTCCAGATCACGCTCGACGAGGGCGCCGAGGAGACGCTGCGCCAGTGCGAGAAGGACATCCGCTGGATCTTCGGCCTGCTTCGCGACACGCCTTTCGAGACCGAGTTCCCGGGCTGCGGCTTCGAACTCGAACCGGCGGGGGAGGAGACGGTCGTTCGGGTCTACGGCTACCCGAAAGCGCTGGCATTCCGCGTCGCGAACGGCGTGATCGTGGGCCATTACAACCGCGAGCTCTCGGAACTCGGCTGGTGGACGTACAAGACGAAGTCCTCGGGCGAGGGCCGCCACCAGATCGACAGGATGAAGCGCGAGATCGAGGGCACGAAGGTCGAGGTCGCGTTCGACTACCAGCGCGTGCGCGGCCACCAGATCCCGAGGAAGTTCGGCGTGTTCAACACCGCTCAGTCGGTGCGCGGGACGATGACCATGGGGATCGCCGAGTACGTCTTCAAGAGGCCGAAGGTCAGTTTCCCGGACGAGTGACGTCGGGGAGGCCCCGGAACCCCCGGCCCCCGAGGCCCCCCCGCCGCCTACTTCGGCGGGCCGCCGAAGAGGTGGATCCCCGCGCGGATGCAGCCGAGGAAGTCGTCCACGTGGTACCGCTCGTTCGGGCTGTGCGCCCGCTCGCCCGGCGTGTACGTGCCGAGCAGCAGCGGCTCGAGGCCCACCTCGCGGAACGCCGCGACGACCGGGATCGACCCGCCCTCGCGGGTGAGCGCGGGGGCGCAGCCGTACGCCTTCTCGAGCGCGCTGCGCACGGCGCGGGCCCACGGCGTCTCCGGGTCCATGAATGCGGCGGGCGCCGTGTGGCCGCGCGTGATCGCGATCTTCACGGCCTTGGGCGTGTTCGTCTCGAGGTGATGGACGACGGCGTCCTGCACGCGCATGGGATCCTGGCCGGGCACGAGCCGGCACGTGAGCTTCGCGGTCGCGCGCGACGGGATGATCGTCTTCGACCCCTCGCCCTGGTAGCCGCCGTAGATCCCGTTGATCTCGATCGTGGGGCGGACCGTTCGGCGCTCCCACGTCGTGAAGCCGTCCTCGCCGAAGAGCGAGGGCGACCCCGTGTCCGCGAGGAACGCGCGCTCGTCGAACGGCAGCTTCGCGAGGCGCTTCCTCTCCGTGTCGGCGACCGGCTTCGCGCCGTCGTGGAACCCGGCGACCGCCACACGGCCGCTCCCGTCGTGGAGCGTGGCGAGCAGCCGCGCGAGCGCGGTCGCGGGGTTCATGACCGCGCCGCCGTAGCTCCCCGAGTGGAGGTCGCGCGTCGGCCCCGTGACGGTCGCCTCGAGCGCCGCGATCCCCCGCAGCCCGTAGCAGAGCGCGGGCACGCCGCGCGCGAGCCCCGGCGCGTCCGCGATCGCGACCGCCTTCGCCGCCGCGAGGTCCTTCGTGTGCGCCTTCAGGTACTCGTGGACGACCGTGCCGCCGCTCTCCTCCTCGCCCTCGATCACGAAGCGGAGGTTCGTCGGCAGGTCCTTCCCCCAGCACGCCGCGGCGAGCACCAGCGCGAGGGAGGGCCCCTTGTCGTCGGCGCAGCCGCGGGCGCGGATCTCACCGTCCCTCACCACGGGGTCGAACGGCGGCGACTCCCACAGGTCCAGGGGGTCCGGGGGCTGGACGTCGTAGTGGCCGTAGACGACGAGCGTCGGCTTCTTCGGATCGACCAGCCGCGCGCCGTGCACGGTGGGGAGGCCCTTCCCCTCGAAGAGGCCGGTCTCGAACCCCGCCTCCTCGAGCCGCGCGCGGATGAACTCGGCCGCGCGGCGCGTGTCGCCGTCGTGGTTCCGCTGCGCCGAGATCGACGGGATGCGCAGGTAGTCGAGGAGGAGCTTCAGGTACCGGTCCTGGTTCTTCTCGAGATGGCGGAGGGCGGCGTCCATGGCAGAAACTCTACCGGGCGTGAACCCGCGAGGCACGCCGTCGTTTACCTTGATGGGATGGGGCTTCGGGGCCCGGTTGCCCTCGCGCTGCTCGCGCTCGCGGCGTCCGCACAGGAGTGGCCCCACGAGCTTCCCGCCGAGGGCCGAATGGCGCTCATGCGTGACGGCGTCTGGGTGGGGCCGAAGGAGTACCGCCAGGTCTTCGAGGTGTACAACGACCCGCCCGGCCCGATCTTCGTGACGACCGATGGCCCGATCGTCGCGGGTTACCGGCTGATGGAGCGGACGGTCATGCGGATGGAGCGCTGGTCGTTCGCGCTGCTGCCTCGGGGCCTTCGCGAGATGGAGGCGAAGCTTGGCGAGGCGGAGGCTTCGCTCAAGCTCCCGGCGAGGACGGCGGCTGCGGCGTCGCGTCGGGCGCGGCTGGTCGTCGCCGTCGCGCGATTGTTGCTTGGCGAGGAGCCGGAGGGGCTCGACCACGCGACGCTCGCGCAGGCACGCGAATGCGCGGCGCTCGTCGAGAAGGCCGAGGGGCGGTCGGTCCCGCCGGGTCTCGGGCCGCCCGACCCGGGCTGGCTCGGTTTCGACTGGCGCGTCTTCCGGCCGCGAGGTCCGTATGCGGGCGAGGACTCGAGGGAGCGCGCATTCCGGGCGACGCGGTGGCTCCAGACCGTCCCGTTTCGGCTTGCCCGGGACGACGAGGTGGCCGCCCTCTGGCTCATCGCGGAATCGAAGGACTGGTACTGGCCCTCACCGATGTGGGCCGCGGGTCTCCTGCCCTTGACCGAAGAGCGCTCCGTTCACGCCGACGCCTTCCACATCGACGAGGACGACGACGGCCTCGACGCGAACGCGCTGGCCGCGCTGCGCGCGGCGCTCGACAGGGGGCTCGCGGGGAGCGTCAGCACGGACCTGCTCCACGAGTCGCCGCACCCGGACGGGATCCGCCTCGCGCCGCGGCTTCGGCTGCCCGATGACGAGTTCCTCTTCCTCCTCCTGCATCCGGTCTGGGCACCTCCCGTCCCGGGCGCAGGGTTCCCCGCTGGATGTGCCGTTGCGGCGGCGCTCGGGTCGCCGCTCGCGCAGGAGGCAATCGGCGGCATCGATCCTGGCCGGCACCTTTCCCATCCGGAGGCCTTGAGCTGGATCACGCACGCCTACCGGATGCGCGGGGCACTCCTCGACGCCGCGGAGCCGGATGCGCCGGCGCTCTTCTCGTCGCCCGCCTGGCACCGGAAGTCGCTGCGCACGGCGCTGGGGAGCTGGGCGCTTGAGCGGAACGTCTGGACGCTCCACTCGGGTCCCGTGATGAGCTTCTTTGGCGGACCCAAGCAACATCCGGGCGTCGTCGAGCCCGACCCGGAGGTTTTTGCGTGCCTTGCCGAGATGGGGCGCTTCGTGCTCGCCTGGATGAAGCACGAGGACGTCGACACGGCGGCGATGCGGCTCGAATACGCGGACCCCATCCGTGCGCAGACCCGTGAGGCGATCGCGAGCCTCCTCGACCCGAAGATCTCGGCGCGCTCCGGAAGGAGGTTCCTGTGGAACCTCCGTGAGATCGGCGTGCTCACGAAGGAGGAGTACGAGGTGGCGTCGCCCCCGGGCGGGCAGGACGATGGAATCGCGACATGGCGCGGAGAGGAGGCGAGCGACGCCGAGATTGGCGCCCTTCGCGCGCGGCTCGAGTCCGTGCTCACCGCGTGCGAGCGGTGGCACGCGAGGACGGTCGATCCCGCCGCAGAGGGTCCCGATCCGGGCGAACCTCTCGCTCCGAGGTGGAAGCGGTGGGTCGATCTCTGCACGCGCCTCGAGCTGCTGGCGCACAAGCAGCTTCGGCGACAGTCGTGGAACGATGCGGACGTGGCGTTCCTCGTCAACTACGGCACGGAACTGGCCGAGATCCTAGGCTACTCGTGCGGCTCGCTGACGCAGGCCGTCGACGACGCGCCACGCGCGGCCGCCGTCATCTGCGACCCGTTGAACAAGGTCATGCGCGTCGTGGGCGCGGGACGGCCGCGCGAGCTCTGGGTCCTTTACCCGGACCGCGGTGGTCCGGTCCCCTGCCGCGGCGTCGTGCTCAGCTACTACGAGTTCGATGCGAAGGAGGCGCCCACCGACGCGGAGTGGAAGGCGATGCTGGATTCGAAGGACCCGCCGCGCGAGCCGGCGTACCTCAACGGCGAGTGACGGCTGCTACTCCGGGCGGCGCGCGCGCTCCAGCAGCGGGCGCGTCGGGCCTCGCTTCGCCGGGCGCGCGACCATGAGCACGGCCTCGTAGCGCACCGTGACGAAGCCGCCGGCGGCCTCGATCGCGGCGGCGATGTCCCGGAGCAGAGGCTCGAGCACGTCGGCGGGCAGCGTGCTGTGGTCCGAGTAGGTCCGCAGGAGCCGGACGTAGTCGTGCGCGTGGTAGGACTGCTCCCACGGGAACCGGTGGAACTCGACGTCGCGGAAGCAGCCCGACCGCCGGATCGACGCGCGGGCGTCCGCGATCCCGGCATCGATGTCCGGCGGGTGGCGGTCCCGCCACGCCTCGCGGTGCGCCGGCCGATCCGGGCGGCCATGGCGCCGGTAGACGGGCTGGACCTCCTCGACCACGGCCACGTCGCGGTTCGCGAACACCGCGAGCGTCCCGCCGGGACGCAGAAGCCGCTTCGCCTTCCGGTAGCGCACCTCCGGAGCGAGCCAGTGCCATGCCTGCGCGCAGAACACGAGATCGAACGCGCCGTCCTCGGCCGTCCAGTCCTCGAACCGGACCGTTTCGACCTTCACCCGCGGGAACCGCGCGAGCTTCCGGCGCGCCACAGCCGCCATCGAGTCGTTCAGCTCGAGGCAGTGGACCGCGCAGCCCAGCTCGGCGAACGGGAGCGTCGCGATCCCGGTCCCGCTGCCCACCTCGACCGCGCGCGTCGCCCGTGTGATCCCGGCATGGTCCGCGACCCGCTCGACGAGCGCCGCCGGGTACCGCGGCCGCATGGCGTCGTAGAGCTCCGCGTCCTGCCCGAAGGCGCGCTTGCGCGTCTCGTTCTCGTGGAGGTGCACTACTCGGGCAGGTCCCCGCGGACGACGAGCCGGTGCCGGCGCGTCGCCTCGTCGTCGAGTGCGAGCAGGTCCTCGGGCGTGTCCACGTCGAAGAGCACGTCCGCGGTCTTCACCTCGTAGTGCAGCAGCCGGTCGCCCGCCTCGCGCCAGACCTCGCGGGCGCCGTCCGCGTCCCCGAGCCGCAGGAAGGGCTCCTTCTTCCGCGCGAACGCCGGGTGCCCCCGCCGCCCCTGGAACACCGGCACGAGGAAGTCCTTCCCCGACGCCAAGAAGAGGTCGAGCAGCTCCCGCACGAGCGCCCCATGGAGCGCGGGCATGTCCGCCGGCGCGAACGCGAACGGCCCGTCGGGGACCACGGCCAGCGCGTGCCGCAGCGTGTCGACCATCCGCGCGCCGCCGTCCACCCGGATCACGTGCAGGTCCTCCGGCCGCGTGGCCCCCGCGAAGACGACCGGCGAGAATCCCGCGCCGAGGAAGTTCGCGCACGCGACGTCCAGCAGCCGCCGCCCGTGCCAGCGCGCCTCGAGCTTCGGCGCGCGGAACCGCGTCGAGGCGCCGCCCCCGAGAAGGACACCGGCGACCCGCACGACCTAAGATTACACTCTTCCGCGCCGTGCGGCCCCCGCGCCCCCTCCTTCTCCTCCTCCTCGCGGCGTGCGGGGCCCCGGAGCCGCGGAAGGGGACCGTCGTGAGCCTCCTCCCGTCCTGGACGGAGGTCATCGTCGAGCTCAAGGCCGCGAACCGGCTCGTCGGCTGCACGGACGCCTGCGAGCCGGGCCGCGACGTCCCCCGCGTGCCGTGGCAGGGATCGGTCGAGGCGATCGTGCGGCTGCGGCCCGCGCTGGTCGTCCGGCAGGCGCCGCGCGCCCCGGGCGACGCCTTCGAGCGCGCGCTGCGCGCTGCCGGGATCCAAGTCCTCTCGCTCCCGAGCGAGACCGTCGCGGACGTGCGCGCGGCGATCGCGGGGATCGCCCTCGCGCTCGGCGTGGACGCTGCGGAGGCGCTCGCGCAGTTCGACCGCGATCTCGACGCCGCGAAGGAGAAAGGGGAGGGGCGGGGGGAACCCCCGACCGTGCTCTTCGTCGTCGGCCGCGACCCCGGGGGCGTCGCCAACGTGGACGCCGTGGGCGCGGGGACGTTCCTCGACGAGATGATCCGGTGCGCCGGCGGGCGGAACGCCCTCGAGGGGATCGAGGAGCCGTACCCGAAGCTCCGGCTCGAGCAGATCGTGCGCCTGAAGCCGCAGGTGATCATCGAAAACGTCCCCGGCCGCGGGGACGCCGTCGAGGCGTGGCGAGCGCTCCCGACGATCCCCGCGGTGCGCGACGGCCGGGTCTTCGCCGTGGACGACCGCGCCCTCCTGATCCCGGGGCCTCATCTGCCGCGGTCGGTCGAGCGGCTCGCCGGGATGATCCATGGACGCCCTTGAGCTGCACAGGGTCACGGTGCGGTACGGCGAGCACACGGCGCTCGACGGCGTCGACCTGCTCGTCGCGCCCGGCGAGCACGTCGCGCTGATCGGGCCGAACGGCAGCGGGAAGACGACGCTCCTGCGGGCGCTCGGCGGGATCGTCAAGCCGCAGTGGGGGAACGTGCGGCCCGCGGGCGCGATGGCGCGCGACGAGGTCGCGCGGCGGATCGCGTTCCTGCCGCAGGAGGAGCACTGGGAGTTCCCGTTCCCCGTGGAGGAAGTCGTCGCGTGCGGGCGGTACGCGCACGCCAAGGGGCTCTTCCGCGAGAGCGTCGAGGACTTCGCGGCCGTGGACACGGCGCTCGCGGCGGTGGGCGTCGCCACGCTCCGGCGGCGGCCGATCACGGAGCTCTCGGGCGGCGAGCGGCGGCGCGTGATGCTCGCCCGTGCGCTCGCGCAGCGGGCCCCCGCGCTGCTTCTCGACGAGCCGACGTCCGCGCTCGACCTCGAGCACCGGAACGCCGTCCTCGCCGCGATCCGCACCGTCCGGGGCGCGGTCGTCCTCGCGACCCACGACCTCGACGCCGCCGCCGCGTGCGCGTCGCGGCTCGTCGTGCTCGCGGGCGGGGGATCGTCGCCGAGGGGCCGCCCGCCGCGATCCTCACCGAGGCGCTGCTCCGCGACGTCTTCCGCGTCGAGGCGCGGATCCTGCGCGACGGCGACCGGATCCACGTGGTCGCATGACGCGGGGGCGGGCGGTCCTCCTCGGGGCTTTTGTCTTCGCGGTCGCCGCGGCGGTCGCGTCGCCCTTCCTCGGCGCGGGGATCGACTTCTCGACGGTCGAGGGGCGGTACATCTTCTTCGAGCTCCGGCTGCCGCGGGCGCTCCTGGGCCTCGGGGTCGGCGCGGCGCTCGCGACCGCGGGCGTGATCCTCCAGGCGATCCTCAGGAACCCGCTCGCGACCGAGTACACGCTCGGCGTCGCGAGCGGCTCGGCGTTCGCCGTCGTGGTCGCGGTCGTTCTCGGCATCGACTCGCTCCTGAAGCCCTATCTGGGCCAGCCTCTCGTCGGCATGGCGGGGGCGGTCTGTGTGATCTGGCTCACCTACCGCGCGGCGCGCGTGCGCGACCGGGTCCCGCCCCACACGCTGCTGCTCGCGGGAGTCGCCCTCACCTACCTCTTCAGCGCGCTCATCCTCGCCGTCCAGTACCGCGCGACGCCCGCGGACGCGAGCCGCATCCTGCGCTGGCTCGTCGGAAGCCTGGAGACGACGCACCGGTACGTGGCGCCCGCGATCGTGGGCGGCGCCGTGGTCCTGGGCCTCGCGGCGCTCCTGCCCCTCGGCCGCGCGTTCAACGCGATGGGAGGCGGCGAGGAGGCGGCGGAGGGGGTCGGCGTGGACGTCCGGCGGGTCGTCCGCCGCGGATACCTCGCGGCGTCGCTGATCGTCGGGGTCGTCGTCGCCTTCGCGGGCCCGATCGGGTTCCTGGGGCTGATCGTCCCGCACGCGCTCCGGCTCCTGGGCCTCGTGGACAACCGCTACCTGATCCCGGCCGCGGCGCTCGCGGGCGGAGGGTTCCTCGCCCTTTGCGACGGCCTTGCAAACCTGCTCCCGGGCGCCCAGCTCCCGGTCGGGATCGCGACCCAGCTGATCGGCGGGCCCTTCTTCCTCGCGCTCCTGCTCCGGGAGAAGCGCCGGACGTACTGATCCGGCCCCCCGTACCCCCCTCTGTCCCGGCGCCGCGGTATAGGAGGCCCATGTGGACGCTCCAGTTCCTCGGCAAGTTCCACGGGTTCGTGCCGCTTCTCCTCCGGGCGCTGGTCGGCGCCTCCTTCGCCTTCTCGCACGGATACGGCAAGCTCTTTCCGGACGGGTCGTTCGACGGGGGGAAGGCCTTCGTGACGAGCCCGCAGGCCTCGCCCCTTGCGCCCGCGTTCCTGCTCTACATCGCGGCATGGACGGAGTTCCTCGCGGGGCTGGGCGTCCTCGCCGGCCTCCTCACGCGCTGGGCGGCGATCGGCATCCTCGCCGTCATGACCTACGCGATCTTCGGGGTCCACTGGAAGAACGGGTTCGCAGCACAGAACCAGGGCTACGAGATGGCGCTCATGTACGCAACGATGAGCCTCTGCATCATGGCGCTGGGGCCGGGCTCCCTGTCGCTCGACCGGCTGTTCTTCCAGAAGGCCGCGCTGAACGCGTAACAGCGCAGCGCGCACGCCGCGTTTACCATGGGGGCGTGCGGGGGACGGCCCTGTTGCTCGTGCTGGCGGCTGCCGCGGCGCAGGAGGCGCCGCGCGAGCTGGCCGTCCGCCCGATCGAGTGCACGCTCACGCTGCCCGCGGGGTGGACCGGCGACCAGGGGGCCACGGGCGTCGCGGCGCGCGACCCGGACCAGAACGGCTTCGTCGTCACGCGCGAGCCTTTCCTCCACGACGCGGAGACCTTCGCCGCGGCGTGGCAGGGGCAGCTCGCGAACGCGAAGATCAGCGCGACGGTCGAGCGGACGAAGGCGACGGGCCGCGACGCGTGGCGCGCCGCGTGGACCGCGGGGGCCCGCGGGATCGAGGTCTGGCGCGTCTACGTCCCCGAGTGCGAGATGCTCTACAACCTCTCGTTCAGCGGCGGCCAAGGGTTCGACCTGAGGGCGGTCATCGACGCGACGCTCAAGTCGTTCAAGTGCACCGCGGCGAAGCCGGAGCTCAAGTTCCAGCAGAACACGGAGGGGATCTCGAACCGCATCAGCCTCCGGCTGCCGGCGGGCTACGCGAAGGAGGAGACCGGCGAGGGGACCACGCTCGGCGGAGGGTTCGTGAGGACGCTAGGGGGCTACGACCCGCCGCACGTGGCGGGGCGCATCCGCTTCGCGCAACACGAGTCGGCGGTCACGTACGGCACGCCAGCCGGCAGGATCAACGGCGGCGACACCGGGAGGTGGCTCGAGTTCGCGTGGCAGGCGGACGAGCGCGAGCTCGGGGTCCCCACGAAGAAGCCGTCGCCGCGGGCCGCCACCTTCTGCGGGATCAAGGGGGACGCCATGGAAGCATGCGTCGTCGCGAAGAGCGGCTTGCCGCAGCGCTGGATGGGATTCGTCGGGAAGCACAAGCAGGACGTCGTCACGGTGGTGATCGTCGTGGACGAGCGCGAGGCGCGGCTCCACAAGGACTACCTGAAGCAGGTCTGCTCGAACTTCGTGATCGCGAAATAGGCGGGCCCGGGGGGCCCGGAGGAACGCCATGGCCAAGGTCGCCGTCCTCATCGAAGCGCTCTACCAGGACATGGAGGTCTGGTACCCCTACCTCCGGCTCAAGGAGGAGGGCTACGAGACGATCGCCGCCGGCTGCGGCGAGAAGAGCTACGTCGGGAAGTACGGCTACCCGATCACGGTGGACGCCCACGTCAAGGACCTCCGGGAGGGCGACCTCAAGGGCATCGTGATCCCCGGCGGCTGGGCGCCCGACAAGCTCCGGCTCCATCGGCCCGTGCTCGACCTCACGCGCGCGATGATGGAGAAGGGCAAGGTTGTCGCCGCGATCTGCCACGCCGGCTGGGTGCTCGCGTCGGCGGGCGTCTGCAAGGGCAAGGAGCTGACGAGCTACGTCGCGATCAAGGACGACCTCGTGAACGCGGGCGCCCGCTGGGTCGACCGCGAGGTGGTGCGCGACGGCAACCTGATCACGTCGCGGACGCCCGCGGATCTCCCCGCGTTCCTCCGCGCGACGCTCGCCGCGCTCCGCGAGAGCTGAAAAGGGCGGCGCGGGAGCGCCGCCCTTGGCAAAGAGGGGCGGCGGGAGACCCGTCGCCCCGGCAGCAGAGGGACGCCCGGCGGACAGCCGGGCAAGCGCGAACTCTAGGCGTCGCGCGTGAGGGGATCCTCGCCTCCGCGTGAGGACCGCGTGAATTACGATAGGCTGCCGTGCTCCGGATCCTGCTCTTCTACCTCGTCGCGATCAACGTGGCCGCCTACGGCGTCTACTGGCTCGACAAGCGCCGGGCGGCGCGCGGCGGCCGGCGCGTGTCGGAGCGCGAGCTTCTCCTCTGGGCCCTCGCCGGCGGCTCGCTCGGCAGCTGGCTCGCGATGCGCCGCCTGCGCCACAAGACGCGAAAGCTGGGGTTCCGCGCCGCGTTCTTCGGCATCGTCCTCGCGCAGGCGCTCGGCATCTACTGGCTGGGTCCCTGGTAAGGCCCGCTCTGGGCTGGCCGATCAGCCGCGGCCGAAGGCCGTCGGCTGCATCGGCCCGCCGCCCCCTCTGGCCCGGCCGCCCCCTCTGGCTGGCCGATCAGCCGCGGCCAAAGGCCGTCGGCTGCATCGGCCCGGCAACACACCTACTTGTTCTTGTACCACTCGAGACCGGGGCTATGCGCCTTCGTCCTCGCCCGCAGCGCCGAGCGTTCGTCGTCGCCCATCCGGTCGAGGTTGCGCGCGACGTGCGCGATCAGCTCGACCTGCGCGACGCTCGTGCAGCCGACGATGCACGCCGAGATGGGGAGGCCGTAGGTGTAGCGGAGGCACTCCTCGGCCGTCACGATCTTCTTTCCGACGAGGCGGCCCGAGCAGTAGACCTTCATCGCGATCACGCCGGTCTTCTTCTCGACGGCCTTCGGGAGCGCGATCTCCTCGAACGAGAGGTGGTGGGGGTCGATGCAGTTGAGCGGGATCAGGAGCGTGTCGAAGTCGTAGCGGCCGAGCGCGTCCACGAAGACGTGCGGGTCGGCGTGGCCGGTGATGCCGAGGAACCGGACGAGCCCCTTCTTCCGCGCCTCGAGGCCGGCCGCGAGCGCGCCCTCGCCCTCGCGGAGGATCCGGTCGGTGTCGCCCGTCCGCGCGAGCGCGTGGAACTGCCAGAGGTCGACGTGGTCCGTCGCGAGCCGCTCGAGGCTCGTCTCGAGCTCGTGGAGCGCGCTCGCCCGGTCGCGGGGGATCGTCTTGGTCGTGAGGAAGACCTTGTCGCGGCGCCCCTTGAGCGCGCGGCCGAGGTGCTCCTCCGAGTGGCCGTCCCCGTAGGAATAGGCGGTGTCGATGTAGTTGATCCCGAGGTCGATCGCGCGGCCGATCATCCGGTCCGCGTCGGCGTCCGCGAGCCCCGCGCCCCATTCCGCGGTCCCGATCCCCGCGAGCGACACCTTCTGGCCGGTGCGGCCGAGGTCGCGCATGGGCATCGGGCGCTCGTCGGCGAAGAGCCTCGCCGCGACGACGAGACCCGCGGCGGAGGTCTTGAGGAACGTCCGGCGGTCCACCCCGCGATTATGGCATGTGGGGGGCTGGGGGGCCGGGCGGGTGCTATCTTGCGGCATGGCCTTTATCCAGCTCACGAAACCCGAGGACGCACGCGGCAAACTCAAGGAGATCTACGACGCCGCGATCGCACGTGCCGGCAAGGTGTTCCAGATCGTCCGGACGATGAGCCCGAACCCGCCCGTGCTCGAGGCGGCGATGGGGCTCTACATGAGGGTGATGATGGGGCCGTCGGGGCTCTCGCGGCGGGAGCGGGAGCTCGTGGCCACGGTCGTGAGCCGGACGAACGGCTGCTTCTACTGAACGTACGCTCACGCGAAGGACTTCCGCCTGGAGGGCGGGAGCGAGGAGGACGAGAAGCTGATCCGCGACGACTACCGGAAGGCGAGGCTCTCGCCGCGTGAGCGCGCGCTTTGCGACTACGCGGTGAAGCTCACGGCCACCCCGCAGACGGTGGGAGCGAAGGACCTCGGGCCCCTGCGCGCCGCGGGTCTCTCGGACACCGACATCCACGACGCCGTCCAGGTGATCGCGTACTTCAACTACATCACGCGAGTAGCGGATGGTCTTGGAACCGACCCGGAGCCGGACATGGGGACGCTGCCCGAGGGATGGCGACGGTAGCGTTTCGACCCTACCGGGGTGCGGATCGCGGGATCTGCCTCCGTCTCTTCGACGAGAACTGCCCGGCCTCCTTCGCTCCCAACGAGCGGAGTGACTACGAGCGGTTCCTGACCGAGAGGGGCAGCGAATATCAGCTGTGCGCGTTGGACGACCGCATCGTCGGCGCGTACGGCCTCTGCCCGGACGGCCCCGAGCGTCTCGGCTTGCGCTGGGTCATGCTGTCGCCGCGGGTCCAGAGGCAAGGGCTCGGGTCGGCCATCATGGCCCGTGTCCTAGACGATGTTCGCCGGGCTGGCGTCACCCTGCGCATCAGCGCGAGCCACAAGTCCGCGCCGTTCTTCGCCCGGTTCGGGGCCGTCGAGCGATCGACGATACCCGACGGCTGGGGGCCCGGCATGCACCGCGTGGAGATGGAGCTGCCGATCCGCTGACTCCGCGTCTCAATCGAGGGCCTCGATCGTCACCGAACGAACCGTGTGGAAACGGATCCTCTCGGCGTCTCCGAGCGGACCCGCGATCTCGTACTCGCGGTCGAGGACGTCCTCGGTATTGGCCTTCCGCGGCATGGTGCCGTCCTTCGCGATCGTCCACGAGCCGGTCCGCTTGGACGTGCACGCGACGAGCTTCGCCTTCCCCTCCACCAGCGTGTCGAGCTTGGCCGGGCCGAGCGGGGCGTCCCCGTCCGTGGATCGCGCCGTCACGACGAAGAAGTCCTCCCCGACCTCGGCCACCACATACTCGACGACGCGCGCGAGGGGGCGCGTCGTCCCCTCGACCGCGACCTCGTCCTCGTGGCGCCAAGTGCCGCCCTTGCCCATCTCCAAGGCCCTGCGTTCCAGCCCTCGGTACGTCGGCTCGGGAACGGGCAGCATCGACCACTCGATCGCCTCGCACAGCCGCTCCGCGCACCGCTCGAAGTCCGGGCCGCGTCCGTCCGGAAGCTCGAGCCACATCTGGGGCGCCAGTTGCGGCCGCTTCGTCACCATGCCCGGGCCGAGAAACTCGGCTTGCAGGATCGCGTCGCACGAGCGGCCGTACGCGCCGCTCCCCTCGAGCCCCCGAAGCCCCCGCAGAGTGTCCTCGAAACCGAGCGGCGCGGGGTTCTCGGGGTCGGCGACGACGCTCACGTCCTCGACCGCCCAGGCGACGAGGTAGTTAATCGAGGCGAGCGGATCGAGCTCCGGCCACTCCGCGCACTGGCCGACGACCCGCACGCGCGGCTGCACGCGTTTCCCGTCCGGCCCCGTCTCGCGCTCCACGTATTCGATCGCGTAGCGGCCAGGCGCCATGGTGCCCGCGATCTCGATCGGGACTTTGGGATCTTCTCCGACGCCGACGACCGTGATCCTCCGCGGCCGCGGCTCTGCCGGCCCGCGCAGCCGCACCTCGTTCAGCTGGCGGTCCACGAACGTGGCGTCGCCCGCGGTGTAGTGCGCCGCGATCGTCGTCGTCGCCTCCCCCGCCGGGAAGAGGCGGCCCGGCAGGAGCCGCAGGCGGCGGTTCATCATCAGGTGGGTCTTTGTGCGCACGAGTGCGGGCGCGCCGGGCTGCGGAGGCATCTCGACCCGCTGCGCGTCCTCGGCGCCCGCGGACACGGAGATCGTCGCGCCGCGGCCGATCACCGAACACGAGAACCCGACCTCCTCGATCTTCGGCTCACCCGGCCTCTTCTCCCCGGGCACGGGCATCACCCAGCGACCGCCCTCGCCCATCGGGGCGGCGGGCACCGGCACCACCATGCTCGCGAGCGACACGTGCGCCTGCTCGGCGAGCCCCCTGGACTCCACGGAGAGCTTGTCGAGCCCCGCCCAACGGAGCTCGAGGCCGCTGCCGTCCTGCGCCAGCGCCCCTTGGCCCGAGAGGCCCTTGAGCGCCACGACGCAGCGGTTGAGCGTCGCCAGCTGCTCCGCGTTTGCCGTCCCGCCCGCGGCGCCCGCCTCCGTGACGCGCATCGTGAAGTACGTGACCCCGTTCTCGAACCGGTCGGTCGTGATCTCGAGGTCCAGGGTCACTTCCGGGCCCCGTTGCGATTGCGGCGCCGAGCCCGCGTCGAACTCGCGCCGGATCTCCTGCCACAGCACGAGCTGGAGCTTCTCCGCCTGCTGGAGTCGGCCCCGGTACCGGAGGCGCTTCCGGGCCATGCGCATGCCCTCTTCCTTCACGACGCACGTACCGGAAGCGGTGTCTTGCGCCTGCGCGGCGAGCGCGAAGAGGGCAAGGGCAAGAACGGCTCGACCCATGGTCGGTCCTCCTGCACGAGAGTCTAGGGGCCCCGGGAAGACCGCGCCGGACGCGTCGGGCAGCCCGCGTACGAGCCGTCCGACAACAGCCGCTCGTTCTTCATGACCACGCTGTTCGGGGCGACGTGCGCGCGCTCGCCGACGTCGGCGCCGTAGAAGACGACCGCGCCCGCGCCCACGGTCGCGCCCGCGCGGATCCTCACCCGGTCGATCTTCAGCATCCGGTCCTCGAACGTGTGCGCCTGGAAGAGCGCCGACACGGTCGAGCCGTCCCCGAGGTCCATCATGTCGGGATCGACGACCTGCGAGAAGCCGCTGCCGAGGACGACGCGACGCCCGATCCGCGCGCCCATGGCCCGAAGGTACCACGGCAGGAGCAGCGTCCCTTCGAGCGCCGACAGCACCCCCCGGGCGAGGAACTCCCACGCGACGTAGAGGAAGTCCCACCGCCCGCACCAGCACGACCAGAACGGGTGCCGCCCCGGCTTCACGCGCCCGAGCAGCGCCCACTTGAGCGCGAGCACCAGGACGCACGCGGCGAGGGCCGTCGCGATCGTCACGAGCGGCGCAAGCGCGAGCCCGGCCCCCGCGACCCCCTCACACCACCCCGCGAAGAGGAGCAGCATCGGCACGGGCAGCGCGAACCGGAGCAGCTCGAAGAACCACCGCGTGACCCTTCGCGCGAACGGCGGATCGTGCGTGAGCCTCCGGTCCACCTCCGCCGCCCGCCGCGAGAGCTCGAACGGCGGGTGGCCGAACCACGCGCCCGAGGGCTCCCCGGTCACCGTGCAGACGCCCACGAAGAGGTCGTCCGAGAGACGCTGCCCCGCGGGCACGACCACGTGGTTGCCGAGGAACGTCCGCCGCCCGAGCCGCGTCGCCTCCACCGTCACGACCCCGCCGCGCACCCGCGGCCCCGCGAGGTAGATCCCGTCCGCGAGGAAGCTCTCGTCGCCGATCTCCACGAGCTCGGGCACGGGCCCCACGATCGAGCTGATCTCGCACCCGCGGCCGACCCGCATCCCCGCGAGCCGGAGCCAAAGGGGCCAGAGCAGCGTCCCGGCGAGCCAGCGCCCCGCCTCCTCGACCGCCGCGCACTTGATCGAGATCCGCGCGTGCGCGAGGCCGCGCCGGCGCACGCTGGACGGCCGCACGCGGCCGAGGAGCCGGATCGCGACCGCCTGCGCGAAGAGTCCGATCGGCACCGCCGCGACCACGCCGAGGATGCACCTCGCCGAGAGGAGCCGCTCGATCCCGAGCAGCGCCAGGAACGCGAACGGCGCGAGCGAGACCGCGAACGCGGCAAGGAACCGCGGGATCAGCCGCTCCTCGGCATCGGGAAGAGAGGGGGCCTCGGGGGCCGGGCCCGCAGGCACGGCGGGCACGCCGTCCCAACGTTCGCCCTCCGGCACGCGCGCGCCGGGCGGGAGCCACGAGAGCGCCGCCAGGAACGCACCCGGGCCCAGCGCAGCCCCGCCGCCCACCGTCGCGCGGATGTCCACGGTGCTCCGCGCCCCGAGCGCGACCGGGGCCACGACGAGCTCGCCGTCCTCGAGATCGACGAGCCGGAGCGACGCGTCCCGGCCGACGGTCGCGTCGTCTCCGATCTCCAGGAGATCCCAGCCGCCGTTCTCGAGGTTCACGCCGCGGTCGATCGAGACGCGACGGCCGATCCGTGCGCCGAGGAGCCTGAGCGCCGCGTTCTGGAACCCGAGGCTCCGGAGAAGCCCCCACGGCGCGATCGCGACCACCCGCTGGACGATCCAGTTCCTCACGAAGAAGCCGCCCCATACGGGCGCGCGCGTCGGCCGGTAGGCTCCGAGGAGGGTTCTCTTCACGGCCACGGCCGCGAGCACGGCCACGGGCGCGTACGCGAGCGTCGCGAGGAACGCGAGGGCCGGGAGCGCGAGCAGGAAGAGAGGGACGCCCATCCCGCGGATGAGGACCGGCAGCACGATGAACACGAGGGCGTAAAGGACCGCGGTCAGAAGGGCGACGCCGAGGAGGATGAACGCGCACTGCACCGCGGTCGCGGCCAGGGGGCGCCCGGCGCTCCGGCCCCCGCGCCCCCTCGTCTTCTCCGGCACGGGGGTGGCGCGCCTCGCGAGCGCCTCGACGGTGCGGGCCTCGTAGATGTCACGCACCGTGATCCCCGCCGTCCTCGGGTCGTTCCGGAGCGACGACACGACCTCGGCGCTGCCGAGCGAGTCGCCGCCGAGGTCGTTGAAGAAGTCATCGTGGACGGAGGCGCGGCGCTTCGTCGAGGTCTCGAACGCGGCGGCGATCAGGGCCTCGACCGGGTCCGCGGGGGCCTTGCCGTCGCGCAGAAGGCCGTCGAGCCTCGGCAGCTTCGCGCGGTCGAGCTTGCCGCCCGTGGTCACGGGCAGGCGGTCGAGCACGCCGAACCGGGAGGGGACCATGTAGGCGGGGAGACTCTCGCGCAGCGCTGACCGGAGCGTGTCGGGCGACGGGGATCCGCCGTTCGGCACCACGTACGCGACCAGCGCTTCCTCCTGGACGGCGCACGCGGCCTCGCGTACGCCCGGGCACTGCGCGAGCTTCGCCTCGATCGCCTGGAGCTCGATCCGGTAGCCGCGGAGCTTCACCTGCGCGTCGATCCGGCCGAGGCAGAAGAGGCTGCCGTCGGGCCCCTTGCGCGCGAGGTCGCCTGTCCGGTAGATGCGCCCGAGCGTCGGGTGGCGCGGGAACCGCTCGGCGGTCAGCTCCGGCCGGTTGCGGTAGCCGCGCGCGAGGCCGACGCCGCTGAGGCAGAGCTCGCCCGTCTCGCCGTCGGGGACCTCGCGGACCGCGTCGTCGAGGATCCACGCCTTCATCCCGCGCACCGGCCGCCCGATCGCGACCGGCTCGCCCGGGCGCATCGTCGTGCGCGTCGCGGTGACCGAGCACTCGGTCGGGCCGTAGCCGTTCTCGAGCCGCCGCCCGCGCGACCACCGGTCCGCGAGGTCCTGCGGGAGCGCCTCGCCGCCGACGTAGAGCAGGCGCACGTCGGGGACCAGCGTGTCCGCGCCCATCGCGCGGAGCTGCGTCGGCGGCGGGCAGAAGACCGTCACGCGCTCGCGGCGAAGCCACGCCGCGAGGTCCGGCCCGAGCCGCGCGGTCTCGTCGTCCATCACGACGACCGCCGCCCCGACGGCGAGCGCGAGCCACATCTCCTCGACCGAGGAGTCGTACGCGTGCGACGAGCCCTGCGCGACCCGGTCCTGCGGCGTGAGGCCGAACGTCCCGATGTCGTCGCCGACGAGGTTCGCGATGCTCCGATGCTCGATCATCACGCCCTTCGGCCGCCCGGTGGTGCCCGAGGTGTAGATGAGGTAGGCGAGCCCCTCGGGCCTCGGAGGGAGGGGGGCCTGGGGGGCCGTCGTGTCCTCGATCGTGGCCATGTCCACGGTCGCTCCCGAAAGGCCCCGGGCGGCGCCCTCCGCGTCGGTGAGCAGCACGACGGCGTCCGCGTCCTCTAGGATCGCGCGGGCGTGACCGTCGGGGAATGCGGGGTCGATGCAGACGTAGGCCGCGTTCGCCTTGAGGACGCCCAGCTCGGCCGCGAACAGGTCGATCGAGTGGCGGGGCAGCAGGATGGCCACGACGCACTCGCCGCGGACGAAGGGTGCGACGCGCGCCGCGACGGCGGCGGAGCGCCGGTCGAGCGCGGCGTACGTCGCGCTCCGCCGCCGCGGCCGGTCCCGTCCCGGGGGCACCTCGACGGCGATCCGATCCGGGTGCGCCCGCACGCTCCGCTCGAAGAACCCCGTCAGGTGGGCCGGTTCGCCTGTCAATCTCGGGAGAGTCTACGCAACGGCGGGAGCCACCGACAGCCGCATGTGCGGAAACGCGCACCCCGGAGCCGTTGTCAAAAAGGTCAAAGGGAGGGGTCTTGCCCCGCCTTGGAGGTTCTCATGCGAATCGGTGGTGCGTCCTTGGTGCTGCTCCTCGCGGCCGTGCCCGCTGCCGCGCTCGACCTGATGGAGCTCAAGAACGGGAAGCTCGTGGCGGTGGAGGACGCGGTCCGCGTCGGCACGAACCTCCGCGTGACCTATGCCACGAAGAGCGACCAGCACATGTCGGGGCTGATCGCGATCGACCAGGTCCTTCCGGAGTTCGTCTTCTACGCCTGGTGGCGCGGGATCGCCGAGGACGACAAGGACGGGTACGTCGAGCTCGCGGAGTGGTCGCGGAAGAACGGCCTCTTCGACCTCGCGCTCAAGGCGTACGACGCCGTGGCCGCGTTCGACCCCGGGACGAAAGCCGCCCTGCCCGGGATTGTGAAGACGCTCCACGAAGAGGAGGCGACGTGGCTCTTCGAGCGCGCCGAGGCCCGCTTCCGCGCGGGGCAGGTGCCCGACGCCAAGGTCGACATCATCCGGCTCCTCGAGGGGTTCAAGGACTCGCAGGAGTACGGCCGCGCGCAGGAGCTCGGGAAGATGATCGACGAGCGCGAGAAGCTCCTCTCCGCGGAGCGCCGGCGGAAAGAGAGGGAGGCGCGCCTGCGGATGCAGACGATCGACGTGCGGACGCAGGCGGCGCGGATCGCGCAGGCGGACGCGTGGGCGGGTAGCGCGAACCTCCGCTACGTCGGCGAGGCGCGCTGGCGTCTCAACTGGGCCTGCTGCCTCTACGAGGGCGCGCTCTCCCGCCTCGAGGCGCTCTTCCCCTACGTGGACGACGAGGACCTGCGCCGCCAGATCGACCGGCACATCGACGCGGCCGCGAGCCGCGCCGTGGCCGCCTACCACCGGCTCGGCAACCTGCGCTACCTGTGCGGCGACCTGGGCGCCGCGCTGGACGCCGCGCACAGGATGCTCGACTTCGACCCGGCGAACGCGGCGGCCACGGGACTCTGCGATCGGATCCTCGACGGGCCCGGCCCGACGCACATCCGGCGCGACGGGGGTTTCCTCACCTACCGGAAGTCCTACGGCGGCCTCGGCCCCTTCGGCTTCGGCATCCGGCGCTTCCGGTGAGGTGAGAGCTTGTGTCTGAGGTGCGGCAGGGGGGCTTCGGGGGCCGCGGTCCCCGAGGCCCCTTCGTTAGAATCCTCCGGATGACCCACGCCCCCGCCCTTGCCCAGCGCTGGTTCCCCACCCGCACCTGGCCGCGCGAATGCGCAAAGGTCATCGGCGGCACGGCACTCGTCACGCTCCTCGCGCAGGCCTCGGTGCCGCTCCAGCCGGTGCCGCTGACCGGGCAGACGCTCGGCGTCCTCCTCGTCGGCGGTTGGCTCGGCTTCCGGCGCGGCGCGGCGGCGCTCGCCGTCTACGTCGCCGCGGGGGCCTCGGGGCTCCCGGTCTTCGCGGTCGCCGCGGCGGGACCGCACCACCTCGTGGGTCCGACGGGCGGCTACCTGATCGGCTTCATCGCCGCGGCCGCCGCAGCCGGGATGCTCGCCGAGCGCGGCTTCCTCAGGAGCTTCCCCTTGGCCGTCGCCGCGATGTTCGTCGCGAGCGTGCCGATCCACGCCTTCGGCCTCCTGTGGCTCTCCCGGTTCGTGACCGGCGACTCCCTCTTCGACGCCGGCCTCTGGCCGTTCGTCGCGTTCGACCCGTTGAAGCTCGGTCTCGCCGCGGCGATCCTGAGCGGCGCGACCGCAGCGACCTCGCGAAGCGACCGCTGAGTTGGCCGCCGGGCGAGACCGGCCGAATGATAGGATAGCGACATGCTCCGAAGCATCCGGATCCAGAACTACCGCGGCATCGCGGAAGGGCATGTCGAGAATCTCGGCCGGGTGAACCTCTTCGTGGGCCCCAACGGTAGCGGCAAGTCCACCGTGCTGGAGGCCGTGTTTCTTGGCGCAAGTGGGCGAAACCCCAGTTTCGACTTCGAGCAGAAGCCCATCATCCAGCTTCGTCACAACGAGGATCAGTTCCCCAGTCCGCATTGCTGGTACCGCAGGGACCGGAAGCGCACGCTCGAGATGACCTACGGGTTTCCCGATCACTCCGCGTCCTTGAGGATCAACGACGTCGGTAGCCACCCGCTCGTCAGCGCCGCAATGTCGTCGTACTTCCCGGTCATGCGATTCCTCGACATCCGCATGCTGTTGAGCAAGGCACTCGAATGGCAGTCCTGGGATGCGCTGGTTCAGCGTCGCGGCGACAGGATGTTGCGACGCGTCATGGGCGACGTGTATGGCTTGGCAATCGAGAGCTTCACCTACTCTCCCAGCGAGCAGGTGCTCCTGGTGCTCTTCAGCGATCGCGACTACGCGCTGAGAGTGGACGATCTTGGCGCCGGCATGAGGATTGCGCTGAGGTTGTTCATGTCGGTCCTGCTCTGCAAGGATAGTGCGGTCCTCGCGGAGGAGTTCGACGGCTACCAGCACATCGAGAGCTTCCCGCGTTTTGTTCGGACGCTCAGCGAGCTCTCGCGCGTCAACAACACCCAGCTGTTCCTCGCGACGCACAGTCTCGAGCCGATTGGGGCGTTTGTCGAGGAGGCGACCGAGCGACCTGAGACGGACCTGCGTGTCTATCAGACGTCGCTGAACCCGGACGGAAACTTCCAGGCTGCGGGCCTGACTGCCGAGGACGCGGCCACGCTCGTCGCGGGTGGCTTCGACGTTCGACGGAGCAAGTAGTGCCGTCCGCTATCGTCGCGGAAGGCGATACGGATCGCGCGGTCATCCATGCCATCACGGGGCTTGAGCTCCCGCCGGAACCGGGGGTTTTCGGAAGGGACAACGCGATCCGCTTGGCCGCGGTTGCAGCGAAGCAGCTCAACCGGCAGATCGTGCTCGTCCTTGATACGAACGGCTTCACGTCGGAACAGATCGACAAGGAGGTCGCAGCCGATGTCGCGAAGATTTGGGGCGGACCGCCGCCTCGCCACGGCCCCTGGTTCCTGCACGCTCCTACTTCCTCCGCGGTTCGCGTCGTGATCGCAGGGCTCCCCAACGACGCGACGCTGAAGGAGTTGGGTGTCGTGAGCCACGCGATCGACGACTACCTGCCGCTCCTGTGCCTTGATCCCGAAGCTATCGACGAGTACTGCACGCGGGAGAACCTCGCGCATCGCCCTAGGGCCGCCGAACTCAGGGCACTGCTCGACGACCTGGCCGCACGGCTGCGAGCCCGTGGCGTGACGATGGACTCGAGCAAGCGCTACTTGGACATCATCCGCGCGATCGTCGGATTCCAGGCATCCCGCGCGAAGTTTGCGGCCGACCTGATCGGCAGATGTCCGGCGGGAACGCGCACACGTCTGTTCAAGACGCTCGCCGAGCAGATCCTGAACGACCCGCCCCTCTCGTTCGCGGCCTAGAGTCGGTCACCTCGCGAAGTGGGCGGTGACCTTCGCGAGCACGTCCGCGACGTGCTGCTTGAGCGCGTAGTGGCCGCCGTCGTACCAGACGATCTCCGGCTTGCCCAGCGCCTCCCAGTACCGCTCGGTGGAGGCCCGCGGGACCACCTCGTCCGTCGTGCAGTTGATCATCAGGACGCCCCCCCTCCCGACCCCCCCGATCGTCGCCAGGGGCTCGATGTGCGCAAGCGCGGCACGCACCTTCTCCTCCGTGTAGCCGCGCTCCTCGAGGGCCTTCACGATCTTCCGCGTGTCCTTGCTGCCCGCATAGATCGTGTCCGCGATCGAGCCGCCGCCGACGACGAAGGCGCACCGGTTGAATCCGCCGTCGGCGCCCGCGGCCAGCTCGGCCATGAACGCGCCGAGGCTCACGCCGACGATGCCGACGTGCTTGATCTCGGGCCGGCCACGCAGCCACGCGGCGCCGCGGCGGATGTCGCGCACGCCCTGCGTCACGGCGCCGACCACGTCGGGAAGGTCGACCTTGCTCGGGTCGAACGACTTCGGCCGGCGCTCGCCGTAGTAGGGGAGCTTCACGAAGAGCGCGGCGACGCCCGCTTGCGAGAGCGACGCCGCGACGATGCGCGCGACGTAAGCGCGGCCATCGAGGATGTCGAGGACGATCGCGGAGGGGAAGGGTCCTTCGCCGGGCGGCCGGAAGTACTCGGCGTAGACCGTCTCGTTCTCCTTGCAGAGGCTCGGGCCGGGCGACGCGTAGGTCAGCTCGTGGATCGAGACCTCGCCGAGGCTCCGCAGCGGGCGCAGCAGGTACGGGACCTTCTCCGGCGGGTGCGCGAAGGGTCCCTCGATCGCGCGCTCGCCCTCGATCGTGCCGCTCTCGGCGGGGCCCGTGAAGGGTCGGTCGGGGCCGAGGCGCTCCGCGGGGACGGCGGCGCCCTCGGCGAACGCGCGCAGGTCGTAGCGCAGGAAAGGCTGGTTCTGCGCCCCCGGGAGCGGGTCCTCGCGCGGGTCGCGCGCCTGCGAGACCCAGATCGCGCGGTCGTTCCCGCACATCACCGCCTGGTGGAGGCAGGAGTGCATGACCGGGTAGCTGCGGAGGAGCGCGATCATCGTCGCGGCGTCGATCCGCCCGCGGCGCTCGTCGAGGAAGCGGCCCTGGAGGTCGTAGGCGGACCACGACGACGTCGCGCTTTCGCGCGGGTCGTACGGGTCGCGCTGCGTCGCGGCGAGTTCTCTGTCCACGAAGTGGTTGCACCGCCGCACGATCCCCGCGAGCGCGACGTGCGGCGCGACGTTCTCCTTCTCGTCGCCGGCGGCGAAGAAGCGGACGAGCTTCGCGTTCGACTCGACCGCGCACGCGTCGCTCGGGTCGCTGAAGACGAAGTTGTAGCCGCACGTCCGCGGCCCCTTCACCCAGATCTCCTTCGCCGCCGCGAGGTCCTTCGCGTGCACGAGCACTTCGCGCAGGCCGAACGCCATCGGCAGGCCGTCGAACGTCTCGTCGGAAGAACTCGACCCCATCTCGCCGACGGAGACCCCCTCGAGGTTCATCCCGGTGACGCAGCCCACGAACCCCGCCCACGAGACGATCGCGTGCGGGATGCCCTCCGAGGCGACGCACACGTAGAGGATCGCGTTCGTCTGCGGCCGCACGCCGTTCCCGATGTCGAGCGAATAGTCGAGGCTGCGCGTGTGGTAGACCTTCTTGTCCGCCGTCACCGCCGGGAGCGCCGCGGCGCCCGTGCAGTGGTAGCGCTCCGGGATCGCGTGGATCAGGCGGACGTCCTCGACAGGCACGCCCGACCCCTCCGCGATCCCCTCGAGCTCCTCGAGGTAGCGGGCCGGGATGTGCGGCAGCAGCCGCTCCCAGATCGCCTGCAGCTCCTCGCGCGTCCGCCCCCGGTCGCTCATCGCCCAGTCGTAGAGGAAAGCCCTGACGTTCGCTTTCACTTCCTCGGCGAGCAGCCGCCCGTGCGCGACGCCGATCTCGCGCGGCGCGCCGCGCACGACGAGCACGCGCTGCGGGCCGTACCGGTAGAGGACGCCTGCCCCGCTTTGCGCGATCTTCTCGGGCTTGACCTCGTCACCCCGCGCAACCGCGACCAGCAGGAGGAGGAGGAGGGGCCTGGGGAGGAGGGGGAGGCTCATCGGGGCCTTTCGTCGCGGATTCTATCCCTTGCGTGCCGGAGGCCCCCCCCGGGCCCCTCATTACGGCCGGGTAAGCGGCCGATTTGTGCCCTAGCGCTACACTATGTGGCTCCTTCCATGAACGTCCGCAACATCGCGATCATCGCGCACGTCGACCACGGGAAGACGACTCTCGTGGACCAGCTGCTCCGGCAGGCCGGGGTCTTCCGCGCCAACCAGGAGGTCCAGGACCTCGTCATGGACTCGGGCGACCTCGAACGCGAGCGCGGGATCACGATCCTCGCGAAGAACACGGGCATCTATGTCGGCGACACGAAGGTCAACATCGTGGACACGCCCGGCCACGCGGACTTCGGCGGCGAGGTGGAGCGCGTCCTCCAGATGGTGGACGGCGTGCTTCTCCTCGTGGACGCGGTGGACGGCCCGATGGCGCAGACGCGGTTCGTGCTCCGCAAGGCGTTCGAGAACCACCTGAAGCCGATCGTCGTCATCAACAAGATGGACCGGCCGAACGCGCGGCCGGCACAGGTGCTCGACGAGGTCGTGAGCCTCTTCTGCGACCTCGAGGCGCCCGACCACGTGCTTGAGTTCTCCGTCGTCTACGCGGCGGGGCGCGCCGGGTGGGCGGTGCGCGGGCTCGGCGACGAGCGGAAGGACTTCCAGCCGCTCTTCAAGGCGATCCTCAACGAGATCCCGGCGCCGACCGGGTCCCCCGCAGGCCCCCCCCTTCTCTCGATCGCGTCGATCGACTACGACTCCTACGTCGGCCGCGTCGCCGTGGGGCGCGTCCGCGAGGGCACGATCCGCAGGGGCCAGACCGTCGGCGTCCGTTCGCGCGACGGGAGCCTCCGCAAGGAGACGGTCGAGAAGCTCTTCGTCTTCGAGAAGCTCGGGAAGACCGAGGTCGAGGCCGTCGAGGCGGGCGAGATCTGCGCGGTCGTCGGGTTCGAGAAGGTCGAGATCGGCGAGACGATCTGCGACTTCGACAACCCGCGCTTCATCGAGGTCCCGCCGGTCGAGCCGCCGACGATCTCCGTGATCTTCACGATCAACACGTCGCCGCTCTCGGGCCGCGAGGGCACCTACGTGCAGAGCCGCAAGATCCGCGAGCGCCTCTTCCGCGCGACCGAGTCCGACGTCGCGCTGAAGGTGGAGGAGACGGAGACGTCGGACTCGTTCAAGGTCTCGGGCCGCGGCACGCTCCACATCGGCATCCTCATCGAGAAGTTGCGCCGCGAGGGGTACGAGTTCGGCGTCGGCAAGCCCGAGGTGATCATGCGCGGCTCGGAGGAGCCGATCGAGCGGCTCTTCGTGGACGTGCCCACGGAGTACGCGAGCACGGTGATCTCGCTCGTCACGAAACGGCGCGGCGAGCTCGTGCGCGCCGAGGCGAAGGGCGGCCACGTCAAGCAGGAGTTCCTCGTGCCGTCACGCGGCCTCATCGGGCTCCGGACGAAGATGCTCGGCGCGACCCGCGGCGAGGCGGTGATGCAGACGCTCTTCGAAGCGTACGGGCCCTTCAAGGGGCCGATCCCCGGCCGGAACACGGGCGTGCAGGTGTCGATGGCCGAGGGCGCCGCGGTCGCCTACGGCCTCTTCGGGCTCAAGGACCGCGGCCCGCACTTCGTGAAGCCGGGCGACCCGTGCTACGAGGGGATGATCGTCGGCGAGCACTGCCGGACCGACGACATCGACGTGAACCCGTGCCGGACGAAGAAGCTCACGAACGTCCGCTCGGCGGGGAACGACGAGAACATCATCCTCTCGCCCCCGCGCATCTTCGGCGTCGAGGAGGCGCTCGAGTACATCGAGGAGGACGAGCTCGTCGAGGTGACGCCGAAGTCGCTTCGGCTAAGGAAGCGCATCCTCGGCGAGACCGCCCGCCGCAAGGCCGCCCGCGACGCGGCGAAGGTCGGCTCCGCGGACTGAATCGGAGGGGGCTTGGGGGGCCCGCCTTCGCCCGAGGGCTGCCGTTCAGGCCGTGGGGCGGCGCTTCTTGGCCCCGCAGTCGCCATCCACTGCGGCGGCGGACCTTTGCGCCCTGCGCCGCTTGCGCGCCCAACTCGATGTCCGTCACGCGGAGCAGATCGACCACGTGCATCCGGTCGTCCGGCTGGAACACGGCGATCGTCCGGCCCGTCGGGGCCCTGGCCATGAACTCCGGGCCCTGCACGGGGATCTCCCTTCCGTCCGCGAGGTGGAGGACGAAGGGCGCGAAGGGCTGCGCGACGTAGGCTTCTCGAATCCGGTCGAGAGTCATGCCGGAGCGACTCACGGCAAGCGGCGATCCTGGCACGGCGAACCGCTCCGGGGGCGGCATCTCGCCTCAGCGTTGAGGCGTTCCGCTCCAGCGCGACGAGTTCGCGCCAGCCGTCCGGCCGCCTACCGGCCGAGCAGGATGTTCTCGAGCTCAGCGCCGATGCTGTTTCTCGAGAGCGTCGCGGTCCTGCGCTCGCCCGCGCGCTCGAACTCGATCGCCACCTCGCCGCTCGCCGCGGCGAGGGCCGCTTCGAGCGCGGCGATGCTCGTCGTCGGTTTGCCGTTGCACGCGACGATCACGTCGCCGACCCGAAGCCCCGCAACCCAGCCGGCGCCGCCGCGGCGGATCTCGGTGATCCGGACCGCCTCTCCGGGAGGGAGCACGACCGTCTGGCGCACCGTCCTCCGATCGAGCGAGAGCGTGATCTCGACCTTTCTCGGCGCATGCGCTTCCGACCAGACGCGGAAGCGGTGCGTGCCGAGAGGGAGCCCCTCCTCCGCGATGGCCCCGTGCTCGAACGAGCCCCACCCGCGGGTCAGCTTGCACGAGTGCTCGTAGTCCCCGTCCGCCACCGTTTCGCCCGTGGCCGCGTCCTTGATGTCGAGGTCGATCCGTCCGTCCTTGGGATCCCGCAGGACGCCGAGCATGACGGGTCCGTATTCGCCTCCCTCCGTCGCTTCCACGGGAGGTCGCTCGGTCACGTAGAGATCCTCCGATTCCGGGACGCCCAACTCGTAGGCGCCCGGCTCGACGTAGAGCCGGAATCGGCTATCTGCCTCGACATCGGCCGAGTTCGAGCCGGGGGTGCCGGTCCTTTCCGCGGACACCTCCAGCTGCAATTCGGCGGCGTCCGCGATCGGCCCGCCGGTCCCGGCGTCCACGACGACGCCCGTGATCGCGACGGAGGCGTCGATGTCGAGCCGCAGCCGCTGCCCCTGCTTGAGATCGACGAACCGCTGGAAGTACGCGCCGTCGGCAAAGACCTCGACCTCGTGGCGGCCGGGGCGGAGCCCCTCGACGCAGTAGCGGCCGTCTTTGCCCGTCGCAGCCGAGTCGGAATCGCTCGCGCCCGAGACGCGCACGGAGGCGCTGGCCGCCGGGACCCCGCCGACGAGCACGCGGCCCTCGACCGCTGTCGTGCGCCCGCCGATCTCCAGCACACGCTCCTCGCCGTTCTCGAGCGTCAAGGTGACGACGGCGATGGGGTCGAGCGCGCGGCCGTAGGCGTGGACCGCCAACTCCTCGCCGACGTCGAGAGGGCCGATGTCGAAGGCGCCAAGGGGATCGGCGATCGCCGACGCGACCACGCTACCCGACCCGACATTCTCGCCGAGGACGATGGATCCCTGAGCTGGCTTGCCCGAGTCCCACACGTGGCCGAGGATCGCTCCGCCGCGCCCGAGAGCAATCGCGAAACGGTACCCGGCCTGCTGTCCGCTGAAGCGCATGGTGCGGGGCGCGTAGCCGTCCCGGCTGATCCGCAGACCAGTGTCCTCGATGCGGTGCACGCCGTATCCGACGCGCAGCTCGTAGGCGCCGTCGCTCCCGATCGCGGGGACGGGCACGGACGTGGACCAGCGCTCCGCGCCGATCACCGCTTCGAACCGGGCGTCGTCGAGCGGCTCGCCGGTCTCCTCGTCCGTGACGTCGATGAAGAGCGCGGCCGTCGCGGGAAGCGTCACCTCGACCTCTGTGGCCGCGCCGGCGCGGACCTCGATGCGCTCCTTGGAGTTCCAGGAGCCCACGGACCGCGGCGCGAACCCTTCCCCCGCGACGAGAAGGGCGTACGGTCCGGGCCGCAGGCCGGTCATCTCGAAGGACCCGTCTGACCGCGTGGACACCGTCGCCTCCATGACGAGGTCGTCCGGCAGCAACTGCTGGAGGAGCGCGGCGTGAGGATCCCAAGGCTCGCTCTCCCCCCGGCAGCGGAAGGCGGAGACACGGCACGGCGAGACGGCGGCCCCGTGAGGCGCCGAGACGACCCGGCCACGGAGGCCCCCGCCCGCCGGCAGGCGCACGAGGATCGGCTGGTCCGACGGGGAAGCGCGCAGCGACACCGCGCCGAAACCGGGGTGCCGCGTGACCACGTCGAACACTTGCCCCGCAGCATCCGGGAACCCGAAGGAGCCGTCCGCGGAGCTCGTGGCCTTGAGCGTCGTGCCGGCCTCGAACGCGTACGCGACGACGGACGCGCCGGCAACGGGGTTGCCCGCTCGTTTTTCGACTACGCGGCCGAAGAGCGGCGCGGGCGGACGTGGCTTCACGGCAGCGTCGGACCCTGCGTCGTCGGCGACTGCGGTCTGCTGCCGCGCGGGAGCGGCGCGGGAGGCGCTGCGTGCCGGGGCGCCGTCGTCCCACAGCGCGATCGCGACGACGGCCGCGACCAGCAGGACCAACGCGAGAAGGAGACGCTTCGGCACCGCCGACGAGTCTACCGTGCGAGCGTTTCCGCTCGCGTGTGAGGATCGCGCGCATTTCGGCGCGTGCCGGTTTTCCACGGCCCCCGCGCCCCCTCGTTTTATTTTTTTGTGGAGAAGCGGCGGCGAAGCGCGCGGGCGGACACGGAGGGAGACCCGCTCCGGTTGAGAGATTGTGGATAACCGGTGAGCAGCGGCAGGTGTCTCAGAATGGGCCCCGGCATTGCTTTAGCCCAGTCGGTACGGAAGCCGGAAACGGCTGAGTTGATCTCTGACAAGAAGTCGGTGTTGGGTGTCAGGACCGAATCGTCGCACCGAAACGGTGCGGGGCTGAACTCCGGTCGGGCAGTCCGGCGCTCTCAGGAGGCTTCCCGATACTAGCGTACGGAGGCCGAGGCGAAGCCATAAGCCCGGAGCGCACGTTGTCCTAAGAAGCCCCGTGTCCGATGAGGTGCCAAACCCCAGGAAGGCTGGCAGTCTCGAGAGAGACCAGGCCGCTTCCGCCACTGAACATCCCCTGTAGTCCGAGCTGGGCGTGGTCCGTAGGGAGCATCCCCAGCAGCAGGCCAAGAGGGAACAGGACCGGGAAGCCGGGCCGAAGGTGGTCGGAGGAGAAAGCCTTGGAGGGGCACAATCCCAGGAGGGCAAGGTTCGGCCGTCTCCGCCTTCGGGCGGCGGCGAGTCGGGCCCCTTCCCCGCCGGAGCCAACCTCTGGAGTCGCGACCACCCGCCTTCGGGCGGACTGGAAGAACGACAGGAGAGGCGAGGCCTCGAGAGAGGTACCGCTGGCGGGGAGGTGCAAGGCCCTGAAGGGCGAACCCCATGGGCGCTGCGGCGGTCGACGGGCCGTCGTCAGGCGCGGAGGAGAGGAAGCCGCCGGGAGGGTAATCAAACCCTGAGGGCGGAAGGTGCCGGGGGCAGGGATCCCCGGGAGAAACCGGATCCTCCGTGCTGGTACGTGCCGTAGGGGCGCAAACCCCAGGAGAGTCGTCTCTCGGCCTTCGGGTCGGGAGGGGGCTCACGGGATCAGACACTCCAGAGGGCGGGCCAAGCGCACGTCCGGCGCAACCGCGCGCGAAAGCGTGCGGGGTAGCCTCGCGAGGAGGACCCCATGGCGGTCGAAACCGCGCAGGGGGGGCGGTGAACCAACTAGCCGCTACTCGCGGGGGGAGCTGGAGCAGCGCAGCGCCGACGCCCAGGAGTGCGGACTCCGCACGGCGACGTGTGGTTTCCAGTACCCGTGTGCTCGCAGGGCTCTGGAGGGGCGCTGGCGATCCGGTCCGGCCCGACACCGCTTTTTTTCTACAAAAGAGCCCTCACTGTCCGACGCGGTCGTGACGAGCCTCCTCCGACACGGCCGCGTCATTTTTTTCGGACCATGGCTGAGCAACCTGACCGCGGGCCGGGCTCCTACTGGCTCGCGATGCTCGTGCCGCTCGCCCTGATCGCCATCGTGGCCGCGGTCGTCTACGCGGTCACCCGCATCCTCGGCGGCTGAAACGGAAGGGGCCTCGGGGACCGCGGGGGCTTAGAGCCCATCCGGAAACCCGGCCGTTAGGACCGAGGCCGAGCGAGGCGGCGCCAGGCGAGGAAGGCCGACGAGCCGTATTGACCGGAGAAATACGGCGAGGAGGCATGACGAAGCATGGCG
>Ga0187893_10001949_pt1 | contig 47052 bp, 45 predicted proteins | sample MA1701074metaG_FD_139574 | JGI IMG/M metagenome (GOLD analysis project Ga0187893, IMG submission 139574) | White microbial mat communities from a basaltic lava cave in the Kipuka Kanohina Cave System on the Island of Hawaii, USA - MA170107-4 metaG ... | reverse complement strand
GTCGAGGCACGGCTCGCCCGCACCGGGGAGCAGCTCGCCGGCCGCACCGGTGCGCTCGCCGCGGCGAACGAGCGCATCCAGGCGCTCGAGAAGGAAGCGGAGGTGCGCGAACGCGAGTTCGGCGCGCTCGAGCACGAGCGCGGCCGGCTCGCCGGCCGCGTCGGCGAGCTCGCCGCCGAAGCGGCCGCGAACGCGGCGGCCGCGGCGCGCGAGGCCGAGCGCCTCCAGTCGGCGATCGAGCTGCGCGAGGCGCAGCTCGCCGGGCAGCGCGAGCGCATCGGCGCGCTCGAGGCGCTCGAGGCGCGACTGCGCGGGCTCGAGTCCGCCGCGGCCCCGCCGGCGATTCGGGCCGCATCGCCGGCGACCCGGCTGCCCGAGGCGCCGGACCGCGCGTGGCGCCGGCGTCGCGGCGGCACCGCCCGCGACGACCTCAAGCGCATTCCCGGCATCGGCCCGGCGACCGAGCGCGTGCTGCACGACGCCGGCGTCTTCACGTTCCGGCAGATCGCGAACATCCGGCCCGAGGAGCTCGACGCGATCCGCGCGAAGCTGCGCGATGCGCCGGCGCGCCTGCGGCACGACGAGTGGATCGCGCTCGCCCGGCGCGAGCACGAGAAGAAGTACGGCGAGGCGCCCTGAAGGGGCGCTACAGCCGGGTGACCGCGTCGCCCGAAACGTTCACCCGGTCGCCCGGCTTGTAGTCGGGCCGCGACCTGACCCGCACCACGCGGTCGATGCCGTCGGGGAAGCGCACCCTGACGTCCCAGACGGTCTCGCGGCCCGCGCTGTTCGCGATCGCGCTCCCGGCCATCGAGCCGCCGACCGAGCCGATGATCGAGGCGACCGTCTGGCCGCTGCCGCCGCCGAACTGGCTGCCGATGATCGCGCCGACGATCGCGCCGCCGACCGAGCCGGCGACCGCGGCACCGGTGCTCGTCTGCTCGCCCTCGGTGATGGCGACGACCGTGGCCTCGCCGGAGCGCGGCGGCTCGGACGTGGTGGCGCAGCCGGCGAGGACGAGGAGCGGCGCAAGCGCCGCGACGAGGAGGGTGCGGATCGGGGTTCGCATCGCGGCGCGCACCGCCCGTCTCACTCGGGCAGGGCGTTGAGGTAGTACATCGAGTTCCGCACCCGCGTTCTCCGCTTGCGAGGACGCTACTATAGCCGCCCCGACGGTCGCGAGCATCCCATGGGCGAGCCCGGCGAGCGCCTCCGCATCGATAAGTGGCTCTGGGCCGCGCGCTTCTTCAAGACGCGCAGCCTCGCTGCGCAGGCGGTCGACGGCGGCCGCGTACGGCTGAACGGCGCGCGGGTCAAGCCGGCGAAGGAAGTGAAGCCGGGCGACGAGGTCGCCGTGCACATCGGCGAGCTCGAGTGGATCCTCGACGTCCGCGCGCTTTCCGGGCGCCGCGGTCCGGCGGCCGAGGCGCGAAAGCTCTACGACGAGCGCGCGGAGAGCCGGGAACGCCGGCGGGCGGCGATCGAGGCGCGCAAGGCGCTGCCGGAGCCGGCATTCGGACTGCGCGGCCGGCCCACGAAGCGCGACCGGCGGCAGCTCAAACGAATGACCGGCGGCTAGCAAACGGTGAAGAGCGCCGGCCGGCGCCGGCCTTGCCGGCGGTCTGCCACAGTCTGGGGCTAAGATACCGCGGGTACGGCCTCAACCCCGGAGGCAGCATGACCGCAGACACTCCCCAGGACCCGTCGGGCGAGCGGCTCAGAGCCGCCGCGAGCGACACGGTGCGCGAGGGCACCGACATCCGTGCGCGCGTCCACGAGCTGACGCTCCTCGCGCTCAACTCGCAGCGCTTCGACCGCGCCGGCATGCGCGAGGTGCTGCGCGCGGTGACCGAGGGCGCCGCGACCGGGGCGGAGAAGAGCGCGACCGACATGCGCCTCGCGCTGGCCGAGGCGCTCGCGGGCATGGACCAGGCGCTGCGCACCTCCGCCGAGGCGGGGCATCTGGCGCTCAAGACGCTCGCCGCGACCGGCAAGACGTTCTCCGACGCCGAGTTCAAGACCGCGCTCGCGAACCTGCGCAAGCTCGAGGACGACTTCCTCGCGACCGTCGGCCAGGTCGCCGACGCGACCGGCGCCCAGGTGCAGCCGGCGCTGCGCGAGGCGCTCCGCAACGCGCGCAAGACCGGCACCGAGACCGGGAAGCAGGTCGCCTACACGATGGGCGACTTCGCGCAGAAGTTCTCGGCGGCTTCGGCCGACGCCGCGATCGCCGGGCTCGAAGCGGCGGGGCACTTCGGCGCGCGCTTCGCGGCGGTGGCGAGCGGCGTCCTCGGCGGCCTCGCCGACGCGCTGCGCGGCCCGGCGGAGAAGGCGTCCGACAGGAAGGACGGGCCGGGCAAGGGCGGTTAGATGCTGCGCGAAACCGTCGGGGTGATGCGGGATCTCCCGCGCCTGCACGAGATCACGTCGGTTTTCATCCGGCACGGCCTCGGGGACCTCGTCCGCCGGATCGGCATCGCCAACGTCCTCGAGCGCGCCGGCCAGATCCTCCACTGGGGCGCGAAGACCGAGACCGTCCGGCTCGAGCCGGCGCAGCGCATGCGCCGCGCGCTCGAGGAGCTGGGGCCGACCTTCGTCAAGCTCGGCCAGGTGATGGCGACGCGGGTGGATCTCTTCCCGCCGCACTGGATCGCCGAGTTCGAGAAGCTGCAAAGCGCGGTCCCGCCGGTCGCGTTCGACGCGCTCGTGCCCGAGCTCGAGCGCGCGCTCGGGCGCTCGCCGTTCGAGGTGTTCCGCAACCTCGATCCGCGGCCGTTCGGCTCGGCGTCGATCGCGCAGGTGCACCGCGCCGAGCTGGCGGACGGCACGCCGGTAGTGCTCAAGATCCGCCGGCCGGGAATCCGCGCCAAGGTGGACGCGGACCTGCGCATCCTCTTCCACGTGGCCGAGCTGATCGAGTCGGAGATCCCGGAGGCGCGCCGCTACCAGCCGGTCGAGATCGCCGGCCAGTTCGCCCGCTCGCTCGAGCGCGAGCTCGACCTCGCGGGCGAGGCGCGCAACGTCGAGCGGCTCGCCAAGCATTGCGCCGGCGACCCGTACATCGTGATCCCGAAGGTGCACCCGGAGTGGACGAGCGAGTCGCTGAACGTCCAGGAGTTCGTGGCCGGCGTTCCGGGCGCCGACCTCGCGGCGGTCAGGGCGGCCGGACTCGACCCGAAGCTCCTCGCCGCGCGCGGCGCCGCGGCGATCCTGAAGATGATCCTGGTCGACGGCTTCTTCCACGCCGACCCGCACCCGGGCAACGTGTTCTACCTGCCGGGCAACCGAATCGTGATGATCGACTGGGGCATGGTCGGGCGGTTGAGCCCGCTCCGGCGGAACCAGGTGGTGGACCTCCTCGCCGGGCTCGCGCGCATGGACGAGGAGGCGATGCTCGACGTGCTGCTCGACTGGGCGGGCGACGCGGTGGTGGACGAGGCGAAGCTCGGCGCCGACGTGAACGAGCTCGTGTTCGACTACGAGGGGGTGCCGCTCAAGGACATCCGCATCGGCGCGCTGCTGAAGGCGTTCGCCGCGATCATCCGCGAGCACTCGATCGTGATGCCCTCCGACCTCACGCTGATGTTCAAGGCGCTGATCACGATGGAGGGGCTCGGGCGCCAGTACGACCCGGACTTCCACGTGCTCGACCACCTGACGCCGCTCGTCCGTGCGGCCGTCGCGGCGCGCTACCGCCCGGCGGGAATGATGCGGCGCGGCCGCACCGCGCTCGCCCAGGCGTTCAACCTCGCCACCAGCGTGCCGCGCGACCTCGCGCGGCTGCTGCGCGACGCGCGGCGCGGCAAGACGCGCGTCGACCTCGACCTGAAGCGGCTCGACAGCTTCGGCCGCCAGCTCGACCGCACGATCGACCGCGCGACGATGGGGATCATGACGGCGTCGCTCGTGATCGGCTCGGCGATCGTGATGACGGTGCACGAGGGGCCGTCGGTCCTCGGCGTCCCGGTGCTGACGATGCTCGGGCTCGCCGGCTACGTGGTCGCCTTCCTCAACAGCGTCTGGATCCTGCTCGGCATCTGGCGGTCGGGGAAGGGCTGAAGCCCGGTCTGATCGGCGAGCGCCGCACGGGCGGCCGCACGGGCGAACTCGAGCCGCCGGTCGCCCGCTACTGCGCGGCGGCCGCCGCGGGCTTCTTTGGCTGGGGTTTCTTCGCCGCGCGTGCCGGCGCCGGCTCGGCGACGCGCCCTGCGACGGGCTCGCTCGCGCCGCGCTCGTACACGAGGATCGCGCTCTCCTCGCCGGGCGCATCGCGGCGGGCAGTGATCTCGAGCGCTTTCGGGGTGTCGCGCCGCTGCGCCTCCGCCTGGGGCGCCGGCCCCGGCTGCGACAGCGCCTGCACCGCGGCGAAGTAGGCGTCCCGCAGATTGTCGGTGAGGCGGCCGTCGGCCTCGGCGGCGCGCATCTCGCGGTACAGGGCGTCGATGCGCTCCGGGGCCGGCACCGAGCGCACCGCGGGGCCGAACGCCTCGCGGCCGCTCCGCGCGGCCTCCGCGAAGCGGTCCGGCGCGACCATGCGCGCGATGCGCGGGTTGTCGTGGCGCATCGCCCACAGGAGCGCGTCCTCGCCGCGGTCGTTCGTCGCCCGCGGATCGGCGCCGCTCTGGAGCAGGAGCTGCGCGATGTTCTCGCGGCCCTCGCGCGCGGCCATCATCAGCACCGACGAGCCGTTGGACGAGCGCGCCCGCACGTCGGCCCCGCGGCCGATCAGGAGCCGCACCACCTCCTCGTGCCCGGCGAACGTGGCGTAGTGGAGCGCCGACCACTCGAGCCCCTTGCGGTTGATCGCCGCACCGCGCTCGAGGAGCCACTGCACCGCCTCGGCACGGCCGCGCCAGGCGGCGTGGAGCAGCGCCTGCTCGCCGTTCTCGTTGGCGCGGTTGACGTCGGCGCCGCGCGACCAGAAGAGCGCCATCATCCGGATGTTGCCTTCCCAGGCGGCGATCATGAGCCCGGTGCCGATGCGCTCGCCCGCGAAGTTGGGATCGAGCCCCTCGTCGAGCCAGCCGCGCGCCGCGCCGATGTCGCCGGCCTCGATCGCGGCGCTGAAGCGGGCGGCGTCGGGGAGCTCGGCGAGCGCGGGCGCGCCGGAGCCGATGGCGAGAGCGGCAGCGAGGAGCGCCGCGGCGAGCCGTCGTGACGCGGTCATGGACGAATGCACGGGGAGGGGTCGCTTGCCGGTGGCATGATAGGTGCGTCATAGTCGCCAAGTCGTGCGCGCTTGTCAAAGTCCGTGCCGCTGAAACGTGCGCCAGGCCACGTCCTCGCCTGGGCGCTCGCCGCTTCGGCCGCGCTCCACGCCGGGGTGCTGCTGCTGCCGGCGCTCTCGCTCCCGCGCTCGGTGCGCCTGGACGACCCGGTGAGATCGGTCCTCACGGCGCGGCTCGAGCCGGCCGCGGTTCGGGCGCCGGAAGTGCTCAAGGACACGATCACCTCGCGGGAGCCGGAGCCGCCGAAGGCGACGCCGCCACCGCGGCCGCTGCGTCCCGCGCCCGCCGCCGCGCCGCCGAAGCCGCGCCCGCCGCCCGAGCGGCTCGCCGGCGAAGCGCTCGACCGCACGCTCGAGCGCCTCTCGCAGACGCTGCTCTATCCGCCGGAGGCGGTGCGGCGCGGACTCCAGGGCGAGGTGGTGGTGATGCTCGAGCTCGACGCGGGGGGTGTCGTCGTCGCCGCCTCGGTCGCGAGCGGCTCGGGCCACGCGATCCTCGACGAGGCCGCGCTCGCCGCCGCGCGCCGGCTCGGCACGCTCGCGCCGTCGCTCGCGGGCCGGGCCATCCTGCTGCCGGTGCGCTTTCGCCTGCTCTGATCGGCCGCGTCACAGGACGAGGCTCGGATTGCGCAGGGGCTGGTCGCAGTCGATGAGATTCACCTGCTTCACCAGGATCCGCCAGCCGTCCGGGTGCTCCGCGATGCGATGGCAGCACCAGCCCGACAGCACGCGCGCGGCGCCCGCCCGGAACTCGCTCACGAGGAAGGTCGAGCGGACCATGAGGGTGCCGGCCGCGTCGGCGCGGAACGCCTCGACGTTCGACACGATGCGGGCGGTGCGCGAGGCCGGCACCTGCGACCAGGCGTAGCCGGTGCGCAGGCGAAAGATCCGGCCCTCGAGCTGGCGCCGGTCGTCGAACGCGACCGCGACCTCCCGCCGCGGGTCGCCGCCCGGGGTGCCGGGGATCCAGTAGAGGCACTCGGGGGCGAAGAGCGCGAGCCAGTCCTCGTAGCGAGCGCCGTCGAGGAGCCGCGCCTCGCGGGCGAGGAGCTGCGCGCAGCGGTCGCGCAGCGCCGGATCGTCGATCCGGCGCTCCTCGCGCGTCCAGTCCGCGAACGCCGCCGCGAGATCGCGGTAGAACGCGTCGCCGACGTACCAGGACGACCGCGAGGGATCGTGTTCGCCGCTCACTGGACTACCCTCGCGCCCCAGACGCGCTCGGGGTTCGCTCCTCGGGGCGGCCCGGCGCCGCTCACGGCTCGCGCCGCACGGCGAGCTCGGGCCGCGCCTCCATCAGCCGCTTCCACTCCTTGAGGTACTCCCGCATGAACACCTCGTCGGTCGCCGGCGCGGTGATCACCCCGTCCGCGCCGGTCGTCACCCGCCCGGGGATGCCGAGGCCGCGGTGCATGTACACCCACTCGTCCTCCGGCGCGCGCAGGCCGCGCTGGATCTCCTCGAAGTTCGCCGCGTCGTCGACCTCGCCGAAGTTCGGGAACGCCTCCTGGGTGCGCAGGCGCAGCGCGTTCACGTCGTCGACCGCGGGTCCGAGCGCGCCGTCGGCGTCGACGACGGCGGTCGCGTACCACGTGAGGTCGGTCTCGTCGACCGCCACCGGCTCGATCACCTGGACGTGGTTGCCGAGGATCAGGAGGTTGGGGAAGACGTTGATGTTGACCGGCTCGGACGCGGCGAGATCGAGCGCGGCGTCGGCGCGCGGGCCGAGCTCGCGGCGGAGCTTCGCCTCGAAGTACTCCATCCCGGGGTGCGCGCCCTCGATCGCCCACAGGGCACCCGGCGCCTTCGGCACGTTCGGCCGCTTGTCCTTGAAGTGGTGGCCGTGCCCGAGGTACTGCACGTACATCGGCGCCTCGTCGGGCTTCGAGCGGTAGAACGACATGCCCTTGCCGGGATCCTCCTCGAGGCGGTTCTCCATTTCGAGCAGCGAGCGGTGCGAGAACACGACGTGGTAGCCGTCGGCGGAGTTGTCGTAGGCGAGCTTCCAGTTGCCGCGGTACTTGATGCGGTTCGCCTCGCGGAGCTCGACCCGCCCGCCGGGATGGCGGTCGAGCCACTCGTCGATCGGGCGCGCGACCGGGCCGAGGTGCTCGCGGAGCGGCGGCGCCGCCGGATTCAGGGTGCCGAACACGAAGCCGCGGTAGCTCTCCACCCGCGGCACCTGCGCGAGGTTGAATTTCGCGTCCTTGAAATCGCACGCGTAGCCGTCGGGCCACGGCACGCCGCTCAGGACGCCGGAGTTGAGGAAGGTCCAGCCGTGATACGGGCACTGGAACGCCTTCGCCGAGCCGCGGTCGCGGCGGCAGAGCGTCGTCCCGCGGTGGGTGCAGCGGTTGTAGAGCGCGCGCAGCGTGCCGCGGCCGTCGCGCAGCACGATCAGCGGCCGCAGGCCGAGCCGCACGGTCACGAAGTCGTCGTTCCGCGGGATCTGGCTCTCGTGCGCGAGGTAGGCCCAGGTGCCGCCGAAGATGCGCGTCATCTCGTCGGCGAAGAGGGCCGCATCGGTGTAGAGCAGGCGGTGCACGCGGTCTTCCTGCACCAGGTCGTTCAGGTCGTAGGCGGACACCGTCGTTCCTAGAAGAAGTCGAAGTACTCGTTCTGCTCCCACGCCGTCGGCTCGTCCGGCCGCTCCCCGACGCGGTTCGCTTCGCACCAGCGCTGGAAGCGCCCGGCTTCGTTGCGCTTGAGCTTGAGGAAGTAGTCGATGTAGACCGCGCCGAATTCGCGGCGGAAGAGCACGCTCCGCTCGAGCGCGTCGAGCGCGGCCGGGAGGCTGCGCGGCAGCGGCGCGCGCTCGGCCTGGTAGGGCTCGTGGTCCTGCGGGCCGGGATCGCGGTCCGCGGCGATGCCGTCGCGGCCCGCCACGAGCTGCGCGGCGATGTAGAGGTACGGATTCGCGGCCGGCTCGCCGCCGCGGTTCTCCATCCGCGTCGCCGGGTCGCCGGCGCCGCCGAGGACGCGGATCATCGCGCCGCGATGGTCGTAGCCCCAGCCCGCGCGGTCGGGGGCGAGCGAATTGGGGCGGAAGCGCCGGTAGCCGTTCACCGTCGGCGTGGCAAAGGCGGTGGCGGCGTCGGCATGCGCGAGGAGCCCGCCGAGGAACGCGCGGCCGAGCGGGGAGAGCCGTTCCCCCTCGCCCTCGGGCGTGAAGCGGTTCCCGCCCGTCTTCGCGTCGACGAGCGACTGGTGCAGGTGCCAGCCGCTCGAGTAGTAGCCGGGGAGCGCCGGGCGGCACATGAAGGTGGCGAAGTGCCCCATCCGCCGGCACACCTGCCGCGTCGCCGTGCGGAAGAGGACGGCAGCGTCCGCCGCGGCGAGCGCGCCTTGCGCCGCGAACGTGCACTCGACCTGGCCCGGGCCCCATTCGTTCTCGATCGAGCGGAGCGGCAGGCCGAGCGCCTCGAGCGCATCCGCGATCCCCGACAGCACCGGCTGCATCAGGTCGAGGTTGGATTCGGAGTGGTAGGAGTACCCCGGCTCGACCGGCCAGGTCGCGACCGGACGGCCGCGCTCGCCCGGCTCACCGACGTGCTCGCCGGTGAGATGATCCTCGGCGACGCGCGCGAGATACCACTCGATCTCCAGCCCCACGACCTGCGCGAGCCCCGAACCGGCGAGCTTCGCGAGCTCGCGCTTGAGGAGATGGCGCGCCGAGAACGGGTACGGCGCGCCGCTGTTGAAGTACTCGTCGCAGAGCACCCAGCCGATGCCGCTCGCCCACGGCAGGACGCGGAAGGTGGCGGGGTCGGGCACCAGGGTGATGTTCGGCGAGCCGGTCATCTCGTCGAGGCCCATGCCGCCGCCGCGGGTGAACGAGCTGAAGGTGCGCGCGTTCGCCGAGTCGAGGGTGGTGGTCGCGACGTTGATGTGGTAGCCGTCGGCGAGCGACGCGACGAACGCCGGCACGCTCACCGCCTTCGCGCGGACGTACCCGTGCGCGTCGGTCCACGCGAGCCGGACGAGCCGCATGCCGTCCTTGCGCGCGCGCTCGGCGAGCGCGGCGGCCTGCTCCCGCTCGCCGTCCGTCCAGAGTCCGTGCCGCTCGATGAATGCCGCGCGCTCCATCGCGCCGATATACCACAGCGGCCCCGGCCTGCGCGTCAGTCGACGACGAAGAGCTTCGCGCCGCCGGGCGCGGACGAGCGGTGGGGCTCGGCGCCGTCGGCGACCTGGTAGCTCATCCCCGGGGTCAGCACGAACCGGCGTCCGTCGGCGAGCTCGGTGTGCAGCTCGCCCTCGAGGCAGAGCAGGATGTGCCCCTTCCGGCACCAGTGGTCGGCAAGGTAGCCGGGCGAGTACTCGACCAGCCGTACGCGGATCGCGCCGAACTGCCGGGTGCGCCACGAGGCGGTGCCGGTCGTTCCGGCGTGCTCGGTGCGATCGACGCCCGACCAGTCCGTCGTGCCGAACGGGATGGCCTCGATCTTCATCCGGGCCCGGCGAGCCGCGCCTTCTGCCGGCCGGCGGGATCGAAGTTCGCCGGCGCGAGCCAGCGCTCGAAGCGCGCGCGCAGGGCCGGCCAGTCGGCGTCGGTCATGGCGAACCACGCGGTGTCGCGGCTCTCGCCCTTCACCACCATGTGGCTGCGGAACACCCCTTCGAAGGCGAAGCCGAAGCGGCCGGCGGCGCGCCGCGACGGCTCGTTCCGGGCGTTGCATTTCCACTCGAAGCGGCGGTAGCCGAGCTCGTCGAAGACGTGCCGCGCGGCGAGGTAGAGCGCCTCGGTCGCCACCCGGCCGCGCGCGATCGCCGGTCCCCACAGGATGTTGCCGATCTCGATCACGCCGTGCTCGGGCGTGATGCGCATCAGGGTCTGGCGGCCTTCGCAGCGTCCGGTCGCGACGTCGATCACCGCCTGGAAGAGCGGGTCTTCCGAGGCCGCCGAGCGCGCGAGCCAGGCGTCGAAGCCGGCGCGGTCGAGGGGCACGTCGAAGAGATAGCGGAAGCGCTCCTCGGCGCCCGGCGCCATCGACGCGGCGAAGAGGTCGTCGCCGTGCCGCGCCGGGTCGAGCGGCTCGAGGCGGCAATAGCGCCCCGCCAGCGTCGCGCGGCCCGGGCGGGGGCGAGGGGTCCAGCCGGCGAGGGCGGTCATGGATTCGGGGGGGCGAGGCGGAGCGGGTCGGCAGATTCTACGCGCCGGCGAGCGGCCGGCGACGCTCAGTCCATCGTTCTTCAACCCCGCGGACGGCGGCGGCGGGTGCGTGCGAAACAGAATCCATAGGAAAGAAGGGCCGTCGAAAATAGCCGCCCTGGCGGCCCAGTTCCTCGGCGCCTCGCTCACCGCCTCATCGGGACGACTCGCAACACTTCAAGCGTAAGGGGACGGGTCGGGATAGGTCGACCAGCCGCAGCCACTCAGCCTCGCGCTCCGCGTTTCGTTACCGCGACGGGTAGTGCGCCGGGACGTCCTCGAAGAGCGCATCGTTCTCGGAGAACGCCGCCGGCAATGGCGATCTGGCTCCATCGACGACCGAGCCGATGCCCTTGGCGACGTACGCCGCGTCGACGACCTGCCCGCAGTAGAAGGCTTCCTTCATGTTCGGAGCTGCAACCAGCGTGCGCCAGTCGTCGTCGAGCTCGAAGTTCAGCCCGTCCAGGAGCGCGTCGAGGCCGTTGTACGGATGATTCTGATCGGCCATGTCGAGGGCAAGCGCGACAACCGCCGCGGCCTGCACCGCCGTCGCGCTCCGTGCCCGTCGCACGCGAAGCCAGCCTCTCTCCGAGAGCGTCTTGAGCGGTCTCTTCGCGACCCCGCCATCCGTCACCGAATCGACGATCTCGGCCGGCGCCACGAGGAGGGCGATGTGGGTGAACGCGGCGTGCTCGCGCGCGCACCGGAGGCGCTGGGCCACCTGGATCGTTACCTGCTTCGGATTCGGTCGGTCCGGGGAGTAAAGGACCAGATCGCCGGGGCGAGCAATGCGAAGCTCGCTGTAGTCGATCGGTACGGTGGCGGGAGCGCCGAGGACACGACCGATGGCGCGAAGACCTGACCGGATGATCCCGGGGTTCCCGGGAGGCAGCACACACCACTCGGCTGGCCAGCTGCGTGGCCGCATTCAGTACGAGCGCGTGCTACTCGTCGAGCGTCAGCGCAACAGCGATGTTCCGGCCGTTGTCGCGAAAGCGAACGTGCCGCCCCTGGCTCAAGGCTTCCCAGGTGCTGTGCGGCATGAGATCGCGCGAGATGCCGAACCGTCGCCCGGTGGTGGTTTCCTGGACGTAGCCCATGCCGAGGCGCTCATCGAGGACGAGCACGACCCCGGCGAGGACGGGTCCACGCCCGGCTTCGACCGTCTCGTCCTTGCGCAACCCTGTTTCGAAATTGGTGAGTGCCATCAAGGGATAGTCTATCACTCGATCCATGTTTGCATCGCAGCGTAGGCCGACAGATGCACAAAACCCCTCACTCTTCAGGAGGGTACGCGCTCCGGCGAGGGCCGGGGCGCGCTCAGGATGCGATCGACTTTCGCGGCAGGGAGTGCTCGCACTGCTCGCCTGGTAGGTGGTTCCGAAACGGACTGTTCGGTCCCATTGTCGCGAGACGCAGCGGGTGGTGGCGCAGTCTGACGCGTCGAACAGTTCGGGATCGCCGGCGCCTTCACGGAGGCGTCTAAACTAGTCCATGCACACGGTGCCGACGATCCGGCCCGCGTCGATCTGGGTGATGCAGCCGAACGGGCTCTTCACCGCGGCGCACTCGCCGGTCGCCTCCGACCCGAGCGGCGCCGAACGCCTCGCCACGCAGAGGTACTCGCACTCGCTCCGGCTGCGGCAGGGCTTGCCGCCGTCGGCGGTGCGCGCGGCGCAGCTGTAGATTCCGCACAGGTGCGCGAACGCCCCGAACCTCGCCCACTCGCCGCCGGCGGCGCGGCACGTCTCCTCGCGCGCGCGCTGCTCGCCCGGATCGAGCCTGGGGCAATCCTGCGCACTCGGGCCGGACCAGGGGACGAGCAGGACGGCGAGGGCCAGGCGCAGTGCGAAGGCCGCGCGCGCTCGCATGCGCTTACGCTCCGGCGAGATCCCGCCCGGCGAGGTAGCCGAACGTGAGCGCCGGCCCGATCGTGATGCCGGCGCCGGGGTAGGTGCCGCCCATCATGCTCGCCTGGTCGTTGCCGACCGCGTAGAGGCCGGGGATCGCCCGCTCGTTCACGTCGAGGACGCGCGCCGCCGGATCGGTCGCGAGCCCGAGGAAGGTGCCGAGATCGCCGGGCACGAGCTTCACCGCGTAGTACGGCGGCTTCGAGATCGGGGCGATGTTGGGATTCGGGTGGTGCGCCGGGTCGCCGCCGAAACGGTGGTAGGCGTTGGTGCCCTTGCCGAACTCCGGATCCCGCCCGAGCACGGCGTCGCGGTTGTAGCGCTCGAGCTGGGCCGCGAGTCCGGCGGGATCGATGCCGAGCGCCCGCGCGAGCGCCTCCGGCGAGCCGGCGCGCACGAGGTAGCCCGAGCGGAGGTGCGGCGCCATGCGCCCGGGCGCCGGCGGCACCACGCCCATGCCGTAGCGGCGGATCGCGCGGTGGTCGCAGACGAGGAACGCCGCCACCTCGGCGTCCGCCCGGCACGCTTCGAAGAGGCGCGGCAGGAAGTCGTGATACGAGTCGGCCTCGTTCGCGAACCGCCGCCCGCGCCGGTCGACCGCGATGTATCCGGGCTTGCAGCGGTCGATGAAGTGCGGGTAGGGGACGACCGAGCCGTCGCGCTGCGGCACGAGCGACACCGGCGTCCACGCCGCCGGCTGCGGGTACTCCGCGGTGAACGCCGCGCCGGCGCCGCGCGCCGCGCGGATGCCGTCGCCGGCGTTGCCGGGCGGGGCGAGCGGGACGTGGTTCTGGCCCGCGGCGACGTGCCGGTAGTGCTCGCGCCGCATCTCGTCGTCGCGCGGGAACCCGCCGCAGGCGAGCACGACGCCGCGGCGCGCGGCGACCTCGACCTCGACGCCCTCGCGCCGGACGATCGCGCCGGTGACCCGCCCGGCGGTCCGCCGCAGCCGCACGAGCGGCGAGCGCAGCCAGAGCGGCACGCCCCGCTCGAACAGCGACAGCGCGAGCTGCGCGACGAGCGCGTTGCCGTTGGTGAGGCGCGTGCCGCGCGGCCACTTCAGCCGGTCGGCGCCGTAGCGGGCGAGCATTCGGGCGACGTGCAGCGCCGAGCGGACGGAGCGCGTCGCGTTGAGGAGGTGCGGGATGTCCGCGCGGCCGACCGACATGCCGCCGTACAGCATCATCGTCGCGAGCGGCGCGCGCAGCTCGCGGAAGCGCTGTCCGAGGCGCCGGCCGTCGAACGGCTCGGGGATGAGCGACCGCCCGCCGGCGGAGGCGCCCGGCAGATCCGGGTGATAGTCGGACCAGCCCGTCATCACCGCGTAGCGCACGTGGGTGTGGCGCTCGAGGAAGTCGAGCATCTCCGGGCAGGCGTCGAGAAAGGCGCGCGCCTTCGCGCGGTCGAGCTGGTCGCCGATCTCGTGCTCGAGGTACCGGAGCGCCGCCGCGGGCGAGTCGTCGACGCCGGCGCGCTGCGCGTGCGAGCTGCACGGGATCCAGATCCCGCCGGCGGAGTACGCGGTGGTGCCGCCGAACTGCGGCTCCTTCTCCGTGACGATCACCTCGAGCCCGTGCTCGGCCGCGGTGATCGCCGCCGCGAGGCCGCCCGCGCCGGATCCGGCCACGAGAACGTCGCACTCCATCCGCGTCGATTCGCCCACGCCGCAGCCTCCCGGGGCGCGAGCTTAGCGCGAGGTCCGTATACTCGTCGCCGCCGATGCCAACACCAAAGGAGAGTGCGATGCCGGGCGAATGGTTCGAGAAGGGGCTCACCGCGCGCAGGGAAGTGGTCGGAGCCGAGTACGTGGAGCGCGCGTTCAAGGACGCGGACACCTTCAGCCTGCCGATGCAGGAGCTGGTGACCGAGTACTGCTGGGGGTGGCTGTGGAACCGGCCGGGCCTCCCGCGCAAGACCCGGAGCATGCTGAACATCGCGATGCTCGCCGTGCTCAACCGCCCGGCCGAGCTGAAATCGCATGTGAAGGGGGCGCTGCGGAACGGCTGCACCAAGGAGGAGATCAGCGAGGTGCTGCTGCAGTCCGCCGTCTACGGCGGCGTGCCGGTCGGGATGTCGTCGTTCGCGCTCGCGCGCGAGGCGTTCAAGGAGCTGGAGGCGGCGAAATAGCGCCGCGAAACTCCCTCTCCCCCGACTTTGGGGGAGAGGGCCGGGGAGTGGGGGGCAGCGCGCCGATCGGGTGCCGCGCGAGGCGCGCGGTCCTTCGGGCCAGCCGGCCTACAGCGAGTTGCGCGAGCGCTGCACGAGCTCTTCCCAGAGCCCGTCGGTCGTCTTGCGGAACACGAGGTCCGAGTCGTTCTGCATCACGAACCAGAAGTCGCGCCGCAGCTCGCTCTCGAGCTCGCCCGGCTGCCAGACCACCAGCCCGACGAAGAACCGGGCGGCGTTGCCGTCCTGCTCGATGATGCGGTCGACCGTCTCGGCGTCGAACGCGAGCGACATCTCGGCGGTGAGCGGGACCGACTTGTCGCCCGGGATCGCCTGCCGGTGGACCACCGCGAACACGCTGTCGACGTTCACCGGGCCGCCGAGGAGGACCGGGTTCGTCACCTTCTGCGACGGGCTGTGCTCGGGGAAGAGCTTGCCGAGCGTCATCGGCGTCGGGCGGTTGATGATGAAGCCGACGTGGCGGCCGTTGCCCATCGGCCGGACGAAGAGCACCGTGCTGCGGTAGAACTCACCGAGCTCGGGCTTGGCGACGAGGAGAACGGGCTCGTGGAGATCCGCGGCGCGCGCGCCGGAAAGGGCGCTCACCGCGAGGACCGCACTGCCCACCAGGGCCAACCAGTAGCGACGAAGCCTCATAGCAACCTCCTGCAAGGTCGATGCACGGACCGGCCGTGGGGCTCGCGAGGCGCGATGCCGCTAGAGCCGGCGCCTGTCCTTCGGGTACGCAAGATCCGCACCGGGCGGATCCCCCCGCCTCGGGGAATGCGACTTCCTGCGCAGAATCCATCCGTTGCGTCCGATTGCGTCCATTGCGCGCTGCGGCAAGCGCGACTTCGTTCACCGCTCGATAATCGGGCCCCGCCCGACACCGCCATGACCGCAGCGTTCCCGATCGTCGACGCCCACCAACACTTCTGGGATCCCGACACCAATTACCACCCGTGGCTGCGCGACGAGCCGCCGATCCCGTTCCGGTACGGCGACTACCGCGCGCTCCGACGGCCTTACCTGCCTCCTCACTATGTATCGGATGCCGGGCCGCACCGCATCATCGCGACGGTCTACGTCGAAACGGAGTGGGATCCGCGCACGCCGGTAGACGAGATGCACTACGTCGAACGGCTGCGCCGCGAGCACGGCCTGCCGACGGTCGCGGTCGCCCAGGCCCGGCTCGACCGCGACGACGTCGCGCCGGTGCTCGAGCGCCAGGCGGCGTTCCCGTTCGTCCGCAGCATTCGTCACAAGCCGCGCGCAAACCTTGCGCCCGCCGACGGTGCGCCCGGCGGCATGACTGACCCGCGCTGGGGCGCGGGATTCGCGCTGCTCGCACGGCACGGCCTGCGGTTCGATCTCCAGACGCCGTGGTGGCATCTGCACGAGGCGGCCGCGCTCGCCGGCCGTCACCCGGAAACGACAATCATCCTCAATCACACCGGGCTGCCGTCGGATCGCACGCCGGCGGGAATCGCCGCGTGGCGGCGCGCAATGACGGCGCTCGCCGCCTGCCCGAACGCGGCGTTGAAGATCTCGGGGCTGGGCGTGCGGGGCGAGGCGTGGACCGTGGCGGCGAACCGGGCGATCGTGCTGACCGCAATCGAGCTCTTCGGCGTCGACCGCGCGATGTTCGCGAGCAACTTTCCGGTCGACGGCCTCTGTGCGAGCCTGGAGACGATCTTCGCGGGATTCCGCGAGATGGTGCGGGATTTCACGCCGGCGGAGCAGCGCCGGCTCTTCCACGACAACGCGAAGCGCATCTACGGCATGGAGTGACGCAAAGTGTCCAGACCCCGCCTCGGCTACGTCGGCGTCGGCCTGATGGGCCTGCCGATGACGCAACGGCTCGTCGGCCTCGGCTACCCGGTGCGCGCGTACGACATCGTTCCTGCGCGGCTCGACGCGGCACGCGCCGCGGGCGCCGTCCCCGCTGCCTCGCCGGCCGATGCGGCGAGCGGCGCGGACCTCGTTCTCCTCAACCTGCCGACGACCGAGGCGGTCGAGCGGGGGGTGTTCGGCGAGGCGGGCGTCGCGGCCGCAATCCGGCCACCGCAGGTGCTGATCGACTTCTCGACCATCAAGGTGGAGAAGTGCAAAGCCTTCGCGGCGAAGCTCCTCGAGGCGACCGGTGCCGGCTGGATCGACGCGCCGGTCTCGGGTGGGCCGCCGGCTTCCGGAACCGGAACGCTGACGGTGATGGCGGGCGGCGATCCGGCCGACGTCGAGCGCGCGCGGTCGTTCTTCGCCGACATCGCCGGCCGCTTCACCCACATGGGGCCGGCGGGCAGCGGGATGGTGGCCAAAATGCTGAACCAGCTCATCGTCGGCTGCGGCTACGCGGTGATGGCGGAGGCGGCGGTGCTCGCCGAGGCCGCCGGCATCGACGCGGCGCGCCTGCCCGAGTGCCTCGGCGGCGGGCATGCCGACGGCTCGCTCCTGCAGCGGATCTACCCGCGGATGGTAAAGCGGGATTTCGCGCCGCAGGGCTACGCGCGGCAGCTCCTGAAGGACCTCGAGATGGTGAGCGAGTTCGCGGGCGGGCTGAAGGCGCCGACGCCGATGGCGGGCGAGGCGCTGTCGCTGTACCGCATGCTCGTGCACCTCGGGCATTCCGAGCTCGACGGCGTCGCGCTGCGCAAGCTCTACGATCCGGACAATGGCTGAGATCGCCGAAGGCACCGTGCTCTGGACGCCGCCGCGCGAGCGCGCGGAAGCGAGCGAGATCGCCCGCTACATGCGCTGGCTCGCCGACACGCGCGGACTGCGGTTCGACGATTACCCGGCGCTCCACCGCTGGTCGGTCGAGAACCTCGAGGATTTCTGGGCGACGATGTGGGACTACCTCGGCGTGCGCGCATCCGTACCGTACGTTCGGGTGCTCGACGGGCGGAAGATGCCGGGCGCGAAATGGTTCGAGGGCGCGCGGCTCAACTACGCCGAGCACGCCTTCCTGCACGCCTCGCCCGACCGGCCGGCGATCGTCGCGCGCTCCGAGGCGCGCGGCGCCTCCGAGCTTTCGTGGGCCGACCTCCAGCGGCAGGTCGCGGCGGTCGCGGCGGGCTTGCGCGCGCTCGGCGTACGGCCCGGCGACCGCGTCGCCTCGTACCTGCCGAACATTCCCGAGACGGTCGTCGCGTTCCTCGCCACGACGAGCCTCGGCGCGGTCTGGTCGAGCTGCTCGCCCGACATGGGCACCGGCGCGGTCGTCGACCGGTTCCGGCAGATCGAGCCTAAGGTGCTGTTCGCCGTCGACGGCTACCGCTACGGCGGCAAGCCCTACGATCGCCGCGCGGTCGTCGCCGAGATCGTGACCGCGCTGCCGTCGCTCGAGCGCGTGGTGCTCCTGCCGTACCTCGATCCGGCCGCCCGGCTCGAGGGCGTGCCGCGGGTGCTGCCCTGGTCGGACCTCGCCGCGCGCGAAGGCGAGCTGCGGTTCGAGCAGGTGCCGTTCGATCACCCGCTCTGGATCGTCTACTCGTCGGGCACGACCGGGGTGCCGAAGGCGATCGTGCACGGCCACGGCAGCATCGTCATCGAGCACCTGAAGACCCTGCGGCTGCACAAGGACATGAAGCCCGGCGACCGGTTCTTCTGGGTGTCGAGCACCGGCTGGATCGTCTGGACGCTGCTCGTGAGCGGGCTCCTCGGCGGCTGCACGACGGTGATGTTCGACGGCAACCCGGGGTATCCCGACGCGGGCGCGATCTGGCGCCTGATCGGCGAGACGAAGGCCGAACACTTCGGCTGCGGCGCGGCGCTGATCGGCGCGGCGATGAAGGCGGGCGTCCAGCCGGGCAGGCTCGCGGATCTGTCGCGCTTGCGGGTGATCAGCACCACCGGCTCGCCGCTGACGATCGACGCTTACGAATGGGTCTACGCGCACGTCAAGCGCGACCTCTGGCTCGCCTCCATCAGCGGCGGCACCGATATCGCGTGCGGCTTCGTCTCCGGCTGTGCGCTCCTGCCGGTGACCGCGGGCGAGATCCAGTGCCGCTGCCTAGGCGTGGCGGTCGAGGCGTTCGACGACGCGGGGCGCGCGCTCACCGGCGAGGTCGGCGAGCTGGTGGTGACCGAGCCGATGCCGACGATGCCGCTCTACTTCTGGAACGACCCCGGCGGGCGCCGCTATCACGAGAGCTACTTCGAGCTCTATCCCGGCAAGTGGCGGCACGGCGACTGGATCCGCTTCACCGAGCGCGGCACCTCGGTGATCTACGGCCGTTCCGACACGACGATCAACCGCTTCGGGATCCGCATGGGCACCGCCGAGATCTACCGCGTGGTGGAGGAGTGTCCAGAGGTGCTCGACAGCCTGGTGGTCGATCTCGAGTACCTCGGCCGCAAGTCCTTCCTGCCGCTCTTCGTCGTGCTGCGGCCGGGGTTCGTGCTGGACGACGCGCTGAGAGCGCGCATCAAGGAGCGCATCCGCACCGTCGCCTCCGCCCGGCACGTGCCCGACGAGATCTACGAGATCGCGGAAGTGCCGCGCACGCTGACCGGGAAGAAGATGGAGCTGCCGGTGCGCAAGCTCCTGCTCGGCGCGGCGGTGGAGAAGGTGGCGAGCCCGGGCGCGATGGCGAACCCGCAGAGCCTCGGGTTCTTCGTCGAGCTGGCGCAGCGGCTGTAGGCGCCCGCGGCCGCCGCCGCGCGGCCTCGGCCGCGGCAGGCGCCGGGCCGGCCCTGAAGCGGACTGTTCGCTATAATGAACAGTTCACTTTAGACGACAGAGGCTAGACATGCTGGCGGAGCGGTTCGGCCGCCTGATCCGGGCGGAGCGGCTCGGCAAGGGTCTCAGCCAGGCCGCGCTCGCGCGCGCGGCCGGGGTATCGCGCACGGTTGTGTCCCGGCTCGAGCAGTGCCGGTCGCAGCCGGTGCAGACCGACGTGCTCGATCGGCTGCTGCGGGCGCTGGAGATGGACGCCCCCGCGACCGGCGACGAGGCGCACGCCGGCGCACGTCGGCTCGCCCGCCTCGAGCACCGACGCCGGCTCGACGAGCGGCGCGACCGGCACCTGCGGCTCGCCGTCCGCCTCGCCGCCGGCGGGCGCGATGCGGCCGCGCTGGTGGAGAAGGCGCGCGCGCGGGTGGCCCTGTGGCGGCGTCGCAACACCTGCAGCCCGCTCTACATCCGTCGCTGGTCGGCGCTGCTCGACCTGCCGCCGCGGGAGCTCGCGCACGCGATGATCTCGCTCGGAGACTGGGAGGACGCGCTCTTCCAGAACTCGCCGTGGTCGTGGGCATGGAGCTGAGCGATCTTCGCGCGCTGTTCGGGGAGGCGCGCAAGCTCGTGAACCACGCCGAGTACGTCGTCCTCGGCAGCCTGTCCATCCTCGGCGTCGTGGCGAGCCGCGAGGTCCCGGCGCGAATGCTGATGTCGATCGACGTCGACTGCTTCACGCGCCGCGACCCGGGGCGGATCTTCGCGCTGCAGGACGCGCTGGGGGAGGGCAGCCCGTTCGAGGCGGCGCATGGGTACTACCTTGATCCCATCTCGCCCGCGATGCCGACGCTGCCCGCGCAGTGGGAGCATCGGCTGCTCCGGGTCGAGCTCGGCGACGACCTGGTCGCGTACTTCCTCGATCCCAACGATGCGGCGGTCTCGAAGTACGCCCGCTGCGAGCCGCGCGACCGCGAGTGGCTCCGGGCCGGTCTCCGGGCGGGGCTCCTGTCCGCGCCGATCATCGAGAGTCGGTTCCGCGCCACCGACTTCCTCGACGCCGCCGAGCGCGAGCGCGCGTCGAAGGCGCTCGCCGAGGACCGCAAGCCGCAACGGCGGCGTCCGGTGGCGGGCTGAGCGCGGGGCGCCGCCGCCTGTCGAGGTCACTGGCCGGAGCAGACGCTCCTCTACCGCATCGTCGCGCACCACCACCCGCGCCGGGTCGAAAACCTGCGCACCGATCTTCGGTGCGAGGCTCAACCTGCGCCGGTGCCCGCCGATGGCTTGCGAAACACCGCACAGTAGCTCTCGAGCGGGCCGCGGCCCGGCCAATCGCTGATCAGACTCACGCGCTCGAAGCCGCTGCGCTTCACCGCATCGATGACGGTCTGCGCCGGAACGCCGTGGCGCCAGAAGAACGGCGGCGGAAAGTCGATCACGACGAGCATGCCGCCCGATCGAAGCGTCTCGAGCGCGCTCGTGCTCATGCCCGACGGATCGGAGAAATGATGGAAGACGCGGCGCATGACGATCGCGTCGCAACAGCCCGGCGGCAGTCCGGTTGCACGCTTCTGCGCCGCGACGACCGTGACGTGATTCAAGCTCGCCTCGGCGACCATCGTACGCAGCCGTTCCACGCGTCGGGGCTCGAGGTCGGTCGAGAACACACGCCCGCTCGGCCCGACGCGGCGCGCGAGCCCCATCGTCAGCTCGCCCTTGCCCGCGCCGACGTCGGCGACCACCATGCCGGGGTGCAGCGCCAGCACGCTCGCGAGCCGGTCCATGTCCCGGCCCTCGCCGCGAAAGCCGAACCCGGCCCAGTCACCGCAGCCGGCGACGACGAGCGCGATCGACAGGACAACAGCGGCTGCGCTTGCCTTGTAGAGCATCGGAGATCGGCGCGTGTAGGGGCTCGTCGCAAGCCTGCACGCCATGCGTAAACCGCTGATCACCGGCAGGTAAAGTTGTGTGAACGCGGGGCGCGAGGATCAACGCGGCGCTCAGCCGCGCGGCCGCCGAGTCCGATACAACCACAGCCCGACGAGTGCGAGCGCGACGTAGCTCGTCACCAAGACGCCGGGCGAGAGCCACGCGAACCCGTCGATGCCGCGAGAACGATTTCGCCGTGGGCAACCACCGCGCCGGCCCCGACCGGCCGCCGCCCGTCGAATGCGGCGAGGAGCACGCGGGTGAGGTCGTGCATCCCGCCGAGCGCCGGCCGTTGCGGCTCGAGCCCCGGCCGGAAGCCCTGCGCGGTGAACCGCGCGAGGAGCGCGGGGTCCGACGAGACGACGTGCACCGGCACGTCCCAGCTCGCGCCCGGGCCGCTCACGCTCGCCGCCGGCTGGTGGTCGCCGACGAGGAGGAGGAGGTAGTCGCGCGGCGCGCGCTCGGCGAGATGGCCGCCGAGCCACGCGTAGGTGTACTCGATCGTGCGCACGTAGGCCGGGAAGAGGTCGATCCAGTCGATGCGGTCGGCGAGCGCGCGCGCGACGTCGGCCTCGTCGTACGGCTGCGCCGAGAGGAGCCGCGCGCGGTCCGGCTGGTAGGGCGGCACCGGGCGGAACGGGATGTGGCTCGTGATCGTCGGGAAGAAGAGGAAGCGCGGCGGCGAGTCCGGCCGCACCGGGTGGAGCGCCTCGAACCGCGCGAGCGAGAACTGGTCGGGAATCCACCAGTAGCCGAAGTGCGGCCCGCGGTAGCCGAGGTCGCGGCCGTCGAGGAAGCGGTCGAAGCCGTAGAACGCGCGCTCCGCCCAGTCCCAGCTCAACGCCGGGTAGAGGCCGAAGGTCTCGTAGCCGCGCGCGCGGAAGAGGCCGAGGAGCGTCGGCCGGTCGGTGGTGAGCAGGAGGTCGTGGCGCAGCGGATCGGCGAGGTCGATGCCGGCGAGGAGGCCCAGGTGCGCGAGCTCGGAGGCACCGCCGAAGGTCGGCGAGCGGACGTAGGCCGAGACCGCCTGCCGCCCGGACGACGCGATCGCGTGCGCGAGCCCGGCGCGCGCCCCGGCGAGACGCGCGTGCGCCCGCGGGTCGTCGAACGCGACCGCGCCGTAGGACTCGAGGAACACGAGCTTGACGTCGGTGCCGCCGAGCGGGGCGAGGTCGGCGTCGAACGCAGGCGAGGGCGGCAGCGCCGCCGCGAGCCGCTCGGGCGAGGAGGCAGTGAGGAGGAGGTTCGCCTGGCGGAGCCACGTCGGCGTCACCGGCTTCGAGACCACCGGCCAGGTCGCCTCGACGCCGGCGGTGTTCGCGGCGACGAGGACGAGCGCGCCGGCGGTCGCGGCGAGCGCCGGCTTCGAGCGGAGCGCCGCCGGCGCGACGTCGCGCGCCACCACGCCGATCGCCCAGCGCAGCGCGCGATACAGCGACCAGGCGAGCACGCCGACGCCGGGCACGATCGCCGCCTGCTGCCACCCCGGGAGGTCGCGCGCCGCGACCGCGAGGAAGCGCGGCAGCTCGCGGCCGTCCCAGTACAGGTTGATGCCGCGCCCGAAGAGCGCGGGCACGCTCACGTCGGCGTAGCGCCCGGCGACGAGCACCGCGTAAGCGCCGGCGAACGCGGCGACCTGCCGCTCGGTGAGCGCGCCGGCCGCCCGCACCGCGACGAGCAGCGCGACCCACAGCAGCACGAACTCCGGCGCGAGCCGCGAATCGGGCCTGACGAACGGCGTCGGCCAGATGTTCTCGAACGCGAGGACGGCGTTGAGGAGCGCGAGCGCCGCGAGCGCCGCGATCACCCGCCTGCGCGCCACCGGCGGCGGCGCGCCGTCAGCAGCCGCCACCCATCACCGTCCCGCCGCTCGTCATGATGCCGAAGCAGCTGCCGTCGCTCATCAGGTGGCCGCCCGGCGTGGTGCGGTTGTAGCCCGGCCCGGTGGCGCCGCCGCGGGACTGCGCCCCCGCCGCGGCGTTCAGGTTGAACTGCGGCGGCCCACCCTCGTAGCCGGCGATGCCCTGCGCGTTGAGCCAGTAGCGCCCGGGATTGACCTGCCCGAAGAGCCGCTGGAGCTGGACGAGCTCGGACGGGTGCAGCGCGCGGCCGTTGACGAAGACTCGGGTGCCGCCGCCGGATGCATTCGGCTTGAGCGGCCCGCCGAGCCTGAGCCCCGGCAGGATCTGCCCGTTGTGCGGCCCGCCTTCGCGCCCCCACAGCCCCGAGACCGCGTCGTACCAGTACCGGCCGGGCACGATGGCGCCGTAGGCGCGCTGGAGCTGGCCGATCGTCTGCGCGTCGAGCGCGATGCCGTTGACGACGACCGGCTGCTGCGCGGGCGCTGCGCCGGCGAAGAGCGTCGCGGCGAGCGCGAGCGCCGCGACCCGCCTCACGCGGCGCCCGTCCTGGGGATGAACCGCAGCGCGACGCCGTTGTTGCAGTAGCGCAGGCCGGTCGGCTTCGGGCCGTCGTCGAAGAGATGGCCGTGGTGTCCGCCGCAGCGGATGCAGTGGTACTCGGTCCGCGGGAAGATCAGCTTGAAGTCCTTCTTGATGCCGAACACGCCGGGGATCAGGGTGAAGAAGCTCGGCCAGCCGGTGCCGCTCTCGTACTTCATCGCCGAGGTGAAGAGCGGCAGGTTGCAGGCGACGCAGACGAACACGCCGGGGCGCTTCTCGCCGTTCAGCGGGCTCGTGCCGGGGCGCTCGGTGCCTTCCTCGCGCAGGACGCTGTACTGCTGCGGGGTGAGGAGCTTCTTCCACTCCTCGTTCGGCCGCTTCAGGGGCTCGGTCGAGAGCGTCACGTCCGCTCCCTGCGCGAGCAGCATCTTCCAGTCGCGCTGGAGGGCTTCGACGCCCTTCGGATCGGCCGGCGGCCGGCCTTGCGCCCCGGCGAGGAGCGGAGCGAGGAAGGGCGAGGCGGCGAGAGCCCGGAGCAGCGTGCGGCGTTCCATGACGAGTCCTTTGGTTGGAGGCGGGCCTTCGTCGCGCTGCCGGGTCCGTCCTGACAGCTCCGGCGTGACGGATGCCCGCCCGTTCAGGCGATGGTACGCGCCTGCCGTACCGATTGGATGAGGGAGGCGCGGAGCAGGAACGCCCGGGCCCGGGCCGGGTCGGCGGCGATCCGCGCCAGCTCGTCGAGGTGGGCCCGCCGCACCGCCGGATCGCGCTCCTCCAGCCGGCGCTTGTTGGCGACCGTCTGCTCCTGGACGAACTCGACGTTGAGCGGACGGCGCCGGCGGTCGTAGCGGTCGAGCACCGCCTCGTCCGCGCCGCCAGCGACCGCCGCGAGCAGCTCGGCGAGCTCCATCCCGTCGTGGATGCCGCTGTTCATCCCGAGGCCGCCGGCGGGGTTGTTCACGTGCGCGGCGTCGCCGGCGAGGAACACGCGGCCGCGGCGGAACGCGGACGCCACCCGCTGGTGGAAGCGGTACAGGCCGCGGTAGCGGATCTCGTAGCGCCGGCCTTGCGGGAAGAAATGCTGGACCCGAGCCTGCACCGCTGCGTCGGAAAGCACCGCCTCGTCCGGCTCGTCGACGTCGGTCGGCGAGATCACGCGCCAGATCCCGCGCAGATCGTTGCCCGCGACCTTGAAGAGCATCACCCACTTCTCCGGGTCGGCGAAGTAGTTGCGATTCGAGTAGCCGTATTCGCGCTCGAAGTCGAACGGCGTCGTCAGGCCGACGAACCGCTCGGCGAAGGTGTAGCCGTCGAACCCGACGCCGATCGCCTTCCGCGCGAGGCTGCGCGCGCCGTCGGTGCCGACGAGCCAGTCCGCCTCGAACGCGGCCGGCCCGCCGGGCGTCGCGCACCGCACCCGGACGCGGTCCGGCAGCGGCTCGATGGCGGTCACCTCGTGGCGCCGCCGCACCGCGGCGTTCGGCAGGGTCAAGAGCTTCGCCTCGGCGATCGCGACCAGCTTGTGCGACTCGCACTGGACCGCGTAGGGATAGGGGGTGTCGTCCTTGAGGAGGCCGTAGTCGAACTCGGCTACGAGGCGGTTGCCGATGCGGTCCCAGTGCTGGAAGCGGGCGGAGATGAGCCCCCGCCGGATCACCTCGTCCACGATCCCGAGCGATTCCAGCATTTCGAGCGTCGAGGCGTGCGTCGTCGCCGCGCGCGGCTTCTCGTCGTAGCGCTCGTCGGCCTCGAGCAGGATCACCTCCACGCCGCGCGCGGCGATCGCGAGCGCGGTGACCGTCCCGACCGGTCCCGCGCCGACGACGAGGACCCGCATCAGTGCTCGGCGACGAGCCGGCCGTAGCCGGGAATCCGGTCCTGGATCCCGATCGCGCGGAGCGCCGCCCAGTAGGTCGCGACGTTCACCCCGACGAGCGGCCGGCCGTGCCGGCGTTCGATCGCCGCGGTGATCGCGGTGACCGGCAGCGCGGAGCCGACGTGCACGAAGCAGTCGACGCCGGCCTCGGCGAGCGAGTCGAAGGCGGCGTGGATGCGCTCGGGCGCGATGCGCGACACGCTGGTCGGCCCGCGCGCTTCGAGGTTGACGAGCTCGACCGTCGCATAGCCGGCGGAGCGGAAGAACCCGGCGATCACCTCGCCGGCGGGGGCCCAGTAGGGCGTGACGATTCCCAGACGCGGCGGGCGGCCGATCGCTTCCAGCCCGCGCAGCACGGCGAGCGACGGGGTGATGAACGGCCGCTCGCAGTAGGTCTCGAGCCGGCTCGCCTCGCGCTCGGTGTCCGCGACGGTGCCGCGGAACGAGTGGATCGAGTGGCCGTGCGCGACGACGTGCGGCTCGCACGGGAGCACGAGGTCGAGCGCCTCGAGGAGCTTGCCTTCCTCGTTCGCGAGCGCCTTGCGGTACACCTCCATGTCGTCGGTCGGACGCGGCGGCAGCAGCATCCGCGTGACGTGGTTGGTGACCCCTGCCGGGCGCAGCAGCTCGTACTCCGGCTGGACGGTCGTGTTGGTCGCCGGGACGACGACGGCGATTTTCGCGCGCGGGGCGAGGTTGTCGGTCGCCGGCGGCGGCCAGCGCTTCGCCGGCGCGCTCACTCGCGCTTCATCCCCGCGGCCCTGATCGCGTCCTGCCAGATCACGCTGTCGGTGCGGATGGTCTCGGCGAACTCGGCCGGGGTCGAGCCGAGCGGGTCGACACCGATCCGCTGCAGCCGCTCGGCCACCGCCGGGTCGCGCACCGCCTTCTGCACCTCGGCCGAGGCGCGCCCGATGATCGCCGGCGGGGTGCCGGCGGGGGCGAGCAGGCCGTTCCAGGTGATCGTGCGAAAGCCGGGGAACACCTCCGCGATCGCCGGCACTTCCGGGAGCTGCGGCGCGCGCTGCTCGCTCGACACGCCGAGGAGGCGGATCTTCCCGCCCTTCGAGTGCTGGATCAGCTCGGACGCGTTGCCGAAGTACATCTGCACCTGGCCGGCGACGAGATCCGCCACCGCCGGCGCGCCGCCCTTGTACGGCACGTGCGTCATCGCCAGGCCGGCGCGGGACACGAAGAGCGCACCGGAGAGATGGCCGATCGTGCCGTTGCCGCCGGAGGCGTAGTTGAGCTGGCCCGGCCGCGCGCGCGCGTAGTCGACGAACTCTTTCACGGTTGCCGCCGGCACCGACTCGTGGATGCCGAGCACGAACGGGTTGGTGCCGATGTTCGAGATCGGCGCGAAGTCCTTCACCGGGTCGTAGGCGACCTTCTGCACGTACGGCAGGATCGCGATCTGCGACACCGCAGCGACGAAGAGCGTGTAGCCGTCCGGCGCCGACTTCGCGACGAACTCGGCGGCGATCGCGCCGCCGGCGCCGACCCGGTTCTCGACCACGAACTGCTGGCCGAACGCGGCGGTCAGCCGCTCGGCGGCGATGCGCGCGATCTGGTCGGTGTTGCCGCCCGCGGCGAACGGCACGATCGCGCGGACCGGGCGCTGGGGCCAGTCCTGGGCGGCGGCCCCACCGGCGAGCAGGAGGAGCGGCAGGGCGAGCCGCAGCGCCTGCATCAGTACGACCGCGGCAGCCCGAGCACGTGCTCGGCGAGATACGACAGCACCAGGTTGGTCGAGATCGGCGCGACCTGGTAGAGCCGCGTCTCGCGGAACTTCCGCTCGACGTCGTACTCCTCGGCGAAGCCGAACCCGCCGTGGGTCTGGAGGCACATGTCCGCGGCCTGCCACGACGCCTCGGAGCCGAGCTGCTTCGCCATGTTCGCTTCGGCTCCACACGGCTGCTTCTGCTCGTAGAGGGAACCGGCGCGCTCGACCATCAGCGCCGCGGCGCGCATCGCCATGTAGGCGCGCGCGATCGGGAACTGGATGCCCTGGTTCTGGCCGATCGGCCGGCCGAACACCTTGCGCTCGTTCGCGTACGCGGTGGCCTTGCCGATGAACCAGCGCGCATCGCCGATGCACTCGGCCGCGATCAGGATGCGCTCGGCGTTCATGCCGTCGAGGATGTAGCGGAACCCCCGGCCTTCCTCGCCGATGAGGTTCTCCGCCGGCACCTCCATGTTGTCGAAGAACACCTCGGTCGTCGAGTGGTTGATCATCGTGCGGATCGGCCGGATCGTGAGGCCGTGACCGAGCGCCTCGCGCATGTCGACGAGGAACACCGACATGCCCTCGGTCTTCTTCGCCACCTGGTCGCGCGCGGTCGTCCGCGCGAGGAGCAGCATGAGGTCGGAGTGCTCGGCGCGCGAAGTCCAGACCTTCTGCCCGTTGACGACGTACCGGTCGCCCTGCCGCACGGCGGTCGTGCGGATCGAGGAGGTGTCGGTGCCGGCGGTCGGCTCGGTCACGCCGAACGCCTGGAGCCTGAGCTCGCCGGTCGCGATCTGCGGCAGGTACGCGCGCTTCTGCGCGTCGTTCCCGTGGCGCAGCAGCGTCCCCATGATGTACATCTGCGCGTGCGTCGCCGCGCCGTTCGCGCCGCTTGCCTGGATCTCCTCGAGGATCGCGCACGCGGCGGTGAGGCCGAGCCCGCTGCCGCCGAACTCGTCCGGGATCAGGCAGGAGAGGTAGCCGGCGCGCGTGAGCGCGCGCACGAACTCGGTCGGGTACTTGCGGTCGCGGTCGAGCGCGCGCCAGTACTCGCCGGGGTAGTCGGCGCAGAGCCTGGCGACGGCGGTGCGGATCTCGGCGAGCTCGGCAGGGGTCATCGGCGCGATCGGCTTCGGCAGCGGGTCCGGTTGCAGCGGCACGGGCGCGCCGCCATAATGCGTTGCCCCTTTCGTCCGGACAATTCTAACCATTCGTTGAACTGAGCGCGCGCCGTGCCGCACGTTCCCGCCTCGACCGCGCTCGCGCGCATCCGCGTGCTCGACCTCACGCGCGTGCGCGCCGGCCCGACCTGCGTGCGGCAGCTCGCCGACTTCGGCGCCGACGTCATCAAGATCGAGTCGCCGCCGGGGGTCGACCCGAACGAGAGCATGGGCGGGCCGCGCGAGGGCCCGGACTTCCAGAACCTCCACCGCAACAAGCGGTCGATGACGCTCAACCTGAAGGCGCCGGAGGGGCGGGAGCTCTTCTTCCGGCTCGTCCGCGACGCCGACGTGGTGGTCGAGAACTACCGGCCCGATGTGAAAGACCGCCTCGGCATCCACTACGACGCCCTGCGCCGGATCAACCCGCGCATCATCCTCGCGAGCATTTCGGGGTTCGGCCAGGACGGGCCCTACCGCGCGCGGCCCGGCTTCGACCAGATCGCACAGGGCATGAGCGGGCTGATGTCGGTGACGGGAAAGCCCGGAGAAGGGCCGATGCGGGTCGGCGCGGCGATCGCCGACGTGGGCGCCGGGCTCTTCGCCGCGCTCGGGATCCTGACCGCGCTCCTCGAGCGCGAGTACTCCGACCAGGGGCAGTGGGTGCAGTCGAACCTGCTGCACGCGGGCATCGCGCTGATGGATTTCCAGGCCGCGCGCTACCTCATGAAGGGCGAGGTCCCCGAGCAGGTCGGCAACGACCACCCGACCAGCATGCCGACCTCGGCGTACCGGACCGCCGACGGGTACATCAACCTCGGCGCCTCCGGCGACGGCATGTGGACGCGGCTCTGCCAGGCGATGGGGCGGCCCGATCTCCTCGATCGCCAGGAGTTCGCGACCGCGCCCGGCCGCGCGCAGAACCGGGCGTCGCTCAACGCCGAACTCGACCGCACGCTCGCGACGCGGACGAGCGCGGAGTGGATCGCGATCCTCAACGAGGCGGGCGTCCCGACCGGGCCGATCTACTCGGTCGACCAGGTGTTCGCCGACCCGCAGGTGCAGCACATCGAGGCGGCCGCGGGCGTGAAGCACCCGACGCTCGGCGAGATCCGCGTCGTGAACCAGGCGGCGAAGCTCTCGCGCACGCCGGCGACGATGGCGACCGCGACCCCGGCGCTCGGCGAGCACACCGACGAGGTGCTGCGCGAGCTCGGCCTCCCCGACACCGAGATCGCCGACCTGCGGTCGCGCCGCGTGATCTAGCAAAGGGAAGCAAAGGGAACCCCGGTGGCAGAGCTCATCAGGCGCCGCGACGGCGCGGTCGGCTGGATCGTCTTCTCCAACCCGGCGCGCCACAACGCGATGACCTACGACATGTGGCGCGGGCTGCCGGAAGCGCTCGCCGCGTTCGACGCCGATCCGGCCGTGCGCGTCGTGGTGCTCGCGGGCGAGGGCGACAAGGCGTTCGTGTCCGGCGCCGACATCTCGCAGTTCGGCGAGCAGCGCGCGAGCGCGGACGGGCGGGCGGAGTACAACCGGGTGGTCGAGGCGGCGTACCTCGCGCCGATCCTCGCGGCGAAGCCGGTGATCGCGAAGATCCGCGGGATCTGCATGGGCGGCGGCCTCGGGCTCGCGGCGGCGTGCGACGTGCGCTTCGCCGCCGACGACGCGGTGTTCCGCATGCCGGCGGCACGCCTCGGCCTCGGCTACAGCTTCACCGGGATGCGGCGCTTCGTGCAGGTGCTCGGCGCCGCGAACACGGCCGACATCTTCTTCTCCGCGCGCAAGTTCGACGCGAAGGACGCGCTGCGGATGGGGTTCGTGAGCCGCGTGATCGCCGCCGCCGATCTCGACCGCGAAGTGGCGACCTACTGCGCGCTGATGGGTGAGAACGCGCCGCTGTCGCTCATCTCCGCCAAGGCGGCGATCCGCGAGGTGCTGAAGGACGCCGGCGCCCGCGACCTCGAGACCCTCCAGCGGCAGATCGACGCCTGCTGGTCGAGCGAGGACTACCGGGAAGGGCGCACGGCGTTCATGGAGAAGCGGACGCCGAATTTCAGGGGGCGCTAGCGCGCGGGGGCGGTGGCGCACGCCGTCCGGAACGAAGACGGGCGACGGCGTTGGCAGGCGAAGGTCCCGGACGTCCGGCAGGGCGACGGGCGAATCGTGCCCATCCGGTTTCGTCGTCGAGGGAGGAGCACAGAATGAGGCTGCACTACGACGAGAAGGCCGATGCGCTCTACCTGCGGCTGGACGAATCGAAGGTGGAGGACTCGCAGGAAGTCCAGCCCGGGATCGTGCTCGACTTCAACGCGCAGAAGCAGGTGATTGCGATCGAGGTGCGACGCCTCAAGGAGCGGTTTCCGTCCGCCAACGTCAGGCTGCTGCAGCTCGAAGTCGCCTGAGGCGCTTCGGCGCGGCGGCAGCCGGCAGACGCCCTAACATCCGATCGTCAAGCGGACAGATTCAGCACCACCCCCGACAGGTGGCTCGCCCGCTCGGAGGCGAGGTAGACCACCGTGTCGGCGACCTGCTCGGGCTCGATCACGCGGCCGAACGCGCCGTCTTTCAGCACGTCGTCCGTCCGCGACTCGTCGCCGTACTTGCTCTTTGCGACCGTCTTCAGCAGCGCGGTGATCCGGTCGGTGCGCGTCGCCGGCGGGTGCACCGCCACCACCCGCACGCCGAACTCGGGTGACTTGCTCCCGAGTGCCTTGGTGAACGCGGCGAGCCCCGCGTTCGCGGTCGCGCCGCAGACATACTCCCAGCTCGGCTTCTCGGCGGCCATGCCGATCACGTTGACGATGACGCCGCGGCCTTTCGCCTTCATCTGGCCGATGACCTCCCGCGTCATGTTCACGTAGCCGAAGACTTTCAGGTCCCACGCGTGGCGCCAGCGCGCCTCGTCGATCTCGCCGATCGGCCCGCCGGGAATGTCGCCGGCGTTGTTGACGAGGATGTCGGCGCCCGCTGCCGCGTCGGCGACGCGCTTCACCGCGCCCGGTTCGCGCAGATCGGCCGCGTGCAGCGTCACCTGGACGTTGCGCACCGCGCGCACCTTCTCGCGCGCCGCCTCGAGCCGGCCCGCGTCGCGCGACACGAGGTGGAGGTTGCAGCCCTCGCGCGCGAACTCGAGCGCGCAGGCAAGCCCGATGCCCTTCGAGCCGCCGGTGACGAGGACGGTCCTGCCTGCGAGCCTGAGATCCATCGTTTCCCCTATTTCCTGTCGAAGCCCAGGATGCTCCCGCCCGCCACCGCGCGCGGGTCGCGCCGCGGCCAGCGGCCGGCCTCGACCGCGGCGAGGAAATCGGCGACCGCGCGGTTGAACGCGTCCGGCTCCTCGATGTTGATCGTGTGCCCGGAGCACGGGAGGACCACCAGGCCCGAGGTCGCGATCGAGCGCTTGAGCAGCAGGCTCGCCTCGAGGCAGGGCTCGTCCTCGTCGCCGGTCATCACCAGGGTCGGCAGCTCGATCTTCTTCATCTCGTCGACGAGCTGGTAGAGCAGCGGCCGGCGCTGCTGCACCCCGCGCTGGGTGAGCGCTGCGCCCTTCGCCGAGTGGCCCTGGAGCTGCTCGAGGAACTCGCGGAAGCCGCGCGGGTCCTTCGCCTCGAACTGCACCCGGGTCGGGCCCGCGCCGTACTTCGCGCCCGCCGCCGCCATCCCCTGGCTCTCGAAGGCGCGGGCGGCGGCCTCGCTTTCGGCGCGGAAGCGCTCCGCGTCGCCCGGATGCGCGCCGTAGCCGCAGCCGGCGATCACGAGCGAGCGCGCACGGTGCGGATGACCGAGGCCGACGTGCAGGGTCGCGAAGCCGCCCATCGAAAGGCCGACGACGTGCGCCTTGTCGACCTTCAGGTGATCGAGCACCGCGACGACGTCGTCGCGCGCGCGGGCCTGCGAGTATTTCTCGACGTCGTCCGGGACGTCGGACGGCGGATAGCCGCGCGCGCTGTAGGCGACGCAGCGGTAGCGCCGCGAGAAGAACCGCATCTGCGGCTCCCAGCTCCTGTGGTCGCCGGCGAACTCGTGCACGAAGATCACCGTCGCGCCGCTGCCGGCCTCCTCGTAGTGGAGCTTCACGCCGTCGTTCGTGGTCGCGTAGGGCATGCCTTCCTCCGTGCGTCGAGCGCGAGAGGGTACCCGAAACTGCCTTATGATTCGCGGCGCCCATGCACGACCTCGTCATCCGCGACGCGCTCGTCCTCGACGGCCTCGGCTCGGCGCCGCGCCACGCGAGCCTCGCGGTCGCGGGCGGGCGGATCGCCGCGATCGGCGCGGACGTGGGCCCCGGCCGGCAGACGCTGGCGGCCGACGGCCTCGCGCTCGCGCCGGGCATCATCGACAACCACACCCACTACGATGCGCAGATCACCTGGGACCCGGACCTCGCGGCCTCGGCCGCAGCCGGCGTCACGACCGCGGTGATCGGCAACTGCGGCTTCACGATCGCGCCGTGCCGGCCGGCCGACCGCGACCTCACGATGCGCAACCTCACGAACGTCGAAGGGATGTCGCTCGAGGCGCTGCGCGCGGGCATCCGCTGGGAGTTCGAGACGGTGCCCGAGTACCTGGCGATGCTCGAGCGCAGCGGCTGCGGGCTCAACCTCGCCGCGTTCGTCGGCCACTCGTCGGTGCGGACCTTCGTGCTGCGCGACGACGCGGCGCGCCGCGCGGCGACGCCGGTCGAGATCGAGGCGATGCGCGCGCTCGTCGCCGGGGGAATGGCCGCCGGCGCGATCGGCTTCGCGACCTCGACCTCGCCGGCGCACAACGGCGACGGCGGCACCCCGATGCCCTCGCGGCTCGCCGACGACGCGGAACTGCTTGCGCTGACCGGCGCGCTCGGCGGTCGCGGCCTCTTCATGCTCACCAAGGGCGGCCAGACCAGGGTGAGCTTTCTCGAGGAGATCGCCGCGCGGAACGGACGGCCGGTGGTCGTCGCCGCGCTGCTCCACAGCAACACCGCGCCGGACGCGGTGTTCCGCGACCTCGACGCGATCGCCGCGGCGAACGGGCGCGGGCGGCGCCTCGTGGGCGCGATCTCCTGCTGCCCGCTGACGATGGATTTCACCCTCGCGGCGCCGTATCCGTTCGAGGGGCTGGCGGCCTGGCAGCCGGCGCTCGGCCGGCGGGGCGAGGCGTTCAAGCGCGTCATCGCCGACCGCGGCTTTCGCGACGCGATCCGCGCGGAGCTCGCGCAGCCGGCGGTCTTCCGGCTCTTCAGCGGCGAGTGGGACAAGGTCGTGGTGGTCGAGACCGCGCGCGACGCGAACCGCGCGCTCGAGAACCGCTCGCTCGCCGCGATCGGCCGCTCGCTCGGCAAGGATCCGCTCGACGCGGGGCTCGACCTCGCGCTCGAGGAGGATCTCGCCACGGTGTTCGCCGCGCTGCTCCTCAATTCCGACGAGGACGCGGTCGCGCGGCTGATCCGGCATCCCCACAGCCTGGTGTCGCTCTCGGACGCCGGGGCGCACCTCACGTTCTTCAACGACGCCGGGTTCGGGCTGCACCTCCTCGGCCACTGGGTGCGCGAGCGGGGCGCGCTCACGCTGGCCGAGGGCGTGCGCAAGCTCACGGGCGAGCCGGCGCGGGTGTTCGGCATCCCGGACAGGGGGCGGCTGGAGCCCGGCTGCGCCGCCGACCTGCTGCTCTTCGACCCGGCGACGGTCGGGCGCGGGCCGAAGCAGCGGGTATTCGACCTCCCGGCCGGGGCACCGCGCCTCGTCACCTCGGCGCTCGGCGTGCACGGGGTGTGGGTCAACGGCGAGCGGGTGGTCGACGAAACCGGGCCGCTGGCGGCCGCGCCGCGGGCAGGGAGGCTGCTGCGGGAGTTCGCGATCTAGGGAGGGCGGGGAAGGCGAAAAAAGGGAAAAAGAAAGGCCGGCTTTCGCCGGCCTGAACGCTTGCCGCAGGGGAATCAACGGAGCGGAAAGTGCCACCCGCTCCCGGGGCCCGGCGGCGCGTGTGACAATCGTTTGCAATCGCGGCCGGCGATTGCGGGAAAACGTGAACTGGTTGGCACCCGCGTCGGACTGCTGACGCCGATGGACCGCACCGAGCGCTTCTACAAGATCCACCAGCTCCTCGCCGCGCGCGGTGCCGTGAAGCTGCGCGAGCTGCTCGACGAGGTCGGCGTGTCGCGCTCGACGCTCAAGCGCGACCTCGAGTACCTGCGCGACCGGCTGAACGCGCCGATCGAGTGGGACCGCGCGGCCGGAGGCTACCGGCTCCGGGGCGGCGAAGGCGGGCGCTACCAGCTTCCCGGCCTCTGGTTCAACCCGTCGGAGGTGCGCGCGCTGCTGACGATGCAGCATCTCCTCGCCAACCTCCAGCCGGGGCTGCTCGAGCCGCACATCAAGCCGCTGCTCGCGCGGCTGCGCGGGCTCCTCGGCGCCGGCGAGCACACCGCCGAGGAGGTCGAGCGGCGGGTCCGCATCCTTCACCTCGGCGCGCGCAAGGTCGCGCTGCCGCACTTCGAGCAGGTCGCGAACGCGGTGCTCGACCGCAAGCGCCTCGGGATCGCGTACGTCGGCCGCGGCTCGAACGAACGGACCGAGCGCGAGATCAGCCCGCAGCGCCTCGTGCACTACCGCGAGAACTGGTACTGCGACGCCTGGTGCCACCTGCGCGAGGACCTGCGCAGCTTCGCGATCGACGCGATCGAGTCGGCCGTGCCCACCGACCGCAAGGCGAAGGTCGTCGCCGAGCGCGACCTCGACGAGGTGCTCGCGTCCGGCTACGGCATCTTCTCCGGGCGGAGGACGACCTGGGCGAAGCTCCGCTTCACCGCCGAGCGCGCGCGGTGGGTGTCGGCGGAGGCCTGGCATCCGCGCCAGAAGGGGCGCTTCGAGCCCGACGGCCGCTACGTGCTCGAGCTGCCGTTCTCCGACCCGCGCGAGCTGGCGATGGACGTCCTGCGGCACGGCCCGCACGTCGAGGTGCTCGAGCCGGCAACCTTGCGCGAGGCGGTCCGGCAGCAGCTTGCCGCGGCGCTGAAGCAGTACGGCGGCTGACCCGCGGCAGGCTCGTCTCCTGAGCCACTGCCCCCCGCATACTGGGGGCGTGACAGATCGGGGGCCTTCCGCATGAACCCGCACCGCTCGCTCGGCGACCGCGCGGTCGCGCTCGCCGCCGCGCTCGCGATCGTCTTCGTCGCGCTCTTCGGCGCGGAGCCGGCGCCCGACCCGGGAGTGCGCCTCGCCCATCGCGCGGCACGCTGACCTATCATCGGCCGCGATGGCGGACGCGGTCCTCGAGCTCGCGCGGGACGAACTGTTCGACCGGCTCGCGCTCGGGCGCGCGGGCGGCACCACGGTCGTCACGCCGAACCGGCGCCTCGCGCAGGCGCTCGCCGCGGAGTTCGACCGGCGGCAGCACGCGGCGGTGCTCGCGGTCTGGGAGACGGCCGACGTGCTGCCGTACGGCGCGTTCGTCGAGCGGCTCTACGACGACGCCCTGCACGCCGAGTGCGCGGCCGGGCTGCCGCTACTGCTCACCGACGACCAGGAGCAGCGCCTCTGGGAGGAGATCGTGCGCGGCTCGGCGGCCGGCCACGCGCTGCTCGCCGTACCCGCAACGGCTGCGCTCGCCCGCGAGGCCTGGACGCTCGCGCACGCGTGGGATCTCGCGGACGGACTCCCGGGCCCGCTTGCTGGCGACGACGCCGTTGCGTTTGCCGCCTGGGCGCGCCAATACGCCGCGCTGACGGAGCGCGACCGCCTGACCGACCGCGCCCGTCTTGCCGCGGTCGCGGCCGGCGTCCTCGACGAGCCGCGCGTGCGCAAGCCCGCCCTGCTCGTCGCCTACGGCTTCGAGGTCACCACGCCGCAGCAGGGCGCGCTGCTCGAAGCGCTCGCGGCGCGCGGTGTCGCGCTCGCCCGCTGCGGACCGCCCCGCCGGCCGGCGCAGGCCGTGCGCGTCGCCGCCGCCGACTCGCGCGCGGAGTTCGGGCTCGCTGCGCGGTGGGCGCGCGCGCGGCTCGAGGCGAATCCCGACGCGCGGATCGCGATCGTCGTGCCGGAGCTGCGCCGCCACAAGCGCGCGCTGCACCGTGCGCTGGCGGAGGTGCTCGACCCGGGCCGCGACGCGACCGTCCTGCCCTTCAACTTCTCGCTCGGCGATCCGCTCGCGAGCCGTCCGCTCGTCGCTCACGCGCTCGCCGTGCTCGGGCTCGGCGGGCGCGCCGCGCCGTTCGGGGAGGCGAGCCTCGTCCTGCGCTCGCCGTTCCTCGCGGCGGCCGAGGCCGAGGCCGACGCGCGCGCGCGACTCGATGCGTGGCTGCGGCGCCGCGCCGAGCCGACCGTGACGCTCGAGCGGCTGGCCCGGGCGGTGCGGGAGCGGGGCGTGCTCGGCGAGCGGCTCGCGGCCTACGCGGAGTTCCGCCGGGAGCGCCTCTTCGGCGCGCAATCGCCGGCCGACTGGGCGCGCGCGTTCGGCGAGGCGCTCGCGCTCGTGGGCTTCCCGGGCGAGCGCGGGCTCGATTCGAGCGAGTTCCAGGCGCTCGAGAAGTGGCACGAGGTGCTCGCGCGGCTCGCGACGCTCGAGCGCGTCGCCGCGCGGATGGATTTCCGCGGCGCGCTCGCGGCGGCGCGGCGGATGTGCGCGGAGACGCTCTTCCAGCCCGAGACTCCCGAGGTTCCGATCCAGGTGCTCGGCGCGCTGGAGGCGGCCGGGATGCGCTTCGAGCACCGCTGGGTCGCGGGGCTCACCGACGAAGCGTGGCCGCCGCCGCCGCATCCGAACCCGTTCCTGCCGTTGCGCGTGCAGGAGGCGGCGGGGGTGCCCGGGGCCACGCCGGCCGCCGCGCTCGAGTTCGCGCAGCGGCTCACCGGCGAGTGGCTCGCCGGCGGCGGTGAGGTCGTGCTCTCCCATCCGCTGCGCGAGGGCGATCGCGATCTCGCGGCGAGCCCGCTCGCCGAACCGGTCGCCGCCGCCGATCTCGCGCTGCCCGAGTACCCGCGCTGGCGCGATGCGATTCACCGCAGCGCGGCGCTCGAGCGCGTAGCGGACGCGACGGCGCCCGCGCTCGCCGCGGACGGGCCGGTGCGCGGCGGCGCGGGTCTGCTGAAAGACCAGGCGGCCTGCCCCTTCCGCGCGTTCGCGGCGCGCCGGCTCGCGGCGGCGGCGATCGAGCTGCCGCACGCCGGGCTCGACGCAGCCGAGCGCGGCATCCTGGTCCACCGCGTGCTCGAGACGGTCTGGCGCGGGCTCGGCTCGAAGCGCGCGCTCGACGGGATCGGCGCGGCCGAGCTCGCGGCGCTGCTCGCGGGCGCCGCCGAGCGCGCGGTCGACGCCGCCCGCGCGCAGCGTCCGACCACGCTCGCCGGGCGCTTCGCCGCGATCGAGCGCGACCGGCTCGTGCGGCTCGCGCGCGAGTGGCTCGAGGTCGAACGGAAGCGCGGCGATTTCACGGTGCTACCGGTCGAGGACCGGCGCACGGTGGCAGTCGGGGCGCTCGCGCTCACGCTCCGCCTCGACCGCGTCGACGAGACTGCGGCCGGCGAGCGCATCGTGATCGACTACAAGACCGGGGAGGCCGCGCTCGGCTCGATCCTCCGCCCGCGGACGGAGGAGCCGCAGCTCCCGCTCTATGCGACCGCGGCCGAGCCCGGTGCCGCCGCCGCCGCGTTCGCGCAGATCCGCGCCGGCAGGATGAGGTTCGTCGGTCTCGCGCGCGAGGAGGGCCTGCTGCCGGGGGTTCCGACGCCGGCGGCAGCCGAGCGAAGCGGCGCGCAGGCCGACTGGCCCGCGCAGGTCGCGTTCTGGCGCGGCGAGCTGGAGCGTCTCGCGGTGGAGTACGCGTCCGGCCGCGCCGACGTCGCGCCGCGCAAGGGGCCCGCGACCTGCCGCGAGTGCGGCCTGCAGCCGCTCTGCCGCGTCCACGAGCGGTCCGGCGCCCCGGCGGAGGAGGCGTAGGTGCCGGCGGGCATCCCCGACGCGGACGGGCGCGAGCGCGCGCTCGACGTCGCGCGTTCGTTCATCGTCCAGGCGCCGGCGGGATCGGGCAAGACCGAGCTCCTGATCCAGCGCTATCTCGCGCTGCTCGCCGCGATCGACGTGCCGGAGGAGGTCGTCGCGATCACCTTCACGATCAAGGCGGCCGGCGAGATGCGCGGCCGCGTGCTCGAAGCGCTTGCGGCCGCGCGCGCCGGCCGGCGGCCCGCGGGTCCGCACGAAGCGCGCACGCTCGCGCTCGCCCTGGCGGTCGTCGAGCGCGACCGGCGCGGGGACTGGCGGATCGGCGAGAACCCGGCGCGGCTCCGGATCCAGACGATCGACGCGCTGTGTGCTGCGCTCGCCCGGCAGATGCCGGTGCTCGGCGGCTTCGGCGCAGCCCCCGCAACGGTGGAGGACGCATCCGCGCTGTATCTCGAGGCGGCACACGACGCGGTCGGCCTGGTCGAGTCCGGCACGCCGGTGGCGGACGACATCGAATGCCTGCTCGCGCACCTCGACAATGATGTCGCGCGGCTCGAGGCCCTGCTGGCCGGCATGCTCGCGCGGCGCGATCACTGGATCCGGCACGTGAGCGGCGGCAGGCTCGACCGCGGCGCGCTGGAGGCGGCGCTCGCGCGCGAGCGGGCACGGCTCGTCGCCCGCGCGGCGGAGCTGTACCCGGGCGCCGGTCCGGGCGGACCGGACGCCTGGCAGGCGCTCGCGCTCGGATTGCTCACGCAGGACCGGACCTGGCGCAAGCGATCGGCGGCGGCGCAGGCGCTGGCGGCGCTTCCCGAAGGCGCAGCGTTGCGCGCGGCGCTCGAGCCGCTGTGCGACCTTCCGCCGGCGACCTACACCGACGCGCAGTGGCGCGTCCTCGCGGCGATCGGCGGCCTCCTGCGGCACGCGGCGGCGGCCCTCCGGGTCGTCTTCGGCGCGCGCGGGCAGGTCGATTTCACCGAGGTGGCACAGGCGGCGCTCGCCGCGCTCGGCGAGGAGGACGCGCCGACCGGCCTCGCGCTCGCGCTCGACTACCGCGTGCGGCACCTGCTGGTCGACGAGTTCCAGGACACGTCGATCACCCAGTACGAGCTGATCGGGAAGCTCACCGCGGGCTGGCAGCCCGGGGACGGCCGCACCCTCTTTGCGGTCGGCGACCCGATGCAGTCGATCTACCGCTTCCGCGAGGCCGAGGTCGGCGAGTACCTGCGCGCCTGGACCGGCCGGCGGATCGGCGGCGTCGCGCTCGAACGCTTGCGCCTCACCGCGAACTTCCGCTCGCAGGCGGGGATCGTCGAGTGGGTCAACGCCGCGTTCGCGCCGATGATGCCCGGGCGCGAGGACGCCGCTGCCGGCGCAGTCCCGTACGCGCCGTCGACGGCGGTCCACCCGGCGCTCGCCGGTACCGCGGTCGAGGTGCATCCGTTCCTCGATGGCGACGACGAGGGCGAAGCGGCGCGCGTGGCCGGGCTGATCGAGGTGGCGTGCGGGGCCGCGCCGGTCGAGGCGGCGCGCGGGGCCGCGCCGGTCGAAGCGGCGCGCGTGGCCGGGCTGATCGAGGCGTCGGCGCGTAGCGAGCCGCCCGCGTCGGTCGCCGTGCTCGTGCGCAATCGCGCCCACCTGGACCGCATCGTGCCGCGACTGCGTGCGGCGGGCGTCCGCTTCCGCGCGATCGAGATCGAGCGCCTCGCCCTGCGGCCGGTGGTGCAGGATCTCCTCGCGCTCACGCAGGCGGCGGCGCATCCCGCCGATCGCCTCGCCTGGCTCGCGTTGCTGCGCGCGCCCTGGTGCGGACTCGAGCTCGCCGACCTCTGCGCGCTCGCCGAGGGCGCGGACGACCGGACGGTCTGGGCGTTGCTGGACGACGCGGCGCGGATCGCGCGGCTGAGCGCCGCGGGCGCGGCGCGGATCGAACGGGTACGCGGCGCGCTCGGCGAGCTCGCCGCGGGACGCTTGCGGGCGAGCCTGCGCGACCGGGTCGAGGACGCCTGGCTCGCACTCGGCGGGCCGGCGTGCGTCGACGACACCGCGCTCGACGACGCGGCGGCCTACCTCGACGCGCTCGAGGAGGCCGAGACGGCCGGCGCGATCGACGACCCGGCCGCGTTCGCAGCGCGGATCGACCGCCTCTGGGCGCTGCCCGACGCGCACGCCGGCGCGAACGACGTGCAGGTCATGACGATCCACAAGGCGAAGGGCCTCGAGTTCGACCACGTGATCGTGCCCGGGCTCGGTCGTCCCCTGCACGCCGAGGAGCCACGGCTGTTCCTCTGGGCCGAGCGCGCCGGACCCGGCGGCGGCGAACTGCTGGTCGCGCCGATCAAGGAAACCGGCGCGGAGGACGACCCGGTCTACCGGCGGCTCGCGCGGATCGAAGCCGAGCGCGACGCCCACGAGACCGCGCGCCTCCTGTACGTCGCCGCCACGCGCGCGCGCGCGCGGCTGCACCTGCTCGGCGAAGTGAAGCGCGACGAGAAGAGCGGCGGCGTGCTCCCGCCGGGTGCGCGGACGCTGCTCGCGAAGCTCTGGCCGTCGGTCGGGCGGCGCTTCGAGGATGCGGCGGCCGCTGCGCCGGCCGCGGCCGCCGGCGCGCGCCGGAAAACGGCCCCGCTCTCGCAGGAGCTGGTGCGGCTCGTTGCCGGCTGGCGGCTGCCCGATCCGCCGCCCGGCACGGTCTGGCGCGCGCCGAAGGCGCCGGCGCGGGCGATCGAGACGATCGAGTATTCGTGGGCCGGCGAGACCGCACGGCACGTCGGCGCCGTGGTGCACCGGTGGCTGCAGCACGCGGCCGACGACGCGCTTGCCGGATGGGACGGGGTGCGGGTGGAACGGTTGCGCGCGATCCTTCGCCACGAGCTCGCGGTCCGGGGCGTGCGCGCAAGCGAGATCGAGGGCGCGACCGAACGTGCGCGCACCGCGCTCCGCGCGGCGCTCGCGGATGAGCGCGGCCGCTGGGTGCTCGGCCCGCACCCGTTCGCCGCCACCGAGCACCGCCTGAGCGCCGTCGACGGCGGCGCGATCGTGCGGCTCGTGATCGACCGGCTGTTCGACGTGCGGGACGGCACGCGCTGGATCGTCGACTACAAGACGAGCACGCACGAGGGCGCCGACCGCGAGGGGTTCCTCGACCGCGAGCAGGCGCGTTACGCCGCCCAGCTCGAACGCTACGCGCGCGCGCTCGGCGGCGCGAGCCGGCTCGGGCTCTACTTCCCGCTGCTCGCCGGCTGGCGCGAGGTCGGCGGTCCGCCGGGCCGGATCGACCGTCCCTCGAGCGCGGCCGACCACCCTTCGGGCGACAGCGACCGCCCTTTGGGTGACACCGCCGGGCCTTCGGGCGATACCGACCGCCCTTTGGGCGATACCGATAGCGCTTGACGGCGATTGTTGTGATTGTTGCGCCCGGGCGGCCATCCGCCACTGGCGCGCCGGGCGGGGGAGCGGGCATCATGGGCGGGAAGGCGCTCGGCATCGGGGAGACGACATGGACATCAAGGCCCTGCAGTGGGAGCTCGCCGCGTACGTGGTCGACCGCGGCCTCGACTCGCTGCACACGCCCCGGAACCTCTCGATGGCGCCCGCCGCCGAATCGGGCGCGCTGCTCGCGCTCTTCAAGTGGCTTGCCGACGACGAGGCGAGCTTGAGCAAGCCGGCCGAGCGCGCCGCCGCGGCCGATGCCCTTGCCGACTCGGTCCTGCACGCGGTGCATCTCGCCGACCGGCTCGGCATCGATCTCGACGAGGCGATCCGGCGCAAGCTCGCGCGGAACGCGGAGAAGTATCCGGCGCGCTCGCCGGCACCGCCGGTGGCGGCGGCGACGCCCGAGCGGCGCGCCGAACCCGAGCGGCGTGTGACGAGCGAACGGCGCGTCCAGCCCGAACGGCGGGTTGCAACCGAGCGGCGCTACGAACCCGAGCGGCGCGTCGGACCCGATCGCCGCGGCGCCGAGACCGACCGCAGGTCGTCACCACCGCGCGCGCGCACGGCCCCCGAGCCCGCAGCGCCGGCCCGGTTCGAATCGCCGCCCGCGGTCGTCCCGACTCGGCCCACGCGCGAGGCGCCGCCTGCCGCACGGCCGCCGACGTTCGAGGAGACGCGCTCACCGAACCCGCCGCCGTCGCGCGGCCAGCGTACCGAGGCGCCGCGCGCGCGCGCGCCCGAGCCGCCGCAATCCGCGCCCGCTGAGCCGCCGCCGGTCGTGCGCCACGAGTCGCCGCCCGCTGTGCGCCACGAGCCGCCGCCCGCTGTGCGCCACGAGGCCCCCCCGGCTGCGCGCCACGAGCCGCCCCCACCGCCGCCCGAACCGGAGCCGGAGGTCGATCCCTACGCGAGCATCGACGTCGATGCGGCCCGCCGCCTGGTCGAGGCGCTCTCCAGGCAGGTCACCCGCGCGCGCACCGACGACCCGCTCGCGCGGGAACTGCACGACGAGCTGACGACGCTCAAGCGCTCGCTCTACGCCGAGAATCCGAAGCGCGCCTGGCTCGCGGGCAGCCTGCGGTCGATCGCGCGAATCCTCGAGGAAGCCACGACGCACTCGGTCGGCGCCGAGCTGCGTGCGCGGGAGCATCTCGCCGACGTGAAGCGGATCCTCGACTTCTGAGCGAGGCTCAGCGCGGCGGCGGCTGGGTGGGCGGGGGCTGGTTGGGCGGCGGCGGCGGGGGATAGCCCGCCGGCGGGGTGCGCGGCGGCGCGCTCGCCTGCTGACGGTCCTGCGCGAACGCGCGCGAAACCGGAATCTGGTTGCCCTTCGCGTACATGCACTGCAGATAAGCGTTGTCGTACCGCTGCTGGAGCGTGAACGCGGAGCCGTACCCGTAGCTCGCTCCGACCGCGGACCCGGCGAGGAGGCCGATCCCCGCGCCGACTCCCGCGCCGCTGCTGCCGGCGATCAGCGCACCTGCCGCCGCTCCGACCGCGGTCCCCGCGACCGCGCCGCCGACGCCGGAGGTGGTCGCGGCCTGCGACGGTGAAGTGCCGCCGATCTGCTCGTTCGCGAACTGGCGGCAGACCGCGTCGTCCGCGCGGAACGCCTCGAAGCTCTTGGTGCTGCCGGGGAGAACGAGAATGCCGGGCCCGGCGGGAATCGTCGCGCAGGCACCGAGGAGGAGGAGTGCGGCGGGCGCCGCTCGCCGCAGCAGCGACGCCATGGTCAGGAGGGCGGCTGCGGCGAGACCCGCTGCCAGGCGCCGGCGCATTCCCGTACGTACGGGTAGTAGGCCCGCGACTCGGGGCAGAAATACCAGTAGTGGCTTGGTTGCAGTTGCTGCTGCTGCTGCTGCGGCGGCTGTTGCTGCGGCAACGGCGCCGGAGCGATGTCGCTGCGCTCGATGAATACCGGAGGCGATGCGGGCGGGAGCACGACCACCGGAGCCGGACCCCAGCCCGGGCCCCAGCCCGGACCCCAGCCTGGACCCCAAGCCCCCCAACCGGGACCCCAAGCGCCCCAGCCGGGACCCCAACCCGGACCCCAGCCCGGACCCCAGCCTGCGCGCCAGCCGGGACCCCAACCGGGTCCCCAGACCGGTCCACCGACCACCACGCCCACGCGCACACCGCCACGGCCGCCTCCGCCGCCGGCAAAGGCCGAGCCGCTCACGCAGATCATCGCGAGCAGCGCCACTGCTCCCACGGTGGCGTGCAGCACCCTCATCCTCGACATAATGCGGCCGGGCGCGGTTCGGTGGACCGCCTGAAACGGCTTGTTACAACATTTACGTTTTTCGCACGTGAGGGCGGCGCAGCATGCCTGCTGACCCGATGCGATCGCCGGTGCTGATCGTCGGCGGAGGGCCGTGCGGGCTGGTGCTCGCGATCGAGCTCGGCCGCCGGGGCGTCGGCTGCGTCGTGTTCAACGACGGGCCGGATACGACCCCGCATCCGAAGGCGAACGCCACGCAGGCGCGGACGATGGAGCATTTCCGGCGCCTCGGGCTCGCCGCCGCGATCCGGCGCGAGGGTCTCCCCGGCGACCATCCGACCGACATCGCGTATTTCACGCGCTACACGGGCTACGAGCTCGCGCGGTTCCGCCAGCCCGCTTCCGCCCGGACCGCCGAGATCGCGCGGGCGTCGACCGGGTCGTGGAGCACGCCCGAGCTGCCGCACCGCTGTTCGCAGCTCTACATCGAGCAGGTGCTGAAGCGCGCGGCCGCGAGCCATCCGGCGGTGGTCTTGCGCTACGGCTGGACGGTGACCGGCGTCGAGCCGGCCGCGGACGGGGCGATCGTGCACGCCGAGCGCGCCGACGGCGGCGCGCGCGAGGCGTGGCGCGGCGACTACCTCGTCGGCGCCGACGGCCCGCGCAGCCTCGTGCGCCGCGCGCTCGGGATCGATTACTCGGGCGAGAGCGGCGTCGTGCGCGACTTCATGGGCGGCCGGATGCTCGCGACCTACCTGCGCGCGCCCGACCTGTACCGGGTCGTGCCGCACGAGCGCGCCTGGATGTACTGGGCGTTCAACCGCGAGCGGCGCGGCTTCCTGATCGCGCTCGACGGGCGCGAGCGCTTCGTGTTCCACACCCAGCTCCGGCCGGGCGAGGAGGCACCCGGCGCGCAGTCGGAGGTGGGCGCGGCGTGTTTCCGGCAGGCGCTCGGCGCCGAGCTGCCGGTCGAGGTGCTTTTCAGCGCACCCTGGAGCGCGGGCTTCACGCTGGTGGCCGAACGCTTCGGCGCAGGCCGGACCTTCATCGGCGGGGACGCGGCGCATCTCTTCACGCCGACCGGCGGGCTCGGCTACAACACTGCGGTCGAGGACGCGGTGAACCTCGGCTGGAAGCTGGCGGCGGCGGCGCAGGGGTGGGGCGGGTCCGCGTTGCTCGCGACCTACGAGGCCGAGCGCCGCCCGGCGGCGCAGCGCAACACCGCGATCGCGCGCGCGTTCGCCGACAGCATCGGCCGCTATGTCCCGCCGGAGGCGATCGAGGCGGCCGGGCCGGAGGGCGACCGGGTGCGCGCGGAGGCCGGGGCCTATCTGCTCGACCACGCGCGGCGCGAATTCAGCATCCCCGGCGCGACTTTCGGCGTCCGCTACGACGCCTCGCCGATCGTGATCAGGGATGCCGCCCCGCCGGCCGACGAGATCAATCGCTACGTCCCGTCGGGCGTCCCGGGCGGGCGCGCGCCGCACGCGTGGCTCGCCGACGGCGGCTCGCTCTACGATCGCCTCGGGCGCGACTTCACGCTGCTCAGGCTCGCCGCCGCCGACGGCGCGCGGTTCGTCGCGGCGGCCGGCGCACTTGCGATGCCGCTCGCGGTGCTCGACCTCGCGGGCGAGCCCGCCGTGCACGAGCTGCGCGAGCTGTACGGGGCCGATCTCGCGCTGATCCGGCCGGACCAGCACATCGCCTGGCGCGGCGACGATCGCGCAGATGCGCGCGCGGTGCTCGAGCGCGCGACCGGGCGGGGCGGTCGCCGGGAAGCGGAATGAGCCGCGGGGGCCTTCCGACGCTATGATCCCGCGCTGGCCCGGCCGCTGAATGCGCCGGTCGATCCCGAGGAGACGCAATGAAGCTGGCGATGTTCATGATGCCGGTGCATCCGCCGTCGCGGCCGCCGTGGCAGACGCTCGCCGAGGACCGCGAGGCGATCCTGCTCGGCGACCGGCTCGGCTTCGCCGAGGCCTACGTCGGCGAGCACGTCACCGACCTCGCCGAGAACGTGACCTCGTGCCTGATGTTCCTCGCGAGCCTCGCGCACGACACGAAGGACATCGTTCTCGGGAGCGGCACGATCAACATGCCGAACACCCACCCGGCCACGGTGGCGGCGCAGGTGGCGATGCTCGACCACATGCTCAAGGGCCGCTTCATCATGGGGATCAGCCCCGGCGGGCTGATGTCGGACGCGGAGGTGTTCGGCAACTACCAGAAGGACCGCAACGCGATCTTCCTCGAGTCGATCAACATGGTGCTCGACATCTGGCGGGGCGAGGCGCCGTACAACCTGGCAGGGCAGTTCTTCAACGTCACCACCGAGAAGACCAAGATCCTCGAGATCGGGCAGGGCGCGATCCTCAAGCCCTACCAGCAGCCGCACCCGCCGATCGTCGTGACCGCAGTCGCGCCGCATTCGAAGGGCGTGACCGAGGCGGCGAAGCGCGGCTGGCAGCCGATCTCCGCGAACTTCCTGCTGCCCGAATGGGTGGCGAGTCACTGGCCGCGCTACGTCGAGGGCCGGCAGGCGGTGGGCGCGACACCGAGTCCCGCGGAGTGGCGGGTGGCGAAGTCGATCTTCGTCGCCGACGACGAGGCGACGGCGAAACGCTACGGCCTCTCGGCCGAGGGGCCGTACCAGTTCTACTTCCGCAGCCTCTCGCGCAAGCTTGTCATGTTCGGCCGCGCGAACCTGTTCAAGCTCGACCAGAACGAGCCGGACGAGAACATCACCCCCGAGCGAATCACCAACCAGCTGGTCATCGCCGGCACGGTGGAGAGCGTGGTCGACCAGCTCCTCGCGTTCCGCGAGAAGATCGGCGACTTCGGCACGCTCGTGTACGCCTGCCACGACTGGCTCGACCCGGCGCTCGCGAAGCGGTCGATGCAGCTCATGGCCGAGCAGGTGATGCCGAAGCTGAACGCGGCGATCGGGCGCTGATTCAGGCGGCGATCTCGACGATCCCCCCGACCGCGACCGACGCGTTGCGCGGCATGTGGCGCACGCCGATCGCCGAGCGCGAGGGCTTGCCGATCTCGGCGCCGAAGACCTCGATCAGCACCGCCGAGGCGCCGTTCAGGACGTCCGCCTGGTCGTGGAAGCCGTCCGCGGAGGCGACGTAGCCGGTGAGGCTCACGAACTGCCGCACCGGGGCGAGCGTGCCGCCGAGTTCGTGCCAGAGATATTCGAGCAGCGTGAGCGCCGCCCAGCGCGCGGAGGTCTTCGCGGTGGCGACGTCGAGGTCG
>Ga0187893_10001948_pt1 | contig 47088 bp, 52 predicted proteins | sample MA1701074metaG_FD_139574 | JGI IMG/M metagenome (GOLD analysis project Ga0187893, IMG submission 139574) | White microbial mat communities from a basaltic lava cave in the Kipuka Kanohina Cave System on the Island of Hawaii, USA - MA170107-4 metaG ... | reverse complement strand
GTGTCGTTGTGTGGAGGATCCACGCGGTATACCGCGTGGATCCTCCACACAACCGGAGCCTTCCTCACGCCGCGTGAACCCCATCACGTTGTGCGATCTCGTCACAACGTTCAAAGACCCGGTAACAGAGGAGCCCTAGCGGCGTGGCGTCCGTGGGCACGATGCGGTCGGTGGCGTTCGAGCACAACGCCCCCGCCTCGTCGAGCCAGCCATGACGCATGAGCGCGTTCGCCAGCCTGCGCTTGGCCTGCGCCTCGAGGAGTGGGTCACCCGAGCGTTGCGCACTCGCAACGGCACGGTCGGCGGCGATCCATGCCAGGGTCCACATGGCCGAGCGCACGCGCGAGGCTGGAGGCGGTCTGCTGTGCGTGCGCAAGGGATGACCATGCGCCGGGCACTTCGTGAGTGACGGCCGCGTGTCCGGCGTCGAGCAGGCCTGGAAGAAGTTGCGCGAGCGCCTCGAGCAGCTCGGTGCGGACGTCCCCGAGCGGGAAGTAGTAGCGCGGGAGCCGGCCGTTCTGGAACAGCAGCATCGCCCGGGTGCTGTCAACGATCGCCTGGTCGCCGACAAACCCGCGGATCCGCCGCGGGGACGGCTCGAGGTACAGCCAACCGTCCGACGGCAGCGGCTGGTTCGAGACTCCCACGGGCGCGTGCCCGAACGGGTCCAGTGCCAACGGTCCATGACATGGGTGATCTCCTTGCGACTAGGCGGCCAGCGGTAGGGCGAGGCCAAGGTCGGTGAGGAACCGGGCATAGCGAGCACGTTGCGCGAACCGCTCTCGCAGCTCGTCGGTGGGCTCAGCCGCCAGCAGGTCGAGCGGGAGGCTGGTGAACGCCGAGCGCATCACGAGCGGTCCCACGAAGCCCAGCTCGACGTCGCGCGGGTCGGCGTCGAAGCCCTCGGCGTGGAGCCCGTCGATGTAGGGCGGCAGGATCGTGGCGTACACCGACGCCAGCTGGCGTGGGTCCAGCCAGCCGGCCTCGCAGCCGCCCGCGAGCAGCTGGCCGAGGTCGAACCCGACCGGCTCGACGCCGGAGGACCAGAACCAGTCGATCGCGACGAAACCCTCGGGGTCGGCCACGGGAATCAGCAGGTTCTGCGGGCAGGCGTCCCCGTGCACGAACGTCTGCGGCAGCGCTCGCAAGGCCGCGAGCAGACCTGGCAGCTCATCCGCCAGCCGCAGCAGGTCCCCGCGCAGGGAGGGGTCTGCCGCGGTCGCGAGCAGGGGGTGACGCCACATCGCCGGGTCGCGCAGGGCGGGAATCATCCCTGGCAAAAGCGCTGCTTCACAGAAACGGCGCGTGCCCTCCGCCGGCTCGTATCCCGACACGTCGGCCGGCCGCCGCCGCGCCGCCATCCGTCCGAGCAGCGCGGCGGCGCGGGCGTAGCGGTCAAGGTCCCAGACCGCGGCCGGGTCGGTCGCGACGTCCTCCATCCACATCGTCGCCCGATCGTCGTCGTGCTCCTCGATCAGGTACACGACCGGCGCGCGCAGCCCAGCCGGGAGCAGCGTGGCGAGGTCGGACCGGTAGGCGTCGAGCTCACTTCGCCAAGGGTAGGAAGCGATATTCGACTCGCGCATTTCCTCGGGGATCAGCGCCAAGCCCGGCGAGTGGCGCAGGGACTGCACCCGCTTGACGACCAGGGACCATGGCAGCCTCGCGCCACCGCCGCACGCGATCCCCGACACACGGACCAGCGCCGCCGTCGCGAAGTTGGTCAGAACGTCGACGACCGGCTCCACCCGCCAGCGCTCGATCACGGCCTCGGGCTTCCCCACGCACGCGCGGACCACATCCCGCAGGGTGCCCTCCGAGATCCCGCTCTGGTCCATTTCCCGTCCTCCTCAACAACGCGCTTCTCGTAGCGTGCGGCCGCACAGCCGGTGCGTCGTTCGCGGTGGCGACGCCGGGAACGTCACCGTGGTCACAGTGTGCTCGGCGAGCCCGGGGCCCCCACCAGGACACCCGCGCGGAAGACGGCGCGGACGTCGTGGAGGGCGCGGAGATCCGTGAGCGGGTTGCCGCCGACGGCCAGCATGTCGGCGTCCTTGCCAGGGCTCAGCCTGCCCTTGCGGCCGGCCACACCGCAGGCGTCCGCGGCGACCGAGGTCGCCGACGCCAGCGCGTCCGCGTTGCTCATCCCTAACGTGGCGAACTCACGGACGGCGTAGGGCAGGACGCCGTGCGGCTTCCGCGGTGCGATGCCCGCGTCGGTGCCGGCGACCACCCGGACACCCGCCTCGTGCATGCGGGCCACGACCTCCCCGATCGCCTCGAGCCAAGCGGCGACCTCCGGCGGCGGAGGAGGCAGGTCCGGGGCGGGCATGATGCCCAGGGTCGGGCACACGACGATGCCCTGCTCGGCGATCCGGTCGATCACCGCCTGATCGGCGCGAATCCCGCCGTCGACCCAGAACCCGCCGTGCTCGATGCCGTCCACGCCGGCCTCGACGGCCCGCGCGACGACATCGGCCGCATGGGCGTGCGCCAGGACGCGCAGGCCGCACTCGTGCGCCTCCTCCACCGCCGCCGACAGCTCGCGAGGGGAGTACTGAGACCTGAGCGGGCCGACGCCAGGTGTCAGGACGCCTCCGGACGCCATGATCTTGATCACGTCGACGCCCCGGCGGGCTCGCTCGCGCACGCCTTCCCGGATCTGGGCCTCGCCGTCGGCCTCGCCGCCCATGAAGTGGCAGTGGCCTCCGGTGACCGTCAGCGGAGGCCCCGACGCGAGGATCTCAGGTCCGAGTTCATCGCTCGCCCAGGAGGTCTCCCGCAAGGCGACCGCCAGGTAGCCTCGATCGCCGAGGTCGCGCACCGTCGTGATCCCCGCCGCCAGCGACTGCCGCGCGGCCTGGCGCATCTGGCGTGCGAGCGTCGCGTCGTCGTCGGCCCGCATCCGAGCGACGGGGTCGTGGCTCGCGTCGAACCCCAGGTGCACGTGAGTGTCGATCAGCCCGGGCAGCAGCGTCACGTCGCCGAGGTCGACGATCTCCGCGTCAGCGGGTGGCTCAACACCGGACTGCTCGACGGCCACGATCTGCCCGGCCTTGACGAGCACCGTCGGCCGCTCGACGACCCGTGCGGTTACGCCGTCGAACAGCCGAGCGGCACGTATCGCCACCACGCGCATCACGGTGCTCATGCCACCACGATGGACGCTGACGCTTGACATCGGCTTAACGCCCGCCGCCACGCGCGGATGTCAGCTCGCGACCAGGGTCGCGGCCATCCCCGCCTGCGCCGGGTCGGCGACCGACGTGTCCGAGTGCAAGGTGCAGTAGATCGTGTAGGTCCCGGGCGGGGCGGCGAGCTCGATCGCGGCGTCGCTGCCGGGCAGCACGACCTGGCTGATGCCGAGCTCGGGGATCGTGAAGTCGTGGGTGACCGGATCGGCGTTGTGCACGACGATCGTGGCCGGCTGGCCGGCGGCCACCGTGTAGGTGCCCTCGGCGAACACGAAGTCGCGCATCTCGGAGGTCACTGCACCCGCCGGGGCCTCGACCGAGGTGCGGCTGGTGACGCTGAGGATGCCGGAGGCCACGGCGGCCAGGACGGCGATCGCGAAGACGGAAACCACGATCCGCGTCTCGGCACGGGTCGCGCCAGTCCTGCCCCGCCGCTTCGCGACGATCGCCGCGGCGCTGCCGCCTAGCCCCGTCACCACGCCGAGGGGCAGCAGGACGCCTGGCACGAAGTCCATGACGCTCGCGGGGTACGCGAGCCCGAACACCATCCAGAACAGCGCGCCGCCCACCAGGACACTGGCGACGATCCCCAGGATCTTGCCGATCGTGCCGAGCCACCACACGGCCGCCGCCCCCGCGAACCCGATCGCGGCGACGATCCCGAAGAACCCCACGTCCCCGAACGTAGCGCCAGAGGCGAGGCCGACGGTGAGAAGCTGAGCGGTGCGAGGGCGGCGAGCGCGAGCCCTACTGTCCCCAGCCGGCTGTACGTGGGACGAGCCCTGGTCGCCAGCGCAGCGGGCGCGGTCGTAACGGTCATGACGAACATCTCCCTTTTCTTTCCCGCGGGGACCTTTGCCGGTCCGCCATCACCACGGATGTTGCCGGCCAGCCGTTACGGGACCGTCCAGGTCAAGCCCGTAACGATCTCGGGACGACGGCGCCGTACCCATAAGAGCGGGAAGACACCGGCCGCCCTGGTCGGTGCGAGCGATGAAGGGAGAGCTGATGAACCACATGTGCGGGCGCATGCGCTGGCGCGGCGCGGCCGTCGCGCTGGTCGGGGCGGCGCTTGGCCTCGCCGCCTGCGGTCAGCAACCGGCGGGGGGGCAGGCCGCACCCGGGGACGTCGACGCGTACTGTGAGGCGACGCTCGGGTTCGAGTCGTTGCCCGGCGCGGACATCGACTTCGAGACGGCCAGCCCCGACGCGATCATGCAAGCGAATAGGGACTACGCCGAGCGGGAGATGACGCCTCTGATCGAGCGGGTCGCGGCGGCGGCCCCGGCCGAGATCGCCGGGGACATCGCGGTGATCACCGGCGCGGTCGAAATGGTGGCCGAGACCGGCGACGACGCGGCGTTCTACGTCGCGCCCGACGTGGCCGCCGCCAGGCAGCGGGCCGTCGAGTTCGCGGCGGGCCAGTGCGGGTGGGCGACGGTCGACGTGACCGGCGTCGACTACGGGTTCGACGGCGTGCCGGAGAGCCTCGAGGCCGGCGCGGCGAGATTCGCGTTCTCGAACGAGGGCGGCGAGGACCACGAGATGGTGCTCTTCCGCAAGAACGAGGGCGTGACCGAGTCGATCACCGATCTGCTCGCGTTGCCCGAAGAGGAGGCGCTCACCAAGGTCACGTTCGTCGGCGTGGTACCACCACTGCCGCCAGGCCAGGCGGGCAACGCGGTCGCCCAGCTCGAGCCGGGCAGCTACGCGATGCTGTGCGCCCTGCCGGTCGGCGGCACCGAGGACGGGCCGCCCCACTTCACCCAGGGCATGGTCCACGAGTTCACGGTCACATAGCCGCATGATCGCTTCACCGAACTCCGACTTCGGGGCGCATACGTCCCGAAGTCGAAGTTCAGGGGCAGTCCGGCTCGCCTGGGGGCTCGTCGCGGCGAGCGTGGTCCTGGCGGGCGTCGCGGTCATCTTCACGGTCCTGATGCTGCGCCATCTCCGCCATGCGGGGGCCGCCATACCGTTCGAGCTCGTGTACACCCTCGAGCTGGTGCCAGGGATGGCGTTCTGCTTTGTGGGTGGGTTGATCGGGACCCGCCGCTCGGACAACCGCATCGGCTGGCTCTGCCTGGCGATCGGGCTACTCCTCGTGGTGCTGGCGGCCACGAACGTGGTCGGACTGTGGGCCTTGAGGACCGGGATGATGCCCAGGTCCGTTGGCGAGTGGCTGTACTGGCCGCCTTCGTTGTGGGTGCCGCCTGTCGGGATCATGGGCACGCATCTGCTGTTCCGGCTGCCGGACGGGGAGTTGCCATCGTCCCGGTGGCGCCTCTACTCCCGTATCTGCACCGCGGTAATCGTGTTTGCCTCGCTGATCCTCGGCGCCGAGCCGTACGCGATCACCGGCGTACCCGGCAACGTCAACCCCACGGCCGTCGAGTCGTTGGTGCCGCTGATGCCGCTAGCCTACGCGCTCCTCGCGCTGACCTTCGTCGGCGGGCCCGTGTCGGTGGTCATGCGCTACCGGCGGGCCGGCGCCGTCGAGCGGCTACAGCTCCGCTGGATCGCATCCGCCGCGGCGTTCTCCGCCTCGGTATTCGCCCCCGCGCTGGTGGTCGTACCGTGGGGCAACCCGTTGGGCGCGCATCTCGCTCTGGCGGCCTTCTCGTTTCTCGTGGCGTTCACCGCGATCCCGGTCGCGATCGGCGTTGCCGTGTTGCGTTACCGTTTGTACGAGATCGATCGGGTGGTCAGCCGCACCGTGACGTATGCGGTGTTGACGGTGCTATTGGGCGGCGCCTATGTCGCCGTCGTGGCCGTGCTGCGGCAGTTGCTCAGCCCGGTGACGGGTGAGTCGCGGCTCGCGGTGGCGGGGTCGACATTGGCGGTCGCGGCGTTGTTCATGCCGGTGAGGCGGCGGGTCCAGCGCATGGTGGACCGGCGGTTCAACCGTGCGCGGTACGACGCGGCGCGGACGGTGGAGGAGTTCGCGGCTCGCCTCCGGGACCAGGTCGACCTCGACGAGGTGACCGCCGAGCTACTCGCCGCCGTCCACGCCACTGTCCAGCCGGCGCGGGTGTCGTTGTGGTTGCGCGAGTCGGGCGCAACCGTAACGATCTCGGGACGCTTGTGAAGCATCCTGGAGCCATGAGCGCACTGGAGGGCCTCAAGCGGGTGATCCGGCGCAAGCCGGTGACCGAGCTCGCGGCCAAGCGGCCGCCGGCCGAGCCGTTGCCGGCCGACGAGGGTCCCCCGCTCGACATCGCCCCCGACGACCCGCTGCTGGGCCTGCTCGCGATGAGCAGCGGCGCGGTGAGCCTCGACACGATCGAGCTGGACTCACCCGCGGTCACGGCGCTCAAAGAGGCGGGGATGAAGCTCGTCGTGCCGCTGTTCGCCCAGGGTGAGCTGATCGGGATACTCAACCTGGGCCCCCGGCTGTCGGAGCGTGAGTACTCGCGCGACGACCAGAAGCTCCTCAGCGACCTGGCCGCGTATGCCGCTCCCGCGGTGCGCGTGGCGCAGCTCGTCCGTGAGCAAGAGGCCGAGATCCGAGCCCGCGAGCGGCTCGCTCAGGAGCTGCGGGTCGCCACCGCGATCCAGCAGCAGTTCCTGCCCAAGGAGCTGCCGGACCTGCCCGGCTGGCACGTCGCCGCCTACTACCAGCCCGCGCGTGAGGTCGGCGGCGACTTCTACGACTTCATCGAGCTGCCCGACGGCTTGGTCGGCATCGTAATCGGCGACGTCACCGACAAGGGCGTCCCGGCCGCGCTGGTCATGGCCACCACCCACAGCATCCTGCGCAGCGATGCGCCGCGGCTGGTCGCCCCAAGCGAGGTGCTCGCGAGGGCAAACCAGCTGCTGGTAGCCGAGATGCCCCCGGCCATGTTCGTGACCTGCCTCTACGCGGTGCTGGAACCGGCGACGGGGCGGTTGCGGTACGCGAACGCGGGGCACGACCTGCCCTACCTGAGGACCCGCTCCGGCGTCGCCGAGCTGCGGGCGACGGGCATGCCGCTCGGGCTGCTGCCGGGCATGGCCTACGAGGAGAAGGAGACCATCCTGGCACCCGGCGACGGGCTGCTGCTCCACAGCGACGGGCTGGTGGAGGCGCACAACGCCGAGCGGGCGATGTTCGGCTTCCCACGCCTGAAGGAGCTGGTCGGCCAGCGCGACGGCGGCGAGGCACTGATCGACCTGCTCCTCGCCGAGCTCGACCGCTTCACGGTCGACGGGTGGGAGCAGGAGGACGACATCACCCTGGTGACGCTCCAGCGGCGCGGCGGCGACCCGGTCGTGCTCGCCGACTTCTCGGTGCCGAGCGAGCAGGGCAACGAGAAGCGCGTGATCGCCGAGATCGCCCGCGCCGCGGAGCCGCTGGGGCTGCCCACCTCGCGCATGGAGAAGCTCAAGACCGCGGTCGCCGAGGCCACGATGAACGCCATCGAGCACGGCAACCTCAACCAGCCCGAGCTGCCGGTCGCCGTCCGCCTGATCGCGTTCCCGGACCGCGTGGTCGCGCAGATCACCGACCAGGGCGGGGGCCAGCCTGTGCCCATGCGGGATATCCCCGACCTGGAGGCCAAGCTCGCCGGGCAGCAATCTCCTCGCGGGTGGGGGCTGTTCCTGATCGAGCACATGGTCGACGAGCTGCGGACCAGCGAGGGCGCCGGCTCGCACACCATCCACCTGACGCTGTACACGAAGGGAGGGCCCGATGGCAGCGACTGAGTTTGAGGCGACCGTCCGCCACCGCGACGGCCAGGCCGTCATCGACCTTTCCGGCGACATCGATCGCGGGGCCGAGGCGCAGCTGTCCGCCGCGTACGACGACGCGGTGGCCGGCGCCAACGGCGATGGCAGTCTGCTGCTCGACTTCTCGCGCGTGGCATACATCAACAGCACGGGGATCGCGTTGATCGTGGGACTGCTCGCCCGCGCGCGGCAGGAGCGCTGGCAGGTCACCGCGTGTGGGCTGTCGGCGCACTACCGGGAGATCTTCGAGATCACCCGCCTCTCCGACTTCATGGCCATCGTCCCGGGCGACGAGGCACCCATCGAGACAAGGAGGTGACACCATGCTGGACCTGAACGTTCGCCGGGCGGGGGACGCGAGCATCGTCGACATCAAGGGCGACCTGACGGCGGCCCGCGAAGGCGAGCTGATGGAGGCTTACCAGAAGGCCGATCGCGCGGGCACCAAGGCGATCGTCCTGAACTTCGCCGACCTCGACTACATGAACAGTGGCGGGATCGGCCTGCTCGTGACACTGCTCGTGCGAGCGAAGCGCCAGCGCCAGCAGCTGCTCGCGTATGGCCTGTCCGATCACTACCGCCAGATCTTCGAGCTGACCCGCCTCGACGAGGCGATCGGCATCCACGACACCGAGTCGGCGGCGCTCGTCGCCGCCGGCGCATGAGGGGAACGGCATGGAACCCGCGCGTGACACCCCGTTCTGGGCTGGCTACGTCGAGCGGCTCGATGTCCCTGAGACCCCTGAGGGGGTGGTCAACCTCAACGTCAGCGGGCGGCGGGTGACCAGCCCCATCCATGGGTTCGGGAAGATGTGGCAGAAGACCTACACCATCCGGCTTGAGGGCGCGGACGTCTCGCCGGAGCAGCTCGTGAAGGTATGGAAAGAGCGGTTCGGGGACTTCTGGCCGCGCCATGCCCGCTTCCATGGCTCGCTCGCCGGCATCACCCCGGGCGATGTGGCGCTGATCAACCTGCGCATCGGCGGGATGGCGATGACCACAGGCGTGCTCGTGCTCTACGCCGACGACGTCTCGTTCACCGTGATGACGCCCCAGGGCCACCAGTTCTCGGGGTTCAACACGTTCAGCGCCGAGCGCGACGGCGACGTGACCGTCGCGCAGATCCAGGCACTCGTCCGGGCGAGCGACCCGATCTACGAGCTGGGGATGCCAGTGATCGGGCACCGGGCGGAGGACGCGTTCTGGACCGGCACCCTCCAGTCGGTGGCGGCACACTTCGGCGCCCAGGGCAGCCCGGTGCAGCTCCGCCGCGTCTGCGTGGACTCCAAACGCCAATGGCGGCACTGGAAGAACGTCTGGCACAACGCCGCCGTCCGCTCAGGCCTCTACCTGCTCGCGACCCCCGCCCGCCACCTCCGCAAGGCGTGACGCGGGCGCCCCCAGCCAGGCCTTTTCCTGCACTGTGCAGACGTGGCTCCCGAACAGGGATTTCGGGGCGTATGTGCCCCGAAATCCCTGTTCGGGGACGTGGTCAGAGCACACCGCGACGTCCCTTCAAGAGAGCCACACCCATATGGCTTGGCGGGGTGATAAGGCGGCGTGCGCGCCCGCACCGCCGCTGTGCCGTCACCGGCGGAGGTGGCCCAGGCCGGGCGCGACGCCCATGCCCAGGCGCTGTCCGCGGTCGCGCGCCTGGACGCGCCCGATCCGGAGGCTGGCCCGGGCGGTCCGACGATCGCTATCGGCTGGGGAGACGCGATCGCGTCGGTCAACCAGTTCGTCCCCGCCACCGTCACCGTGCCCGCGGGGACGACCGTGAGCTAGGCGATTGGCAGCCCCACGGAGGGGCACTTCATCACCTTCGGTCGGCCCCCCTTCTCCTCGCTGAAGGATCCGGCGTTCCTCGCCCCCGCGGGAGTCGCGCCGGGCGGCGACTACGCCGGTGGGCTCGCCCACTCGGGCCCATCTCCAGGGACCCGCGCTTCCCGGCGCAGACCTACGCGCTGCGCTTCACCCAGCCGGGAACCTACGGCTACGCCTGCCTGATCCACCCCGGCATGCAGGGCGACATCGTCGTCACCTCATAGCCGCGGTGTACTCGGGAGGGGTGTATCCGCCGTCAGAGGGGACCCGGCGGTCAGGTTCGGTTCGCCGTGTGCCTGACCGCCTGGGTGGCGCGCAAGAGGTGCGGGACGACACTCTCGGTGATCACGTCCGGAGGGAATCGCTCACGGCAATCGGTGGCCGAGAGCGAGGCGAGCGCTCGGCCCCGCTCGTCAGTGACCGGAACGGCGACCTCGACCGAGTCGGGAATGTAAGGATCCGCGAGCGCGAGGTACAGGGACTGCGCCCAATCGTTGCGCTGCTCAATGGTCACCGAGCCGTCAGTCGCCTGGTTCCATACGTCAAGGTCGGCTCGCGCGAGAAGGATGCGCCCCGCGGCGGTGTCGAGCGCGGGATGGACGCGGTGCGAGATCCGGTAAAGGCCATTGGTGTGCGCTCCGTCGACACGGTCGACGTACACGACCGAGTCACCGGAGAGCAGCGCGACTTGGATGGTTGCCCCGGTGGCATCGCGGACTTGAGCGAGGTACGGAGACAACGCCTGGACGACGGGTTGGCGCATGAGATAGTGCTGCGACAAACGAATGAACTCAGGGCCCAGGCTGTAAAGGGGGGCGTCGGGATCTTTCGCGACAAGGCCGCTGACCGTGAGGGAACGCAAAAGGCGAAAGACGGTCTGCAATGTAAGGCCCGCTCGCCTTGCGAGCTCGCTCAATTGCTGATCAGCGGGCCCTGCTCTGAGCAGCTCGACCAGGCGAAGGGCGCTGGGGACCGTGCCGAGCTTGTCGGGGTGAGAGACGTCACTTTCCATCCCCCGATACGCTATCGCCGGCCCGCTTCAAAGGCCACACCGCGAAGTAGTGGAACTATTTCAATATTCGCCCACGCCACACATATAGGTTAACCAGTGCAGAAGCTATGCGGTGCCCACTCGCTCGGCCGCGAGGACCGCGGCGAGCTCTCTCTCGTCGTGCTCCAGAGCCATGACCACCGCGTCGGGCAGCATGGCGGCCCGCAGCTCGGCTTCCACCTCCTCGTCGGACAGCACCGTGAGAGCGGCGCGGACCAGTGCCGTGGCCGTTTGGGGGCCCGCCAGCTGGTCAGCGGCTCTTGCCGCGTGGGCGAGTGCCCCGGCAACCGTTCGGGCGTCCATTCCCCACGCTCCTCTCCGCGTCACTACACTCCGTCAGCTTCGACCTACTAGCTGGCGTTAGCCGCGCACGTGCGTTATCGTAATCACGGTAGGCTGCGGATGCAAGCGCAGGTGCACGTGCATCTGGTGGAAGCCGCAAAGCGGCCCGGATCGAACCTGAGATAGCGGCGAAGGGAGGGACGTGGACACTGAGAGGCTGGGAGGTGGCCCCACCGTCCTCCGTATCCTTCTCGGCGCTCAGCTTCGGCGGCTTCGTGAGGCGCAAGGCCTCACTCGCGAGGCGGCCGGGTACACGATCCGCGCCTCCGAATCCAAGATGAGCCGCTTAGAGCTGGGGCGCGTCAGCTTCAAAGAGCGCGACGTTGCCGACCTTCTCATCCTCTATGGCGTCACGGACGCTGACGAGCGGGATGCGCTGTTGTCCCTGGCCCGGCAGGCCAACGAGCCGGGCTGGTGGCATCGCTACAGCGACCTCCTGCCGAGCTGGTTCCAGGCATACGTGGGCCTAGAGGCGGCGGCGTCTCGCATCCGCACCTACGAGGTGCAGTTCGTCCCTGGTCTGCTCCAGACCGAGGACTATGCCCGCGCTGTCACAACCCACGGCATAGAGACGAGATCGCCCGAAGAGATCGACCGGTGGGTCAGCTTACGCATGCAGCGCCAACGGCTGCTGACCCGGGCGAGTGCTCCAAGCCTATGGGCGGTGGTGGACGAGGCTGCCCTACGACGCACGATCGGTGGCCGCGGCGTGATGCGCGGTCAACTCGAGCACCTGATCGCCATGGCAAAGATGCCGAACGTCACGCTTCAGCTGCTGCCCTTCCATTCCGGCGGGCACCCGGCGGAGGGTGGGTCGTTTGTCATCTTCCGGTTCGCCGACCCGGACCTACCCGACGTCGTCTACCTCGAGCAGCTCGCAAGCGCGCTGTACTTGGACAAGCGAGACGACGTCGACCGCTACACCGAGGTCCTGGACCGCCTATCCGTCCAGGCCGAAACTCCGGATAAAACAGCCGAGATCATCGAGAAGATCCTCACGGAGGTTTAGATGAACCAGGCATATAACGGTATACCCGCCGCGGGGCTGCCCGACGCCCGTTGGCAGAAGAGCCGCTTGAGTACGTCCAGCGGCAACTGCGTGGAGATGGCGACGTTGCCGGCAGGGCAAGTCGCCGTCCGCAACTCCAGACACCCGACGGGGCCCGCGCTGATCTACACGCGGGCGGAGATCGCGGCGCTCATCCAAGGAGCCAAGGACGGCGACTTCGACAACCTGGTCTGACACGTAGGTAGCCGAACTGCCATAGGCCCACTTGGCCCTTAACCTGGTGGGCCTATGGCACTGTACGAAGTCTTCGCTGGCGCCGCAAGGAGGACGGGGTGACAGAGGAACGCCTGGCTCCGGCCGGCATCGATGTCCGCACGCCACATGCCGCACGGGTGTACGACTATGCCCTCGGCGGGAAGGACAACTTCGCGTCGGACCGGGGGCTAATCGACAAGCTGACCGCGGTGATCCCGGATACGCCACGCGCGGCGCGGGAAAACCGGGCGTTCCTGGGTCGTGTCGTGCACTATCTGGCGGCCGAGGTAGGCATGCGGCAGTTCCTCGACATCGGTAGTGGCCTGCCCACCCAGGGCAATGTCCATGAGGTGGCTCAGAGCGTCGCCCCGGAGACGCGCGTCGTGTACGTCGACTACGACCCGGCCGTGCTAATACACAGCCGGGCGCTGCTATCCGGCGCGGAGAACGCGGCCACGATCCAAGGTGATGTGCGACGGCCGAGTGAGATCCTCCAGCATCCAGTCGTCAAAAAACTGATCGATTTTGATGAGCCGCTAGCGCTCCTGTTCGTCGGCTTGTTCCACCTCGTCACCGACGATGAGCATCCCCAAGAGCTTGTGGCTCGGTTCAGGGAGGCCTTGGCGCCAGGAAGCTATCTCGCGCTCTGCCATATCACTGGGGACTTTCACTCCCCGGAGACAGTGGCGCAGTGGGTGAACCTCTTCGGGGGCATGGCGGAGCCCATGGTCCCGCGGCCCTTGCAGCAGATTCAAGAGCTGTTCGACGGGTTCGAGGTGGTCGAGCCCGGCATCGTCAAAGCATCCGAGTGGCGGCCTGACCAACCCGGTGCGGTAGGACCGAGCCCGAATACTGGCTGGCTCCTCGCGGGCGTCGGCCGCAATATCTAGCGGGCTTCATCGGGTCAGGTCCCCGAGACAGGGGCCATCTCTTCGCGCTCGGCGAGCCGGATCCAGGTGACGATGAGGGTCAGCGCCACGGCGAGGTAGACGAGGCCCGCCGGGATCCACATGATGACGCCGGCCAGCTGCTGGTCGGCGAGCGGGTCCAGGCCCCAGGGTGCCGTGGTCGCCGCGTAGCCGGGGTACCACGGGGTCCGGGCGAAGGTCAGCAAGGCCGAGAGGAATACGCTCTGCATCGCCATCGCGAAGACGAGCAGGACGCCGAACCCGTGCGACACGCGCCCCACAGCCCGAGCGCCGATCACCACGTACCAGAACGCCCACGCCGTGGCGAGAAAGCTGGCGTGCTCGAGGACATGCAGCGCGTGGCTCTGGAGCGCCGCGCCGTAGGGGACGGCGGCATGCCAGAACCAGAGTGTCCCCACGTGGAGCAGCCACACAGCGATCGGGTTGTGTAGGACGCGAAGATTGCGCCGGTTGAACCTCAGCCGCCTGCTCACGCGGGCGCTGGCCCGCCGGGCGGCGCGTGGGCTGCCGCGCAGCAGCGTGGTTGACGGAGCGGCCAGCGCCAGCAACGGTGCGGCCACGACCAGCAGCAGCACATGCTGGACCATGTGCGCCGAGGCCAGCGCGCCGGACAGGGCATCGAGGGGCGAGACCAGCGCGACGCCGACCACCGCGAGCGCCCCCGCGAAACACCTCCCCCGCCAGGCGTCAGTGTCCCGTCGCCGGCCACGCCGGTAGGCCCATACCGTGACGAAGAGGCCGGTCAGGAGCACCGGGTCCAGGCGCCACGCCGCCCACAGATCGTGGGGCTGGAATGCGCCAGGGTGCGCGAGGATCGCGGTCAGCACGACGAGAAGACGAGGGCCGGCAGGCCGACGAACAGGATCGACACGAACGACAGCGACGACAGCAGAAGGCCGATGAACGCCAGTGACCTTCGATGGTCGTCACCCGGGAGGCCTTCCGGGAGGTCCCCCGCTTCCGGCTCGTCCGGGCTCGCGCGCCACCTCCGGGCGCTCCCCCAGGCGCACGCGAGGGTGGCGAGGGCGGCCACGGCGGTCGCGGCGAGCGTCACGACGGCCGGCACGGGCGGGTTGAACAGCCGCAGCCCTGGGCCGTCGCCGGTGCACCCGGCCTCGACGACCAGGTAGACGAGCATGAAATGCGCGGCCCAGATCACTGGGCCGGCGACGAACAGCGCCAAGGTCCGCCGCGCCCGGCGGTCGCGGGACACGTCAACCGCGACCGGCGTCCCGCCCGGCCCCGTCCTCGACCCGTCCTTGGGAGGATCCCTCCGGGATGGGGGTCGCGCTCCGCGCTCCGCGCTCACGTGAGGTACGGGCCGAGGTAGAGGGTGCCGAAGCCGATGACCCAGACGGCGACCATCGCGGTCCAGAACCTCGCGACGTTCGCGACGGCCGCGTGCCGGCGGGCGGTGTAAAGGCCGCGGAGCGCCCAGAACACTGTCATCGCCACCATGATCATCGAGCCACCGGTGACCACGGCGACGAAGCCGGTCAAGGTGTAGAAGATCGACCCGTAGGCGTGCGCGGTCGCCCCGAAGCCCAGCGAGGCGATGTCGAGGAGCTGGATCAGGGCTCCGCCGCCCGCCAGGACGAGCGCCGCGACCAGCGCCAGGACGAAGCCACGCTGGTCGGCGGCCCGGACGCGCCGCAGCGCCGCGTGGACCGCGCCGGCGCTGGCGGCCATCAGCACCGCGCCGGCGAGCGCCCGTTGCAGACCGGGCTCGGGGATGCCCGCGGGTGGCCACAGCGGGTTGGACAGCCGCAGGTAGAAGTAGCTGAGCAGCAGGCTCGCGAACGCGATACCGACGAAGAGGATCGCCAGCCCCGTCCCCCAGGTGGCGACGACGACGCTGCCACCGGCGTTGACCGCCACGTGGTGCTCACGCTCGAAGGCCTCCTCCTCGTCGACGGTCATGGGCGCGGGCTGCGGCCAGTTCCAGCGGATCACCGCGGCGACGATCACCAGCGCTCCGAGCGCCGCGCCCCACCGCAGCTTCACCAGCTCGCTGACGAAGATGAGCACGACCCCGCACGCGGCGACCAGGGGCCAGATCGACGGGTTGGAGACCCGGAAGACCTCTTGGGGCCGCCCGTCGGCCGTGCCGACGATCACCGCTGCCCGCCACCGCAGCGGCCACTGGGAGATTCCATGTACGAACCGCTCGAGGCGCTCGTCGCCCCGGTGCAGCTCGTCCTGGTCCCACAAGGGGTGGCGGCTGCGCACGATCGGCAGGACGGACCAGCCGTGCTCGGCCGGGGGCGACGGGATCGCCCATTCGAGGGTGTCACCGCCCCAGGGGTTCGCTCCCGCCGGCGCCCCGTGCCGGTAGCTGTGGATCGCGTTCCAGATGAACACGCCGATTCCCGGCACGATGATGAGCACGCCGATGGTGGAGATGAGGTTGTAGGGACCCCACCCGAGGCCGGCGTCGTAGGTGTAGACCCGCCGCGGCATCCCCATCAGCCCGACGATGTGCATCGGGAAGAACGCCACGTTGACGCCGACGAACAGCAGCCAGAAGTTCCACCTGCCGAGGCGCTCGCCCAGCATCTTGCCGGTGAACTTGGGCCACCAGTAGTAGACCCCGGCGAAGATCGGGAACGCGACGCCGCCGATGAGCACGTAGTGCAGGTGGCCGACGACGAAGTAGGAGTCGTGGGCCTGCAGGTCAAAGGGGACGGCGGCCACCATCACTCCGGTGATGCCGCCGATGACGAAGATGAAGAGGAAGCCGATCGCGAACAGGAACGGCGTCCTCCACACGGGCCTGCCCGCCCAGATGGTGGCGAGCCAGGCGAAGATCTGCACCCCGGCGGGGATGGCGATCGCCATGCTCGCGGCCGCGAAGAAGCTCAGCACGAGCGGCGGCAGCCCGACCGCGAACATGTGGTGTGCCCACAGGCCGAAGGACAGGAACCCGATCGCGACCAAGGCGCCGACCAGCCAGGTGTAGCCGACGGTCCGGTGCCGCGCGAATACCGGGATGATCATCGAGATCACCCCGGCGGCCGGCACGAACTGGATGTAGACCTCCGGGTGGCCGAAGATCCAGAACAGGTGCTGCCACAGCAGCGAGCTCCCGCCCTGCTGGGGGTCGAAGAACTGGGTGCCGAACCCGCGGTCGAGCTCGAGCAGCAGGCTGCCGATGATCAGGGGCGTGAAGGCGAACAGGATCATGAACGCCATCACGAGCACCGCCCAGGCGAACAGCGGCATCCGGCTGAGCGTCATCCCGGGCGCGCGCATCTTCAGCACGCCGATGATGATCTCGAGACCCGCCGCGATCGCCCCGACCTCGGCGACCCCGAGCCCGAGAACCCAGAAGTCGATCGCGATATCCGGCGAGAACTCGGGACCGCTGAGCGGGGTGTAGGCGAACCACCCCGCGTTGGGGACCGCCTGGAACAACGTGCTGCTGTAGTAGAGCAACCCGCCGAGCAGGAAGGTCCAGTACGAGAAGGCGCCGAGCCGGGGGAACGGCATCTCTCGCGTCCCGAGCAACAGCGGCAGCAGCAGGATGGCGAAGCCCTCGAAGATCGGCAGTATCACGAGGAACATCGTCACCGAGCCGTGGTTGGTGAACAGCTCGTTGTATAGCTCAGGGCCGATCAAGGTGTTCTCGGGGATCGCGAGCTGCAGCCGCATCGCCAGCGAGTCGAAGCTGCCGCCGAGCAATAGGAAGAAGAAGCCGGTCAGCAGCAGGCGCGCGCCGATCTTGTCGTTCTGGACCCCAGTGAGCTGCCCTTTGAGGCCGGGTGGATCGGCCCAAAGGCGATCGAGCTCCTCGTGCGTCGCCGGCTCGACGACCGACGGCGTCGGGTTGCCGGTTCGTGGCACTCCCCGCTCGCTGGTCACTCGAGACTCCTCAGGTAGGCGAGCAATGCGTCCAGGTCCTGCTCGTCCAGCTCGGGCGCTTCCATCTCGATGCCGGGCTTGATCGCCTGCGGGTCGGCGACGAAGCCGGCCAGGTGCTCGGGCGTGTTCGGCAGCAAGGCCGCGCCGAGGGTGCGCCGGCTGGCGAAGTGCGTGAGGTCGGGACCGCCCGTGGCGCTGGCGGGCGTCCCCCTGATGGTGTGGCAGTCGACACAGTTGGACCGGAGGAACACCTCCCGGCCGCGCAGGGCGGTCGCCACCGCCGGGCGCCGCTGCTCGGCAACCCACGTGGCGAACTGCTCCGCCGGTTCCGCCACGACGATCAACCCGTGGTTCGCGTGCTGCAGCCCGCAGAACTCCGCGCACTGGCTGACGTGCTCGCCCGGCTCGTCGGCCTGGAGGACCAGCGTGTTCACGCCGTCGGGCAGGAGGTCCAGCTTGCCTCCCAGCGGCGGCACCCAGAAGCTGTGGATCACGTCCGCGGACGTCAGCTCGAAGGCGACGGGCCGCCCCACGGGGATGTGCACCTCGTTGGCCGTGGTGATCCCCTCGGCGGGGTAGCGGACCTCCCACCACCACTGGTGCCCGACGATCTCGACGACCAGCGCCTCCGGTGGGGCGTCGGCCGGCAGGACCCGCATTGCCTGCACCGTCGCCCCGAACACCACGAGCAGGACGACCACCGGCATCACCACGCCTCCGGTGACGATCCAGCGGCTCGCGGCCGGCCCGCTGGCCGGCTCCGCGTCTCCCGCCGGCCGCCGGCGGAACAGGCCGGCCGCGAGCAGGACGACGAAGACGGCGAACACCACAACGCCGAGCCCGAGCATCAGCCACCACAGGTCCGCCATCACCTCGGCGACCGGACCCTGCGGGTCCAGACTGCCGGCTCCGCGCTGCGTCACCTCGGCTCCGAGTTCTTCCTCGGCGGTCAAGCGGCTGCAACATCAGAGTATGACCCACCACGCTAGGCTGCGGGGTGGGTCATTTTGGAGATCTGGAGCGTCCATGGACCGGCGTGCGTTCTTAGCGGGGGGAGCTGTGCTGCTCGCCGGATGCGGCATGGGGAGCGACCGAGCGCCGGCAGCGCCGGTGCCGCTCACGCCCGCGTGCGACGACGGGGACGATCCGACGCCGCCCCAGACCGAGGGGCCCTTCTATACACCGAGCTCTCCACAGCGGAACAACTTGCTGTCCGACGGCGTGGCCGGGACGCCGTTGACCCTGGTAGGGGCGGTGCTGACGACCGCCTGCGAGCCGGTCGCCGGCGCGCTGCTCGATTTCTGGCAGGCCGACGACAGCGGGGAGTACGACAACGAGGGCTACCGCTTGCGCGGCCACCAGTTCGCGGGCGGTGACGGCCGCTTCCGCCTCGACACGATCGTGCCCGGCCTGTACCCAGGGCGGACGCGCCATCTTCACGTCAAGGTGCAGGCACCGAACGGGCCGGTCCTGACCACTCAGCTCTACTTCCCTGGCGAGCCAGCCAACGACCAGGACGGCATCTACAGCCCTGAGCTGCTGATGGGCGTCACGCAAGGCGAACGCGGCCAAGACGCGACCTTCGCCTTCGTCGTCGAGACTTAGGCCGGCCTGCCCGCCGCCGCGCGCCGGCCTAATCCTGCACTGTGCAGCAGTTCATGCCGGCTGGCGCCGTCACCCCGGATGATGAGAATCGGACAAACCATGCTTGTGGCCAGGGTTCGGCACGCATGCGTGCCGAACCCTGGCCATAAGGATCGCTGGAGGGCGCGGACCCGGCAAACCGGGCGGGCTGTGGCCAATTCTCATCTGAGCAGTACGACTCCACCCTAACCGGCCGCGCGCATCTGGTCCTCCAGCGAGACGTCACGGAAACCCGCGGCGAACTCGTAGAACCGGTATACGTCCGCGAACGTGGTGGCAAGGCCGATCGAGACGCGGGCGGCGCCGGTCGTCTTCTCGTCGACGGCGTGGAGGAAGTCCTGGTAGCTCATGTGGTGGGAGCTGAGGGCGCAGGCAACCAGCTCGTTCTTGGTCAGGGCCAGCGCGGTCTCTCGCGCCCCGGGATTGCAGTGGCAGCCGCTGCGGAGCGAGAGCTTGATGCGGTTCGCGAACCGCTCGACAAGGCGGGAGTCGATCAGCTGACCAGCGGGATCGAAGAAGTTCATGGCGATGGTCCCGCCGCGCATACGGGTGTCGAGCGGACCGTAGATACGGATCACCGGTGCGCCGTTGCCATGGCGCAGGCCACCGAGCTGCTCCAAGAGCCAACCGGTGAGGCACGTGACACGGGTGTGAATCAGGTCCATGCCGACGGTGGCGATGTGGCGGAGGCCAATGTCGATCGCCGGGATCGAGAGATAGTTGACCGTGCCGTCCTCGTAACCGGGTGGGCCGGGGGTCCGGAGGAACCCCGCCCCGGGCACGTCCGCCGCCTTCACCGAAGAGCACATCACCGTGCCTCCGGCGAACCACGGCCGCCGCAGCTTCGCCAGAGCCGACTTTCGCGCGATCAGGCAGCCGATCCCCGTTGGGTAGCCAAAGATCTTGTAGAAGGACAAGGAGGCGAAGTCCGGGTGCCAACGGGCGAGGTCAAGCTGGTTGGTAGGCGCGAAGGCCGCGCAGTCCACGAGGACGTCCCAGCCCGACGCCTGGGCCTCGGCGATCCAACCCAGCGAGTGCTGCACTCCCGAGAAGTTGGACTGGGCAGGGTAGGCGAACAGCTTGCTGCCACGATTCCCGCCATACCGGCGCCCATGGCCCATCCGGCCGGCCATGTGACGGCGGCCGGAGACACGCTGATCGAGGCGTCTCGAGAGGGGGTCTTGATCCACCCGCAGGTCCGAACATCGTATCGGGACATACTCGACGCGAGCCCCCTTGGCCTTCGCGAGCTCACGGATCCCGTTGACGGAGTTGTGGTTGTCGGACGTCAAGAGATACCGGCTGCCCGGCCCGAACGGGTAAGACTCGCCTATGAGCTTGAGCGCACCGGTAGCGTTCTGAGTGAATATGACCTCGTATTGCTCTGGCGATGCGTTGAAGAACTCGAGGACACATTTCCGTGTCTGCTCGACTCGTTCAGTCGTCTCCAGGGAGGGCAGGTTGGCCGAGTGAGGATTCCCGAACACTTGATGGGTAAGGAGATCAATGTGTTGTCGCAGCTGTGACTCGGCGTACAAGCCCCCGCCCGTGTAATCGAGGTACGTTTGCCCGAGCTGGTCTAACCGACCGTATTCTCTCGCCCGCAGCTCGTCGAGCGCGCTGGTCCGATCGTATGTGGGATAGGCACGGCGGAACTTCGCCAGCGCAGTATCTATCGCGGAGGTATCGACCACCGGTTTGTAGAGAGTTGTCATTATAAGACTCCTAAGAATGACAAAACCACGCCGGCCCCAACAGGTCAGCGAGGGCCGGCGGGCCTACGGCCTGGCGCGTAGGCAGTGGCGCCTCGGTCCGCAAATTCATGCTGACCGCCATCAGGCGTGACGGCCACTGCCCTTCCCACCGGATCAGCAAGATCATCAAGATCACGCGTGCGAAGAGCGCGCTCGGCGTTCGCTTGATACAGGAAATCTGCCTATTTGGCAACTCGCCGACATCCCACCAACGATCGGTGATCCCGCGGAGACAAGCCGTAGCGAAAGCGCAGCGCGGGCTCGAATGCCTGCGTCCGCCCTTACCACGAACCCGAGCCGAAGTCTTGGCGGATCTGCCCCCTAGCTTTCCCCCGGATACGAGGGAAGGTGGGCGCTTTTCACCCGTTCCGAGCCTTTGACCTGTCCCGGGGTGCGGGGAAGAAGGTCGACGTTGCCGGTGTTCCAGTAGTGACGTTCCTCAAGCCCTTGGCCGGTCGTGGCCAGAATCGACCAACGTCGCGTTTTCTCGAACGCCTTCGCGAGGGCGCTCTCGGACTCCCGCCGGAGCGCCGCTCCGGCATGCTCCCGGGCCACGGGTGACGCCGTCGCGCGGTGAAGGCAGGAGTGCTGGGCTGGCGGCGCTGGCGCTCGCGCTTCTCGGGTTCTCGTGGGGCTTCGTCATCATCAAACTGATCGCGTTACCCGCGCCGGCGATCGCGTTCTGGCGGCTGCTGATCGGAGCGGGAGCGCTCACAGTCGCCGCGCTTGCGATGCGGATGCGTTGGCCGGGACATTGGCGCATGGTGGTCGGTGCTGGGGCCGCGTTCGGGGCGCACCAGATCGCGATCGTGCTGGCGACAAAGGGCACTACGATCGCGGTGGTGACCTTGATCGCGGCGCTACAGCCGCTCGTCGTCGCGCTGGTCAGCCGCCGTGTCGTGGGCGAGCGGGTCCCGGCGGCGCTGCGCTGGTGCGCGGTGCTCGCGCTCGCGGGGGTCTGGATCGTGGTGCAGGCCAGCCTCTCGGCTCCTGGCCGGACGCTTGCGGGGGACCTGTGGTCCGTCGCGAGCCTGCTGGGATATACCGCGTGCTTCTTGTTCTCGAAGCGCGCCCGGGATCAGGGAGCGCCAACACTGACGCTGACCGCGGGGACGCTGTGGATCGCGCTGATCGTGGTCTCGCCAGGCCTGCTGCTCGGCGGCGCCGCCGTGCCGCGTGAGAGCGCGGATCTCACGCTCATCGCGCTCATCGCCCTGGGGCCAGGGAACGGGCATCTGCTCGTGAACTGGGCGCACCCGAGGGTCAGCGCTGCGCTCTCGTCGCTTGTGCTCGCCGCGCTCCCGCTGCTGGCGAGCGTATGGGCGCGCCTGGTGTTCGGCGAGCCGTTCACCTGGCGCCACGCGGCCGGCATGCTGCTCGTCCTCGCCGCGATCGAGATCGGCCGCCGCGTCGAGTCGCTACGGGTGCGTGAGCCCGCTGCGCTCTGACGGGTCGAGGTCGAGGATGCCTGCCGGTCAGTGCTTTCTGATGTAGTGATGTTAAGATGCGGGGATGCGGACTACCATTGACCTGCCGGAGGACCTCCATGAGATCGCCACGTCGATTGCTCGTGACAAGGCGCAAACCCTGAGCGAGACCGTTGCTGAGCTGGTGCGCCGTGGGCTCGGTCGCGGAAACGCGCCCTTGATCTCCACCGACGAGCGGACAGGCTTCCCAACCGTGCGGCTCGGCCGGGTGATCACCACGGAGGACGTTCGCGCCCTGGACGACGACCAATGACGGTCTTGCTGGACAGCAATGTGCTCATCGCCTTTGCCGTCGAGGACCATGTGCATCACGAAGCCGCGGTGCGGTGGCTCATGGCCAGCGAAGAGCGCATCGCGACTTGTCCTGTGACCCAGGGAAGCCTGATCAGGATTCTTGTTCGCAACGGGATGACCGGCACGGACGCGCGCGCTGTTCTCGCGGGCATCGCCGCCCATCCCCGCCATGAGTTCTGGCCCGATGATGCGAGCTACGTGGACGTCGGGCTTGAGGGGGTGGTTGGTCATCGGCAGGTGACTGACGCGTATCTGGCCCAGCTCGCGCGGGCGAGGGGCGAACGATTGGTGACCTTCGATCGTGGGGTTGCCAGCCTGCATCGCGACGTGGCCGACGCTGTGCCGACAAGTTAAGGAGGCCGCGCCTCGCTCGCCGTACTGTGAAGAGTTGGTCCGGTATACCGGACCAACTCTTCACAGTGCAGGAAAATCTGACGGGTCGAGGTCGAGGATGCGGCCCAAGTAGGCGTCGAGCGCCGCCTCGGCGGCAGCCGGTGACAGCTCGCCGGGCTCGGTTAGCACGTGGAGCAGTAGCCCGTCGACGAGGGCGATCAGCACCTCGGCCTCGACCTCGGGATCGACCGTGGTGGGGGTCTCACCGATCTTGATCGCGTGGGCGATCGCCTCCTTGAGCACGGTGCGGACCTCCGCATACGTGTTGCGTTGGACCTCGGCGAGGTAGGGGACGACCGCCGCGCGGGCAGCGAAGGCCAGGTAGACGCGCGCCTCGACATCGCGTTGCTGGTCGAGGGGCAACAGCTGCGCGAGGAAGCGCCGAAGGACCTGACCGACGGTCCCGCGATGGTCGAGCCGGTCCACACGCTTACGGACCTGATCCGCGGTGTACTCGAACGCGAACCGCAGGAGCTCGTCCTTGGTGGGGAAGTAGTGCTGGACGGTCCCGATCGCCACGCCGGCCTCGGCGGCGACCTCGCGGATGCTGACCTGGTCGAGGCCTCGGTCGGCGGTGATTCTCAGCAGTGCCTCGGCGAGCTCGCGTCGGCGGATCTCACGGTTGACGGTTCTGGCCATGACCCATACCCTATACGAGCGTATGGGATACGACTGTATTAACAGGGGGCCGTGGGATGGACGATCTCATGACGCGGAGCACACCCGTCGGGGTGGGACGCCCGGTGGTCACCAGGCGAGAGAACCTCGTCACGGCGCTGCTGGCCAGCGTGATCGGGGCGGGGACGACGCTCGACGTCTGGGCGCACGGGCGGTTTGGCAACGACCTCGAGACCTTCTTCACGCCGTGGCATGGGCTTGAGTACTCAGGCCTCTTGCTCACGACGGCCTGGATCGGGCCGCTCGTCATGCGGCGCCAAGAGCGTGGCGCGTCCGTACTCGCCGCGATCCCGGCCGGCTACGGGCTGGGACTGGCCGGCGCCGCGGTGATGGCCATGGGGGGGCTCGCGGACCTCGCCTGGCACACGGCATTCGGGATCGAGGTCGACCTCGAGGCGCTGATCAGCCCGCCGCACCTGCTGCTCGCGCTCGGCGAGACGTTGCTCGTCAGCACCCCACTCCGGGCGGCGATGGCGGACTCCACGCTGGGGGAGGCGCCGACCTTCGCCGCCTCGTTCCCCGCGGTGCTGTCCATGGGGCTGGCGACCTGGTACGTCAGCCTGCCGATCCTGTACTTCTCGCCCCTGCTGATGCCGGCCAGCGACGCCGCGTTCGCCGTCCCCGGCATGATCACGACCACGTTGCTGCTCGCCGGACCCCTGCTGGTGATGCTGCGGCGCTGGCGGCTTCCGTTCGGGAGCGCGACGGCGCTGTTCGGCCTGCACGCGATCGCCTTCGCCGCCGTGGGGAGCTTCGCGTTTTGGCCCGCGATCTTGCCCGTGGTCGCGGCGGGGCTGGCCGCCGACCTGGTGATCCGGGCCCCGAGCCGCGCGACCTATGCCGTGGCGGGGCTCCCCCCGCTCGTGCTCTGGAGCGCCTACATCCTGGTGCTGTGGGCGATCGGGGTCATGGACTGGCCAGTCGCGCTGTGGACCGGTGCGATCGCGGTCGCCACCGGCGCCGGCGTGGCGTTGGCGACCCTGTTCGCGTTTGATCCGGCGCTTAGGGACCCGTAGGAATTGCGCATCCACGCGCAAAAGTCTCAGGTAGAAGGCGTACGGAGGGCCGACGGCTCGTGACAGTCCCAACTCTTGCGCGCCTGCGCGCAAAAGCTGGCGCCTCTCGGCGTTGTGGCGCAGCCCAGGGATCGCCGGGAGGTCCGTGCCGAAGATGCACTTCGGCGCCAGCCGCTCGAACCCGACCGTCGCGTAGTACCGCGGCAGCCGCTTCGGCGGCAGCCCGGACAGCTCGATCCACACGTGCTCGTAGGTCAGCGCGAGCCACGCGGCGGCGTCATATGACCAGCCACGGCCACCATGGGCGAGCACCAACCTCAAGTTGATGTACGTCGATCACGGGCATGCCATCGATCACATGCTGCTCCCTCCGACATCGCGCGACTGTGGACGGGCGTTCAGGTCGCGATGACGACCGACTTCTCCTCGGTGTAGTACCGCAGTGCCTCGATGCCGTGCTCCTTCCCGTACCCGCTCTGCTTGACCCCCCCGAACGGCAGCTCGTCGTAGACCTTGGTGGCGGCGTTGATCCACGTGTAGCCGGCCTCGATCCGCTCGGCGGCGGCCATCGCCGCACCAAGGTCGCGCGTCCACACCGACGAGCCCAGGCCGAACGGCGAGGCGTTCGCGCGGGAGATCGCCTCGTCCAGATCGGCGACGCGCCAGACCGGCAGGAGGGGCCCGAAGGTCTCCTCGGTCGCCACGCGCGAGTCGTGGCTCGGCTCGTACACCACCGTGGGCTCGTGGAACCAGCCCTCGTCGAAGCCCTCGCCGCGCGGTATCCCGCCGCCAGTGAGCAGGTCCCCGCCAGAGGCGACCGCGTCCACGAGCTGCGCGGCGATCAGGTCACGCCCCTCTTTCCAGTGCATCGGCCCGATCTGCACGCCCTCCTCGGTCCCGCGACCCAGCCGCAGCCTGGCGGCCTTCTTGGCCAGCGCCTCCGCGACCCGGTCCGCGACTGACTCATGCGCGTAGACCCGCTTGATCGCGAGGCAGGCCTGCCCGCAGTTGAAGAACCGGCCCATCGACGCGGCGCTGATGGCCGCGTCCACGTCCGCGTCCTCCAAGATGATCAAGGGGTCTGAGCCCCCGAGCTCCAGCGTCAGCCGCTTCAGGTCGGCCGCCGCGGTCGCCATGACCTGCTTGCCCACCGGAGTAGAGCCCGTGAACGCCACCTTACGTACGCCGGGGTGGCCAACTAGCGCGGCCCCCGTGACCTCGCCGGTACCGGTCACGACGTTCAGCACGCCTTCCGGGAGTCCGGCCTCGTGGGCGATGGCGGCGAGCCGCAGGGTCACCAGCGGGGTGGTCTCGTCCGGCTTGGCGACCACGGTGTTGCCGGTTACCAGCGCCGGCCCCAACTTGTTGGCCAGCAGCGTGGTGGGGAAGTTCCACGGAACGATCGCCCCGACGACCCCGAGGGGGCGCGCGAGCACGAGACCGCGGACGCCAGGGTCGAGGTCGGTGACCGTCTGGCCGCGGATGTTCAACGCCAGGCCCGCATAGTGCCGCAGCGTCTCCGCACACCGGTGCAGCTCGAGCCGCGACTCGCGTAAGGGCTTGCCCTGCTCAGCGGTCAGCAGGGGCGCCAGCTCGTCCACGTGCGCCTCGACCGCGTCCGCGACCGCGCCGACGAGCTTCCCGCGCGCACTGGCCGGCGTGGCCCCCCAGCCGGCGAGCGCTGCTCCGGCAGCGGTGACCGCGGCGTCGACCCCTTCCCCGCCGCTCTCGGGAGTGGATCCCACGACCCGCCCGGTCGCGGGGTCCCGGACCTCTATCTCGCCACTCCCGACTCGGACGTCACGTCCCCCGATGAAGGGCAGCTGCACGTCGTTCCCCTCTTGCGGAGCAGGTTCACGCCGCACCTATCCTAGTGGTCCGTAGAGGAGGAGTTGTGTGCTGGATGTGCGCCATATATGGCGCACATCCAGCACACACTTGCACCCTTGTTCACGCAGCGTGAAACCGGTCACAGCACGTGAACTTGTCACAACTGTAAAGATCTCAACAACAGAGGAGCCCTAGGTGCCTCCCGACGCGACGACCCAGCGAGGACGGCATGATCACGCCGCCTGGAGCGGAAGACCCGGTGACCTGCCCATGGTGTGGCGCGGGCGATGTCTCACAGATCGCGCCATACGGGTCGCTGCTGATGACCGCACGGTGGTTCTGCGACGCCTGCGGCACGCCTTTCGAGCGGGTCCGGCACCGGCAGCCGCCCGGCGGCGACGCTCAGACCTCGCCGCCATGATGGAGAAGGTGTATTGACAGGTCTGGCATGAAGTCTTTACCTTCGCTCGGGGGGCTGACGGATGTGAGGAGTTCCGATGGCCTTACGCCCACCCGATGAGAGCGACCTCACCCTGACTGCCCAGCATTACCGTCTTGGGCTGTCGGACCGCGACGTGGCCTCGTTCAGCCCGCTGGTGACGGGGTTGCTGCGAAGCTGGGACGCCGTCGAAGAGCTGTACGCGCGCAGCGCCCCGAAGCCGCGCTCCGACCGGGCGTGGAGCTGGCCGAGCGAGGCCGACAACCCGCTCGGGGCGTGGTACGTGCGAACCGAGATCACCGAGAGCGCCGAGGGGCCGCTCGCCGGGCGCACCGTCGCGATCAAGGACAACACGATGATCGCCGGCGTGCCGATGATGAACGGCTCGGACACCGTCGAGGGATTCGTGCCTACCCGCGACGCCACCGTCGTCTCACGGCTGCTCGCGGCTGGCGCGACGATCACCGGCAAGGCGGTGTGTGAGGACCTGTGCTTCTCCGGCGGCAGCCACACCTCATGCACCGGCCCGGTGCGCAACCCGTGGGACCTCACCCGCTCGGCGGGCGGCTCGTCCAGCGGCAGCGCGGCGCTGGTCGCGGCGGGAGCGGTGGATATGGCGACCGGTGGCGACCAGGGCGGGTCCGTCCGCATTCCCAGCGCCTACAGCGGCACGGTGGGGCATAAGCCGACCCACGGCCTGGTCCCGTACACGGGGGCGTTCCCGATCGAGCTCACGATCGACCACCTCGGGCCGATCACCCGCACCGTCAGCGACGCCGCCCTGATGCTCGGCGTGATCGCCGGGGAGGACGGCCTCGACCCCCGCCAGCCGGCCGGCGTGACGTCGCGGGACTACCTGTCCGAGCTGGGCGGCGCTGCGGGCCTGCGGATCGGCGTCGTGAGCGAGGGCTTCGCCTTCCCAGGCCTCTCGCAGCCCGGCGTCGACGATGCCGCCCGCGCCGCGGTCGAGACGCTGCGCCGGGCTGGCCTGCGGGTCGGCGAGGTCTCGATCCCATGGCATAGGGATGCGATGCCCGTCTGGGACGTGATCGCCACCGAGGGGGCGACCGCGCAGATGGTCGACGGCAACGCCTACGGGATGAACTACCATGCCCTGTTCGACCCCGAGCTGATCGCGCACTACGGCGCGAGGTGGCGGGAGCGCGCGGAGCGGTTCTCCGAGACCGTCAAGCTGGTCCTGCTCGCCGGGCGGTACACGATCGACACCTACCACGGCCGGCACTACGCGATGGCTCGCAACCTGGCCTACGAGCTGAGGGCGGCCTACGACGCGGCACTGTCCGACTATGACGTCCTGGTGATGCCGACCCTGCCGCTCACCGCGACCACGCTGGTCGACCCCGGCGCCCCGTGCGAGGAGAGCATCGCCCGGGCGCTCGAGATGCTCGTCAACACCGCGCCGTTCGACGTCACCGGGCACCCGGCGACCTCCGTTCCGGCGGGGTTGGTGGACGGCCTACCCGCCGGTCTGATGATCGTCGGCAAGCATTTCGACGACGCAACCTGCCTGCGGGTTGCGCATACGTTCGAGCAAGAGGTCGGGGGTTTCCCCGCACCCCCGGTTAGCGCGACAGTTGGGAGCAACTGATGAACGGTGTTCACGACCTTGGTGGAACCGACGGCCTCGGACCCGTGCTCGTCGAGGAGAACGAGCCCGTCTGGCACGCGGAGTGGGAGAAGGCCGCCTTCTGCATGTTCCCGTTCCCGTTCGCCGCGGGTTTCTTCGGCGTCGACATGTTCCGGTATGGCATCGAGAAGATGCACCCGGCGGTCTACCTACTCTCGCCGTACTACGAGCACTGGGTGCATACGGCGGAGCACTACGGGGTCGAGAAGGGCGTGCTCGACCCGGACGAGATCGAGCGGCGCACCCAGTACTACCTGAAGCACCCCGACGAGCCACTGCCCGGCACCAAGAACCCCGACCTGCTCGCGTTCGCGGACGCCGCCGTGAAGCACGGCGTTGCGGCCCGCCGCGAGTCCGACGCGCCACCGAGGTTCGCTGTGGGCGACAAGGTCCGGATCCTCGACGACAGCCCGCGTGGCCACACGCGCCGGGCTGGGTATGTCCGGGGCAAGACCGGCGTGATCGAGCTGGCGCACGGGACGTTCCTGTACCCCGACAGCGCCGGGAACGGCGGGGGCGACGACCCGACCCATGTGTACACGGTCCGCTTCGACGGCGCGCACCTGTGGGGCGCCGGCGTGGCCGACCCGAACACGTCCGTGTACTTCGACGTGTGGGAGCCCTACCTCGAGATGGAAGGAACAGCCCAATGACCCAGGTCACCCCATCGACACACATCCGCTCCGAGGCGGAGATCGCCGCGCGCGTGAAGGCCCTCGAGTCGATCATGATCGAGAAAGGGATCATGACGACCGAGGCGGTCGACCGCTTCGCCGAGATCTACGAGAACGAGGTCGGCCCGCGGCTCGGCGCCTCGGTCGTCGCGAGGGCTTGGACCGATCCCGAGTTCAAGAAGCGGCTGATCGACGACGCCACCACGGCCTGCGCCGAGATGGACATCGGCGGCTTGCAGGGCGAGGACATGGTCGTCGTCGAGGACACCGACACGGTGCACCACGTCATCGTCTGCACGCTGTGCTCGTGCTACCCGTGGCCGACGCTGGGGCTGCCGCCGAACTGGTACAAGGCCCCTGCATACCGGTCCAGGATGGTCCGCGAGCCGCGCACGGTGCTGCGCGAGGACTTCGGCTACGACGTGCCGGACTCGGTCGAGATCCGGGTCTGGGACTCGTCGTCGGAGATGCGCTACTGGGTGCTCCCGCAGCGCCCGGACGGCACCGACGGGATGAGCGAGGAAGAGCTCGCCGGGCTCGTCACCCGCGACTCGATGATCGGCGTCGGCCCGCCCAAGAGCCCGTCAGAGGACCAGAGCCCGTGAGGACCGAGACGACGGAGATTGGCGACGCCCGGCGGCGGGTCGAGCAGCTGCTCACCGCGCTGCCGGGCGAGTCCGAGCAGCTGACGTTCGAGCACCCCTGGGAGCTGCGGGCGTTCGCCGTGGCCGTCGCCGCCTACCACAGCGGCCAGTACGACTGGAGCGAGTTCCAGCTCGCCCTGATCGACGCGATCCGGCGTTGGGAGGGAGCCGAGCAGGACGCGCCCTGGCGCTACTACGACCGCTGGTTGGAGGCGCTAGAGACGGTCCTGTCCGGCACCGGCGTGCTCTCCGGCACCGAGCTAGACGACCGGACCCGCGGCAGTAACTCCTGCACTGTGCAGAGTTATGCCGGTGTGCCGGCATAACTCTGCACAGTACGGCGCAGCGGCGGCATGCGGGGGCAAGCTCGGGGGTGCTCACCATCCCTCGACCATGGTACGATGCTGACTGACCGTGCAGACAGGGGCGGCTATGGTCAGCGAGGAGGCGTTCCACCGGTGGTTGGCCGCGGGCAATCTGGTCGAGCGGCCGGATCAGGCGCCTGACGAGTACGTCGAGGTCCTGAAGCACACGCTCTTGGTGTCGGCGGATACGGAGATGATCAGCGCGCCGGCGTACCTGAGGGCGGCCCGGGACGCCCCCACGATCGGGTCGTACATGTCCGGGATGAGCATGATCCAGGACGAGCTCGGCCACGCTCACATCGCCTACCGGATGCTGCGGGAGCTGGGTGTCGACTCGGATGCGTTGATCTACGAGCGCGACCCGCGCAGGTGGCGCCACCCGTACGCGTTCGACGTGCCGCTCGACTCGTGGGTCGAGCTGGTCGTCGCGAACGGCTTCTACGACCGCGCCGGCTACGCGCTGCTCGGCGACATCCATCGCCACACGACCTTCGGCCCCTGGAAGCGGGCGCTCGTGAAGGTCGAGCTTGAGGAGAACTTCCACCTCCGCCATGGCGAGCGCTGGATGACGGTCTACAGCCAGGACGAGGAGAAGAGACCCGAGCTCCAGCGGGCCGTCGACTGGATGTTCGTCCTGACCCTCGAGTGGTTCGGCCTGCCCGACGAGCTCAAGCGGCACGGCGCGATGATGACGTACGGGCTCAAGGGCCTGACGAACGACCAGCTGCGCCAGCAGTGGATGTCCACCGCGGTGCCGCTGTGCGAGAGGATCGGCATCAAGGTCCCCGCACACAAGGACGAGGCATCGGGGCAGTACGTCATCGACTGCCCGTTCCCGATGCACTTCGATGCCGAGAACAAGCGCTGGGACCACGACAGGGGCGCCATCAGCTGGGAGGACGTCATCACGCGCTGGAAGGGGCGCGGCCCGGCCAACGCCGAGCTGGTGGGCCAGATCCAGCGCGGCTACACGCACCTGGTCACGGTGTAGCGCGGCAGTGCGCGAACGATGACCTCGGCCGATCAGGTCCGCGCGGCGCTCCGTGACGTCTCCGATCCCGAGCTTCCCGTCAGCGTCGTCGACCTCGGACTGGTCCGCGGCATCGAGGTGTCCGGCGGGGTTGTGACGGTGCGGATGACGTTCACTTCGATCGCCTGCCCCTGCACCGAGCTGATCAAGGAGGATGTTCGCGATCGGCTGCTCGCGCTGGACGGGGTCGAGCGAGCGGTCGTCGAGGAGGTCTTCGAGTCTTGGTCCCGCGCCGACATGAGCGACGAGGCGCGTGACATCCTGCGCGCCTTGGCGGTGATCTAGCTGGATGCGCATCCCGAGGTCGAGCTGTACGAGGTGTTCGCCCGCCACGCCAAGGAGCCGGCGCTGCACCACGTTGGGGAGGTGCGCGCCGCCAGCCCCAGAGACGCCGAGGTGTTCGCCTACGCGATGTACGACGAGCGCAAGTGGGTCGAGATGTTCGTGGTGCTGCGTGCGCACATCGCGACCGCGATCGCATCGGGGCCCCCAGCAGGAGCTGGGGATTTGGGCCTCGATGCTGTCGACGCATCGGGGCCCCCGCCGTGATGGAGGAGTACCTGGTCTTCGCTCGCACGGACCCTTCCCAGCCGACCCAGCATCAAGGCGAGGTCAGCGCCCCCGATGCCTCCAGCGCCTGCGCGCGCGCGCTCGAGCGGTTCGGCGAGGGTTGGGTGGACATGCGGCTGATCCCGGCGTCGAAGATCCACTGGGTCCAGCGTGGCGCCTCGCACGCGGAGGCGCGGTCGTGAGCGAGGACGCGTTCGTCGTCACCGAGAACGACGAGGCACTCGCCGGGCTCGTCAACCTCATCGTCGTGCTGGCCGACAACAAGTACTTCCTTGGCCGTCACCTGTCGGAATGGGCGGTCGGGGCCCCGATGCTCGAGGCCAGCATTGGCTGCTGCGCGGTGGCGCAGGCGCAGATGGGGCACGCTCGCGTGCTCTACCCGCTGCTCGAGCACCTGCCCTCCCCGGTGCCGCCCGGACCGCCAGGCCAAGAGACGAGCCGCACGCGGCGCTACAGCGTGGCCGCGCTCGACGAGCCGTTCCCAACGTGGCCGCATGCCGTCGCCGCGCTGTTCCTCATCGACAACGCGCTCAACACGCTCGTGCGCGCGCTGACGTCCTCACGCTACGACCAGCTCGCCGCTCGATCGAGGCGGATGCTGGACGAGGAGGAGTTCCATCGGGACCTCGCCGTAGGCCGCGTGTACGAGCTGTCCCGCTTCGACAAGGGCCCCGCGGCCCTGCAGGAGCGTGTCGACGCCGTCCTGCCCGAGATGCTGTGTTGGTTCGGGCCGGTGGGTGAGGCCGGAGTCGAGGCGCTGCGAGGCGAGGGGTTGTTGAGCGACAGCAGCGAAGCAATGCGCCAGGGCTACCTCGACCGGGTGGCGCCGACGCTCCTCGACCTGGCGGTGAAGGTCCCGTTGCGCAGGGAGGGAGGGCACAGGGAGGGAGGGCACAGGGAGGGAGGAAAATGGGAGTACGACGAGCTGCCATGGGACCGCTGGAACCCCCTGCAGCGCCGGCTCAGGTCCGGAACCCAGACCTGAGCCGACACGGTGGGCGCTCACACGCTGGGACCCTCGCCCTCGTACTTGAAGGACAGCTTGGCGATCTCCGCGACGCGCAGCTCCCACGAGTCGTTGCTCGTGCCTACGAGCTGGATGATCTTGTACACGCTCTCGGCCAGGGGCGGACCATCGCCCGAGCGCATGACCCGTCGATACACTCCCGTGAGGGAGCTAACGACACACCGTGTAGCGGTATGGGGAAGAACGGGGAGGGCCGGGAACACGGCTTCGAGGCGCGCTCTTCCCTCGCGGTCCGGCACTGAAGGAGGGACGGGATGAGGCTGGTGTCGGAACGGTTCAACGCCAGCACCATCCTGGACCGCAACCTGGAGGCCGGCCGCGGCGACAAGGTCGCCATCCGCTGGGGTGGCGAAGCCCTCACGTATAGTCAGGTCCTTGATCGCGCGTGCCGCTTCGGCCGGGCGTTGCGGGACCTGGGGGTCCAGCCCGAGCAGCGTGTGCTGCTCGTCCTCGACGACTCGCCGGCGTTTCCGATCGCGTTCCTCGGCGCGATCAGGGCGGGGATCGTGCCGGTCCCGCTGACCCCGCTCGCGAACGCCGATGAGCTCCGCTTCTTTCTGGAGGACAGCTACGCCCGCGCCGTGATCGTCGATGCCGGCAACCTCGACAAGGTTCGTGGGGAGGCAACGCGTGCCCGCCAGCCCGTGCTGCTCGTGGCGGCCGGCGCACCCGTCGAGGGCGCTCACGGCCTCGACGAGCTGCTGGAGGCCGCCGATCCGGCGCTGCCAACCGCCGACACGCACTCCGACGACATGGCCTTCTGGCTCTACAGCTCCGGGTCCACGGGGAGGCCGAAGGGTGTCGTGCACCTGCAGCGCGACATCCCCTACACCTGTGAGCGTTACGCGGGGCCGATCCTCGGCATTACCGCCGGCGACGTGACGTTCTCGTCGACGAAGCTGTACCACGCCTACGGCCTGGGCAACGCGCTGTCGTTCCCGTTCTGGGCCGGCGCGACGACCGTGCTGATGCCCGGCCGGCCCAGCCCAGAGGCGGTGCTCGACGTGGTCGAGCGCGAGCGGCCGACGCTGTTCTTCTCGGTGCCGACGCTCTACAACGCGATGCTCAACTCGCCAGGCGCCGAGGGGCGCGACCTGTCGTCGGTGCGGCTGTGCGTCAGCGCCGCCGAGGCGCTCCCGCCCGGCGTGTGGCGTCGTTGGATGGACGCGTACGGCCTGACGATCCTCGACGGCGTCGGCTCGACGGAGATGCTCCACATCTACTGCTCGAACACTCCACGAGAGATGCGGCCCGGGTCCAGCGGCAAGCCCGTTCCCGGCTACGACCTCGCGCTCGAGGACTTCGACGGCAACCCGGTCGGCGCGGGCGAGCCGGGCAACCTGCTGGTTCGCGGCGGCAGCGCGTTGGCCTACTACTGGCATCGTCACGAGCAGACCAAACGGTGTCTCCGCGGCGAGTGGTTCTTCACCGGGGACCGCTACCGCAAGGACGCCGACGGGTTCTTCTGGTACGAGGGCCGATCCGACGACATGATGAAGGTCGGCGGGCTCTGGGTGTCGCCCATCGCCATCGAGAACACGATCGGCGAGCACCCCGACGTGGCCGAGGTCGCCGTTGTCACGGTGAAGCGAGACGAGCTCCCGCGTATCAAGGCGTTCGTCGTGTGCAAGAACGACCGCAAGGGCGACGACGCGTTCGCCGATGAGCTGCGGGCCTGGTGTAAGGGACGGCTGCAGCGCTACCAGTACCCGCATCTCGTGGAGTTCCCCGACGAGCTGCCCAAGACCCAGACGGGCAAGATCCAGCGCTACAAGCTGCGGGATCAGGGTTGACCTTGAGGTTGGCCCGAGCCGAGCAGGCGCAGCAGGCCCTCGTGGCAGCGTGAGCGGTAGCGGGGGTGGGCCTCGCGCCAGTCCGGCTGTTGCAGCCACTGCAGGAACGTGCCCTCGACGAAGGCGCGCATGGTAGCCGCGGTCTCGTCGGCGTCGGCGACGGCGAACACCCGTTGCGCGACGCCCTCACGGATGATCTCCGCGTACAGTCCCTCGATGATCTCTCGTGTCACGGTGGGGAGGCCGCGGAACGAGGGTACGCGGGCCGCGTGCTCGATCAGGTCGAGGTAGAGCAGGTAGAAGTCGCGGTTCTGCTCCGGACCGATCCACACCGCGTCGATGAGCGCTTGGACAGCCGCGTGCGGGTCGCCCACACCTTCGATCCCCTTGCGGATCCGTTCCGCGGTCCGCACCAGCGCCCACGTCATCGTGGTGAGCAGCAGGTTGTCCTTGTTCTTGAAGTGGTACAGGATCAGGCCCTTGCTGACGCCAGCCTCGTCGGCGATGTCCTGCAACGAGAGGCGGTGGCCGCCCTGGCGGGCGATCACCCGGTACGCGCCGCGGACGATGACCAGCTCGCGAGGCGAGAGGTCAGCCTCGAGGTCGCCGCGCGCCGCGAGGGCCTGGTTCTCGGTCATGCCATCCTTTCTTCGCTACCGGCCCCCGTAGCGCGGCGTGCGCTTCTCGGTAAACGCGGTCAGACCTTCCCGCGCATCCTGGGAGGAGAATAGCGGCGCCAGCTGCTCCAGCTCGCGCTGTAGCCCCTCCGCTAGCGGCAGGTCGATGCCGTCGTGCACCGCGCGCTTGATCGCCTTGATCCCCCGCGCGGCGCCGGACGCGAGCGTCGCGGCCATCCGCGTCACGGTCTCCTCCAGCTCGCCGGCCGGCACGAGGCGGTCGACCATCCCCAGCCGGTAGGCCTCGTCCGGCGTCACGGTCCGGCCACTCGTCATCAGGTCGAGGGCCCGGCCAGGGCCGATCAGGCGGGGCAGCCGCTGCGTGCCACCCGTGCCAGGCAGCAGCCCGAGCGTGACCTCGGGCAGCCCGATCCGGTAGCTGCCCTCGGCGGCGACGCGGATGTCGCACGCGAGCGCGATCTCGTACCCGCCGCCCAAGGCGTGCGCGTTGATCGCGGCGATGAACACCGGTGCCTCGGCGGTGAACCGGTCGAACACCTCGTGGGCCCGGCGCACCATCTTGGTGTTCTCCTCCGCCGACCGTTCCAGGAAGCCCTTGACGTCGGCGCCCGCGGAGAAGAACCTCTCGCTCGACGAGCGCACGACCGCGACGGCGGCGGCCGCGACCTGTTCGATCGCGGTGTCCAGCTCCTCGACGAATGCGGGGTCGTAGCTGTTGGCTGGGGGCCGGTCGAGGGTGATCCAGCCGATCCCGTCCTTGATCTTTGCGGCGACTGCCATCAGGCGAGACCTCCCACCACGATCGACTTGCTCTCCGTGTACTCCTCGAGCGCCTCGAGGCCGTGCTCCTTGCCGATACCACTGGACTTGATACCCCCGAACGGCATCTCGTCGTAGCCGTAATGAAGCTGGTTTACCCAGGTCATCCCGGCCTCGAGGGCCCGCATGGCATGGTCGATCGCCGCGGCGTCACGCGTCCAGATCGACGAGCCCAGGCCGTACTCGGTGTCGTTCGCCCGCTCGATGGCTTCGTCGAGGCTGTCCACCCGCCATACCGGCAGCACGGGCCCGAACACCTCCTCGGTGGCCAGGCGCGCGTCAGCCGGCACGTCGACGGCGACCGCGGGTTGGAAGAAATGGCCAGGCCCCTGCATCGGCTCGCCGCCGACCAGGACCTTGGCCCCGCGCTCGACGGCCTCGTGGAGCTGCGCCGCGACCACGTCGCGCTGCGCACGGGTGTGCATCGGGCCGATACGCACCCTCGGCTTCTGGGCCGGCGCCGTCCCGGGACCCGGCTCGTAGCGGCCGACCCGGCTCACGAGCTGGTCGCAGAAGGCGTCGTAGACGTCCGCGTGGACGAACGCCCGCTTGGGCGCGAGGCACGCCTGCCCGCAGTTCCAGTAACGGCCGATCACGATGTTCTTGACCGCGCTGCCGAGGTCGGCGTCCGGGAGCACGATCGTGGGGTCCGAGCCCCCAAGCTCCAGGCTCACGCGCTTCAGCGCCGGCCCGGCGATCCCCATGATCCGCCGGCCGGTCGCAGTCTGCCCCGTAAACGCGATGCGCCGGACGCCCGCGTGCGCGACGAGCGCCTCGCCGGTCTGCGGCCCGCCGGTCACGATGTTGAGCACTCCGGGCGGCAACCCCGCCTCGGCGGACAGCTCGGCGACGCGCAGGGTCGTCAGCGGGGTGGTCTCGGCAGGCTTGGCCACGACGGTGTTGCCGGCGGCCAGCGCGGGCCCCATCTTGTTCGCGAGCAAGGTGAGCGGGAAGTTCCAGGGAATGATCGCGCCGACGACGCCCACGGGCCGGCGGACGATCAGCCCATAGGCGCGGCCGAACTGGCTGGGCAGGTCCTGGTACGCCCCACGCAGCTTGGTCCCCGCCTCGGCGTAGTAGCGCAGCCCGGCCAGGAAATGGCGGAACTCTCCCGTGGCCTCGAGCGTCGGCTTGCCCTGCTCGCGGGTCAGGCTGGCGATGAGCTCGTCCGCATGCGCCTGGAGGGTGTCGGCCAGGCGGCGCAGCAGCCCTGCCCGCTGGGCGACATCCGTGTCGCGCCACCCGGGGAAGGCAGCGGCGGCCGCGTGCACCGCCCGGTGAACGTCCTGCTCGGTGGCGGTACCGATGTCGTCGATGCGCTCACCGGTCGCGGGATCCTCGACGGGGATCCGCTCGCCTGCCGCCTGCGCCTGCTCACCGGCGATCCACATGTCGGCCACAGCGCTCGTCCTTTGCCTCGCGGGATCCGCCTGAACGGTCAACCGCGATGCTACTTGACTGACCGGTTAGTTCTCGCGGGCGCTCCTGTTCCCGACTGTCCTCGCCTCCGGGCGGGCAAGATGAGCCCGACGACAAGGAGAGGGAGATGACTGGTCGCGAGCGCCATGACGTGATCGTCGTAGGAGCCGGCCTGGCCGGCCTGTGCTGCGCGGTGAGGCTCAGCCAGCTCGGCCGGCGACCGCTGGTCCTCGAGGCCTCGGACGGCGTCGGCGGGCGGGTCCGCACCGATCGCGCCGGCGGCTTCCGGCTCGACCGTGGCTTTCAGGTCCTGCTGACCGCCTATCCGGAGGCCCGGCGGATGCTGGACTACGAGGCGCTGGAGCTGCGGCCGTTCTCTCCAGGGGTGCTGGTGTGGCGTGGGACGGGCTTCGAGGCGCTGGCTGACCCGTTCCGGGCTCCTGAGCAGGCCTTGCGCAGCCTGACATCCGGCGTTGGCGGCTGGCGGGATAAGCTGCGGCTCGCGCGGCTGCGGTTGACCCTGTCGCGGTCCTCACCCGCCCAGCTTCGCCAGCGGCCCGACGTGCCGACGATCTCCGAGCTGCGCGCCCTCGGCTTCGGCCAGGGCATCATCGAGTCCTTCTTCCGCCCGTTCCTCGGCAGCGTGTTCTTCGACCGGCGCCTCGAGACGTCCAGCCGCATGTTCGCGTTCGTGATGCGGAGCTTCTTCGGTGGGAGCACCGCCGTGCCAGCCGCAGGCATGGGCGCGGTCCCACGCCAGCTCGCGGCCTGGCTGCCGGCCGACGCGGTGCGGACGCACGCCGCGGCCGTCGAGGTCGGCGATGGGACGGTACGGCTCGAGGGCGGGGACGAGCTGACCGCGGAGGTTGTGGTGGTCGCCACCGAGGCCCCCGCGGCATCGTCGCTCGTCCCGGCCCTCGGACCGGCGCGGTCTCGCGGAGCCGTCACGATGTACTTCGCCGCGCCGGAGCCTCCGACGAGCGAGCCGACCCTCATGTTGGACGGCGCCCGCTCGGGACCCGCGGACCTCGTGGCCGTCATGAGCAACGTCGCGCGCTCCTATGCTCCCCCAGGTCAGGCCCTGGTCGCCGTCGCGCTCACCGGTGACTCGGCCGCCGGCGACGCGTCACTCGAAGCAGCGATCCGAAGCCAGCTCGCGGGCTGGTTCGGCTCGCAGGTCGGCGCCTGGACGCGCATCGGCCTCTACCGGATCGCCCACGCGCTTCCCGACCAGACGGCTCCCGCCCCACTCGCCCGCCGCGTCCAGTTCGGCGACCGCCTGTTCGTCTGCGGCGACCACCGCGACACGCCGTCCATCCAAGGCGCCATGGTCTCGGGCCGCCGCACCGCCGACGCGATCGCCGCCGCCGCCCCGCTCATGGCCTCCGCCCACCCGCCGCGATGACGCCGCACACACGCGTGCCGGGGAGGTCCACGACGAGGACGTCGGTGACCGCAAAGCCGTGGTCCTCGAGGACCCCCGATAGCCTCTTCGCGGTCGGCCCGGCCTCGTCGCGGACGAGCGGCGCGTAGACGAGGTGAAACCGGCCGCCCGGCGCGAGGAGGTCCTTGACGATCCCCAACTCGCGGGTGGGATTGGCCTGAGCGAATACCGGGACGTGGACGGCGAGGACCTTGTCGAACCGGGCGCGGCCGAGGTCTACCTCGTCCAGCGACACCGTGTGGAACGATGCGATCCCCGCGCGGATGTGGTCGGCGTTGCGCGTGCTGGCCCGCTCGATCATCGCCGGCGACCGATCGATCGCGGTGATGTGACCCCCGTCCAACCGCTCGCACACCAGCGACACCGCGACGCCGTGGCCGCACCCGATCTCCAGGACCCGGTCGCTGGGCTCGACCGCCAAGAGGTCAACAGCCCACGCCAGCCGTTCCGACGCCCTTGGCCTTGGCCTTGGCCTTGGCCTTGGCCTTGGCCGCCTCACGCCGCGCCGCGGTGGCCTAGCTGGTCCAGGCCTGACGCCACCTGGTCATCTGCGCGATCTCGGAGCCCTGGGCTTGGATGATGTGCTGGGCGAGGTTGATGACCTGCGGGTTCTCGCCTTCCTGCAGCACCTGTTGGGACATGTCGATCGCGCCCTGGTGGTGGGCGGTCATCATCTCGGTGAAGCGCAGGTCGAATTCGGGGCCGCTGAGGCTGCTCAGCTCGGCCATCGCCTGTTCGCTCATCATCCCGGGCATCATCTGGTGCCCCATATCGTGGGCTGGCGCGGCATCGGCCTGACCGAGCATCCGTTCCATGGTCGCGATCTCGCGCTGTTGATCTGCGGCGATCCTGCTCGCGAGCTCGCGCAGATCATTGTTGGCCGCGCGGTCTTCCACCAGCTGGGCCATCTCGACCCCCTGCGCGTGGTGCACGGCCATCCCCTGCATGAACCTCACGCCGGCCTCGTTGAAGTCTTCTGGGCCGTAGGTCTCCGTACAGGCACCCAGCAACAGGAGCACGCCAAGGAGCAGCCCGACCATCCTCGTCAACGGCAAAGATGTACGCATCGCGGGGAACAGTACCCGCCCCCTCGCCTTGCCTAACCCTTCGTGCCAGCTCACCGGCTGGTGTCAGAGGTAGGCGAGGGCTTCGCGGACGGTGAGGCGGGAGGCGCGGGTGGCCCTTGAGTCGGTCGCGAGTACGGCGCCGAGGGTAACGACTGCGATCCACATGCCGGCGGCGAGGATCGAGACCCGGAAGGGGAGCGGCGCGTACATGAAGAGGTTGCCGAGCCCGGCGCCCATGACCGCGGTGAGCCCAAGGGTCGGGATGACCGCCAGCAGGCAGCTGGCGAAGGCGAGGAAGATGCCCTCGGCGACGACGGTGCGGCGCACGTCCGCGGGGCGTGCGCCGATGGCGTGCATGACACCGAGCTCTCGGGTCCGCTCCAGGATGTTCGTGCTCATCGTCGAGGCGAGGCCGATGCAGCCAACGACGCCCATGGCGAGGGAGATCGCCAGGACGATCAGGATGATGGGACCCAGGTGGCCCTCGGAGATGGCCTCGCTCCGGCTGACCGAAGCCGCGGACGCCACCTCGAACCCCGCGCCGGTGAGGGTCTCGTCAACGGCGTCGGACCGCGTCGCGGGTCCGCTCGTCGTGGGTTTCCGTGGCGATGCGCAGCTGGTTCACCCGCGGTGGGTGTCCCATGGCGTCGGCGAGGCCCTCGGCTGTGGCGTACACGCCGCCACCACCGCCCTCCCGCTCTTCCACGATGCCGACGACGCGCCAGGTGGTGGGTTCTCCACCGACGAACAGTCGCACGCTGTCGCCGGCTTGGATGTCGGGGACGGTGTTCTTGCGGGCGATCTGGTTGAGCACGACCGCTCCGGTCTCACCCGGGTTCAGCCAGCGGCCCTCCCGCAGCGTGGGAGGTGGGAGCATGGTGGTGCCCGCGGGCACCGCGGTCACCGAGACGCCGCCGTGTCCCTGGTCGGGATAGGTGCGGGTGAGGGGGACCTGTCCTGGCCCGGCGACGCCGCTCTGCACGCGGTTCCAGCCCTCGACCCGGCTGACGCCCAGGACCGTCTCCACCATGGTGATGACCTCATCGGCCGAGGCCGAGCTGGCGAGCCGCACGTCGACATCCCAGTTGCGCCGCTCCCGTTCCTCTTCGCCTATCGCCTGCACGCCGGACCTCAGGGACATCCCGGCGACGAACACCATGCCCGCACTGGCGAGCAGGCCCACCGAGAGCAGGAACCGGGCGGGACGCCGGATGGTGTTGCGCAGCGCCATGAGGAGGAGACGATTCACGCGGCGAACGCGACTCAGCCGGGCCAGGACGCCAGTCGCCATGCTCGGTCTCGAGCCCAGCCCATGGTGGTCGATCGCCGCCCGCACCGTGATCCGGCTGGCCTTGACCAGCGGGATCAGGGCCATCAACGGTGGCAGCACGAGGCCGGCGGCCGCGACCACCACGTACGTCCACCAGGGAGCCGCGAGGCTCGCTGCCTCAATGCCGAGGAGCCCGAGGATTCCGGGGACCCCTGCGCGGCTGATCAGGATGCCGGGGGCCAGCGCGAGCAGTGTGGCCGCCCCAGCCACCGTCAGCGTCATCGCCAGGTACAGGCGCCCGATGCGGCCGGATCGGGCACCGATCGCTTTCATGATGCCGATCTGCGGGATCTGCTGAGTGAACAGACCGTTGAGCATGCTCGCGACGAGGATCGCGCTCAGCACCAGGGCGACCGCGCCGCCGGCAAGCAGCGAGAGCAGCAAGGCGTCGGCTTGTCCCTGGTGGGGGTGCGCATAGGGCTCGGGCACCTGGATCTCGCGGATGGCCAGCCCGTGTTCCCGCTGCAGCCACTCGCCGACGTCGCCGGCAACGGCCACGATCGCATCGCGGTCACGGCTCGGCATCGCCGCCCCGGGTCGGCGACCTGAATCTTCAACTGGTCCAGGACGGGCGTAGCCAGCGACGCCGTGGACAGATAGCCATGCCCCTGCAGGTGCTGCGCTGCGGGCACGAGGCTGGGGTCGTACACGACGCCCGCGACGCGCAGCCGCACGGGTGCGCCGCCCGGCGTCTCGACGACCATGGTGTCGCCGATCGCGAGGCCCACCAGCGTGAGGGTCGCGCGGTCGAGCAAGATGTCCCCAGGGGCAGGGGGCCAGCTCCCCTGCTGCACCTCGAACCTCGCCAGCCGCATCGGGTCGTCCGGCGCGGCGGCGAAGACCTGCAGAGGGTTGTCTGACACACGGCCGTCCACCGCGATCTCGCCGGTGAACTGCGTGCGCCCGGTCGCCTCGATGACGCCCGGCCGCCCACGCGCTCCGGCTGCGATCGCCGCCATCTGCTCGGCGTCGATGGCGCCGTCGAGCAGGATGGTCGCCGACGCTGGGGCGGTGCTCAGATACGCGCGGCTGGTCTCCCTGGAAAGGGTGCTCCAGGCAAAGAGCACCGCGCTGAACACCGTCAGGCTCACGGCGATCGCGATCACCATCAGCACGATCCGGGGCCAGGTCGCCCGCAGGTCCCGGCGCAGCTTGACCGTAAGTAGTGCGCTCACGCCGACACCCCCGCCGGTGCCCCCTCGTCCGTGGCGACGCGGCCATCCATGAGGGTCACCTCTCGACTGGCGATTGCCCTGATCTCGCGCTCATGAGTGACCACCACGATGGTCTGCCCGCCGGTGTTCAGGTCGGCGAACAGCTCCAGGACGGCCTCGGCCGTGGCGGAGTCGAGGTTGCCTGTCGGCTCGTCGGCCAGCAGGATCGGTGGATCGTTGGCCAGCGCCCGAGCGATCGCCGCACGTTGCTGCTGGCCCCCCGACAGCGTGGCGGGCACCTTATCCGCCTGATCGCCGACACCCATCCGTTCCAGCAGGTCCTGGGCCCGATCGCGGCGCTCGGTAACCGGGATCTTCTTCGCGAAGTCCATCGGCAGCATCACGTTCTCGGCAACGGTCAGTCTTGGCAACAGCTGGAAGAACTGGAACACCAAGCCCACGTTGCGTCCCCGCCAGGAGGCCAGCCCGGACTCCGACAACGAACCAAGATCGGCGCCCGCGACGCGCACCGTCCCCGAGGTTGGCCGGTCGATGCCGGCGAGCAGATTCAGCAAGGTCGTCTTCGCGCTGCCCGACCGCCCAACGACCGCGACGAACTCGCCCTGCGCGATGTCGAGGGTGATGTGGTCGATGGCGGTGAACCCGCCAGCTCCTAACGAGTAGGTCTTCACGACGTCACGGACCTGGATCGCAAGGCTCACGATGAACGCCTCACCATAATCGAGTCAGGCGAGCCGGAGCCCCTCGTCCAGGTCACGCACGCTTGGTAGACCAGCGCTGCTCGCGGGAAACGTGGCACGCAGCTGACGGAGCCGCCCGACGCCGAGCCCGTACCCCGCCTGCTGGCATTCGCTCAGCGCCTCGCCGGCCGTAGCGGCGGCCATCTCGACCTCACCGGCCACCGTGTACGCCTGAGCCGCATCCACGAGGCAACGCCCGGTTGCTCGCGCGCGGACCGTGGGTGCGTCCATCGCGGCGCGTAGTTCGGCGAGCGCCTCGTTGGTCGCGCCGAGCAGCCCGAGCACCCTGCCGCTTTGACCAGCCAGGTAGAAGGCGTCCCATCCGGCGAAGTAGCCGGTAGTGGACAGGAAGCCGTGCCCGTCGCCGTGCCCGAGCTGGCCGTACGCGGCCTCTAGCGCCCGGCGCGCGGCCGAGCGCTCGCCGAGCGCGGCGTATTGATTCGCGGCGATCATCTCGACCTCCAGCGCCCACACGCCCGGCTCGGCTGTGGCTCTCGCGTGGTTGAGCAGGTCGAGCGCGGCGCGTGGTCTGCCCGTGTACGCGAGCACGGTGCTCGCGCTGCCCGACGCCCGAGAGACCAGCTCGACGCGCCCGGTCTGCCCGGCCAGCCATCGGGCGGCGGTCAATAGCTCCCACGCGTTGGGGTACCGGCCCCCCGCTACGGCCGCGCGCCCAGCGAGCAACGCCGCGTCCGTCGCGACTTCGAGCAACCGTTCACGGCCCGAGACGCCATGCCCTGGATCGCGCAGGCTGGCGAGCGTTCGGGCAAGGAGGCCGCGCGCCTCTCGCTCCAGGTCGCCCGGGCTCGTGGAGGCCCACCGTGCGGCCAGGTCGTCACGCTCCCGCTCGGCCGCTTGTGCGTCGATGCCGCTCATGACCCCGCCCCCCGTCAAAAGGGCTACGCCGGCCCCTCCCCCCAGGCGCAGCACGGCTCTTCGGTCCATCAGTAGCTCCCCTGTCGGAAGCGCTCGACCGCGAAGCTACCCACGTCCCTTAACCCTAGTAAGTGCAACGCTCAGTTAGCGGGCGGGGGGCTAAATAGTGGCGCTCTTGCGCCAATCCTGCCCGGCCCTAGGACGCCCTAGGAAGCAACGGCGATATAGCGGCGCTTATACCCAATACCGCCAATCCAGGCGACCAGTGCGCCGCGTGAGGTTATCGGTGGGTCCGAGTCTTTCGCCAACCGATGCCCTACGTGGTCCGCTGCCTGCGTGCCTCTCTAGGTTTGCGCGCATGCGCGCAAAAGTTGCAGAGCTTGACTGGTTGACCAACATATGACCAGGCGCCAAGCCAACTTTCCCGCGTCGGCGCGGGAAAGTTGGGCCCTGTGTGAGGAGATCGGCCCGGTGTCGAGGTGGGAGTGCGATCTCACCGCTGCATCGGTGGATCTAGGCCAAAGTTGGTGGCATTGCGCTTAGACCCACATGCGAGACGGTTCATCCCACCGCAGATCGGGGACGACGCGGGTTCGACGTTCGTCGAGCACGCCGGGGACCACTACCGCCGCAAGTGGCCGACCTGGGCGCCCGCGCGACGGCGCGACGCGCAATGGGCGCTCTCGCTCGCTTGCCTCCACCTGGTCGAGGATCAGGCGCCCCGGCTCGACGGCGGGCAGCGACTCGAGGCCAATGCGTACCTCCGTCGCGCGCTCCTTGTGCCGGAAGTCCCGACGACGCTCGACCACGACGATCGCGTCAGCCGCAAGCGGACCAAGCCGGCGCGGTACCACCACAGCCCAGCCACTCACGCAACGCCCGCAACACGACTCACGAACTTGACTCACGCGCAACGCCTTCGCGGATCCAAGTCCCTAGCGTACGATCACCCGGTGGACCCCCTGACCGCGCTTTCCGCCCAGTTTGATCCGTTACGCCCTTTAGAAGCTGGCGAGACGGATCTATATGTCGATTGGCAGGATGAGTTAGACATTGCCGACGACGTCAAGTTGCGGCTCGCGAACTCGATCGCGCGAAGCCCGGGCCCGGTAACGCGGCTGTTCACCGGTCACCGAGGCGCCGGCAAGACCACCGAGCTGAACCGCGTGCGCCAGCGTTTGCAGGACGGCGTGAGTGGTCGCAAGGTGTTCGTATCGATGCTCTTCGCCGAACGGTGGGTTCACCTCGACGACGTGCAGCCAGAGGACCTCGTTTATCAGATCGTCCGCCAGCTCGTATCTGACCTCAAGCGGGCCGGTTTCACGTTCGCCGAGACGAGCTTCCGCAATGCCCTGGGCGGTGTTCGCGACTTTCTTCGCGGAAGGTTTGCCATCAACAGCGCCGACGTAGGCATTGACCCGCTGGCGGTCAGCTTGCGCTTCGAGTCCTTTCCGACCGCGCGCAAGGAGTTCCGCGACTTACTCCAAGGTCTTTTGCCCACGATCTACGACCTCACCAATACCGAGATCCTGACCAAGGCGCGGGCCTGGTTGGCCGAGCCAGAGCACGGAGGGTACTCGGATATCGCGATAATCGTGGATCAGCTTGACCGCATTCCCCGCAAACCGCTGAACGGCTACACGAATCACGAAAACCTCTTCCTTGATCACGCTGGCCCCTTGCGGTCGTTGAACTGCGACGTGGTCTATACGATCCCCATCGAGCTGGCGTACAGCCGTGCATACTCCCGGCTGCAGGATACGTACGGTAGCGCCATCCTGACACTGCCGGCGATCCCGGTAACCACCCGCGGGGGTGAACAGTTCAAGCCTGGCGTGAAGGTTCTGCGGGAGATCGTCCGGCGCCGAGCCCACAAAGCCGGGCTTGTACTCGACCAGGTTTTTGCGAGTCCTGATTTCCTCGAGGAGGTCCTACGCCGCTCGGGTGGGCATGTCCGTGGGCTATTCGTGCTCCTGCAGTCGATACTCGACCGGAGTGCAGAGCTGCCTATAACCGCACCGATCACGCAACGGGGACTCCGGCGCGCGGCCGCGGACTTGGCGGTACCGCTACGCGCGGACGACTGGGCGCTCCTGGCTCAGGTGCATGAGTCTCGAGACAAGGTGGGCGAGGACCATGGCACTTGGAATGAGCTTCTGCGTGACAGGTTCGTGCTGGCCTACGAGGACGAGCTTGGTCACTGGTACGACCGCAACCCGCTCCTCGAGCTGGTCGAACCGGGACAACGGGGATGAGCGTCGCGGTCGCGTCGCTGGCGGACGATAACCGTGAGGAATTGGAGGCACTGTGCCGGATGCTTACCCGGGCCAGCGGCTTCCGGTTGGGATTCGCGGTGGCGAATCACCCGTCTCTTCGAAGTCGGCTCGCCCAGGACATCCGCGCCGCGTGCGGGATCCAGCCGGACGAGGTGACCCTGAACCCGAGGGTGCCTGAGGGGATCGTCGCGCAGCTTGAACGGGCCGTTGGTGAGAAGCGGCCCCGGGCCCTGCTGGTCCACGGCCTGGAGTCGATGCTTGACCTGACCGTGCGGCAGTCCCCGGCGATGGATCTTCTCAACCTCAACCGGGATTACTGCTGGCAGCGCTTTCCTTGGCCTGTGGTGTTCGTCGCCCCACTGTTCGCGGTACGCGAATTCGCTCGCCAAGCACCTGATTTTTGGTCTGGCCGGACGGGCGTGTATCGCTTTACCGGGGATCACGACGACATTAGGGAAACGCTGGCGGGACTTGGAATCGACTACGACTGGTCGCTTCCAGCCGGCTCCAAGCTTGAACGCCGCGAAGTGCTCGACAGCCTCGAGGCCGAACTCGAGACCACCGGTGGCGAGGACACGTCGATCGCCGTGGAAACTTTGAGCCTTCTGGCCAGAGCCGCGGCCTTTGAGCATAACTGGTCGAGGCAGGAGCAACTGCTTAGCAAAGCCCTCCCCCTCTACCGCCAAATCGGCGACCGGCTCGGCGAGGCAAACACGATCAAGGCGCTCGGCCACGTCGCGCTGCAGCAGGACCGCTACGACGACGCCGCCCAACGCTACGAACACGCCCTCCCCATCTACCACCAAATCGGCGACCGGCTCGGCGAGGCAAACACGATCCAGG
>Ga0187893_10001947_pt1 | contig 47101 bp, 51 predicted proteins | sample MA1701074metaG_FD_139574 | JGI IMG/M metagenome (GOLD analysis project Ga0187893, IMG submission 139574) | White microbial mat communities from a basaltic lava cave in the Kipuka Kanohina Cave System on the Island of Hawaii, USA - MA170107-4 metaG ... | reverse complement strand
TTGATCCGTTCTTTCCGAAAACTTCGGCGAGCGCCTTGCCGATGCCCGATGAACCACCTGTGATTATTACCGCTTTGCCCTTCATGCGCGACAAAAGTAGCTAAATCGTGGGTGAGCTGCGTACAGGATCCATGCACGATACTCCATGGTCAATGGCAGCACTTAGTTTTTGACATTGAACCATTAGACCATCGAGTATTGCCTCTTCAGTTCAACATCATCTCAATGTCTTCGCGAGTAAGCATCTTGACAATGCTCTCCTCGGTTGTAATCAGGTTCTCTGACAGCTTGAGCTTGTGCTTTTGGAGATTGAGGATCTTTTCCTCTACGGTATTGCGTGTAATGAACTTGTATGTAAAAACTTTCTTCTTTTGACCGATGCGGTGCGCACGGTCAATAGCCTGTTGTTCCACAGCAGGATTCCACCAGGGATCAAGTATAAAGACATAGTCCGCCTGCGTGAGATTCAAACCGAGCCCTCCCGCTTTGATGGAAATGAGAAAAATCTTGAGGTTGGGATCCTTGTTGAATTTTTCTACCTGGTCCTTCCTGTCCATACTCGACCCGTCGAGATAGGCATAGTCGATCTTTCGCGCAGCAAGCAACTCCCTCACAATTTCCAGGTGCTTTACAAATTGACTGAAGACGAGAAGTTTGTGTCCTTCCAAAAGGGCGTTTTCAATCATGTGAGAAAGATCTTCGAGCTTCCCCGAGTCTCCCTTGTAAAAGGTATCCACCATGCGGGGATGGTTGGAAAGCTGTCGAAGCTTTGTAAGTCCCTCGAGGATAGTCATCCGGGAATTGCTCAAGCCCTCCTTTTCAATAGTATCGAGGATTTTTCCGCGGTAGTATGACTTTGCCTCCTCATACTTCTCTTCCTGTGCGGGAGAGAGGTTGGTGTAATAAATGTTCTCCACTTTTTCAGGCAGATCGGTTGCCACCTGCGATTTCAGCCTGCGGAGGATAAAGGGCTTGATAGTGGAGTTGAGCTTTTTAGTTTTGAGTTCGTCTTTTTGTTTTTCGATCGGTACCTGGAATTCGTTCTTGAAGTAGGTCTGTCCGCCCAGCAGTCCCGGGTTGATGAAAGTCATTTGCGACCACAGGTCAAGTGTCGTGTTTTCCAGCGGTGTGCCGGTCAGCGTAAGTTTATGACGTGACTTGAGCTGCATGACCGCCCTGGCAATGTTTGATGTAGGATTCTTGATCACCTGTGACTCATCGAGAATGATGTAGTTGAATTGAAACTGCTGGAGAAGTTCGATGTCGAGGCGGGTGATTCCATAGGAAGTGAGTACAATGTCGTACTGGTTAAACCGCTTGATGTCTTTGACACGGTTAGTACCGGTATAGGTAAGAATCTTCAATTTGGGCGTGAACTTGGCGGCCTCCATTTCCCAGTTGTATATCAGTGATGTCGGCATGATCAGCAGGGAAGTGCCTGCATTGCCGGCTTCATTTTCTGATTCGAGCAATGCCAGTGCCTGAACGGTTTTGCCGAGACCCATGTCGTCGGCCAGGCATCCGCCAAGGTGAAACTCATTGAGGAACCGGAGCCAGTTGTAACCCGCTTTTTGGTAAGGCCGGAGTTGGCCCTGGAAAGCATGGGGGAGCGGATAATCGCGGATTCCCGTGAAATTCTCCAGGTTTCGAAGCCGGTCACTGATGTGAACCTTTGCCAGGTTGCCGTCCTGGAGGTCCTTAACCAGGTTGACGTGGTATTTGCGAAGTACCGGCTTCTCGTTCTTGCCATGGGTTTCACTGAGCGCAAACAAGTCGCCATACTTGATCAGCCAGGCGTCGGGAATGATGGCGATCTCACCGTTGGGCAGCTTGAATTCGACCTTTTTCTTGAGGATGATCTTGCGAAGCTCCCTGAAACTGATTTCGTATTCACCGAACCGGATCCTGGCGTGGATGTCAAACCAGTCAATGCTCTCGCGCACTTCCAGTTCGATTACTGCCTTGCCCACAAAATACTTCTTGTCGCGGTTGTCGGGCTGACTGACTTCAAACCCGAAGTTGAGGAGGTTGACCCGGTTTTCGTTGATCCAGGAAAACGCCTGCGCCTTGTCGAGCGCAGTGCGGTAGTTCCCGCCAAGAGGCAGTCCAAGTTTGATCAGCGTGTTGGCAAATTTGCGTTCCGTATCGGTGTCTCGTTTGATGCGGTGAAAGACATACTGACCGTCGCTTTGCTCCAGTGTAACGCTCACCTGCTCGCTGTCGCCCCCGCGGAACCTGTGCTTGCCATACTTGAATGACAGATCAAAAACAATCTTGCCGGCTTCGTCGCTTGCATTGGATTCACCCGATGCCCCGTCGTACAACCCTGGTGCATCCCTGGGCCCTGTTGCCGGCAGTTCGGAAATAGTAAGAAGGGGATGGGGTTCATAGGAGTTTTTCAGAATCTGAAAACCCTGCACATCGATATCCTCGAAAGCAGCAACAAGCGTCGTGACAAAATTCTTGAAATAACTTTCCTCCAGGCTCTTGGAGATGATAATAGACTTCTTGGTAAGGAAAGGCTGAAGTTTACGGCCATCCACCGGCTTGTCGAATCCGTAGAGCTTCCCATTGATGACAATCCACGCATGATTCCGGCAGACCATGTAGGCGTTAGGGGCTGGCAAGTCAACCGGCCTTTCATCGTAAATCATGACCGGGTAGTACGTGGTATTTTCTGTTGTCCGCTGAAAGTAGAAACGGATGCTGGCCCGCTTGTCCATCACTTCCAGTCGTCGCCAAGTTGGTTCGCCGTCGTTGCCCATTTCAAAAAGCCGCTTGCCCTTCAGCTTCTCCAGGATGGCGGCCCTGCGCTTTTCCATATACACCTCTATATGCTCCTGAAGGAGGCGTTCGTCTCCCTTTTCTTTCTTGTAAACACGGTGAAAAAACTCATCGGGCTTCATTACTTTCTTGGAAAAATGACGGAGAACCGCATCCTGGTTCATGCTGTCCATCTGGTCAATGAGTTCGTAGTCCCGGTCGTCAAGCCCCTTGGCGAATTCCCGTGCGTTCTTCGATGAGATATTTTGGTGCTGGTAGGTCAGTTTTCCTTTTTCATCGAGCCTTACAATGAAGGCTTCAAAAATATATCCCAGGTACTCGTGCTGGTAGAGCGAGTAGATCAATTGGAAAGGCTGTGACGCTGAAACCTTCATAGCAGCCTGTTCTGGGCCCTATTTGAGCACTGCGCTTCCCAAAAAGGAGCCCCAAAACCGAAAGGACGCTTTTTCGGAAAAAGCAGAATTGCAATATAATCAATTCAGCGGAGGGAATTCGCACTTTGTGACCAAAGGAATCAAAGTTCCCGGATAGAATAGGAGCGTGAAGCCAGCACGGCCGGTCGAAAGGAAACGACAAATGAAACCACCACAATGACAAGGATGGTAGCGCCAAAGTCTTCGGGGCGCATCGCTACAGGGTAGTAGGCCACAATGGCGTTTTCCATCCCCATGCCAACCAGACCCACCCTGTCTTGCAGAAAACAGAGTATCCATCCCAGCAGAAGTCCTGCAATGGCACCCACGAAGGAGATAAGCGCACCCTCTGTGAGGAAGATGTTCCGGATTAATTTTGGTGCAGCTCCAAGCGATGCAAGCACGCTGATGTCTTTCTTCTTGTCGATGGAGAGCATCATCAGGGAGAAAAAGATATTGATGGATGCAACAAGGAGGAGGACGGACAAGGCTATGAACGTGAACAGCTTTTCAAAGCGCAACAACCGGTACAGATCTTTGTGCTGCTCTTCGTTGGTGAGAACACGAAAACTGTCGCCCAACGTGGCATGAAGCGCTTCCTTCACTTCCAGGGTGCGTCCATCGCCGGTTTTCACTTCAATGGCGGTCCGACGATTATCAGATTGAAAGAGTTCCTGTGCGAATCGAAGTGGAACGAAAATGTAATTCTCATCATAGTTTTTCTCAATGGAGAACACGCCACCCGGCCGGATGCTTTTTTGTACGTAAAGAGATGCCATGTTCACGTTACCGGGCCGTACATCCTTAATGTAATAGAGGCGCAGTGCCCGCGTGTCGTCTTCTACTTCGGCAGACAAGGTGTAGCGAACACCTTTGCCTAAAATTGCGAATGGTATGCTGTCCTGCATGAGCTTCAGTTCGCCCTCGACCAGGTGATCGTCCAGCCGGTGCTGGTCGAGGAAGTTTTCGCTGACTCCTTTTACCGTCACCACCATGGCCGCATCGCGGTAACGTACATATGCATAGTCTTCGACAACTTCAGTAACGGTGACCACACCGGGTACCGTGCGGATTTGATCCAGCCAGGCAGCATCCACCGGGAAAGTCTTACCCAGGGCAAGTTCAATCTTGAGTTCAGGATCAAAGGAAGTGTACAGTGAGCGGAGCAAGACCTCCAACCCATTGAAGACCGATAACACAATGATCAGGGCGGCCGTGGCAAAAGCCACACCAAGCACAGATAAGCCCGAGATGATATTGATGAAATTCTTCTTGCGCGTCGAGATCAGGTAACGCCGTGCAATGAAGAAAGAAAGACTCATACTGCTTTTCCTGGCTAGTCGTCAGCTTTGGCAGCAGGCGGGATGTTCAGGCTCTTAATCAGGTCATCCATTCTCTGGGCCTTTTCTTCAACCTCATCGATGAAGAAAGCCAGTTCTGGGATGATCCGGGCCTGGTTGCGGATCCGTTCTCCAAGGGCCTTGCGAATTTCTTTCTTGTGGCTGTACAGTTTTTCCAGCACGCCCCTCTTGTCCCGGGTCAGCATCATGCTGATGAATATCTTGGCCAGGCTGAGATCAGGACTTACGCGTACATCCACGATGGTGATGAACGCATTGCCCAACAGGCCGCGTTGATCGCGCTGGAAAATGCCGCTGAGCTCTTTCTGTATCAGCCGGCTGAATTTCTGCTGTCGGACGGTTCCACTCACGGGGTAAAGATAAGAAACCCTTCGGCAGGCTCAGGGCAAATCCTTTCCGAGGGCTCCCGGGGAGCCCTTCAGCAGACCATTGCCTCAGTTGAAGCCGCCGGTGAGTGGAGTCTCAGGATTTTCGGTTATTTGCGAAAAAAACCACGGGGAGTGCTCCGCTACTTTCGCATCAATGATCCGTACCGGTTGATATCACTACTGGTCCTCATGGTGTTGGCGAGCCTTCCATTGCTGATCGACCCGCCCGACATCACACTCCAGGAAATCCGCGACATGGTTGTCGGCGAAAGGGTGGGAAACAAGATTCTATACATCGATCTGGTTGATCGTACACCGCCGCTGATGGCAGTAGCCGACGGCGTTCTGAACCTGCTCTTCGGTCGGTCTTTGCTTGCCCGTCATCTGCTCGCCTTGATCATCCTGTTCTTTCAAGCGTCTTATTTTGCCGTCCTCCTCATTCACAACAGGGCTTACAACGAAAACACTTACGTGCCTTCGCTGATTTTCGGGCTGCTTTGTTTTCTTTCATTTGACCTCCTTTCAGTTACTCCTGAGTTGTTGGGTGCAACAGTTTTACTATTTGCCCTTAATAGTATTTTCAAGGAGATTGAGTTTCGCATTGACAAAGACTCCATCATGCTTAATCTCGGCTTGTTCATTGGACTTGCCTCATTGTTTGTTTTGTCTTATGCGATTTTTCTTCCCGGCACAATTGTGATTCTTGCTTTTTTTGCGCGATCAACTTTCAGAAAGCTGCTGCTCGTGGTGCTCGGATTCTTTCTTGTGCATGGCATTCTGCTCACACTTTACTATTACTATGGACAGCCTGAGGAATTGTGGCGGAATTTTTACCTGGCACACCTCGACCAGACACGAAGTTTGGACGTGGGCTTGCGGACATTAATGTACTTGGCGGCGGTCCCCTTGTTTTTCTTCCTGGTTTCATTGCTTATGCTTACCCGGGAAGCGCACTTTACAAGGTACCAGTCGCAGCTCTTCCAGGTGCTGTTTATTTGGCTGATCGTTGCCGCAACTGAAGCCTTGTTGTCACCTGGAATTGCGCCTCATTCATTCATTACCGTGCTACCTCCGTTGGCCTATTTTATCGGCCATTTTCTTTTGCTGATCCGGCGGAAGAGGATTTCGGAATTCATGCTCTGGGTATTTATTGTCGGTATTTTAGGGGGGAGTTACGCTATTCGTAAAGGGTTCATCCAGGGGACAGACTATTCACGGCTGTTTGCTACCGCTTCGCCCTACCAGGAGCGAATCAAGGGAAAAGACGTGATGGTGGTTGGGCATGACCCTGGCCTTTATCGTTACAACTCGCTCGGCGGCGGCTTCTTTGATTGGGACTTGTCCAGGGAGTATTTTGAACACCCGGAGTTCTACGAACACGTTATACGGATGAACAACGCGTTCAACGAAGATCCTCCCGAGGTGATTATTGATGAGCGCGGCCTGATGCCCGCTGTGATGGATCGGCTGCCAATGGTTGCACGCCATTATCGCAGGGACAGTACTACTTACTGGCGCCGGGAGAGTCTCAGCAGGTAATCTTGCCTACGCGGCGGGCGTGTCGACCTCCTTCAAAACTTGAATTGAGAAAACGGTCAAGTATCTGCTCGGCCTCTCCGGGATCAATGAATCTCGCGGCAAGGCAGAGAACGTTGGCATCATTGTGTTGACGGGCAAGTGACGCAAGGTCCTCATTCCAGCAGAGAGCGGCCCTAACTCCCTCGTGCTTATTGGCCGTCATCGCCACTCCGTTTCCGCTGCCGCAAACAAGCAGTCCAAGGTCAAACGTCTTGTCTTGCACCGCTTCGGCAACAGGATGGGCAAAGTCCGGATAGTCTGCCGAGTCTTCGCTGAAGGTCCCAAAATCACGGATCGTATGGCCGTTTTTCTCCAGCCATTTTTTCAAACGTTCCTTGAGGTTGAATCCGGCATGGTCGGCGCCAATGGCAATCTTTTGCATCATGCTGTCAGTTCATCGGATTTGGCCAGTCGTTCTTCTTCTTTAAGCTTTTTTCGCAACACGCCGGCAGATATGAAAATACTGATTTCGTAAAGCAGAAACAACGGCAAGGAGGTGAGCATCTGGCTGAGGATGTCGGGCGGCGTTACGATTGCCCCAACGATAAGGATAGCCAAATAGGCATACTTGCGGTAAGCGCGCATGAATTGCGGCGTAAGTATCCCAATGCGTGTAAGGAAGTAAACCACTACAGGGAGTTGAAAGAGGACGCCGCTGCCAAACACCAAGGCGACAAAAGTGGAGACAAAAGATGTAATATCGAATTCGTTCACAATTTCCGGGGTGATGGTATATGTAGAAAGAAACCATGTCATCAGCGGAACGAGAATGTAGTAGCCAAACAGAACACCCAGCATGAATAGAAACGAAACTGCGATGACTGCGCCTCTGGAGTTCTTCAACTCGCTGTCGTGAAGCCCCGGCCGGATAAATCGCCAGATTTCCCAGAAGACATAAGGGAAGGAAATTATGAAGCCAATCACAAAAGCAGCCATAAACCGCATGGTAAACTGGCCGGTCATGTAGCGGCTTTGAATTTTGAAAGGAAACGGCTCGGCGCAGAGTACATCTTGAGCACCTGTAAGTTCACCCAATTTGCAAAGCCACCGGAAGGTTGGGAATTCAACATGGGTCGGCGCGAAGATGATGTTCTGAAAAATCCAGGGAGCGAAATAGAACGCGACGATCATGAAAATGACCACGGCTATTCCTGACCGCACCAGATGCCACCGGAGTTCTTCCAGGTGATCCAGAAATGACATCTCTTTCTCGTCGCGCATATACCTCCTGGGGTCGCCGATCAGGCGTAAAGCGGGAACTTTTTCACAAATGAGCGGACGCTCCGCTTCAAGGACGCCAGGTGCTGCTCATCTGTTGGTTTCATCAGCGCCTGGTCAATAAACTCCACGATCCTGATCACGTCTTTTTCCTTCATACCGCGCGTAGTTACGGCCGGCGTGCCGATGCGCATGCCAGAAGTAACCATCGGCGTCTGGGTGTCGAAGGGCACCATGTTTTTGTTGATAGTGATGTCAGCCTTTGCGAGCGTTTCTTCGGCAAGCCTCCCGGTAAGATTCTTCGAGCGAAGGTCGATGAGCATGAGGTGGTTGTCTGTTCCGCCGGAAATGACCTTATATCCTTTCTGGGTGAAAGCGGCGGCCATTGCCTTGGCGTTCTTGGCTACTTGCACGATGTAGCGCATATAGTCCTCGCTCAACGCCTCTTCGAAGGCCACCGCCTTGGCTGCAATCACATGTTCCAACGGACCTCCCTGCGTGCCTGGAAACACGCCTGAGTCGAGGATGGCCGAAATTTTCCGGAGTTCCCCTTTCGGCGTCTTCAATCCCCATGGATTGTCGAAATTCTGGCCAATCATGATTAGCCCGCCGCGTGGGCCGCGCAGGGTCTTGTGCGTTGTCGTTGTTACGATGTGGCAATGGTGGAGCGGGTCAGCAAGCAGGCCACGGGCGATCAGGCCCGCGGGATGTGAGATGTCTGCAAGCACCAGTGCACCTACAGCGTCGGCAGCTTCACGCAATTTCTTATAGTCCCAGTCGCGGCTGTAGGCGCTCGCTCCGCAGATGATCATCTTTGGTTTTTCCCGTTTTGCGATCTCGATCACCTTGTCGAAATCAATCAGGCCGGTTGATTCTTCAACACCATAGAACACGGGCTGGTAGAGTTTTCCGGAAAAGTTAACAGGGGATCCGTGTGTAAGGTGGCCTCCATGCGAAAGATCGAACCCCAGGATCTTGTCGCCGGGCTTCAGGCACGCCAGCAGGACAGCAGCGTTGGCCTGGGCGCCGGAGTGCGGCTGCACATTGGCCCAGCCTGCGCCGAAAAGTTTTTTTATACGATCGATTGCGATCTGTTCGACTTCATCAACCACTTCGCAGCCGCCGTAATAGCGCTTCCCCGGAAGTCCTTCTGCATATTTGTTCGTGAGCGTACTCCCCTGTGCCTTCATGACCTGGGAGGAGACAAAATTTTCGGAGGCAATGAGCTCGATGCCTTGCTGCTGGCGCTGCTTTTCTTTTTCCAGCAGATCAAAAATGACGTTGTCTTTCTTCATGAAGAGAATGAAAGGCCCAAAAATACAGGGAAGGGCTGCATTTCCCTAACGGGGAGGTTTGCAATGGTGCCTGCGTACCACGCTTCGAGAATTCGGGAATTCTGGCTGAAGTCGAAGTCCGGGTATGGAGGATGTTTAATGTGTGGTGGAAGAATTCCCCGCTATCGTGCTTTAACCCCGTGGAAATGAATTAGTGACAAGATTAGTGTAGCAACACCCTCCACCTGCGGTGCGGCCGCCGAGGTACCACCAAGGGCTGTCAAATAGTTGGTACTATTGGCTCCATTGGCCCCATCCAAGTCAAGTGTTGCTACATTGCCCACGCTGCTGCCGGCATTTCCTCTAGGAGCAACCACATCCATTTCTGGTCCACGGTTGATGGGGCTCCATAACGCCCCACTTTTGTTGATTGCGCCTACTATAACCACACACGCCACGTTTGAGGGAAATGGAACTGAACCACCATCGTTGCCGGAAGAGAAACAACAACCGTGACCCGTCCTGCCAGCCGCTGGAAAAGGAACGCCTTCAGTATTGGTAGCCGATGCAGCAAATGAGAAGGATTGGATTCTTGATGGCAGCGGGCTCGTCGTAGCCCCGACTTGTCGGGCGGAGGAGGGAGGGAAGTCGAAGGGAGTTGCCCTGCCTTCCCGCCCTTGAGCATTGTGATTCTCCGTTCCAGATCGGACAATCCTCATGGCCGACATCTGAGTTTTGAATGGCAGGCGGGAGCGAGGTCGAAGTATTACCAACTGCCGCTGGAACCACCACCGCCAAAGCTGCCGCCGAAGCCGCTGAAGCCGCCGCCACCACCTCCTCGTCCCGACCAACCGCTGCCGCCGTACCACCCGCGTCCAGAAGACCATCCGGTGCCACGCCCGCCTCCTCGGCGGCTGCGCATAGCGATTATGATGATTATAAGGAAGACAATGAAACCAATCGGTAATCGCTTGCCGCGTGACTGGTGTCCGGAACCACGGTATTCACCCTTGATTGCTTTCCGGATTCCGTCGATACACTCGATTACACCCTCGTCATAATCCTGGCGACGAAAGGCCGGGGCCATCTCATTCCTGATGATGCGATTGCAGATGGCATCCGGCAACGGACCCTCCAGGCCCTGGCCCACTTCAATTCGCATCTTGCGCTCCTGCATGGCGATCAGGACAATCACGCCGTTGTCCCGGTCTGCAGTTCCAAGCTTCCATTTTTCGGCAACGCGAATTCCAAACTGATCAATTGTTTCACCTTCCAAAGAGGGCACGATAAGTATTGCGATCTGGTTCGAGGTAGAATCCTCAAACTGGCGAAGTGAACCCTCCATGTATCGGACAGTTTCCTGGGAAAGAACTCCCACGTCGTCGTGTACCCGGTGGTTGGCAAGTTCGGGCACATCACGTTGCCCGGGCGCTAGCAGGGGCAGGTAAAATAGGAAGACTGCTGGAAATAGGCGGCGCATGAGAAGCGGAAGGATTATTCGTCTGTTCTAAGGTGGTCCTTCAGCTCGTTAATATCGTCTGCCGTTTTATGGAATCCCTTCTCGTACAGAACCTCCCCGCAGCGGAGAATAGCATGCTCAAGCCCTTCCGTGATTCTTCCCAGCCTGACTTTCTCAATGATTTGCTGGACCATATCGTCCCACTCTTGTTGATCCACCACCTTGCTGATGCCGCGGTCTGCGATGACCATTACTTCATGCTCGAAGAATGAGACAAAGATCATGATGCCGGTACGCTGGCGGGTATTGAAAACTTCCTCCTCAAGAAACGCGGCTTCCGCGCGCTTTTGGGTTGCCTGGTCAAGGTGTTCACGGCTTATCAGGAGTCGTTTGAGAAATGGAAGGTAGTGGGTCACGATCCCGCCAACCAGGCCTGCTGCTGCAACCATCAGGAATATAAGCATTGGATCGTGGATGGCAAGCGATGGAATGTACCGGTCACAAACAATGATGCCTATGAATGTTACTGCCGCCAGCAGGACACCGCCGCGGTAGTTGGCAATTGTGTAAAAGCCGCTTCGTTCAACAAACACGGGCACAATCTCTCCTGAGATTTTTTCTTCCGCTTTACTCACTGCGGTCTTTATCCGCTCAAGTTCTTCCGGGCTGAATCGTTTGCTTAGCGACATGGAAAGGTGGATCAATAACAAAGTTAAGAAAGAGAAAATACCGTGCTCTGATTTTTTTGCCCATTGGAACTTGCTTTCTGATCACTCAACCCAGCGTGTCAACCTCAGTATAGAGCTGAATCGTCATTCTGCCTCCCCGCGATGGCGACAGGCGCGAAGGAGAGGGCACAGTCGAAAGGATTTCCACTGCTTTTACCCTAACTTAACCAGTATCCAAACGCGGAAACTCATGATCACATTAATTCGAGTCCTTATTGTAGTCGTCGTAGTCTGTATATCGGCATCGGCACAGAAAAAGAAATCAGTCCCTCCGCCGCCTGTTGATCAAAGCCGTCACCGATTGGAACAGGAGGTGGCGCGCCTGTCAATGATCTGCGGCGGCGTGCTGGGAGTTACAGCGATTCATGTAGAGTCAGGAAAACGGTTTGCCCAAAATGGTCAAACACGTTTTCCAATGGCAAGTTCATACAAGATCCCCATTGCCATACAGCTGCTTATGCGGGTGGACAGCGGCAGGTACACCTTGGACCAGCTAATTGAAGTGACCAACACCGACATGCATCCGGGCAGCGGAATAATCTCAGACCGTTTTAGCTGGCCGGGTGCGCCGCAGCCAGGCCTTGCGCTCTCGGTAAGAAGCCTGATGGAGTTGATGCTGTTGATTAGTGACAACAGCGCAACGGATATTTGCCTTCGGTTGGCAGGAGGACCGGCGAGTGTAAATGCCTGCATGAAGAGGTTGGGAATAACCGGCATGTCGGTCGACAGGCCAACGTCCTACCTGATCGCTGATGCCATGGGAATACCAATGGACCCCATGCAGCAATGGTCTACGGTCTTGTTCGACAGCCTTGAGAAGGGGCTCACTTCCGAGAAACTGAAGACCAGCAGGCTCGCATTTGATGGCGACCTTCGCGACACGTCCACGCCTGACGCGATGTCTGAACTGCTGTTGAAGCTTTATACCCAGAACATCCTTAAGCAGGAGTCACAAGTGCTGCTGCTGGATATTCTACGACGCTGTGAAACCGGACTCTCACGGCTAAAGGGGCTTCTTCCGCCTAATACGGAAGTTCTGCACAAGACTGGTACAATCGCAATGACAGCAAACGATGTTGGAATTATTGTATTACCCGGTGATGCCGGCAGCCTGGTCATTTCAATCTTCACGAAGTCATGCGAAAAACCCCCGTCTGATCGCGAACGATCAATCGCAGAGGTAGCGCGCGTGCTCCACGACTATTACGTTTTGAACCATTAGACCAGCACCGGGCCCTGGTTAGATGAGTTTGTCTTTCCACCTTCCTGACCTGATGTAGAGGAAAGCCATGGAGAACATGCACATCCAATAGACCCATTCGCTACCCCATCCCCACGTGATGGAAAGGAAGAGATATTCAAGGGTGGTGTAAACGTAAACGCTGTAAATCAGAATGGTGATTACCTCTATGGTCAGATTCACTTCGGTGTTCCCCGTGCCGGTCACTGCGTTTAACCAGACCACTGAGAACGCCATCATCAATAAGGCGACTGAAACGACGCGTAAAACAGGCAACGCCTCGGCAACGAAAGTCTCATCCTGTCCGAAAAGAGTAAAAAGGAAACTTGGAAAGAGGTTGAACAGAATGGCGATAACAGCCGAGAAACTCGTACTGATCCATGAGATCTTTGAAATAAGCGGGACAACCTCGTCTTTCCGGCCCTGACCGATCAGGTTGCTGACCATTGTATTGGTTGTTGCCGCGAAAGCCCAGGAGAAGATACCCGCCACACCGAAAATGTTGCGCATGACGTTGCTGATCGCGAGCGATCGGGGGCCATGGTGTTCTACGAGGATGTAAAAGAACCCCCATGAGACGATGCTGATGACAAATTGGAGAATGAGCGGAGCCGATTGAACAAGGATAAGCCGGAATGTTCCCACTGTGAACAGCGGCTTTTCAAAAAAGGCGAACTGACGGTGAAATCCCTTGCCGTGGATCACCAGGTAAATGACAAGAAGGCCGGTTCCTTCGGCAATGATGGAAGCGATCGCTGCACCGTTGAAGCCAAGTTCAGGCATCCCGAAATGCCCGTAGATCAGGGTGTAGTCGAGAAAAATGTTTACAATCGCTTCTGCCAATGTACCCCACACCAGGTAGCGCGTCTGGTTCGTTCCGACGAGGAGCGCGTTTCGCATAATGTATAGGTAGAGAAAGGGCAGCCCCCAAATCCGGATGAGGAGGAATTCAATTGCCAGGTTCGCCAGGGCGGTATTGTGTAATGTTGCCTGAAGCACAAGTGGAGCAAGTGCGTAGGTGACCAGGATGCCGATAAATGCTATCACGAGTGCGATCCAGACCCCGTGGAAGAAAAACCTGCCGATTTCCTTAGGCAGGTTTTGTCCGGCTCTCCTTGCGATGAGCGCCTGAACGCCGTTGTTGAGTCCATTGCCGATTACGGCGAAGATGAGGTAGTAGACTCCGGTGATGCCGGCGCAGGCAAGTTCCAACTCGCCGAGTCCGCCAAGAAAAATGTTATTGGTAATGAAGTTGATCTGCGGAACAAGCAAAGCAAGGGAAATGGGCATCGCGATGCCCAGGACCTGACGCGTGTCCGTTTGTAGCCGAAGATCAGGATTAGTCATGCGCTGGACCGGCCCGATACATCAACCGGTTGCGGTTGTGAATCAGATGATGCCTTGCGCGCGCATTGCGTTGGCGACCTTCACGAAGCCTGCGATATTCGCGCCTGCAACGTAGTTGCCCGGCTTGCCGTATTCATTCGCCGCTGCAAGGCAGGTCTCGTGGATATTCCGCATGATATCCTGGAGCTTGTGATCAACCTCATCACGGGTCCAGTTGATCCCCATGAAGTTTTGCGTCATCTCCAGGCCGGAGGTAGCAACGCCGCCGGCGTTCGAGGCTTTGCCAGGCGCAAACATAATGCCGTTGTCGATTAACACATTGATGCCTTCCGGTGTGGTGGGCATGTTTGCACCTTCCGCCAGCAGCTTCACGCCATTGCGGACAAGGTGGTTGCAGTCTTTCTCGTTGACCTCGTTTTGAGTTGCACAAGGGAAGGCGCAGTCTGCCTTGATCGCCCAGAGCGGGTTGCTTGGCGCATTTGCCGGCGTGTCTTTGTAAACGACTCCCTTGAACTTGTCGGCGTATTCTTTCATGCGACCTCGACGGTTATTCTTGAGGTCTTTTATGAACTCCAGTTTCTCGCCGTTGATCCCCGCTTCATCGTAAACAAAACCGTTCGAGTCAGAGGCAGTCACCACTTTTCCACCAAGCTGGTTGATCTTTTCAATGGAGAACTGCGATACGTTTCCCGACCCGGAGACAAGGCAGGTCTTGCCTTTCAGCGAGCTTCCCGCTTTCTGAAGCATGTTCTCGGCAAAGTAGATCAGTCCGTATCCGGTTGCCTCTGTGCGTATCAGGCTTCCTCCCCATCCGATCCCTTTGCCGGTGAGGACACCGGTGAACTCGTTCTTGAGCTTTTTGTAAGCGCCAAACATGTAGCCGATTTCGCGGCCGCCCACGCCAATGTCACCCGCAGGCACGTCGGTGCGATGGTCGATATGTCGGGACAGTTCTCCCATGAATGCATGACAGAACCTCATGATTTCATTTTCACTTTTTCCTTTCGGGTCAAAATCGCTTCCTCCTTTTCCACCACCCATGGGCACGCCGGTAAGCGAATTTTTGAAGATCTGCTCGAATGCAAGGAATTTCAGGACACTCTGTGTAACGGATGGATGAAACCGCAACCCGCCTTTGTACGGGCCAATCGCACTGTTCATTTGTACCCGGTAGCCGCGGTTGATCTGCACTTCACCCTTGTCATCAACCCAGTTTACCCGGAAAGAAATAAGGCGTTCCGGCTCTGTGATGCGCTCAAAAATCTTCAGGTTACGATACTCCGCATGACGCTCCAATACCGGGAACACAGAGTGGATGACTTCATCAACAGCCTGAAGAAATTCAGGTTCATGTGCGTTGCGACGCTTGACGAATTCGAGATAATCCTGTATGCTCATGCGAATGGACATTATTGGGGGCTGTCAAGGTAGGAGTTTTCGGTGAATTGTGCGTCCTGAAGCCGTTTTGGGGTACGAACCAACCGGTTTAATTTTGCGGTTTGCCACCATGGAAATCATCAATTCCTTTCTGACCTGGGTAATGAAGAAGCGCATCCACCAGATGGAACTCTTCATGAAGTACCCGGAGGACGTGCAGGACGAATTGCTTCAGCGCCTGTTGCTGACAGGCCGCCCTACGGAGTTCGGGCAGCGCCATAGGTTTGATGAAATGGTAAACTACAACGACTACAGCCGTCAGGTGCCCATTCATTCCTATGAGCAAATATTCCAGTATATCGAGCGCATGATGAAGGGGGAGCAGAATGTGCTGTGGCCTACAGAAATAAAATGGTTTTCGAAATCGTCGGGCACCACAAATGCCAGGAGCAAGTTCATTCCCATTTCAACCGAGTCACTTGAAGAGTGTCACTTCAAGGCAGGAAAGGACCTTTACTGCATTTATGTAAACAACAATCCAAACACGCATATTTTTTCCGGCCGCGGGCTGGCGCTGGGCGGGAGTCACCAGTTGAATGAACTTGACCCGTCGGCCACATCTCATTACGGAGATGTTTCCGCCGTGTTGATGCAGAACCTTCCAATCTGGGCGCAACTCATAAGAACACCAAGCCTGGAAACTGCCCTTATGAGCAACTGGGAAGAGAAGATCGAACGGCTTGCAAGAGAAACCGTGCAGGTAGACGTGACACACATGGCTGGCGTTCCTACTTGGACGGTATTGCTTCTGCAACACCTGATGGAAAAGGAAAAGAAATCAATCCCGGAGATTTGGCCAAATCTTGAGGTTTTTTTCCACGGGGCCGTGGCGTTTCATCCCTATCGCGCACTGTTCAAATCGCTTATTCCCACAGAAAAGATGCAATACTGGGAGACCTACAATGCAAGCGAGGGATTTTTTGGCATACAGGATCAGAAAGATTCTGATGAAATGCTGCTCATGCTCGACTACGGTATCTTCTACGAGTTCATTCCTGTGGATGAGCTTGCTTCGGAATATCCGCAAGCCATACCGTTGGGTGAAGTGGAAACCGGAAGGAACTATGCTATGGTAATCACCACCAATGCCGGGTTGTGGCGATACAACATCGGCGACACAGTGAAGTTCACAAGCAAGTCACCCTACCGCATCAAGATATCGGGGAGGACAAAGCACTTCATCAATGCTTTTGGAGAGGAGGTAATCATTGAGAACGCGGAGACGGCGATTACCCGTGCCTGTGAAGCGACGGGAGGAGTGATCAGCAATTTCACGGCGGCCCCCATCTACCTGGAGCAAAACAAGCGCGGGGGACATGAGTGGATCATTGAGTTCCACACACTCCCCCGCGACATGGATGATTTCTGCCGGGTTCTGGACGATTCGCTGCGACAGATCAACTCAGACTACGACGCCAAGCGTTCGCACGACCTGGCGCTGGTTGCGCCAAAAATTCACAGCGTGCCCGAAGGAACCTTCTATGAATGGATGAAGGGCCGGGGCAAACTGGGTGGTCAAAACAAAGTTCCGAGGCTCAGCAACTCACGGGAATTTGTCGACGATATCCTGGCTTCCCTGCCCGGTTAGTCCCAAACCCGAAAGTTTGGGTCACGCATTCTTCCATTTAATCGTGCAGCCGATAGCCTTGGTTTTGGTAGAAGTTACCGCCTTACCCTGAAGCAGAGCGTCGATTGCTTGTTCGGCATACTTGTTCTTGATGGCCGATTCGTCGCGCGCGCTATCATCAATAGCGCCGATGTAGGCCAGCTTGAAATCCTGACCATTGCGCTGAACAATAAAAACATGCGGGGTGTTCGTAGCGCCAAAAGCGCGTGTCACCTCCTGGGCTTCGTCTGTGAGGTATGCGAATTTGTAGCCCTTGTCTTTGGCCTGGGCTACATTGTTGTCATAGGAATCACCAGCCGATTTGCCGGGATCATTTGGATTAATGGCAATGACGGGGTACCCCTGGGTTGCATACTTTTCATTCAAGGCGATAATGCGCTTGTTGTATGCCCTGGAGTAGGGGCACGTGTTGCAGTCGAAGATGACAATCACACCCTTGGCATCCTTATAGTCAGAAAGGTTAACCATTCTTCCGTCAACATTCTTGAGCTTGAAATCGGCAACCGCGTCTCCGATCTGATAGCCGCCTTCAAGTGGCGCTGCCGCAGTGAAGACGAAAACAGACAGTACGAGCAACAGGACTCTCTTCATAGATTTTTTGTTTTTGATTTATTGAACTTCAGATAAAAGCTTTTCCAATTCTCCGGGTTTGAGTTGTCGATTCACGAATTTTCGCTTGCCGTTTTTGTTGTTGATGACCAATGTGGCAGGCAATGCTCCCGACCAGGCCTCGTCGATCTGGTCTATCCAGCTGTTCGGGTCCTTTTCATTAAGGATAATTACCTCTGACTTTAACTTCTTTCTGCTAACAAAGTTGCGCACTTTGTCGGGGTTGGGGTCAAGGTCCATATCTAAACTAACCAGACGTACCCTCACATCCTTACGATCACTGTTCAGCGCTTCGAAAAGTGGTAGTTCCTTGATGCACGGTGCACACCAGGTTGCCCAAAAATTGATCACCTGAATCCGGCCCGTTTCCTCAGAAATCGATTTCTTTAACTGCTCGAGTCGAATCAGGTCATTCTGCTGTGCTGAAAGCGGCGGTACCGGGCCTAGAATCGCACCGGTAACAACGATAACCATTGTAGCTATCTGTTTTTGGGCAGGGCGCATGGCAATTGATGGGTGTCACAAAAGTGTTAAAATTCAGGCACTTAACGAGTTCCGAAAAATGGGTGATAAAGTATTCCACAAAACGTGCCTTTTATCCACATCACCGGAACATGAAGTCTTAACAGGTTGAAAATTAGAGAGTTACGAGTCAAGCGGTAAATTACTTGTTTGTGGATATCTCCCAAACCAGGATCAGGCATCATGAGATTCCTAATGCATTAATACTCAACCACTAACGGCCCTATCGGACCGATTTCCAATGTTAAGAATTGCTTAATGAACCTGAGTGCCCGTTTCCAGGCCTAATCGAAAGCAAGTTTACCCAGTGGGGGGTTCACTTGCTCTTTACGGTTTAAGGATGGAATTGCCTTGATAGCTGAAGTCCTGGATTGCCACGCCTGAAAATCTGAATAAAGGATACAGTCATTCAGCAGTGACCTTTCTCTAACAATCTTGATTATTTTTTCCTGGTCAAACGACGCCCACACCTGTTTTTGTTGATCGTGGGTGAGAGATGAAATCCTCACAAACTCTATTCCTTTGAAGTATTCAATTGGCAACCTCATGATGCAGACATTATAAACCTATATCACCCCCCATCGGGGCAGGTAACCTGAATTCTAACCCAAATAGAAGAGTGAAAATCCCATGCAAAGGGTGATTTTTGAAAACTTAACAGAAAGATGAAGAACCAACGGTCCTTGTTTTCGCTTCCTGGAAGCATCGTTTACCTGAACTGTGCCTACATGGCGCCCTTGATGAAGCGGGTGGAACGCGCAGGCATGAGAGGAATGCGCGCCAAGAGGAACCCAATGGCAATCTCTGCCAATGATTTCTTCAATGATACTGATATACTGAGGCGCGAATTCGCGAACCTGATAGGCGCGAAGAATCCCATGCGCATTGTCGTAATACCTTCTGCATCCTATGGCCTTTCAACTGTTGCAAAGAATGTGCGCGTTGGGAAAGGCGACTCGGTAGTAATTATTCACGAGGAGTTTCCAAGTAACATTTATCCGTGGAAGCGACTGGCTGCAGAATCCGGCGCTGCACTAACCATGGTTGCTCCACCTGAAACACAGAAGGAACGCGGGAGAAAATGGAATGAGCGCCTGCTCGAAGCCATCAAGCCCGTCACAAAGCTAGTAGCAATGGGACAAGTGCATTGGGCCGACGGGACACGCTTTGACCTTGAAGCGGTCCGAAAGCGCACGCTTGAAGTGGGCGCCCGCTTGATTATTGATGGCACCCAGTCGGTGGGCGCAATGCCGTTTGATGTACGCCGGCTTCAACCTGACGCGCTGATTTGCGCTGCTTACAAATGGCTCATGGGCCCGTACTCAATTGGCCTCGGCTATTTTGGTGAGAACTTTGATGACGGTACGCCCCTTGAGGAAAACTGGATTAACAGGCATGACAGTGAAAACTTCGCTGGATTAGTGAAGTACCAGGATCGTTACCAGCCTGGCGCCTTGCGTTATGAGGTGGGTGAGCACAGCAATTTTATCATGGTGCCGATGATGATTGAAGCGCTGACACAGGTAAACAAGTGGGGACCGGATAACGTGCAGGACTATTGCCGCGACATCACACGGGATGGAATCAACCAACTTCGTAACGCGGGATGCTGGATTGAGGAAGAAAGCTCAAGGGGTTATCATCTGTTCGGGATTCGCTTTCCCAGGAACTTTGATCTTGACAAGATTCGCCGCGAGATAAGGCGGAAACAAATTTCAGTTTCTTTCCGAGGTGACTACATGCGGGTTTCTCCTCACGTGTATAACTCGGAGCAGGAGTTTTACCGGCTGGTACAATCCATCATTTAAGCCATCACCGACAACATACGCAACGCGGGCCAGGCGAGTGCTTCTGAACCTGTAATGTCCACGTGTGCCCTCGCTTCTTCCGGTGTCACCGCTTTTGTGAAGAGTTTCCATGCAAGTTCAGCAGGGATGGATATCACAACCTCAGGTGAAGTAATTGTTCCTGTAAGGCTCCATCCTGTTGCAGCTTTCGTTACGCACCACTCTCCGCCAGCCACTCCTGTAATGCGGACCAGAATCTTTGCGCCTTCCTCCGCTGCGGCATCGCGATACGTATGTGGCAGCGCCATGAGAAAGGTTTGAAGTGCAGGCTTGTAAAACTTCTCCGTAAGAATGCCCTGTTGACCAACAGCCTCACGGATCTGCTGCTGATGGTGCCATTTTTCCGTGTATTCACGCGCGACGTGGAATGCGTTTGTTGAGACTGACTCACCCGCCCAGGCAACACTGAACCTTGCCGGGGCGCCCGGGTCCAACTGTTCAAGGCATCGGACGAAAGGTTCGTTTGTTGCATCGAGCCATTCAATCAGTAACCCGGGGCTAAGCCGACGTGTAGCAGTCACCCATTCGACATTCAATTGATTGAGGTGATTGACAAGTGATGGATAATCGGAAACCGCGGCTGGAGGCAGGGACCAGTGGTCACGATAAAAAGATATACTACGAAGTGATCCGTCGAGAAGATGCGTAGTCACATCCTTAATGGTCCATGTTCCAGCAACGGTCTTCTTACCCCAGTCATCGGGAGAAAGGGAACGCAGCAGTTCCATAAGTTTGGAGTGGAGAGGCCGAAAAAGGTGCACGGTTTGGATCACAAGCCGAAGCTAGACTATTTTCGTTCTCTGACCGATAATAAGCGGGCATATGAATAACCTCTTAGTTCTGGGGCTTTTGGTTTTCATCGAAATACCATCATCGCAGGACTTTCACATCGTGTTTCTCAACAAGAAGGAAGACAAGGCCGTGTTGCCAGAGGACGCAATTAAAAAGCTGATGAATGCCCATATGGCAAACATTAACCGGTTGGCAAAAGAAGGCAAACTCTGGGCTGCAGGTCCGTTTGACGGGGGTGGTGGTATTTTCTTTTTTAAGTCGCCATCACCGGACGAAGTGAAATCCTGGCTGATGACGGATTCAGCTGTAGCCGCAGGCCGGTGGAACGTGGAGATTTTTCCCTACCAGCCGCGAACAGGCTCGGTTTGCGCAGGGGAAGAGACCGCCCCGATGGTTAACTATTTTTTCGTGCGGTACAGATTGGCAAGAAGGGATAAAGATCAGGCTGAGAACCACCTCAGATATCTCAGAGAACAAGCGCAGGCCACGGTTGCCGAAGCGGGGTTAGGGGAAGAAAACGGCTGCATGCTGGTGCTTCGCGAAGAGCCTTCCACTGATTGGATACAAAATGATCCTGCGGTGAAATCAGGAAGTCTTATTGCTGAGGTGAAGAAACTATGGATTGCCAAGGGTTCATTTTGCGAGCCAAAGTAATTATTCCTCCACCACCACGGCAAGTTTCTTGCCATTGGGACTGACAGCGAGCCGGGTGATTCCTTTCATGGCGGCAAGTGCCGGCATTTCGACCTTCTGCCAGGTCACGTCTTTTTTGGGTCTGAGAAAATAAAGTGACGTTCCGTTGCTCATGAGGATTTTCCCGTCCGGAAGCCAGCAGAGATCCTCGCTGCCAACCATAGTTGGGGCCACCTGGGTTACTTTCATTGCATGCGTATCGAATTTCTTGATCAGCCAGCCGGTGCCCGCCTTGTCTACAAAGCTTATTGCTGCTTCGCCAGGCACCCGGTGAAGGGATCTGCCCACGTTTTCCGCAATAATGGTATCCTTCTTTGTGGGTAGCCTCAGGTAGTGCAGCGTGTTGGGGGTTCCGAGAACAAAAAGAACAAGGTGGCTGTTGTCAGCCCATGCATGATATCCAATCGTCATGTTGTCTATGATCACTTCGGCCTCGCCACCTCCGATAGGATACTTGCCTAAATCCTGGGCGTTGTTATCGCGCTGGATGATGCAGGAAAGATGATCGCGATCAGGCGTTACTGTCGGTGAGTATTCACGCTCTGGTGTTTGTGTGATATTGGTTGTTGTTAAGCTCTTGAAATCATACATGCGGATGTCGGACCGTCCTTCCTCATTGAATGATGAGTAAAAGACTTTTGTTTCGGTGGGATGAAAGCAAGGCTGGTTGTCGTAACCCTTATGGTTGGTAATATTCACCGGGTTTTCAATTGTCACGCTGTTTTTCCGGTTCTTAATATCAAACAGGAAGATCTCGCTCGCTGGCTGCGCTGTTGACGCCAGTGGTACAAGGATCAGAAGTATTGTACAGATCACATTTTTCATAGTGTGGGAGTGGCGTTTTGTGACAGAAGCTTTCGCAATTGGGGCGTGTGATGAATTACGTGTTCGCGGAAGAATACAAGCGCATGGCGCGCATCCAGGTAACCTGCCGCGGGGTCCTTGTATATTTTCCTGTCGATTCTCCCGGGGGGGATTCTATCAAGCAAGTTATGGAGGTCATTCCGGATTTCCTTCCAGGTTTTCTCTATTTCAGGAAGGCTTGTATGATGAATCGTGTTCTCCACTACGCGTCGGGGCGCCCTGAACTTCAACCCGGGCATTCTTTGACTGGCGATGAGCACGGCTATTTTGATGGCTTCCCAAACACCGCTGCGCGGGAGCTGATCAATACCAAGCATTTTCTTCTTCATGTACATCACCGAGAGCCGCTCCGCGGTCAGGATATGACTGAGTATTTCAGCTGCGGACCATTTTCCTGCACGCGGTGATTGATTGAACTGCTCCGTTACGATTGAACGAAAGGGTGCGACCGTAACCTCGCGTTGGTATTCAAGCCGCTCAAACAGTTTTTGTAGCGAGGCATGCATGCTGGCTACTTGCAATTCTTGCGTATAGTGGCTTTCGCGTCGGGCGATCCAAGTTCATCGGCTTTTCTAAAATCCAGGCATGCATCATAGTTGTTGTTGAGCCTGAGTTTGATCAGGCCGCGCTGATAATACGTTTCCGGGTCTGAAGGGAATAGTTCGATCGAGGAGGTATAATCTGCCACGGCGCCGCTGAAGTCATCTTTTTCCGATTTGCTAAGCGCTCGGTTGTCGTAGTATGCCGGATTCGTGTCATCAAGTTCAACGGCTTTGGTATAGTCTGCAATGGCGCCGTCGTAATCCTTCATCGTATGTTTCAACACGCCGCGAAGGTTAAGGGTTTCAGGATCTTCAGCATTGAGTTCGATGGCTTTGTCATAATCGGCTAACGCTCCCTTGAAATCCTCCTTCGCGGTTCGGGCAAGCGCACGGTTCTCAAACTTCAGCGGGTCTTTTGGATCAAGTTTGATCGATTGGTCGTAATCGGCAATGGCTTTGTCAAAATTGGCAGTTTGATAGAAGGCAACACCCCTGTAATTGTATAACCCGGCATCCGCCACATCAAGCTCAATTGCCTTTGAATAATCATCGATGGCACTAACAAATTCTCCCAGCTCCGCCTTCACAATCCCCCGGTTGAAGTATTTATCTGCGTCAATGGGGCCGAGTTCCAGGGCTTTTGAAAAATCGAAATATGAACCCTGCAGGTCCTCCAGGTTGTATTTTGCAAAGCCGCGATTGGTATATGCGTCAGTGTATTTAGGGTTTAATCTAATGGCCCGGTTGAGGTCTTCCAGTGCGCTTTCGTCGTCACCAAGCTTGATCTTTGCCTCGCCCCTGAAATTGTACGCCTCGGCAAGAACAGAGTCAATCTCCACAGCCTGCGTAAGGTCGGTGATCGCGCCATAAAGATCACCCAGGTTGAGCCTGCACTGACCGCGCAAGACCAGCGCCGCCTTGTTGCGCGGCGAAGCATCAAGAGCTTTAGTCAGATCGGCTCTGGCACCGCTGTAGTCCTTCGAGGCAATCTTCTTTCGCGCTGCATCGAGCTGATCTGCAGGTTGCGCAGAAACGTGTAGAAAGCATCCCAGCCAGAGGACAAGCAGAAAAAATCGAAACATGAACAAGTCGGTTCCTTGAGCAATTTAGGAAGAATAAAGGACAGCAAGCGGGCTGGGAGCACCATTGGCATAATTCACGTTCGGTCAAATGGCTTTTTTTTGTTCATTTGAACAAACTCATGCTATGCGTTCCTTCTTGCTTCTTTGCCTGGTAACCACTTGCACGTGGTCCTTCGCCCAGGACGGCACCCCGTTGAAAATGAAAATGGACTTTGAGTCCTACGATCCACCTTCACCTTTGAAAACGGGTGAACACGTTCTGACACGTGCCAAGTTCCCGTTTATCGACATTCACAACCACCAGGGGAACATGAGCACCTCGGATCTGAAGGGACTGATTGCAGATATGGACAAACTCAATATGATGATCATGGTCAACCTGAGTGGTCGGGGATTTCGCGCTTCTTCTGATCACTTCGAGAAGTCCATTGAAAACATAAAGAACCGGTTCCCCAATCGCTTTATTCTTTTCACAAATGTCGACTTTGCAGACATCGACAATCCCGAATGGGCCTCACGAACGACGAGTCAACTCGAAGCTGACGTTCGTCTTGGCGCCAAAGGGCTCAAGATTTACAAGAGCCTTGGCATGTTCTCCCGTGACAAGTCCGGAAAGATAATCCCTGTGGATGACCCGCGCATCGATCCTGTATGGAAGAAATGCGGCGAACTGGGGATTCCCGTTCTGATTCACTCGGCTGATCCCCGGCAATTCTGGCAACCAATCGACAGCCTGAACGAACGATGGCTGGAACTTAAACTCTTCCCTGGTCGCCGGCACGACAAGGATACGGTCTCCTGGGAAAAGGTAATTGCGCAACAGCACAACCTGTTCCGCAGACATCCGAAGACAAGCTTCATCAACGCGCACCTGGGTTGGTTTGGTAGCGACCTGGGCAAACTGGGCCAGCTGATGGATGAACTCCCCAACATGTACACGGAAATCGGTGCCGTGATCGCAGAGTTGGGTCGCCAGCCGAGGGCCGCCAGGGCTTTCCTTACAAAATACCAGGATCGCGTCTTGTTCGGCAAGGACTCATGGCAACCGGCAGAGTATGCGACTTATTTCCGGGTACTCGAAACGGAAGACGAGTACTTCCCCTATCACAAGCGCTACCACGCATTCTGGCGCATGTACGGTATCGGGCTCCCTGATGATATCCTGAAGAAGATTTACTATAAGAACGCTTTGAAGCTTATGCCGGGAGTGGACAAGTCGGCGTTCCCTAAATGAGATAATTATTGCAAAGTGCGATCTGCAGCCCATCCTGTAAGGCTGTATCGCTCACGTGTCGCCGGGAGCACTTCATGCTCGATCTTGTCACTGCGAAAGCAAACCAGGCGCCCGCATTCAGGAAGGATATCCAGTGAGCCAGAAGGCATGTAGACGCGCAATTGTCCACCGAGTTTTGCTTTCCAATTCTCGTTGAGGTAACAAATAATTGAGAGCTTGCGATGGTCGTCAGACTTGAATTGATCGAGATGTCTTTCGTAGTGAGTACCAACAGGGTAAACTGTTCGGTGGAGTTCAACACCCTTAAGACTTAGGAAAAGATTCTGGTTAAGAAACTTGATAAGTTCATGAAGCCGGTCCAGGTAGCTTCTCTCGGGCAATGATATTTTCTCCGGATCAATCCATTGAATGAAGTCTCCCCGTACTGCTTCGTTGATCTGGCGGGCAACTTTTCCGATCCCGGCCTTTTTGAAATGTAACTTATGATTCTTAAAGTCGTCTCCATTCAGAATGGTATAAACTTCGCCTGGAGAGAGAAAGGCGTCGGCGATTGCAAGACCACTATCTGCAAGATCGTCTGCGATTTGGTTGAAGCGGCCAGAGGGGTCAGACATAACCGGTGACAAAAGTAGAATATTGTATCATTGCAGCCTGAATTGAAATGGACCGAATCGTGATCTTCTTGCTCGCATTGAGCTTTCTTGGCAGTTGTTCGCCTAAGGAGCCGGTAGTGCTTCGTCAGGTACACATCAGGAATGTTTCAACAGGGGCTGATGGAAACCCTGTTCTCAAGGCCGACGCGGTTTTGTACAACCCGAATAAGGGTTCGCTCCGCCTGAAAGAGATCGAACTTGATATCTTGCTCGACGATGCCCAGGCTGCGCGGATCGACCAGCAGCTAAGCGCACAAATCAAGGCAGAGTCTGAATTCACCGTGCCATTGGAAGTTCAGCTGAAACTGAAGGACTCCGGATTGCTTGACACGATCCTGAGTTTGTTCGGCGGCAAGAAACATGTTGTACGGTTTACCGGCAAGTTGAGGGTGAAAGTGGGACTGTTTTCCGTCAGCATCCCGGTTGACTACCGGGATGAGATACGGCTGTAGGACTTATGCCTCAAGGTGCCTTCTCAGCTTGAAGTTCTGACCGAGGTACACCTTACGTACCATGGGGTCGTTTGCCAGGTCCTCGGCAGTGCCCTGCTTGAAGAGTTTTCCATCCACCATGAGGTATGCGCGATCGGTGATTGTCAGCGTTTCATCTACATTGTGGTCGGTGATCAGGATCCCGATGTTTTTCTTCTTCAGCCTTGCGACAATGGATTGAATCTCTTCAACTGCGATTGGATCCACGCCGGCGAAGGGCTCATCAAGCAGTACAAAACGAGGGTCGACGGCCAGTGCGCGTGCAATCTCCGTACGACGGCGTTCACCACCGGAGAGTACCATGCCGAGATTTTTCCGAACGTGAACAAGACTGAATTCTTCAAGTAGGCTTTCAACTTTTGCCTTCCGGTCGGCTTTGGACATTTCCCGCATTTCGAGCGGGGCCAGAATGTTTTCCTCCACAGTGAGCCCTCTGAAGACAGACGCTTCCTGGGCGAGATACCCGATGCCCAGCTTTGCGCGCTTGTACATCGGGAGTTCGGTGATGTTGGTGTCGTCGAGGAATATTTGCCCGCCGTTTGGTTTGATCAGGCCAACAATCATGTAGAAGCTGGTCGTCTTGCCGGCGCCATTTGGTCCAAGTAAGCCGACTATTTCACCCTGCTCGACGTGAACCGACACGTTGTTTACAACGGTCCGCTTCTTGTATTTCTTCAACAGGCTTTCGGCGCGCAATTTCATCAGACGTCAAATTTAATGTCTTTGGCGCGAAGCTGAATGCTCGTGGTGCCCTGGAAATTACTCTCTTCAACTGTGAATGCCAGCCGGAAGAGATCACCCTGCACCAATCGTTCGTAGTGATCGATGTGATCAAAGCCGATCACGCTGAAGAAGTTGTCGTTGCGTTTCTGGCTTGCCAGGAATTTAACGTGACGTTCCTTGAACGTTGACAACGCATTGAGTACGTTCACGTTTCGGGTCTCGAATACGGGTCGCTGATTTTCAGGACCGAAAGGCGCCATTTGTTTCATGACGGAAAAAAACTTTGGCGTCAGCATATCGAATGTGACTACGGCATCGATCTCTATGACAGGCGTGAGCATTTCATCTGTGATGGATGCGGCTACTACCTCTTCGAACCGCTGCTCAAATGCAGGCAAGTTTACGGGATCCATCGTGAGCCCCGCGGCATACTTGTGGCCCCCGAATTTTTCGAGCAGGTCGCTGCATTGCGCAATCGCGTTGTACAGATCAAATCCGTTAACGCTGCGCGCTGAACCTGTAATTTTTTCATTGGATTCGGTGAGGATCACGGTAGGCCGGTAATAACGCTCCACACACCTAGCAGCAACTATGCCAATTACACCCTTGTGCCAGGTATTCTTGAAGAGTACGGTGGTTTTGGCTTTTTGGCGCTTCTCGTCTGATGATATCATGGCCAGCGCCTCTTCGGTGATGCTCATATCGAATTCCCGGCGCAAGTCGTTCTTCAGATTGATTTTCCCAGCAAAATCCGTAGCCTCCTGCTCTGTTCTTGCAAGCAGAAGTTCGACGGCACTATTGGCGTGTGCGACGCGTCCTGCAGCGTTTATCCTTGGCCCAAGGGTAAAGACAATACCGGAAATGTCCAGGTCGGATTTAGTCCCTGAAATCTCTTTAAGCGCCTTCAGTCCCGGGCGAGGATTTTCATTCAGTTTTTTAAGGCCGTGAAACGCAAGGATCCGGTTTTCCCCGTTGATTGGCACAATGTCGGAGGCAATGCTGACGGCAACCAGGTCGAGGTATTCGAAGACCTCGTCCGGAGTTCGGAAACGCTCGGCGTATGCCTGGATCAATTTGAAGCCGATGCCGCAGCCGGACAATTCGTTGTAAGGATAAGAGCACTCGGGTTGCTTTGGATCCAGAATGGCAACTGCATGGGGAATACGTTCGTCAGGAAGGTGGTGGTCGCATATGATGAAGTCAATACCCTTGTGGTTGGCCAGCACAACCATATCCGAAGCTTTGATTCCAAGATCGAGCGCTATGATAAGGGAATGGCCGTTCTGTTCAGCCCACAGCACACCGGCGCGTGAAACACCGTAGCCTTCCGAACTTCGGTCAGGGATGTAGTAACCAACTGCGTCGTAGAACTTCCTGAGATAGCTGACGACAAGGGCCACGGCGGTCGTTCCATCAACGTCATAATCACCGTAGATGAGAATCTTCTCACCGCGGTCCATTGCAAGCCGGATCCTGTTGACAGCCTTCTCCATGTCCTTCATGAGAAACGGGGAATGCAGATCGGACAATGAAGGCCTGAAGAATGCGCGCGCGTCATCAAACGTGGTGATCCCGCGCTGAAGAAGGAGCGTTGTCAGGGTGGGATTTACATTGATTTCCTTGCTGAGGGCCAGCACGCGGTCTTCATCAGGTAATTCCTTATATAGCCACCTGCGACCCACTATTTTTCAAGAAAATTGATTGCGCCGATCTTGCCAGCGATGCCATTCCTGCCCCCTTTGCCTTTTCTGCCCGGCTTTCCATCCAATGAATTCTTCCCGATTGGGTTGAGCCCGGAATATCCGCCTCCACCTCCTTCGCCGCCTGTCCCCGGGTGGCCGCCGAAATTCTGAATGCGGATTTTCTCACCCAGCATTGAGCGAAGTTCCGGGATGCGTTTTACCTGAAAAGTGATCGAACCCGCATTCCCTCCGTTGCCGCCGGATGAACCCGGACCTCCTGCACCGCCGTTTCCGCCAGCACAGAGCCGGGTTCCCGTACCTCCGCCACCACCTGTGCCGCCCTGGCCTCCGTCGCCTGCATCCCCACCTGAAACGTCTAATGTGGGAATACCACGCAGCACAATTTCCTGGAATGCGAGGAACAGGTTGATTCCATTTCCTCCATTTGTTCCTTCGGTTCCCTGTCCGCCGGGGCTGCCGTTGGAGCAAGGAGCAGTGGATGATTCCCCCGGCCGTCCATCTCTGCCGTCTATTCCACGCACGCCTCTTCCGTCAATCAGGCTTCCCGAGTAGAAGACAATTTTCTTTGCATGAATAAAGTTCTCTGGTTTCAATTTGTTGAGCCTCAGAACAGCGGAGTCCATTAGAATCAGTGTATCGACCACGAGGATATCCGTACCCTTCATTTCATAAACTTCTTTCGCCTTCAGCACAAGAGTATTAAGTCGGACCTGGCCGATGACCGGAGCGGAAAGTGCCAGCATAAGGAAGACCCGGATCATCAGGCTAAAATTAGGAAACAAAAAAGCAGTGCGTGATGGCGCACTGCTTTCCGTTTGTACTTTTTTCGTGATTAGTTCGCAGTTGGCTTCTTGGGTTCCCCGTTTTTATCGAAGGTGACATTGGGTAGTACGTCCTTCAGTTCAACGCGCACGTTGTCGTTGTATGGGACTATCCAGGCATCCTTAACACCCATGTCCCGCATGTATTTCTTAAACGTGTCTGCGTCCCAATAGTCACGGAACACACCAATGGTGATCCGCTGAGGGTCAGCGGGGTCTTTCTCGGCAGCTTCGCCGCCAAAATTCGGGTTGTTGTCAAAATACTTTGACAAATCCTTCTTCTTGAATGCACCGATCTGCACCCGGAAGACAATTCCCTTGGAAAAGTCAAGTGGATGGATTACTGGCTGGGCTTGCAATTCGGCAAGTTTGGCCTGTGCTGTCGAAAGGTCGCTGCGCATCCGCGCAATCTGGTCTTCGAGCTCAGCAATGCGCGCATTCTTATCGCTCACCGTTGACTGCAGCTGTTTAACATCGCCGTTAAGCTTGGTTACGGAACTCTCGGCGGCCTGCTTGGCCTCCTCCATGTCCTTGAGACTGGCAGGGTTTTTTGCGTAGGTCTTGGCCTTCTTTTTCCACTCCTTCTTCTCCGCTTTGGAAAGCTGGGCACTAACCTGAGTGCCGGAAAAAATGAAAGCCAGGCATAAGGCAATCACATAAGGTTTCATGCTTGTTGGGTTAGTTTCAGTGGATAAAAATAGTCAAAATTCTTCAAAATCAGGCGATTAGCGCGTCAGACCATCTTTTCAGGGTGAACCCATTCGTCAAACTGCGCCGAGCTTACCAGGCCAAGTTCAATGGCGGCTTCGCGCAGTGTCTTGTTCTCCTTGTGCGCTTTCTTCGCAATCTTCGCCGCATTCTCATACCCGATGTGGGTATTCAATGAAGTGACCAGCATCAGGGAGTTTTCCATGTGCTGCTTGATGATGGCAAGGTTTGGTTCAATTCCCATGGCGCATTTTTCGTTGAATGATACGCAGGCGTCGCCTAATAACCTGGCAGACTGGAGCACGTTGGCTGCAATGAGGGGCTTGAAGACGTTGAGCTCGAAGTGACCTGATGAGCCGCCGACTGAAACGGCTACGTCATTGCCAATCACCTGGGCGCACACCATCGTTAGCGCCTCAGGCTGTGTGGGATTCACTTTCCCGGGCATGATCGATGATCCAGGTTCGTTGTCAGGAATGATGATCTCCCCAATGCCTGATCGCGGCCCCGAGCTGAGCATGCGGATGTCGTTTGCAATCTTCATGAAAGCAACTGCGGCCCGCTTGAGCCCGCCAGAGAGTTCAACCATTGCATCGTGTGCCGCCAGTGCCTCGAATTTGTTTGGTGCGGTGGTGAAGGGGTATCCTGTCAGGTCTGCGATCTTCTTGGCCACCAGGACGTCATAACCTTTCGGAGCATTCAGTCCCGTTCCCACGGCCGTTCCTCCAAGCGCCAGCTCGCGCACAGCTTCGAGCGCGTTTCTAATGGCGCGCATGCTGTTGTCAATCTGTTGAACGTACCCGGAAAATTCCTGGCCCAACGTAAGCGGTGTGGCATCCATGAAATGGGTTCGTCCGGTTTTTACGATAGCCTTGAAACTGGTTGTCTTTTGCGCCAGTGTATCGCGCAGTTTTTGCATGCCAGGCAGGGTGACTTCTGCCACCTGCTTGTAGGCGGCAATGTGCATCGCTGTGGGATAGGTGTCGTTCGAAGATTGCGACTTGTTGACATCGTCATTGGGATGCAGCACTTTCTTTTCATCAGTCAGCTTTCCCCCCTGCAACACATGCGCGCGGTAGGCGATCACCTCGTTGACGTTCATGTTACTTTGCGTGCCAGACCCCGTTTGCCAGATGACGAGCGGGAACTGGTCATCGAGTTTGTGCGCGAGAATTTCGTCGCATACCTGGCCGATCAACTTCATCTTTTCGGCCGGCAATACGCCGAGTTCCTGGTTGGTCATAGCCGCCGCCTTTTTCAGGTATGCGAAAGCATAAATGATTTCCTTTGGCATGCTGGCCTCAGGGCCGATCCTGAAGTTGTTTCGTGAACGTTCCGTTTGCGCCCCCCAATACTTATCAGCCGGAACCTGGACTTCGCCCATCGTGTCCTTTTCAATGCGGTAGCTCATGGTGTATTATTAAAGAGATCAAAAGTAACAAATGCGACGGTTTGTGGGGTTTGACAGGGGGCAACACCACGTTGAAAATTCCGTACCTTCATTGTTATCAAAAAAGCACTGATTATGATGAAGAAGAGCCTTATCGTAATAGTTGTGTTGGCCGCCGTTTCGGCTGCCGCCTTGTTTTATCTCCGCAGCCGCGGACGTACATTGAGCCCGCCGGGCAAGGCGGAAATAACCAGTGGCGATCTGACGGTGAGCATTACTTACAGCCGCCCGTCAGTGAGGGGTCGCGTCATCTTTGGGCCTCAAGAAGAGGGCGCACTTCAACCGTATGGTGTCTACTGGAGGCTTGGCGCAAACGAATCCACTGAAATAACGATTAGTCGCAATGTGGTTTTCAATGGCCTGCAACTGGAAAAGGGCACTTATAAGATGTACGCGATTCCAGGCCCAGGAGACTTTGAGGTCAGGCTGAACAGTGAACTCGGTACATGGGGATATTCAGAGCCCGACTATGCGATGGATATACTGACAACATCTGCGATTGTTGAGAGACTATCAACCCCCGTGGAACAATTTACCATCAGGCTTGAACCTACTGATCCTGGCGTCAACATGATCTTCGAGTTCTCCGATGTTCGATTCATGGTCCCCTTGCTCCCAAGGGATTTCAACCCTTAGCCATAGTACACGCAAACCTCGATTCGAAGAGAATCGCCATTCGTTCCGGCGGTAATATCTATAGCTATAGCCAATTGCTGGAGGCGTCAGAGAAGCTTGCCTCGTCATTGTTGAACGATCGGGAGGATCTGAAGGAGGAACCGGTTGCCTTTATGGTGACACCTGGTTTCGACTATGTCCGTGTTCTTTGGGGTGTTTGGAAAGCGGGCGGGATTGCAGTTCCACTTTGTATCAGTCATCCTGCTCCGGCACTCGAACATGTATTGGATGATACAAAATGTTCAACGGTCGTGGCCTCTCCTGCCCTCGCTCATGCGCTCGAACCACTCTGCCATCGTCGTGGGATTCGGCTGAATGTGTTGAACAATTGGCCTGGGGATTTCAGAAGAAAGCTACCCCAGGTTTTTCCGCAGCGGCGTGCCATGATCCTGTACACCAGCGGAACGACCAACCTTCCAAAAGGCGTGGTGACCACCCACAAGAGCATCGAAGCTCAGATCACAACACTCACAAGTGCCTGGAAATGGTCATCCAGCGATCACGTTCTTTGTACTCTTCCGCTTCATCACATTCATGGAATCATCAACGTTGTAAGTTGTTCTCTGTGGTCTGGCGCGTGCTGTGAGTTTCTTCCGGCATTCAGTGCAGGCGATGTGTTTGAAGTTTTTCGACGAAAGAAGGTTAATGTATTCATGGCCGTCCCTACCATTTATTTCAAGCTCATCGCTGCTTGGGAAAGTTTGCCTGCAGGAGGACAAAAAGAACTCTCAGCCATTATGAGGTCAATGCGACTGATGGTTTCAGGATCCGCCGCATTACCGGCATCCATTATGGAAAAATGGGAAGCAATCAGCGGTCACAGGTTGTTGGAGCGATACGGCATGACAGAATTAGGGATGGCAATTAGCAATCCCTACGAAGGAGAACGTCGTTCCGGGGCGGTCGGTCGGCCGCTCCCAGGCGTGAGTGTTCGGCTTTGCGACGAGCATGACATGGTTATTGACGACGGACCGGGCGAAATCCATGTGAAGGGCGATAATGTATTTCTTGAATACTGGAATCAGCCGGAAGCAACGAAGCAATCGTTCACAGCAGAGGGCTGGTTCAGAACCGGCGATGTCGCCGTTGTTGAAGACGGCTATTACCGCATCCTCGGAAGAAACTCTGTTGACATCATCAAATCGGGTGGCTACAAGATCTCTGCCCTTGAAGTGGAGGAAGTACTGCGGACTCACCCGGATGTAACGGATTGTGCTGTTGTTGGCCTCGAGGACATCGAATGGGGTGAGGTGGTTGCAGCCGCGGTCGTTGCCAGGCAACCGGTTGAGCCGGCTTACCTGCGAACGTGGTTGCGCGAGAAGATTCCCGGATACCGGATTCCCCGCAAGATCCAGTGTGTAAAAGAACTTCCCCGTAACGCAATGGGCAAAGTGATGAAGAACGAAGTAAAGAAGTTATTCGAATGATCTACGGCGTGGCAGTACTTGCGGCCTGTTTCATCACCGGTAAAATAGCCGGTGAGCTGCTCGGCCAGAGGATAGGAATTAACGCAAATGTCGGCGGTGTCGGATTCTCTATGGCCCTGCTTATCCTGTCCATGGAATGGCTGCATCGAATCCGCGGCCGCGATGAACAGCTGGAAAGCGGTATTGTTTTCTGGAGCAATCTGTACATCCCGGTTATCGTTGCGATGAGCGCGTGTCAGAATGTGAGTGGGGCGATAAACGGCGGGACCATCGCACTGCTGGCCGGGACAATACCCGTTGCGCTTTGCTTCATAATGGTGCCGATTATTTCCAGGATGAATCGTCAAAGCAATTGATCGCCATGGAAAGTGCCTTCGATCTTCTAGTAAGGGACGGGTTGATTGTTGCGCTCATTGCAACCTCAGGAATACTCCTCATGGCTGACTGGATTTCAGGGAAGATGACCGGAAAAAGGATTCCAGGTACTGCGATTGCCATTATAGCAGGACTATTGCTTGCATATGCGGGAGGGATGCGAACAGGAGGCAGCAATGGCATCGCCGATGTAGGCCTTTTCTCGGGCTTCGCATTGTTGGGTGGCAACCTGCTCCGTGACTTTACCATCGTAGCAACAGCGATGGGTGCGCGGTTTGAGGAAATGCGGAAGGCTGGATGGTCGGGCGCCGTTGCGCTGATGTTTGGCGTAATTGGATCCTTCTCATTCGGTGCATCCCTTGCGTGGCTTGGGGGTTACACCGATACCCGGAGCATGGCAACCATCGGTGCTGGTGCGTGCACCTTTATTGTGGGACCCGTGACAGGTGCAGCAGTTGGTGCATCTTCGGATGTGATTGCCTTGAGTATCGCCGCTGGCGTGATCAAGTCCATCACCGTGACGGTCGCAACTCCTTGGGCCGCACGTTACATCAGGCTGGACAATCCACAATCTGCGATGGTGTTCGGAGGGCTGATGGGAACAACGAGTGGCGTTGCCGCAGGATTAGCAGCTACAGATCCTAAACTGGTGCCATACGGAGCCATAACGGCGACCTTCTACACAGGACTTGGCTGCCTGTTGTGTCCATCAATACTCTATTACCTTCTTCTGCTGATCGCAGGCTGAATCCTAATGGTGCGGAACGGCTTGGATCAGCAGCGCAAGGGCCTTCTTGAGCGATTCTGTTCCTTTTTGTGAACCCTTGAAGTGCCCAAGGCGCACCACCACAAGATCATGCGATGGTATTATAAATGTGCTTTGGCCGCCTGCCCCCGACATGTAATAGGCATCTTTTGGTATGGGAAATGTTCCGTTCCCGTTGATCCAGAAGAATCCGCCGTAATTGGGCCTACCGTCGGCCTGCCACGCCGGTGCTACTGTACTTACGAATTCAACAAACCCTTCGGGCAGAATGCGCTCGCCGTTCCATACACCATTTTGCAAGTAGAGATTTCCCAGTCGTGCCCAGTCGCGCGCCGATGCATACTCATACCCTTGCGTGAGGAAGTTGCCGAACGGATCCGTTTCCATGACCATTGTACGGATTCCGATTTTGTCGAACAGGGCGCGTTGTGGAAATGACAGATAGTCCTCACCCAGTTTTTCCACACCAAGGCGAATGAGGTAGTTGACAAGTACAGGGTCACAGTTGCGGTAACGGCCTACCGTGTTTGGCGGCCACTGTTGCGGCCGCGTGGCAGCGTAATTGAAGGCGTTAACACCGCCGGTGTAGAAGTAAACGTGATCGGGATACCCCAGCGAGCGATCATAGTCGGGATCCTGTGGTGCGCGAATACGAAGGCCGCTTGACATGTTCAGCAGGTTGGCGATCGTTATTTCTTTTCTGGGATCCTGGTCACCTTGCCATTCAGGAATTGGCGCGTGTTGTTGCAACGTATAAACCCCGCGCTGTATGAGGATCCCCATCAGTGTTGCGGTAAGGCTCTTGCCCATAGACCAGCTTTCAAGTTGTGTATCTTCTGTAATACCAGCAGCGTGGCGCTCAGCCAGGAATTGACCTTTCCAGGTTACAACAAATGCAGCGGTGAGGCCTTCCGCCGGATCAAAAGCCGCATTAACAGCTTCCAGGACCTTGAACTCGTCCACTTCCTTGGGGAATTCGTCCTCGGGCACTTTGTCTCCCATCGGCCAGGGAATGTTGAAGTAGTCGCCGGCGGCTGGCTGCACAGCCTTCGGTGTGAAGTGAAGTTTATCAGATCCTTCGGGCAAGGTAATGCAGCCCTGCCCTGAGGTGTAAATGGCCGTACGAAGTGAGCCACCCGGGACCTGAATACTTACTGCCTTCTTCTTAGTGTCGACCTGGGGTTTGCCCAACGCCTCGCGAACTTTGTAAGGCGCCACGAAGTAGCCAACGTTCTCCGCCGCAAAGTCTGCCTCAAGACCCGTGATGAAGACGGCCGAGCAAATCACCTTTGCAAATCCGGCAGCATGATGACTAAGCGTGTCGCCAGGTGGTGGAGAATACTTGGTATCGAGTTCGAAGGTTTTTGCACGGGCAATTAGCTCGTTGCGCAGCGCCTCTTCATCAGCGGGCTTGGAGGTTTGACAAGCAATGGGTAAGACCAGGGCGATCCAAACAAGGGGGAGGAAACGAAGCTTCATATAGAAAACCGTACTGGGAAAAGTTAAGACAAAATAACACAGATTTGGGGGAAAGATACGTGTTGTTATTTAACACCATCCACCAAAATCATTTGGGTGACTGATGCAGCCTGCCGAATGGCCTTTGCTGGTGCATAGCCAGCGGAAGACCACCACGCCTTGGCACGTTCTATATTAGGAAATTCTAATACCACGATACGGCCGGGTGACCAGCTGCCTTCCAGAGTTTCGGTTGCACCTCCCCGGACGATGAACTTTCCCTGGAAAGGCACAAGCGATGCGGGTGTCAGTTTCTTGTAGTCTTCGTACCGGGAGGGGTCAGTAATATTCACGTCTACGATGATGTAGGCTGGCATATGCGTTGAGTGAAAAACAGAAACGTGAAGTGCATAACAAATGCACTTCACGTCTGGACGATGATGTTGTTTGTTACCTGGTTGTAGTGAGCTTCGATACCGTATTCTTCTCCCAAACGTAAACAAATTGTCCGTCGGAGGAGAGTTTTGAAACGGAATTCTTGCGCGCATTGTACGACAGGAACTTACATGTTTCTACATCATAGGCGGCGAAGTCGTCGTTTTCTCGCTGGAATAACAATGTTTTTCCATACAGGCCGGCAAAGTCGCCAGACTTCCAGCGGCCGCTGTTGATAAGTTTACCATCAGTCTTGTTGTGTCCTGAGATTCCCTTTTCACCAACCACAATTACACGGTCAGGGTAGTCGAGAATCTTCTGTACAAGACCTATGTCGTCATCAGTTAATACTACTTCGGCCTTTTCTGCGCCGGTCTTAATGTCAAGGGAATACAGTGCCTTGCCACTGCTCACAATGAAGTTGGCTCCCACAGGGAATCCATTTGTGATACCTTTCTTGAATCTTTCCGATTCCCAAAGCTTTTGTCCGTTTGTGGCGTTAAATGCCTGTACGCCGTTTGGCTTCACATTGCGGTAGTAGACCATCCAGCGTTCCGAAATACTGTAGCTGCCATCGGGATTTCGTGTACGTTGTTGAATGTAGGCCTGGCATTCGATCACACCACCTATTTGAAGCAGGATGGTGCCATCGATGTAGTAGAGACCAGGCAGCGCTTTGGCACTTTCAATCTCGGGAGAAGTCCAGAGCAGTTTACCGGAATTAAGGTCATACTTTTTGATAAACTGTTTCTTTTTGTCCTTCATGTCGATCAAATAAACATCGTTATCCAAGATAACCGGATCAGCAACTACCCCGTAACAGCCGAAACGCTTGGTCCCGGCGGGCGCACCTACCACGTTCAGGTCGGCATCGAATGCAGCGGACCATTGCTGAGCTCCAGTCACATAGTCAAATACCTGGATACCGTTTAGGTGGAGGAATACTTTGCCGGTCACCAGCCGTAAACGAGCTGTTGACTCACGGGTAACAACTTTTTTCTCCGCAAGACCAATGTAGGTCTGGTCCCAGAGTACATCGCCGTTCTGCATGTTGATCTTCACGATCTGGTTCTTGAATCCAGCGAACAGGGAGGCGATTGCGCTGGGTTTAAAATTCAGCATGATAATGTGATTGTCATTACTCACCGTATAGGCCCCGACGACCCCTTTGAATTTGGTGGTCGTCCAGATCTCCTCACCGGTTCGGGCTTTAATCATGGTGAGTGCGGCCTTCGTGGAAACGGCAAGGCATCCATTTCTGAGATGTACACGACATTGTCGTCCGTGATATCCTGGTACTTGTCTGTCATCCACAGAAAGTTTCCGGTTTCGACATCAATACAGGCAATCTTGTCCTTACCCATCTTGCGGTCGAAGAGGAAGATCGCATTGCTTTCCCACATGGGAATCTGCTCGTCAATCTTGCTTAGGCCCGCGGCGATATCCTTGAACCGCCTGGTCCAGACAACAGAACCGTCTTTGTTGCGGACAATGGATATCTCCTTGTCGTTGCTGGCCAGCAGCAGACCTTTGCCGTCGCTGATGCCTGTGTTCTCAATTTTGTGCTCGAGCTTGGCTTCCCAGACAGAGCTCATTTCTTCCTGGGCGAGTAGAATGCCGGTCGCCACTAGCAACAAGCAGACAGTGGATAGTAAACTTTTCATGTAGTGTTGATTAGGGTGTGTGACTTAGAACAGGAATGTATATCGAAATTTGAAGCTTGTTCCCCTTGGAACCTTAAAGCCGAAAACGATGGTGCGGATATAGTCCTTCACCTTGTTTTGCATAGCCGCATTGTCAGCATTGCTGTTTACCATGAAAACGCTTTGGATTTGACCTTTCTCATGAATAGTAATGTCCATAACATATTCCCCTTGCAGTCCGCGCCTGGCAGCTTCCACCTGGAATGGTGTTCCGGTTTGCGTCATGCTGTCGAGCTCAACCTTGGCGCGCGCCACCACTTCATCGTAGTTGTTCAATAGCGGTTTCTTTTGTGCAGCAGCAATTGCCGACAGGCAGCAACAGGCGATCAATATAAACGCGATTTTTTTCATGTTATTCTGTGAAATTCCAAAGCACCAACTTGTTCCCGTAGCCAAGCGCGATTATCTTTTCATCCGGCAGGAATTCAAAGCAAGCACGGCCGATAACAATGTTTTCAAACAGGCGGAAATCATTCTTAAACCGTTTCAAAGTCTGCCCATTTCCACGATCGAAAATCAGCACCGAATTGGCAACGGTCCTCTGGTGCTCTACTGAGGTAACACCCATAAAAAAGCCATTGCGACTTTCCTTATAAATGGGTTCCGTGGCGTTTGTGGCAAACATCGTGCGGGTTACTTCACCGTTGGCAGGATTGACCACCTGGATGTATGCGTTTCTGGCGGAGCCGCCGGCAACGCGGAGTTTCGTGTTTGGTGCGTTAAATAGAAATAGCGATTTGCCATCAGTGCTGAAGCGCATGCTAAAGATGATATCCATGATGTCATTAACAACGTACACAGGCTTGAAGTCTGCCGTGCTATAACCCACAGCCACCTCGCGGTATTTCACCGCTTCCTTGATCGCCTTTTTGTCATTGCGTATCGAAGGAATATTGGCCAGGTCATCTTCCGTGGGCTTTTGTGCTACCACCAGCGTACTCCCGTCGCGGCTGAGGCCAAAACTGTTGGACACCTTGGGTGGACTGAACCGTTTCGTCACCTTATCCGTCTCGATGTCGCGAAAAACGATTTCGGAGCCCTCCAGCGTAACCAGAAGCCGACTGTCAGGACTGATCTGGGCGGCGTGTGCTTGCTCGCGCGACAAGAGAATTTTGCCGGTCTCTGTATCCAAAACGGCTGCGCGGGAAGGCCTATCCTTGTTGAGGGCCCAGTCAGTAAAATATTATTCCAGCAGCAGGAGATAACGCCCATTGCTGGAATAGCTCATGTAAGGTCCGTGCTTGAAACCATCAAGAACAAATTTCTGAATCACAGACTGGGTGTCTATGTCCCAGAAGATCAGGTTGCCTTCAGCAGTGCCAATAGCCAATGTCCTGTTGTTGGGAGAGAGCTCGATGGAACAGAGATAATAAGGATTGTCGGGCAGTTTTATTTCCCGGAAATTCTGCTGCTGCGCTGTAGAAGAATATGCAGCGAGCAGCCAAACAATGAAGAGCAGCCTGCTCACAGGGGCTTAGTAGAATTAAAACTACCCCCTGATATGGAAGAAATCAAGATGAGCTACCTGATTAAAATCAGTCTTAATTGTTAAGCCACCGCATAAAGCGGCCCCAGAGGGTTTTCGGCCTTTCCGGCTGAACGGGAGGCATTTCTTCCACATCTTCACGCAGGATGCGGGCAGGTTTGGTGGGTGGTTGTGGCTTCAAGCGCTTTTGATAGTATTCGGTTTTGCGCTGCTTCTCCAGGGAACGCTCTTCCTCATGTTTTCTTCTCTTCTCACGTTCCTCCAGCTCACGGGCAAGTGCGACAGGATTCTTCTTGTCTTGCGGAGGCTGGTTGAGTTGTGGTCCCCTGAACGTACTCGTCCGGGGGTCGCTCGTTCTGGCAGCTTCTTTGTCAGGCTCTCTTGGTGGTTCCGGTTTTTTCTTCTCCGGTAGCTCAATCTTACCCACGACACGCAATCCGGGGAGCTCGATTTTGGGCGCCTTTATTAACTCTGTTGGCTCAGCTGGAGCCTCCGCAGTAGCTGTTTCGGCGGGCTCATCTGAGGCTTGGTCACTTGATTCTGGAGCATCGGGGGTATGGGCTACCTGCTGCCTCAAAGATTCGTTGCCCGGCGCAAACTCTGACAGTACCAACTCAACGTATTGGTCATCAATCCGGGCGTTATTGTGATTGTCGATGGCAATTTCGCGTGAGCCCAAGAAGATGACGATCTTTTCAGGGCTGATAGAAAGCTGCCGGGCTAGTTGTCCGAGTCTCATAGGTCAAAGAGGACGACAAAGATACGAAGCCTTCGAGTACTCAGCCGGCAAAATACTAGATGTCGGGTGGTCGACGCCGCCATTTCTTCTTCTCGCCACGCGCCCTTTTAGATTCAAGTCTCTTTTTCCGGGAGGCGGTGGTTGCCCGGGTAGCCTTTCTTGCCTTTTGCTTGCGCAAGGCCGAAGCGAGAAGGGCTGCAAGTTTCTTAAGGGCCCGCCCCCGGTTGTCGGATTGCGACCGCGTCACCTGTGAAGAAATGATCAGCACCCCATCTGTGGTGAGCCAGGCTGCAAGTCGGTGCGTTAGAAGGTCCTTTACATCGGGCGTAATAAGTCTTGAGCCGGCAACATCCCATCTGATTGTCACTTTCGTTTCCACCTTGTTGACATTTTGACCGCCTGGCCCGCCTGATCGGGAGGTGGAGAATTCAAGCTCGGGCAAGAGTTGTGACAGGGGTAACATGGTAAGTCTCTTCGCGCCTCAGTTGCGCCCCGCGAAGGATTCTATTTTTCTTGCGCAAAGCCGCGAGTCGCAATTAAGATGCAAAGGTATCAACCGTAAACAATCCGCAGTACTACCTTTACCCCGATGTCATTATTTGTTTCTTCACTTAACTCAGGCAGCAACGGCAACTGCTACTACCTGGGTACCGAACACGATGCCATACTCATCGATGCGGGGATTTCGGCAAGAGAAACGGAAAGAAGATTGAAACGGCAGAACCTTTCGATGAGACGGGTGAGGGCCATCTTTATCACACACGAGCACAGTGATCACATCGGTGGTCTCTACAAACTCGCCAGGCGATATCAACTGCCGGTGTATATGACTTCCGAGACGAGGCGCGAGAGCGGTATCAGCAACGCACGCATTCTCATCCGCAACTTTATCCCGCATGAACCCATGGGTGTCGGGGAATTAACAGTAACGGCGTTTCCCGTCATGCACGATGCGCGCGACCCGCATGGATTTCTTGTTACGCATGGTGATACATCAGTGGGGGTGTTTACTGACCTTGGCATGATCACTCCGGCGGCGCTGAAATATTTCATGCAATGCCATGCGGCGTTCCTTGAATCAAACTATGATGAGGAAATGCTTAAGAACGGCGGCTACCCGCCTGAATTGCAAGAACGCATTCGAGGCGACCATGGCCATTTAAGCAACCTGCAGGCACTGGAGTGCTTTCTTACCCATCGACCCCCATTCATGTTGCAGTTGTTCCTGTCACACCTTTCGGAAAACAATAACACTCCAGAGTTGGTGCTGCAATTGTTTAGCGGCGTGGCAGGACATACCGAGATTATTATTGCATCACGATACAAGGAGAGCGGCGTGTATGTTGTCGGCGGATCAAGGCCAGGCAAACTCTCCACACTGCAGGAAGCCGATCAGCTTTCGCTTTTCTGAAAACCGCGGCCGCCGGTAAGAAGGGAATAGAACTCTGGCGTGATCGCCCGAATGATTGACCCGACGAGAACACAAATGCCGATGATCAATAACGGGAGGAAAATGAAAGCCAACAATCGCGCAGCAGACAGCGGCAAAAAGAAGGTGATCCCCGGGTTTATGAAGTATGCGACAAACGGCGCGTGCATTGCGTAAATAACAAATGAAAACGCGCTGATCCAAACAAACCACTTCTGCCGCATAAACCAGTGCACAACCGCGTCTGAGCCGAACCACATGCCGATGAGACCGCTGAGTGCCATGGCCTTGTGAATAAGCGTCATGACAATTTCCGTCGCGCCTCCGATCATTTCCATACCATGGAAAGCCAACCAGGTTTTCGCCAAAGCCAACGCGAAAAAGGCAACGAACCACGGCACAGGTTTCGTCCAGCCGTTTGCCTGTTCGATGGAGAAGCCCGTTTTCTGAATCCACACACCCAATGAAAAGAACAATAGCCCCTCTCCTTCGAAGAACACAAACCCGAAAGTTCCAATCCACATGAGTGTAACAAACGTGAAGAAAATGGGACGTGCGATCCGATGAAGCACCGCCTTTAGGATGAGCGGGTAAGCGAGGTTGTAAATGAGCAGCACGCGGATGAACCACAGTTGATAAGAAACTGGGTGAAAAACCCATCGTGCCAAAGCCTCATACCAGTGATAGTCGTGGATCAACATTCGCGTTTCGTCGATCTGCACTACGTGCGAGTCAGCAATGACCTCACGTGTGACCGGGATCAATTCCAGCACATAGGTCAGCCCGATGCCGATTCCACTCCACAGGATATAGGGCAAACCAAGCGTACGGAGTCGCTTTTTCACCCTTTGCCCCCGCGGTTGATCATCGTGCAGCGCGAAGAGATAGGCCGATATAATGAATAGCATGGGAATGCGAACCTGAACAGCCCGTTTGCCAGCAGGTATTCCACAAAGGCTGTTGGAGTCATTGGTTCCCATGGCGTGGTCCATGGCTGCAGGTATCTGTCTTCAAGATTATAACCGTGAACGAAGACGAGCAGGAACATCGAAACGAATGCCCAAAACCTGAACTTATGACTGAGGAATGGAGAAATGGAGAGACTCATGGGAACTCGATAGGAACTGTCCAAAATACGCGTTTGCGGTGCAATAATTGGTGATGTTACTTTGGCCCATGAAGAAAATAATCGCAGACAACGCACCCAGGGCCATCGGACCATACACGCATGGATGGCAGACAGGCAACCTGGTTTTCTGTTCAGGACAAACTCCCCTTAACCCGTCGACGATGCAAATCGAAGGCGCTACGGCGAGCGAGCAAACCACGTTGGTGCTTTCCAACCTGGAGACAGTGCTGAAAGCTGCGGGCTGCGACCGGTCTCACATCGTTAAGACATCGGTGTTCCTGAAAAACTTTGCTGACTTTGAGAAAATGAACAAGGCCTATGAGGCGTTTTTTGGAGAGCACAAGCCTGCACGAACCACGGTTGAAGTGAGCAGGTTGCCGAAGGATGCACTGGTTGAAATTGAATGCGTGGCTGAGGTCAAATGAGGGTGCTTGCAATCTTCCTTATTGTGTCGATTGCCCTCCTGATATGGTCCAGCTGGAGAGGGCCGGTAAAATCTATCAAGCAATTGGAGCCTTCCGGGCTTAAGTATGTGAGGTTAAGGCCAATCCACGAAGAAAACTGGAAACAATTCAGGTCGCGCCTGACAACGATGGAAATCGAATTTCGGGTAGAGAATCTGAAGAAGGGATTGGAATCCTCTGCGCCCACTGCGAAACCTTCGCACACTCTGCGTTTAAGGGGTCACTAACTCGGGGTCGCGCACAAGTAATTCGGAAGCCGCAATTATGCCTTGAGGTAGCTTATTCAGGTCGCGCATTCCCGCTTTCGTTGCCACCAAGACTTTTGCGGGCCTATCGGCGTCCTGCACTTATAAGTGTAGGAAACTGGGCGGTCAGGAATTCCTGAGCGGGCTTTTTGTAAATTGGACGAATGTCGCGCACACGATCGCTTATCATACTTTTGTGGACCGTCGGCGCTACGGCGACCTTTGCACAACGCGACACACTCCCCAACATCCTCCTTATTGTTGCCGACGACCTGGGCTATGCCGATCTCGGCTGTTATGGTGGAGAAATTCGCACCCCCGTCATCGACAAGCTCGCAAAAGAAGGGCAACGCTTCACGCAATTCCACACTGCCCCGAGTTGTGCGCCGACAAGAGCCATGCTGCTTACAGGAAACAACAACCATGTGGCTGGAATGGGAAGGCAAGGCAGTGCAGTGAATGAGTGGGAGAGAAGCCAAAACGGGTATGAGGGCTACCTCAGCGACCGAGTCGTCCCATTCCCGATGCTGTTGCGTGAGGCAGGGTATCATACCTACTCAGCCGGCAAATGGCATCTTGGAAAAAACCAGCAACACAGCCCCTTCGCAAAAGGGTTTGAGCGCTCGTTCAGCCTGCTGCAGGGTGCCAGCAATCACTACAACAATGTGGGGCTTACCATGAGCGACAGTGTCTCCCTGTATAGCGCAGATGGCAGGTTGGTTGAGTACCCTCAGGGCAGCTACTCTACCGAGTTATATACCGACAAGTTGATTGAGTTCATCCGTGGCGGCAAAGGCGGTAACCCCTTCTTTGCCTTCGCGGCCTATACCTCGCCGCACTGGCCGTTGCAGGCGCCGGCGCGCAATGATCGGTATCGCGGACGCTATGACATGGGATACGATAGCCTGCGCGTATTGCGTTTCCAAAGCCTGAAACGTGCGGGTATCATTTCCAAAGATCAAAAGATGCCGCAGCAGCTTGCCTCGATCAAGCCGTGGAAGACACTGACTCCCGAGGAAAAGAAAATTGAAGCAAGGAAAATGGAATTGTACGCGGCCATGGTTGACAACCTGGATGAGCAGATCGGAAGGTTGGTTGAGTTCCTCAAGCAGGAAGGACTTTACGACAACACGTTGATTGTATTTATGTCGGACAACGGAGCTTCTGCGGAGGATTTCTATGTGCAGGCGCCTTACGCTGATTTTATTGCGCCGCGTTACGATAACAGGTACGAAAATATGGGAGCGATCAATTCTTTTGTTTCGTATGGGCCCCAGTGGGGGAAAGCCGGGGCCGCTCCATTCAGTTATCATAAGGGCTACGCAACGGAAGGAGGCACTGTCGCACCGTTGATTGTATGCGGAAGCAAGCTGAACGTTAAGCCAGGCTTAAGAACCACGTTTGTCACGGTGATGGATCTTGCGCCGACATTCCTTGAGCTGGCGGCCGCCTCATATCCCGGAAAGTTTGCAATGCCCTCGACCCGTCCAATGCTCGGCGCATCCATGGTCAACTATCTGCGGGGAAAATCAGAGGTTCTTCACGACTCCACCTACGCTTTTGGCTTTTGGTCGGGTGAAAACGCGTGCTTCAGGCGCGGCAAATGGAAACTGGTAAACACAGAGCGACCTTACCGTGAAGCTCGCTTGAAACTCTATGATATCGAGCAAGACCCCGGGGAAACCAAGGACCTTTCAACTTCCCTGCCGGCAAAATACCTTGCCATGCTCGAGGCTTGGCGTCAGTATGTCAAGGAACTCGACATCCGGCTGCCAATTGCGAGCAATTAATTCGTAACTTTCAAAACAAACCAAACCTTTTTACCCTATGGATACCAAAAAACTCTTGATGGGGACGGTCGTGGGGGGGATCACTTACTTCATTCTTGGTTTTCTTATTTACGGTATTGCGCTCGCAGGCATGATGCAGGGACCTTGCATGCGCCCTGAGACAGACATGGTCTGGTGGGCGATGATCGCAGGTAACCTTGGTTATGCGTTCTTGCTTAGCTATGTGTTTCTAAAGGCCGGTATCGGATCCCTTGGAGCTGGTTTGCAAATGGGAGCCGTTATTGCGCTGGTTGTTGCACTCAGTGTTGACCTTATGATGTATGCAACGACAAATGTGATCCCGGATATGACCGGTATTGCAGTAGATGTCGTCGCCTCAGCGGTGCTGGGCTCGGGAGCAGGAGCAGCAGTTGGTAAGGTAGTTGGTTCCGGTGGTGCGCCCGCTGCCTAGAAACCAGAACATTTTCAATCAAGGGCGTTCCGTAACCCGGAGCGCCTTTTGTTTTCATGGAGCCGGTAAGAACTTACTCGGTCAGCCCATAATTAAGGTAGCCTGAAATCACCAAAAGGGGAACCGCGCGGTATATGGCCGCTTCCCATTTCCTGGTTTCTGTCGAGTTGCCCACAGAAAGTCCCACGAACAGGACAACTACCGGTGCGAGATGCAACTGCATTTGTACAGAAGATCGGTTAGCGAATTATGAGTCATTAGCCAGCGCCTCAATCAGGAGGTCAGAATGTAAACTGATGACAATGTCAGCGGGACTGCCCTGTAAAGGATGGGTATGAGTTTCTGCGCTGGCACCCTGGGCCGCAAGAACGCCGATGATCAAAGCTCCCGGTATCGTAGTCGCGCTGTGGATGAGCAGCATCTCACGGTAACCATTTGGCGTAGTGTGATACATCGTCAAACCAGCTGCGCCAACGGCACAACTGATCCACAAGAGTTTAGGAAGGGTGGTTTGCGAAAGCAGTTGAGTGAAGTTTGGCTTTTCGGCGCCATCACCAGGCTGTGAAGCTGGCGGTCTGAAAGCTGTAAGAAAATACACTCCGGCTAGTCCGCCGAGTGAAACGACAATGCCTGTCCGTGCTCCGGAAATCCCGGAGTAGTGGGCCACCACCGAGACGATCAGGGCAAGCAAAAGTATGATTTCCGCGCGTTCGACGAGGCGGTACAGCTGCCCCGTAAAAGCATTATTTTGATTCATAAATTAGCGTTGGGCTGGGTGAAGATACCTGAAATGCGATGCAATTACTGACTAAAATCACCTTCTCGTCGTTGAATCTTGGTCAATTTACGTTACGATGACTCCCGATCCCGACATGCAGCAAGATGAACTAAGGCAGGTATTGGCGCGCTATGAAGTAAGCCGGGGCCACGCATTGATGTATTCCTACGAAGAGCTTACGCG
>Ga0187893_10001945_pt1 | contig 47113 bp, 39 predicted proteins | sample MA1701074metaG_FD_139574 | JGI IMG/M metagenome (GOLD analysis project Ga0187893, IMG submission 139574) | White microbial mat communities from a basaltic lava cave in the Kipuka Kanohina Cave System on the Island of Hawaii, USA - MA170107-4 metaG ... | reverse complement strand
AGAATTCCTGACGACCATAGCGCGCTGGAACCACGCCTTCCCATCCCGAACAGGACCGTGAAACGGCGTCGCGCCGATGATAGTGCGAGGTATATCGCGCGAAAGTAGGTCATCGTCAGGATCTCCCTCCACGGAACCCCCGGGTCGCTGCGCGACCCGGGGGTTTTCGTTTTCGCGCGGCACGTTGCGTTCTTGCGCATGCTCGGACGGGCAACAGGCCGCAGCAGGGCCGCGCCCCCCTGGGACCATCGATTGTGCGCCGCATGATCGGCGTCCCTCCCTCGCTCTTCCTTGGCTGACCTTCTGCCGCCCAGTCACGGACTTAGGTGCGAATTCGCCTAGACGCGTTTGCGCCCAGACGCTACTCTGTCTTGACCCCCTAGAACACGACGTACCCAAGGAATGTCGCGGCCCAGGATCCGGGCGGTCCCCGCCATCAAGAACACGGTCATGGTGGTCGACGACCAGTCGACCGGCCGTGCCATTCTCGAGGAGGTCGTCCGCAGCATCGACGTGAACACCGCCGTCGAGCCCTTCGAGAGCCCGATCGACGCGGTGCGCTGGGCCACGACGCACCCCTCCGACCTCGTCCTGGTCGACTACCAGATGCCGGAGATCGACGGAATCGAGTTCGTCCGCCGCCTCCGCCTCATGCCCGAGTACGCACACGTCCCGATCGTCATGGTGACCGTGCACGACGATCGAAAGGTGCGCTACGCGGCGCTCGACGCCGGAATCACCGATTTCCTGACCAAGCCGATCGACACGCGCGAGTGCCTCGCCCGTTGCCGCAACCTGCTCACTCTCCGCCGTCAGCAGCTCGCGCTCGAGGACAAGGGTCGGCTGCTCGAGGGGATGGTGCAGGAAGCGACCGCGGAAGTGCGAAGCCGCGAGAAGGAGACGCTGTTCCGACTGGCGAAAGCCGGGGAATTCCGGGACGAGGACACCGGCAACCATGTCATCCGCATGGCACGCTACTCGCGCCTGATCGCCGAGGCGATCGGCATGGATGCGCAGGAGGCCGAGACGATCGAGCTCGCCGCGCCGCTGCACGACATCGGCAAGATCGGGTTGCCGGACCACATCCTGCTCAAGGCCGACAAGCTCACCGAAGTCGAGGCGCGGGTGATGCAGCGCCATCCGGTAATCGGCTACGAGATCCTGAAGGACAGCCCCTCGAAGTACCTCCGGATGGGCGCGCTGATTGCGCTCGGTCATCACGAGAAGTTCGACGGTTCGGGCTATCCGTACGGCCTCGTCGGGGACCATATTCCGCTGCCGGCGCGGATCGTCGCCGTTGCGGACGTCTACGACGCGCTGACCTCGCGGCGGCCGTACAAGGCCGCCTGGCTCGCCGAGGAGGCGTTCCGCTACCTGCAGTCGCATCGCCGATTGCATTTCGACCCGACGCTGGTCGATGCCTTCGTCAACGCGCGCGAGGACGCGCTCGCCATCCAGGAAGAGTTGAAGGACACGCTCCCTGCCCAGACCGACGGGGGGCGCCCGCAATGACCGACTCTGCGCCGATCCCCCAGCCGGGCGCCCCGAGGCCCGCGCTCGGGCGGCTCCTCGCGCGGATCCGGAACCGTCCGGACACCGAGGCGGAGCAGATCTTCCTGCGCCTCGCGATCGGCGCGATCCTGACCACCTACCTCCTCGCGGTCCCCGACAGCGAGGGCCGCCACTGGCTGTTCGGCCCGGTCCTCGCCGCGTTCCAGATCGCCGCCTGGAGCCTGTTCATCTGGCTGCTATGCGTGCCGGGCGTATCGCCGGTCCGCCGGGTCGCCGGCAACGTCGTCGATGTCTCCACCACCACCTACTTCCTGACCGTCACCGGCATCGCCGGCGTCCCGATGCTGCTGGTCTACATCTGGGTGACGATCGGCTGCGGCTTTCGGTACGGTGCCCCGTATCTGATCAGCTCGCTCGTGTTCAGCGTCATCGGCTGGGCGGTCGCGCTGGTGGTGTCGCCGTTCTGGTCGGCGCACTTCGGCATCGGGATCGCGCTGCTGGTCGGCATGATCGCGCTCTGCGTCTACGTGCTCGGTCTCGTGCGGCGCCTCTCGCAGGCGCGCGCGCGCGCCGAGGCCGCCAACCGTGCGAAGCGGCAGTTCGTGAGCGTGGTGTCGCACGAGATGCGCACGCCGCTCAACGCGATTATCGGCATGACGGAGCTCCTCCACGACACGGCGCTCACGCGCGAGCAGCGCGAGATGGTGGCGACGGCACGCGAATCCGGGCGCGCAATGCTCGATCTCGTCCACGACGTGCTCGATTTCTCGAAGATCGAGGCGGGCAAGCTGACTCTCTCGGTCGAGCCGTTCGACGTGTACGCGGTGGTGAACAGCGCGGCCCTGATCCTGACGCCGCAGGCGAACGCGAAAGGGCTCGACTTCCGCGTCTCGATCATGCCGGACGTGCCGCCGAACGTGCGCGGCGACGCGAGCCGGCTGAAGCAGGTCCTGATCAACCTGCTCTCCAACTCGATCAAGTTCACCGAGCGGGGAAGCGTCGCGCTCCACGTTTCGCTCCTCGGCCAGTCGGACGGTCGGTGCGGGCTCAAGTTCACCGTGCGCGACACCGGCATCGGCATCGCGCCGGACGACCAGCGGCGCGTGTTCGAGAGTTTCACCCAGGCCGATCAGACGGTAACGCGCCGGTTCGGCGGCACCGGGCTCGGGACGACGATCTCCAAGCAGCTGGTCGAGCTGATGGGCGGCAGGATCGGCCTCGAGAGCGCGCTCGGCCTCGGCAGCACGTTCTGGTTCGAGATCGAGGTGGGCTCGAGCGAGGCGGCGCCGATCGCCCTCGAGGAGGAGTTCGCGAACACCCTGGTGGTGCTCGCAGGCTGGCCTTCGAACGAGGCCGCGGCCGTGCAGCGGCTGCTCGAGCGCTGGCGCGTGCGCTCGACTCGCGTGCCCGACACGAGCGCGCTCGCCGGCGGGCCGCTGGCGAACGCGAGCTACGACGTGCTCTACCTGCTGGTCTACGCGCAGTCGGCGCCTGTCGCGCTGCGTCTCGGCGAAGGCACGTTGGCGCTGCCCGCGCCGCCGCGCGGCCCGATCGCGGTGTGCGTACCCGAGCGGATCGACGGCGCGACGCGTGCCGCGCTGCAGGAGCGCTTCGACGCGGTACTGGAGCTGCCGCTCGAGGAGCGGTTGCTGTTCAACGTCCTCCACACCGTCACCGCACGTGAGCAGGACGAGGGCGTGATCGTCCTCAGCGACTGGGTCGCACGCAAGTCGAAACAGGGCCGGCGCGCGCTCGACGTCCTCGTCGCCGACGACAATGCGACCAACCGGTTGCTGCTGCGCAAGATCCTCGAGCGCGCCGGGCACCGGATCGTCGAGGCGGAGGACGGGCAGGGCGTGCTCGACGCACTCGACAACGGCCGCTTCGACGTGGCGATCATCGACCGGAACATGCCGGAGATGGACGGAGTCGAGGCGACCCGCGCGGTGCGCCTCCTCGAGCAGCACGGTCGAGGGCGCCGCCTGCCGATCATCATCGTCACCGCGGATGCGACCGAGGACGCCGTGCGAGCGGCGGCGGAGGCGGGTGCCGACCTGACCTTGCCGAAGCCGGTACAGCCGGTCAAGCTGCTCGAGAGTCTCGGGGCATTGTGCGAGCCGGATGCGGCCGAGGAGGCACGGCGCGTGGAGGCTCCGGCCGAGGCGCCGGGCCGCCCTGCCGCGCTACTGAACCTGGAGACGATGCGGGAGCTCGGTTCGCTGGGAGGTGGCGCCGACTTCCTGGTGCGGCTCGCCACGACCTTCGAGTCGGACAACCGGAAGCTGCTCGACCAGCTCGAGCGCGCGATGGACGCGAAGCGGCTCGGCGAGGTGTCGAGCGCCCTGCACGCGCTGAAAGGGTCGGCATCGAGCCTCGGCCTCGAGGAGCTCGCGCGCACGTGCGGGCAGTATCAGGGGCACAAGGATGCCGAGCTGCGGCAACGGGGCGAGGAGCTGAAGCAGAACGTCAGGCGGCGGTTCAACGAGTCCTGTGCGGCATTGCGCGCGCACGTCGAAACCCTGCGGCTCCGGGAGGCGGCGAGGAAGTCCTCGCCCTGAGAAAAGGGCCGCGCGGACGGGGCGGGAGCGTGCGCCCCGCCGCGCGAATGAGCCGATCTGTTGCCGAGCGCCGCCGATTACTGGCAGGCCGTGGCGAGCGGTGCGGCCGGGATCGAATCCGCGCCGTCGGTCTCGCATTCCGCCTGCTCCGCGATGCGTCGCTGCTGCGCGGCGACCAGCCGGCGCATCATGCGGATGTCGCGATCGGTGAGCCGCAGCGCGGCGTCCACCCAGGTCTCGGCGATCTCGTCGAGCTCCTGCCGGGTGATGGGCTGGATCGACTGCCGCGAGCGGAAGATCGCCTGCATGCCGTTCTGCCGGCGCTCGTTCCGCCGGATCCACTCGTGGACGGTGCGCTCGCCCATGCCGGCGGGAGCGACGACGTCCACGACCCCCATCTCGTGCAGCTCCTGCGCGCTGCGGAGCCGCCCGTCGAGCATCAGCTTCTCGGCCTGACGCATGCCCACGCGGCGCGCGAGCAGGCTGTAGGCGCCCATGCCGGGGAAGAGGTTGAACGTGATCTCGGGCAGCCCGAACATCGCGTCCTCCTCGGCGACCAGCACGTCGGCCGCGAGCGCGGCCTCGAAGCCCCCGCCGAGCGCATCGCCCTGGACGAGCGAGATCGTCGTCAGCGTCGGGACGCCGTGGTTGACGATGCGCGGATAGACGCAGTCGATGCAGCGCTTGGCGTAGTTGAGGAGCGCGGTGCGGTCGCCCGCGCGGATGAGCAGCTGGAACAGTGCGAGGTCGCCGCCGAGGCTGAACACCCGAGGCGTGCGCGAGCCCATGACGTAGTAGCGCGCATCGTGCAGCCCACCCTCGTAGAGCACCTTGCCCTGGTTGCGCTCGAGCGCGTCATCGTGGTTGCGGATGGCGGCTAGCAGCGTCGGGGTGAAGCAGGCGTTGCTGCGCGGGTTGAGAAAAGCCCAGATCACCCGCATTTCGGGATCGAACTCGACCTCGTATTCGGTGCGTTTGAGGCCGTACGGGCTGCGCAGATGGACGACGTCGGTCAGCTGGTTCATGGTTCAAGCGCTCCTCGACTCACGTTGACGTTGACTGCTCGCGCCGTGGTGCTCGCTTGCGGCGATTCGGGAGACGAGGGCCGGACCGGAGAGCGGGCTCTCCCGGCCGGCGTGAGACGCGTGAACTCGACCCCTTTACGCTTCGTTTTCCGTTCGCGCCCGGCGTTCCGCGCGCTCGGTGGCTGCCCGCGAGTTTGTTCTGTCGTTGGTACGGGCTTGGACGTACCGTGAGCTATTTAACACATCGCGGGAAAAATGTGCAATCCGTCAAGTCTCTGTATGTCGAAGTTCCAGCAGCTCCGGAAGACTTGTGACAAATGTCTCACTGACGCAGAAACGGTCTTGCCGGCGCTGGAACCCCTTGGAGGGGCGGGGTGCAAGGCCGAGCTGCGTCGGGCGGGACTTCGGGGCCGACTCGCAGTATCCACAAAATCCTTCGTTTTCATTGCCCTATGGCCCCACGTCCCACCGCGACGGGGCGGCGGGCTCGGTCCGGTCAGTGCATGAGCACGACCGGACCGAGCCCGCCGCCGCCGCGACGGTCGAGCTTGCCTCGCGGGGATGGCCACGCCCCTGCACGAGAGCTGGACGCTGCCGGACGGCAGCGCGGCCACCCTGCGTCCGATCCGCGCGGCCGACATGGAGCTCGAGCGCGCGTTCGTCCGCAACCTCTCGCCGCAATCGAAGTTCAAGCGCTTCCTGGGCGAACTGAGGGAGCTGAGCCCGGAGCAGCTCTACCGCTTCACCCATCCTGACCCCGACCGCGAAGCGGCGTACGTCGTGATCCGCTCGACGGTCGGCGGCGAGGAGCAGATCGGCGTCGGCCGCTACGCCGTCGATGCGGGCGGCGAGATCTGCGAGTTCGCGATCACGATCGCCGACGCGTGGCAGGGCAAGGGGATCGGGAAGCGCGTCATGAACGCGCTGCTCCGCGACGCGCGGGCGCGCGGCCTCAGGCGGATCGAAGGGTACGTGCTCGCGACGAACGCGCGGATGCTCGGCTTCTGCCGCGGGTTCGGCTTCGCCGTCGAGGCGAGCCCCGGCGACCCGACGGTGCGGATCGTCCAGCGCGCGCCGTGAACGGCGCGGGCGCGAGGCACGCTGGAGACGGTCGGCGGAATCGATGAGGCGGGATTGGTGGGCGGTACTGGGATCGAACCAGTGACCCCTCGCGTGTGAGGCGAGTGCTCATACCGCTGAGCTAACCGCCCGCCGGTCGCGCGGGATTTTCCCACAGCGCGCGCGCGAGGGTCAAACCGGCGCGGGCCCGCGCGAGCGTGGCGGGTACAATTCCCGCGCCCCGCCCGTGCCGCACCGATGATCCGCACCCGCTTCGCGCCGAGCCCGACCGGATTCCTGCACGTCGGGGGCGCCCGCACCGCGCTCTACTGCTGGGCGTACGCGCGCCGGCACGGCGGCGAGTTCGTCCTGCGCATCGAGGACACCGATCTCGAGCGCTCGACCGCCGAGTCGACGCAGGCGATCCTCGACAGCCTCGCGTGGCTCGGGCTCGAATGGGACGAGGGGCCCATCTACCAGATGAAGCGGCTCGACCGGTACCGCGCGGTCGCCGACGGTCTCGTCCGCGCCGGGCATGCGTACCCCTGCTATGCGAGCAGGGACGAACTCGACACCCTGCGCGCCGAGCAGCGGGCGCGCGGCGAGAAGCCGCGCTACGACGGGCGCTGGCGGCCGGAGAACGCGCAGGGCAAGGCGCCGCCCGCGGGCGTCGCGCCGGTCGTGCGGTTCAGAAATCCCGACGACGGCGAGGTCGTCTGGCGCGACCTCGTCAAGGGCGAGATCCGCTTCGCCAACGCCGAGCTCGACGACCTCGTGATCCTGCGCGCCGACGGCGTGCCGACCTACAACTTCGGCGTCGTCGTCGACGATCTCGACCTGGCGATCACGCACGTGATCCGCGGCGACGACCACGTCAACAACACGCCGCGGCAGATCAACATCTACCGTGCGCTGGACGCGAAGTGCCCCGAGTTCGCGCACGTGCCGATGATCCTCGGCCCCGACGGCGAGCGGCTCTCGAAGCGCCACGGCGCGGTGAGCGTGCTGCAGTACCGCGACGACGGCTATCTCCCCGAGGCCCTCGTGAACTTCCTCGCCCGGCTCGGCTGGTCGCACGGCAACGACGAGGTGTTCGCGGCGGCGCAGCTCGTCGAATGGTTCGATCTCGACCACGTGAGCCGCTCGCCAGCGCAGTTCAACGCCGAGAAGCTCGCGTGGCTGAATCAGCAGTACCTCAAGGCGGCGGCGCCGGAGCGGCTGGCCGGGCTCGTCGCCCCGCGGATCGCGGCCGACGGCGGCGATCCCGCGCACGGGCCGCCGGTCGTGGAAGTGGTGAAGCTCCTGCAGGAGCGCGCGCAAACGCTCAACGAGCTCGCCGAGCGCGCGATGATGTTCTACGGCGAGGCCGCACCGAAGGCGGAGTTGCTGGCGGAGCAGGTTACCGACGCGGTGAAGCCCGCGCTGCACGGCCTTGCCGAGCGGTTCGCGACGGTCGACCCCTGGAACGAGGCGGGCATCCAGTCGGCGTTCGAAGGCGCGCTCAAGGCGCACGGCCTGAAGATGCCGAAGCTCGCGATGCCGGTCCGCGCGGTCGTGTTCGGAACGACGCAGACGCCGTCGCTCTACCCGACGCTCGCGCTCGCGGGCAAGGCGCGCGTGCTCGGGCGGCTGCGGCGCTACGCGTAGCCCGTTGGGGCGGGTTTTCTTTACACCCCCTTGATCCGCCGATATAATCCGCCTCCGCCGGTTGGGGGTATAGCTCAGCTGGGAGAGCGCTTGCATGGCATGCAAGAGGTCAGCGGTTCGATCCCGCTTACCTCCACCAACCACCGCCTGCAGTACCGCCGCGTCCCCTTCGTCTAGAGGCCTAGGACATCGCCCTTTCACGGCGCAAACAGGGGTTCGAATCCCCTAGGGGACGCCAACGTAACCGAGGGTGCACTTCTCGCGCGCGGCGTGCCGGTGTCGGTGTTGCCGCCTTGAACGCCCGGTTATGCCGCAAGCACCACGACGACGCCGTGAGCGCGCTCGAGATCGATCTCCTGCGTGAGCGCCGCCGACCTCTTCCCCGCGTACGCCGCGGTCAGATCCTCCTGCGTCTCGTGATCGGTCAGCATCACGAAGCGCGTGTCGGGCGGACGCAGCGGAAAGCGGTCGAGGCTGTGCCAGGTTCCTCGATGCAGCACGTATCCCTTCGAACCGTCGAGCAGGAACGCGCGGATCGCCTCGAGCGGCGGCGCACCCTGCGACAAGGACGGCGGCGCAACCGCCACGGCAGCGTGTTCTCCGCCAAGCGGGATGAACGCCTGGCTCACGTGGAAGTGCCGCTCCATCGTCCGGAAGCGCAAGCCCTGGTACGGCGTGCGCAATAGCGACACGAGCGGTCGGCCCGATTCGAACGCGACGTGCCAGCCCTCGGTCCCGCTCGCGCCCACGTAGTCGGGCGCTCCGTCGCGGACGTCGATGAGCGCACCGAACGGCGCGAACGCCTCGGCGGTCAGGGGTTCGATCGGGATCGTGTGCACCCGGGGCATGGGCCCCGAATGCTACCCGCGAGGGCTCGGCAGGGGGGAGGCTGCGGCGGGCCGGAAGCGGTGGAAGGGGCCGGGCGGCCGACCAGTGCGATCCGTCAGTGCTGCTTGGTCACCGCGTAGTCGCCGGGGGCGAGCGCGCCCGCACGGCAGAGGCGGTTCAGAAGCTGGTACGGGGTGACGAAGGTCGGCGAGCCCGCGAGCCAGCGGTCGAACTGGTTGTCGAGGTAAGGGTCGGGTCCGCCGTGGACGAAAGCCACGACCGGCGGGCGTCCGGCGCGCAGGCCGAGGTCGACGATGGCCGAGAAAAGCTGCTTCCCCGGAAAGGTCTTCCGGACCAGCTGCTCGAGCTCCAGGGCTTCCAGGACTTTCATCCGGTACCTCCTTCGAACTGCGCCTTCCCCGCTAGGTCGAGCAAGTCGCGTTCCCGATTACTGCGGTCTTCACGTAGGCGTGACAAGGTAGGCGCTCGTCTGCTTCACCTTCTCACGCTGCGAAGAATGGCGCACCGCACCCGGTGACGTCTTCCACCCAGCGGCCGGGTCGATCGCCTAACGCCGCCGGCTTACACGCCCGCGGGCGGCCTAATCCATCTACGTGCGGCGTCACATTCCCGTCGCTTTGCGCCCGTGCGCTTTCGCACGCGGCGCGTCGAGCCGCTCGTTGCCTGTGACTTATTCACGCGCCGCGAGGCGGGGCGGTTTCTACGATGCGCGCCGATGCCGCGCGTTTTATGCATCCGTCATTGGCTGGCCGCGGCGGCGCTTGCCGCCGCCGGGCTCGCGCACGCGCACACGGTCGACGGGCAGGTCGTGGCGGTGCAGGACGGCGACACCGTGACGATCCTGGACGCGGCGCGGGTCCAGCACCGGGTCCGCATCGCGGGCATCGACGCCCCGGAGAAGGGCCAGGCATTCGGCAAGGCGGCGAAGCAGAGCCTCGCCCGGCTCGTGCACGGCCGCCGGGTCGAGGCGCGCTGCCCGAAGCGCGATCGCTACGGCCGCGAGGTGTGCAGCCTGTACCTCGGCGCGCGCGACGTCGGACTCGAGCAGGTGCGCGGCGGGTACGCCTGGTGGTACCGGGAGTACGCGCGCGAGCAGACCCCGGACGACCGCCTGGCCTACGAGGCGGCGGAGAGCGATGCGCGGGGTGCGCGCCGCGGGCTGTGGAACGACCAGGCGCCGCAGCCGCCGGCGAGCTTCCGCCGCGAGCAGGCGAGAGCTCGGGGCGCCTGAGCCCCGGCGCCGCTCGAGCCCCGCCGGCGCTCACTTCGAGCGCGTGAGCGGCACGAAGCGCACCGGGATCGTGCGCCGGGTCGCGGTCGAGCCGTCCGGCCGCTTCTCGATCACCTGCAGGTCCTGGACCTGCCACTGCCCTCCGACCGGGATGACGAGCCGGCCGCCCGGCTTGAGCTGCTCCACGAGCGGCTTCGGGACGTAGGGCGCGGCGGCGGTGACGAGGATGCCGTCGAACGGCGCGGCCTCCGGCCAGCCGTTGTAGCCGTCGCCGATGCGGGTCGCGATGTTCCGGTAGCCGAGAGCCGCGAGGTCGCCCGCCGCCCGCCGGCCGACCGGCTCGACGATCTCGATCGTGTAGACCTTCGCCACGACCTCCGCCAGCACCGCCGCCTGGTAGCCCGAGCCGGTCCCGATCTCGAGCACGACGTCGGCCGGCTTCGGCTCGAGGAGGTCGGTCATCAGGGCGACGATGTAGGGCTGCGAGATCGTCTGGCCGTGGCCGATCGGCAGCGGCCGGTTCTCGTAGGCGTAGGGCACCTGCTCGGGCGGGACGAGGCGCTCGCGGGGGACTTTGCCGAGCGCCGCCATGACCCGCGGCGAGAACGCCGGCCGCGCGGTCTCCGCGCCCGTCGCCCTGGCCATGCCGGCGATCTCGGCGAGGAGCTGCGCCCGCTGCGCGGCGAAGGCGTCCTGCGCCGCCGCGCTCTCGGGGAGGGCGCCGGCGATCAGGCCGGCGAAGATGCCGGCGGCGCGGAAGCGGCTCACGAGACGGATCGTAGACCGATCGAAGCCGGGTTTCCGGGCGCTGGCGGCCGTGCCGCGGCCCCTACGCCGGCTGGGCGAAGACCTCGGCCAGCGTCTTCGGCGGCTCCGGCCGGTGCAGGTTCAGCTCGCGCTCGAGGTTGTCCACGTGCGCACGCATCACTTCGACCGCCCGGTCGGGGTCGTGCGCGGCGATCGCATCGACGAGCGCGAGGTGGTCGTCGACGCCGCAGCTCGAGGGCGCGTGGCCGCGGTGGGTGAGCGCGATCAGCGGCGTGCGGAACACGATCTCGTCGAGGAAGCGCGCGAGCACCGCGTTCGCCGCCATCCCGGCGAGGCGGCGGTGGAACTCGATCGACAGGCGCAGCCCGCCGCGGTCGTCGCCGCGCGCATAGGCTGCCGCCTCGCTCGCCACCCACTCGCGCAGCGCCGCGACGTCCTTCCGGGGCGCGCCGGCGGCCACCTTCGCCGCGATCGCGCACTCGATCGCCCGCCGCGCCTCGAAGACCTCGCGGCTCTCCGCCGCGGACGGGGTGGGGATGATCGCCCCGCGGTTGCGCCGCAGCTCGACGAGGTGCGCGTGGGCGAGGCGGGCGAGGGCGCCGCGCACCGTCGCCCGGCTCACGCGGAACAGCTCGGCGAGCGCAACCTCCTTCAGCTTCGTGCCGGGCGTGAGCCGGTGGTCCACGATCGCCTGCCGGATGGCGGCGTGAACGCGCTCCTCGGCGGCGGCGCCGGACGAGGCGGCTGCGGGCGAGGCGGCGGGGTTCAGCATGGCACGGGGATTTCTAGCCGGCCTTCGGGGAGACGGCGATCAAGGGATTCGACATTGTCGACATCTAGTTTGGCTCTGGCAATCTCTCCGTGATTGTGCTTCACATGAACCGGCTCTTCTTGGGAAAGAAAATATCGAGGAATCAATTTCTGATAAATAGATACAGCACTTACTTGATGTTAAACATTAAATCTTGCATTGATGAATGTCAATGGTCCAATTCAGTTTTGTTGACAAATCATCAGATATCTGCAAACTGACGACCGGGCTCCCTGAGCCTCACAACAGGCGGGTCAACCCCTTCCTCGCGCACCACGGAGGCGCCGGAAATGCCGCTGTGTCCCCGTAGCGGTTCGCATTGAGCTCGCCCGTCATGCCCCGATCCAAGGCACCGGCAGCGGCGATCCGCTATCTCCTCGACGACGAGGTCCGGACCGTGTCCGGCATCGCGCCGACGCGAACCGTCCTCCAGCACCTGCGCGAGGATCTCGGCCGCACGGGCACGAAGGAAGGCTGCGCGGAAGGCGACTGCGGCGCGTGCACCGTGGTGCTCGCGGAGCTCGCCGGCCGCAAGGTCCGCTATCGGGCGGTCAACGCCTGCATCCAGTTCGTCCCCACCCTCGACGGCCGCGCGCTCGTCACGGTCGAGAGCCTGAAAGACCGCCGGACCGGCGCGCTTCACCCCGCGCAGGCCGCGATGGCCGACGGCCACGGCTCCCAGTGCGGCTTCTGCACGCCGGGCTTCGTGATGTCGCTCTTCGCGCTCTACAAGTCGACGGCCGCTCCCGGCCGCGGCGAGGTCAACGAGGCGCTCGCCGGAAACCTCTGCCGCTGCACCGGCTACCGCCCGATCGTCGACGCGGCGCAGGCGATGTACACGCTCGGCGACGCGGTTCCGCCGGCCGGGCAGACCTGGCTCACGGCGTCCGCCCGCTCGCGTGCGCGGGCGGCCGGCAAATCGGAAGCGGAGCTCGCGGCCCGGCTGCGGGGACTCAAGCGGCGCCGCGGCCTCGTCCTGCCGCACGCGAGCGGCACGTTCCACGCGCCGCACAGCGCCGACGAGTTCGCCGCCCTGCGCGAACGGCTCCCCGACGCCCGCATCCTGGCGGGCGGCACCGACGTGGGCCTCTGGGTGACCAAGCAGCAGCGCGCGCTCGGCGACGTCCTCTACGTCGGCAACGTGGCCGATCTGCAGGACGTGACCGTGGCCGGGGGCCACCTCGACATCGGCGCGGCGGTGTCGCTCACCGACGCCTTCGCGCCGCTCGAGCAGCATTACCCCGAGCTGCGCGAGGTGCTGCGCCGCTTCGCCTCGCCGCCGATCCGCAACGCCGGCACGCTCGCCGGCAACGTCGCCAACGGCTCGCCGATCGGCGACTCGATGCCGCCGCTGATCGCGCTCGGCGCGCGGGTCGTGCTGCGCAAGGGCGGCACCCGTCGCGAGCTGCCGCTCGAGGACCTCTACCTCGCCTACCAGAAGACGGCGCTCGCCCCGGGCGAATTCGTCGAGCGCGTGCGCGTGCCGGTGCGCTCGGCGGGGCTCCAGTTCGCGACCTACAAGATCTCCAAGCGCTTCGACCAGGACATATCGGCGGTCTGTGCGGCCTTCGCGCTCGTGGTCGAGGGGCGCACGATCCGATCGGCGCGGGTGGCGTTCGGCGGCATGGCCGCGACGCCGACGCGCGCCGCCGGATGCGAAGCGGCGCTCACCGGCCGGCCGTGGGACGAGGCGACCTGCGAGCGCGCCGCCGCCGCGCTCGCACGCGACTTCACGCCGCTCACCGACATGCGCGCCTCGGCCGCGTACCGGTCGGCGGTCGCGCAGAACCTGCTGCGGAAATTCCGGCTCGAGACGTCCGGCGCGCTCGCCGGGCGCCCGGGCCGGCTGTACGACCTCGCCGGGGTGCCCGCGTGAACGATCCGCGGCCGCCGCGCCAGGGGGCTGCCACCCCGGCAGCGGCACGCACCGCCGCGCGCGGCGCTGTCGGCGAGCCGGTCCGCCACGACAGCGCGCACCTCCACGTCGCGGGCGAGGCAGCGTACACCGACGACATCCTCGAAGCGCGCGGCACGCTCCACGCCGCGTTCGGCCTCTCGCAGCGCGCGCACGCGCGGATCCGGTCGATGGACCTCGCCGCGGTGCGCGCCGCGCCCGGCGTGGTCGCGGTCCTGACCGCGGCGGACATCCCGGGCGAGAACAACGTCGGGCCGATCCTCCACGACGACCCGCTCCTCGCCGCGGCCGAGGTGCAGTTCGTCGGGCAGCCGGTATTCCTGGTGGTCGCCGAGACGGTGGATGCCGCCCGTCGGGCCGCGCGGCTCGGCGCGATCGACTACGAGGAACTGCCCGCGATCCTCACCATCGAGGACGCGCTGGCGCAGCGGTCGTTCGTGCTGCCGACGGTCACGCTCCAGCGCGGCGAATGGCAGGCGGCGATCGACGCCGCACCGCATCGACTGAAAGGCGGGTTTCGCATCGGCGGCCAGGAGCAGTTCTACCTCGAGGGCCAGGTCGGGTACGCCGTGCCGCGCGAGGACGGCGACGTCCTCGTCTACAGCTCGACCCAGCATCCGGGCGAAGTGCAGCTCCAGGTCGCGCACGTGCTCGGGGTCGAGGCGCATCGCGTCGCCGTCGAGTGCCGGCGCATGGGCGGCGGCTTCGGCGGGAAAGAGACCCAGGCCTCGCACCCCGCGTGCGCGACCGCGCTCGCGGCGCGCGCCACCGGCCGCCCGGTCAAGCTGCGCTACGACCGCGACGACGACATCTCGATCACCGGCAAGCGCCACGATTACCTGGTCGAGTACGAGGTCGGGTTCGACGCCGCCGGGCGGATCGCGGGCATCGACCTCCTGTTCGCCTCGCGCTGCGGCTTCTCGGCCGACCTGAGCGGCCCGGTCAACGACCGCACGGTGATGCACGCCGACAACGCGTACTACCTCCCGGCGGTGCGCATCGTCTCGCACCGCTGCAAGACCAACACCCAGTCGAACACCGCTTTTCGCGGCTTCGGCGGCCCGCAGGGCATGATGGCGATCGAGGTCGTGCTCGACGAGATCGCGCGGGCGCTCGCGCTCGACCCGGTCGCCGTGCGCCGCACGAACTTCTACGGCCCCGGGCGCGATCTCACTCCGTACGACATGCGGGTCGAGGACTTCGTCGCCGATCGCCTCTTCGACGAGCTGGCGGCCTCCTCCGACTACGCGGCGCGGCGCGCGGCGATCCGCGCGTGGAACGCCGCGAGCCCGGTCGTCAAGCGCGGCATCGCCATGACGCCGGTGAAGTTCGGGATCTCCTTCACCGCGACGTTCTTCAACCAGGCGGGCGCCCTGGTGCACGTCTACACCGACGGCAGCGTGCTGCTCAACCACGGCGGCACCGAGATGGGGCAGGGCCTCTTCACCAAGGTCGCGCAGGTGGTCGCGCACGAGCTCGGGCTCGACCTCGACCGGGTGCGGGTCTCGGCGTCCGACACGGCCCGGATCCCGAACGCATCGGCGACCGCCGCGTCCAGCGGGAGCGATCTCAACGGCAAGGCCGCGCAGGCCGCCGCCGCCGCGATCAAGGCGCGGCTCGTGGCGTTCGCCGCCGAGCGCTTCCAGGTCGCGCCGGAGGCGATCCGCTTCGCCGCGAACCAGGTCGAGATCGGCGCTGCGAAGCGGCTCCCCTTCGGCGAGTTCGTCCGGCTCGCGTACCTCGCACGGGTGCAGCTCTGGGCGAGCGGTTTCTACCGGACGCCGAAGATCCACTACGACCCGAAGACGCTGAAGGGGCGGCCTTTCTACTACTTCTCCTACGGCGCGGCCGTGTCCGAGGTCGCGATCGACACCCTCACCGGCGAGACGCGGCTCCTCCGCGCGGACATCCTCCACGACGCCGGCCGCAGCCTCAACCCGGCGATCGACCTCGGCCAGGTCGAAGGCGGCTTCGTGCAGGGCATGGGCTGGCTCACGACCGAGGAGCTGTGGTGGAACGCGAGCGGGCGGCTCATGACGCACGCGCCGTCCACCTACAAGATCCCGGTGGCCTCCGACGTCCCGGCCGACTTCCGCGTGAAGCTGTGGGAGCGGGGCGAGAACGCCGAGGACAGCATCCATCGCTCGAAGGCGGTCGGCGAGCCGCCGCTGATGCTCGCGATCTCGGTGTTCCAGGCGATCCGGGACGCGGTCGCCGCGGCGGCCGACCCGGCGGACGACCCGGCGGACAACTACCGGTGCGCACCGGCGCTCAACGCACCCGCGACGCCCGAGGAGGTCCTGCGCGCGGTCGACGCGGTGACGAAACGGAAGGCACCGGGATGAGCTGGATCCACACCCTGCAGCTCGTGGCCGAACGCTGCCAGGACGCGGTGACGGTCACCGTCGCGGCGGGCAAGGGCTCCACGCCGCGCGAGCCCGGGGCGAAGATGATCGTCACGATCGACGCGCTGCACGGCACGATCGGCGGCGGCGAGCTCGAGCACCAGGCGATCGCCCTCGCGCGCGGCATGCTGCGCGGCCCCGGGCAGCGGGCGGCAAAGCGGTTCGCCCTCGGCGCAAACCTCGGCCAGTACTGCGGCGGTGCAGCGAGCCTGCTCCTCGAGCGAGTAGCGCGCGGTGCGCCCTGGGTGAGCGTGGCGGCGGGGTGGCACGACCGCGGCGCGCCGCTCGTGGTGGTCACGCCGGTCGAAGGCGAGGCGCGGCTGCTGGTGGGCGCGGGCGAGACCTGGGGCGGTCTCGGCGATGCCGGTGCCGATGCGCGGGCGACGACGATCGCGCGGACGATGCTGGCGGGCGGCGAGCGCACGGCGGCGGTCGTCGCGGCCGGCGACGGCCGGCCGGCGCTGTTCGAGCCGCTACGGCCGTCCGAATTCGACGTCGTAGTGTTCGGCGCGGGCCACGTGGGCCGCGCGCTCGTGCGGGTGCTCGGGCTGGTGCCGTGCCGGGTCGTGTGGGTCGACAGCCGCGCCGGCGAGTTCCCGGCCGAGGTTCCCGACAACGTGCGCGTCGTCCGGACCGATGCACCCGCGGCCGAGATCGCGCCGGCGCGCGCCGGCAGCTACTTCCTCGTGCTGACGCACAGCCACGCGCTCGACCTCGAGCTGGTCGAAGCGATCCTGCAGCGCGGCGACTTCGCCTACTGCGGCATGATCGGGTCGCAGACCAAGCGCCGGACTTTCGAGCACGGGCTCGCAAAGCGCGGCGTGCCGCCCGAGCGTCGCGCGCGCCTCACGTGCCCGATCGGCATTCCGGGCATCCGGGGCAAGGAACCGGGCGCGATCGCGGTCGCCGTCGCGGCCGAGCTGCTCGAGGTCCGCGAGCGGGCTCTGCCGGGTATCGAGAACGAGCGCACCGTGCCGGGCATCGAGAACGAGCGGGCCGCGCGCGCTTGACCCGCGCGGCGCACGACGGGGGGAGAGCATGAGCACGGACGCACCGGGCGCGGTTCCGCGCCTCAGCCTGACCGGCATCCGCAAGGCCTACCCGGCGGTGGTCGCGAACGACGGCGTGGCCCTGACGGTGATGCCGGGCGAGATCCACGCGGTGCTCGGCGAGAACGGCGCCGGCAAGTCGACCCTCATGAAGATCATCTACGGCGTGGTCAAGCCCGACGCCGGCGAGATCCGCTGGGAGGGCCGGCCGGTCGAGATCGCGAACCCGCACGCGGCGCGCGCGCTCGGGATCGCGATGGTGTTCCAGCACTTCTCGCTTTTCGACACGCTGACCGCCGCCGAGAACGTCTGGCTCGGGCTCGACCGCGCGCAGTCGCTCGCCGCGGTGACCGCCGGGATCCGCGCGAAGGCCGCCGAGTACGGCCTCGAGGTCGACCCCGAACGCCCGGTACACACCCTCTCCGTCGGCGAGCGACAGCGGGTCGAGATCGTGCGTGCGCTCCTCACCGAGCCGCGGCTCCTCATCCTCGACGAGCCGACGTCGGTGCTGACGCCGCAGGCGGTCGAGAAGCTGTTCGCGACCCTGCGCCTCCTCGCCGGGCGCGGCTGCAGCATCCTCTACATCAGCCACAAGCTCGACGAGATCCGGGCGCTGTGCCAGACCTGCACCGTGCTCCGCGGCGGCCGCGTGACCGGCACCGCCGATCCGCGCCAGGAGACCTCGGCCGGACTCTCGCGGCTGATGATCGGCGCCGAACCGCCGCAGCTCCAGCACCGGGAGGTGACGCGCGGGGCGGTCGCGCTCGAGACGAAGGGGCTCTCGCTCGAGCGGCAGGACCAGTTCGGCGTCACGCTGGACGGCATCGACCTCCAGGTCCACGCCGGCGAGGTAGTGGGGATCGCCGGGGTCTCCGGCAACGGCCAGCAGGAGCTGCTCGCCGCACTGTCCGGCGAGGACCGGCGCGCGCGCGCGGGCAGCGTCGCGCTCCTCGGCGCCGACGTCGCCCGGGCCTCGGCGGGCCGCCGGCGCCGGCAGGGGCTGCACTACGTGCCCGAGGAGCGCCTCGGGCGGGGCGCCGTGCCGACCATGGGGCTCGCGCACAACCTGCTGCTCACGCGGCGCGAGCCGGTGCGCGCCGGCGGCTGGCTCGACCTCGGCCGCATGAGCGCGATGACGCAGTCGATCCTCGAGCGCTTCAACGTCAAGGCGGGCGGGCCGCAGTCTGCGGCGCGCAGCCTCTCGGGCGGCAACCTGCAGAAGTACATCGTCGGGCGCGAGATCGACGCCCGGCCGAAGGTGCTCGTCGTCGCGCAGCCGACCTGGGGCGTCGACGTCGGCGCCTCGGCGCAGATCCGCGGGGAGCTCCTCGCGCTGCGCGACGCCGGCTGCGCGGTGCTGGTGGTGAGCGAGGAGCTGGACGAGCTCTTCGAGATCACCGACCGGCTGTACGTCATCGCGCGCGGCCGGCTGTCGCCGCCGATCGCCACCTCGACGGCGACGCCGGAGCGGATCGGGCAGTGGATGAGCGGCCTGTGGGCGGACGCGGCCGGCGCGCCGCCGGTGCCGGGGGAGGTGGCCCATGCTCCGGCTTGAAGCGCGCCCGCAGCCCTCGCGGGCGATGTCGCTCGCTTCGCCCCTGCTCGCGCTCGCGCTCACGGTGGTGATCGCCGCGATCCTCTTCGTCGTCCTGGGCAAGGACCCGCTGCGGGGCTTGAGCATGTTCTTCGTCGAGCCGCTGCGCACGGTGCGCGGACTCACCGAGGTCGCGCTCAAGGCGACGCCGCTCGTGCTCTGCGCGATCGGGCTCGCGGTCTGTTACCGGGCAAACGTCTGGAACATCGGCGCCGAGGGCCAGTTCCTGCTCGGCGCGATCGTCGGCGGCGGCGTCGCGCTCTACGTCACCACGCACGGCATCGCCGCGCCGCAGTGGGCGATGACGCCGGTCGTCCTCGCTGCGGGCGTCCTCGGCGGCATGGCGTGGGCGTCGATCACCGCGCTCCTGCGCGACCGCTTCAACGCCAACGAGATCCTGGTCAGCCTGATGCTCGTGTACGTCGCGCAGCAGCTCCTCAACTGGCTCGTCTTCGGGCCGTGGAAGGACCCGGCCGGGTTCAACTTCCCGCAGACCAAGACCTTCGTCGCGTCCACGCTGCTGCCCAATCTCGTGCCGCAGTCGCGGCTGCACGTCGGCTTCGCGCTCATGCTCGTGCTGGTCGGAGTGTTCTGGGCGTTCCTGTTCCGCTCCTGGCGCGGCTTCCAGCTCCAGGTCGGCGGGCTCGCGCCCGACGCCGCGCGCTATGCGGGGTTCTCGAGCCGGACCGCGCTCTGGACGGCGCTCCTCGTCTCCGGCGGGATGGCGGGGCTCGCCGGCGCGATGGAGGCCGCCGGGCCGCTGCGCCAGCTCACGCCGCACGTCTCGACCGGCTATGGCTTCACCGCGATCATCGTGTGCTTCGTCGGGCGGCTGCACCCGGTCGGCTGCCTCTTCGCCGGGATCCTGCTGTCGATGTTCCTGATCGGCGGCGAGCTCGGCCAGTCGCGGCTCGGGCTGCCGAACGCGCTGACCGGCGTGTTCCAGGGGCTGCTGCTCTTCCTCCTCCTCGCCTGCGACACGCTGATCCACTATCGCGTCCGCTGGCATCCGGCGCCGCGGCGGGCGGCGGCATGAACGAGATCGCGCTCCTCATCGCGGCGACCATCGCCGCCGGCACGCCGCTCGTGCTGGCGGGCCTCGGCCTGCTCATCAACGAGAAGGCCGGCGTCCTCAACCTCGGCGCCGAGGGGATGATGCTGGTCGCCGCGATCGCCGGCTTCGCCGCCGCCTTCCACTCGGGCAACCAGTGGATCGCGTTCGGCGCCGGGGCGGCCGCCGGGATGATCCTCGCCGCGGGCTTCGGCGTGCTGGTGATCTGGCTCAACACCAACCAGTACGCGACCGGGCTCGCGCTCAGTCTCTTCGGCTTCGGCTTCTCGGCGTTCGTCGGCGTCGAGTACGTCGGCAAGAAGCTCGGCGAGCACGTGCAGTACGCGGTCCCGTTCCTCGCCGACCTCCCGTTCCTCGGCCCGGCGCTCTTCAAGCAGCACCCGCTCGCCTACGTCGCGATGGCGCTCGCCGCCGCGCTCGCCTGGTTCCTCTACCGGAGCCGGCAGGGCCTGGTGCTGCGGTCGATCGGCGAGTCCCCGGACTCGGCCCACTCGCTCGGCTACGGCGTGCGCTGGATCCGGCTCGCCGCCGTGGTCGCGGGCGGGGCGCTCTGCGGGGTCGCCGGGGCGTTCCTGTCGGTCGTCTACGCGCCGCTGTGGGTCGAGGGGCTCACCGCCGGCCGCGGCTGGATCGCGCTCGCGCTCACCCCGTTCGCCACCTGGCGACCGGCGCGGGTGCTGCTCGGCGCGTACCTCTTCGGCGGGGTGACGATGCTGCAGTTCAGCCTCCAGGGGGCGGGCGTGCAGATCGCGAGCCAGTTCCTGTCGATGCTGCCGTACCTCGCCACCATCGTCGTGCTCGCGCTCATCTCGCGCAACCCGGCGTGGATTCGCATTAACATGCCGGCCTCGCTCGGCAAGCCGTTCCATCCGTCCAGTTGAAACAATCCCCTCGAGGAGAACCCATGTTCAGTCCGGCCAAGCGTTCCTGGTTGAAAGTCCTCGCGTTTGCCGCGGTCGCGGCGCTCGCCGCGTGCGGCAAGGAAGAGCCGCCCAAGCCGGCCGCGCCGGCGGCGGCCGATGCCAAGGCGCCGGCGCCGCCGGCCGAGCCGTTCAAGGCGGCGTGGATGTACGTCGGCCCGGTCGGGGATGCCGGCTGGACCTTCGCGCACGACCAGGGCCGCAAGGCGGTCGAGGCCGAGCTCGGCGCCAAGGTGAAGACGACTTTCGTCGAGAAGGTGCCGGAGGGTGCGGACGCCGAGCGCGTCATCCGCGATCTCGCGGCGCAGGGGAACAAGATCATCTTCGCGACCTCCTTCGGCTTCATGGAGCCGATGCTCAAGGTCGCCGCCGAGTTCCCGAACGTGAAGTTCGAGCACGCGACCGGCTACAAGACCGCGCCGAACATGCGCATCTACGACGCCAAGTTCTACGAGGACGCGTTCCTCGCCGGCGTGATCGCCGGGCACACGTCGAAGACCGGGACGCTCGGCTTCGTCGCCTCGTTCCCGATCCCGGAGGTGCTGCGGAACATCAACGCGTTCACCCTCGGCGCGCAGAGCGTGAACCCGAAGATCAAGACGCGGGTGGTGTGGGTCAACACCTGGTTCGACCCGCCGAAGGAGAGCGAGGCGGCGCAGTCGCTGATCAACGGCGGCGCCGACGTCCTGCTGCAGAACACCGACTCGACCGCGGTGCTGCAGACGGCGGAGAAGAACGGCAAGTTCGCGTTCGGCTGGGACAGCGACATGAGCGGGTTCGCGCCCAAGGCGCACCTCGGCTCGGCGATCGTCGACTGGTCGAACTACTACAAGAAGGCGGTCAAGGACGCGATGGAGGGGACCTGGAAGACCGAGCGCACCGTGTGGGGCGTGAAGGAAGGCCAGAACGACCTGGTGAAGATCGCCGACGGCGTGCCCGAGGAGGCGAAGAAGAAGGTCGCCGAGATCAAGGCGGGCATGAAGGCCGGCACGTTCGAGGTGTTCACCGGCCCGGTGGTCGACACCGACGGCAAGGAGCGGCTCGCGAAGGACGCCAAGGCCGACCAGGAGTGGAAGGACAAGGTCGACTTCTACGTGCGGGGCGTCGAGGGCAAGGTCCCGACGGGGAAGTAGGGCGCCGTTCCCGGACGCGGCGGGCCGGCGCGTGATCGAGGCCGGCCTCTGGCATCCGGTCGCCGCGGGCGCCGCGGTCGGCGCGGCGCCGCTCGCCGTGCGCCTGCTCGAGCGCGAGCTGGTGCTCTGGCGCGCGCCGGAGGCGGGCGTGCAGGCGTGGGCCGACCGCTGCCCGCATCGCGGGACCCGGTTCTCGCTCGGCCGGGTGGTCGACGGTCGGCTCGAGTGCGCCTATCACGGCTGGCGGTTCGGGCCGGGCGGCGCCTGCCACGCCGTGCCGGCGCTGCCCGGTTTCGCGCCCGGCGCGTCGCACGCCGCGACCGCGCACGCAGCGGCCGAGGCGCACGGCATGGTCTGGGTGCGGCTCGAGCGAGGCGAGTCGGCCCTCCCTGCGATCGCCGGCGCGCCGGCGCGGCAGGTCGTCAGCGGCCCGCACGACGTCGCCACGAGCGCGCCGCGCGTGGTCGAGAACTTCCTCGACATGTCGCACTTCCCGTTCGTGCACGAGGGCCTGCTCGGCGACCGCGGGCACGTCGAGGTGCCGCGCTACGAGGTGACGGCGGCTCCGGACGGACGCCCGGTCGCGCCGGCCTACCGCGCGTGGCAGCCGCAGGGGCGGGCGGGCGCCGCGGGCGGCGCGTGGGTGGACTACCGCTACGAGTTGCTCGGGCCCTATAGCGCCGTGCTGTTCAAGCGCGCCGAACCGGGTGGAGCGTCGCCGACGGGCGCCGCGGGTGGAGCGTCGCCGACGGGCGCCGCGGGTGGAGCGTCCCCGATGGGCGACGCGGGCGGCGCGCCGCAGGAAGCGTACGCGCTCTGGGTGTGCCCGGTCGCGCCGGAGGCGAGCCGGGTGTGGTTCACGCACTTCACCGGCGACGAGCGCACGGCCGATGCGGAGCTGCGAGCGTTCCAGGACGCGATCTTCGTGCAGGACCGGCCGATCGTCGAGTCGCAGCAGCCGCGGCGGCTGCCGCTCGGCGGCGGCGAAGCGCACTCGGCGGCCGACCGGCTCGCGGTCGCCTACCGCAGGTACCTGGGCGAGCTCGGGATCACGTTCGGGACTTGTTAGCCTTTCGGCCGCAGGTCGATCACCCGCTTCGCCTTGCCCTGCGAGCGCTCGACCTTGCCCGGTTCGACGACCTTCACCCGGGTCGACACGCCGACGTACGACTTGATGTTGTGCTCGAGCGCCCGCGCCTCGGCGGCGCGCTCGGCCTCGCTCGACGGCGCAGCGGCGTCGGCGCGCGCCTCGACCACCACGTCCAGCTCGTCGAGCCTTCCCTCGCGCCGAACCTCGAGCACGTAGTGCGGCGAGAGCCGCGGCTGCTTCGTGATCAGCTCCTCGATCTGGGTCGGGAACACGTTCACCCCGCGGATGATCAGCATGTCGTCGCTGCGGCCGGTGATGCGCTCCATGCGGCGCATCGTGCGCGCGGTGCCGGGGAGGAGGGCGGTGAGGTCGCGCGTGCGGTAGCGGATCACCGGCAGCGCCTCCTTGGTGAGCGAGGTGAAGACGAGCTCGCCCGGCTGGCCGTCGGCCGCGACCGCGCCGGTCGCCGGGTCGACGATCTCGGGATAGAAATGGTCCTCCCAGATCGTGAGCCCGTCCTTGGTCTCGATGCATTCCTGCGCGACGCCGGGCCCCATCACTTCCGAGAGCCCGTAGATGTCCACCGCGGCGAGCCCCATGCGCCGCTCGATCTCCTCGCGCATGCCCTCGGTCCAGGGCTCGGCGCCGAAGATGCCGACCCGCAGCGACGAGCGCTTCGCGTCGCGGCCCTGGCGCTCGAACTCGTCGGCGATCGCGAGCATGTAGGACGGCGTCACCATGATGATGTCGGGCTTGAAGTCCTCGATGAGCTGCACCTGCCGCTCGGTCATGCCGCCGCCGAGCGGGATCACGCAGGCGCCGAGCAGCTCGCCGCCGAAGTGCGCGCCGAGTCCGCCGGTGAAGAGGCCGTAGCCGTACGCGACGTGGATCTTGTCGGTCGAGCGGCCGCCGGCGGCGCGGATCGACCGCGCCATCACGTGCGCCCAGGTGTGGATGTCGCCCCTGGTGTAGCCGACGACGGTGGGCTTGCCGGTGGTGCCGCTGGAGGCGTGCACGCGGACGATCTTCTCCATCGGCACCGCGAACATCCCGAACGGATAGTTCTCGCGCAGGTCCTGCTTGGTGGTGAAGGGGAATCGCGCGAGATCTTCGAGGCGCTTCAGGTCGTCCGGCCGCACGCCGTGGGCCTCGAACTTTTTCCGGTAGTGCGGCACGGCGTCGTAGGCGTGGCGCACCGCCCATTTCAGCCGCTCGAGCTGGAGGTGGCGCAGCTCGTCGACGCTCGCCTTCTCGATGTGCTCGAGGTGGTCGTGCGCGGTCATCTCGTGCTCCTCCGTGTCACGCCGTCCGCGGCGGCGCGAGGATGTGGGTGCCGAGCCGGAACGACTTGCCGCGGAAGAGCGCGATCGTCCGCCCGTCCTGGTTCGTCACCGCGATGTCGTACACGCCGGTGCGCCCGGTCGCCTGCCGCTCGATTCCCTCGGCGGTGAGCAGGTCGCCCAGCCTGCCGGAGGCGAGAAACTCGATCGACGCGCCCTGCGCCACGGTCGCGTGGTTGTGGCTGTTGCAGGCGAACGCGAACGTGCTGTCGGCGAGCGTGAAGATGAGGCCCCCGTGGCAGAGGTCGTGGCCGTTCACCATGTCCGGGCGCACGGTCATCCGCATCCGCGCGTAGCCCGGGCGGATCTCGAGGAGCGCGATGCCGAGCGCCTGCGACGCGGGGTCGCGGGCGTAGAGCTCCCGGCCGACCGCCTCGGCCTGGGCCTGCGGATCGCCCGGGGCGTTCATCGGCCGGTGAACTTCGGCGCGCGCTTCTCGAGGAAGGCCTGCACGCCCTCGCGGTAGTCCGCCGTCTTGCCGAGCTCGCGCTGGAGATCGCGTTCGAGGTCGAGCTGGGCGTCGAGCGTGTTGCTCGCCGAAGCGTAGAGCGCGCGCTTGATGTCGCCGTAGCCCTTCGTCGGTCCGGCGGCGAGCCGGCGCGTGAGGGCACGGGCTTCGTCCATCAGCCGCGCGTCGTCGACGCACTGCCAGACGAGGCCCCACCTCTCGGCGTCCTCGGCGGAGAGCTTGTCGCCGAGGAGCGCGAGCCCCATCGCCCGGGCCGCGCCGGCGAGGCGCGGCAGGAACCAGGTGCCGCCGCAGTCGGGCACGAGGCCGATCCTGCTGAACGCCTGGACGAAGCTCGCGGAGCGCGCGGCGAGCACGATGTCGGCCGCGAGCGCGAGGTTCGCGCCCGCGCCGGCGGCGACGCCGTTGACCGCGCAGACCACCGGCTTCGGCAGCTCGCGCAGGCTGCGGACGAGGGGGTTGTAGAAGGTGCCGAGCGTGGTGCCGAGGTCGACCGGCGCGGCGTCCGCCTTCACCGCGCGGTCGGACAGGTCCTGACCGGCGCAGAAGCCACGGCCGGCGCCGGTGAGGAGGAGCGCGCGCACTTCGTCGCGCCGCTTGACCTCGGCCACCGCCTCGCGCAGCCGCTCGTGCATCTCGACGTTGAAGCTGTTCAGGCGCTCGGGCCGGTTGAGCGTCACGGCGGCGTAGCCGTCCTGCACTTCGACGAGGATCGAGGGCTGGGTCACTGCGGGCTCCGGCGCTGGCGGCGGCGCGAGGCCTAGGATACCCGAACCGACGCGCCCGAACCGGCGGATGGATTACGATTCGCGCCGACCGATGAGCGCCGATCTCGAAGCCGCACGATCCCTCTTCACGCGCGCTCTCGCGGCGCATCTCGAGAGGCAGTGGGACACCGCCGAGCGCGACTACCGCGCCGCACTCGCGCTCGCGCCGGACCGGCCGAGCATCGTCTTCAATCTCGGGCGGCTGCTCCTCGACCGCGAGCGCGACGCCGAGGCCGAGCCGCTCTTCCACAGGGCGCTCGCGCTCGCGGCCGGGGACCACGAGGCGGCGTACAACCTCGGGCTCGCCGTCGCGCGCCAGGAGCGGCTCGAGGAGGCGGTCGGGCACTACGAGCGCGCGCTCGCGCTCAAGGTGGACTTCGCCGAGGCGCACGCGGCGCGCGGCGCGGCGCTCGGCAGGCTCGGGCGCGAGGCGGACGCGCTCGCGAGCCACGCGCGCGCGATCGAGCTCCGCCCGCACGATGCGGCGTTCCAGGCCGGCTTCGCGGCGAGCGCGGCGGCGGAGGTGGCCGAGCCCTCGCCGGTCATCGAGCGGGCGCTCGCCGCCTGCCTCGACGGCGCGAACGTCGACGATCAGCTGCTCGGGCCGCTGAGCTGGTCGGTCCTGCGGTCCCGGTTCGACGGCTTTCGCGTCACGCCGGCGCTCGAGCGGCTCGCCGCGGATCGCCTGCTGCTCCGCGCGCTCGAGCGGATCACGGTGGCGGAGCGCGCGGCCGAAGCGTTCTTCACGGCGGCGCGGCGCGAGCTCCTCAACCGCGTGTCGGAGAACGCGGCCGGAAGCGGCGGACTCGAGGCGCTGGCGGTCGCCATGGCGCTGCAGTGCTTCCGGAACGAATACGTCTGGGACGAAAGCGATGCGGAGCGCTCGCTCGTCGACGCCCTCGCGGCGCGCGTTCGAGGCGCGGTCGCGTCGGGCGCGCCGCGCGCGGTCGAGCTTGCGGCGCTCGGCTGCTACGAGCCGCTGCACCGGGACGCGGCGATCCGCGGGTGGTGCCGCGAGCACGCGGGGGCCGGTGGTGCGGGCCTGCGTTCGCTGATCCGTGCGCAGGTCGAGGAGCCGGCGACCGAGGCGGCGCTCGCCGCCGGGCTGAAGCGGCTCGGCGAGGTCCGCGATCCGGTCTCGCTCGCGGTCAAGGCGCAGTACGAGGAGAACCCGTATCCCCGGTGGCTCGGCCTCGCCCGGCCCGCGCCGGCACCCTACACCGGCCGGATCCTGCGGGAGATCGCGCCCCACGCCCCGGCGCTCGAGCCGGAGACCGACGCGCCGCGCATCCTGATCGCCGGCTGCGGGACCGGCCGGCACGCGATCGTGTACGCGACTGCGTACCAGGGCGCGCGGGTGACTGCGCTCGACTTGAGCGGCGCGAGCCTGGGCTACGCGGCGCGCAAGGCGGCGGAGCTCGGCGTCGGGAACGTCGAGTTCGTGCTCGGCGACCTCCTGGATCTCGGAGAGGAGGGCATCGGGCCGTTCGACGTGATCTCCAGCATCGGCGTGCTGCATCACATGGCCGACCCGCTCGCGGGGCTCGAGCGCCTGGTCGGCGCGCTGAAGCCGGGCGGATACCTGATGCTCGGCCTCTACAGCGAGTTCGCGCGGCGGGACATCGTGCGCATCCGCTCGTTCATCGCCGGACGGGGCCTCGACTCGAGCGTCGCCGGCATCCGCGCCTGCCGCCGGTTCGTCAGGGACGCGGCGGGCGGCGAGTTCGATACGCTCGTCGGCGAGGCCGCCGATTTCTACTCGACCTCGATGGTGCGCGATCTCCTGTTCCACGTGCAGGAGCACCGGTTCACGATTCCCCGGCTCGGGGACGCGCTGACCCGGACCGGACTCGAGTTCCTCGGGTTCACGTTCGCCGATCCGGCGGCGAAGCGCGGCTATGCGCGCTCGTATCCCGGGGACCCGAACATGCTCGACCTGGGCAACTGGGCGGCGCTGGAGGCGCGCCAGCCGGGGCTGTTTCGCGCGATGTACCAGTTCTGGGCGAGGAAGCGGGTCGGGCGGGACTAGCTGGTGGCGGGATCGGGCCCGGTACGGCTGGCGATACGGCTTGAGCTAAAGATGGCCGAAGAACTCGGGGGCGCTCTGCCACCTGTCACTGCGGCCGTCGACGTAGGTGATGGGGACACGCGCCAACTCTTCGTCGGCGACGCCTTCCAGGCATCCAACGTTGATTCCGTACATTTTTCCGATCGGCGTGTCCGTCCCCACTCCGAAAGCACGCACGCCGCAGTGCCTGCAAAAGTAGTGCTGGTTCTTTTTCGTGTTGAAGAGGTACTGAGTCAGGTCCACCTCGCCCGCAAGCAGACGGAAGCCGCCTTCCTTCGCCACGGCCGGCCAGAAGCGGGTCCGCCGGCAGATCGAGCAGTTGCACCGGTACGTGCTCTGCGTGAGGTCGAGATCGGCCTCGAATCGGACGGCGCCGCAATGACAGCTGCCACGATAGGTCTTCAGCATGGGTGAGCTTCCGGGGAGCGTCCGCCTCGTGGCGGGTCTACCGCTTCTTCGCCGGCGAGCCATTCTCGGCCACCGCGGCCTGCACGAGCGCCTTGAATGCGCCCGCGTCGACCTGCTCCCCTTCGCGGATGTCGATCGCCCTTCGCGTGTTGCCTTCCAGGCTTGAATTGAAGAGGCGCGATGGGTCCGGGGTCCTAGCCCCCCGGGCGAACGTGAGCTTCACGACCTTTGTGTACGACTCCCCGGTGCAGACGATCCCGTGGTGCGACCAGACCGGAGTGCCCATCCACTTCCATTCCTCGATCATCTCGGGATCGGCTTCCAGGATCAGCGCCCGCATGCGGGCCAGGGTCTTCCCGCGCCATCCCCCCAGGTCGCGGATCCGCTGGTCGATGAGCCGGGAAGCGGGTTTCCCGGTCGCTTGCCCAGCATTGGTGGCCGACTTGCGTGGCTTGCTTGCGCGCGACGTGCCGGTGGCCTTCGGTTCTGGCGTCACGGTTCATTCTCCGGCTTGCCGGGATGTCCAACGTCCGCGTTCAGGGGGCGCCGACGAGCGAAGCGAGGAGGGTACCCGGCCAGCGCCGCTGGCCGGCGCTCCCCTGGAACGCGTGGTTGGGCGTGGAACCCATGATCACTACGGTGAGACCACTACTGCCTCGACAGCCGAGAGAAGGGCCTTGAGATTGGCTGCCAGTGCTTTGAGATCAGGAACTACGCAACCGTTCCAGTTGGTGGGATAACGGGAGTGATACCGATGGTGCTTGTCGGGCCCGTAATGAATGGAGTTCAGGGATTGGCACCAGTCCGGCGGACAAGTGAGCACGCCTAAGCCAAGGGTCGCCGCGAGTTCCCACAACGCTGCAAGGTCATGCTGAATTGATTGAAGGGAACTCTTGTCCTTTCCGTGATGTGCGAGAAAGGACTTGAGTGTGGACTCAAGAGTCCAGCCTGCCAGGAACTGGCATGCAGGTATTCCGTCTTCAGGGCCATTCGCTAGGATCTGCATCCCTCGCAAGAACCCTCGCGCGAGTGATAGATGCCTGATCGACTCAGAACCGACGGAGATCAACGCAAAGCCCGCATTGAGCGATCCGGTGCCGATGATGTCGACCATCTACCTTCTCCACGCCCAACGCCCGCGTTCAGGGGGCCGCAGCAGCGGCAACGCCGCTGCTGCGGCTCCCTGGAGCGCGATGTTAGCCGGCGATATGTGGCTACCTGTGTCTTGAGATTAGCCATAGGGCGATGGCGGCAACGATAATCAGACCGAGCCCAAGGTATACGGATTGATTCTTTACGAACTGCCACAAGTCGGGGTTGGACGATACAGAGAGACCTATGCCGAAGAATGCTAAGACAACTGAACCAGTACCGATCAACCAGCGGTTCTGTAGCGAGCCAGCCTCTTCTCTCAGAACCTTCCTTACTGTCTCGGACGTATCGCTCTGTCGCTCTCGGATGACGTTCACCTGAGTCGTCAACTCTGTAATCGAGTCGTGGATTTCTGCGTATTCTTCTGTCACTGACTTGAACTGTCTGTCTATCTCCTTCAACCGAGATCCGAGAATGTGCCAGGGATAGCCAGACTTGATGAGGTTTTCAAGCATGTCCTCAGGCCCTCCCTTCGTGAGGGCATCCTCCCACTCGGTGTCCTTCATGCCAACCGGGGCGCCGGTTCTACGTGACCTGACGTAGCCGGTCTGAGATTGATAGTCCCCGGTATACAGATGCTCTGGCTTCTCACCAGCTTCGAGTTTGAAGATCGTTATTCGGTAGATCCGCTCCTTGTGAATAAAACGCCTCTCTTCACTCGAGGTGTTCGTAAATGTCCAGTTCAGCGTCCCGTGGAAGCCTGCGTCAACCTGGGTGGTTGGCGCCACTATCCCCTCCCTGGACAGGTCAGTCGTGGGACTGACGATTGCATGGAGATCGTGATCGGGATAGATCTTGTGCACAGTCTCGCGACGGAAATCCAGAGTTTCGTGCGCGATCACTCCGACAGAATGTCCTGGCTGAATCTTCAATCCCTTCTTCTTTGGGCCAAGCGCAAAGTCCTTGCCGGTATTCAAAAATTCCCCCGACGAGCCGAGACGGAGCACATAGGCGTTTGGACGGATACACGCAGGATCGCCGTCAACGATGACGGCGCCTATAAGGCGCTTGAGCTCGATGTCGTTCAGGATCGCCGCCATAGCTTGGCTTCCCCTATCTCATTCGACGGCTAACGTCGCGGTTCAGCGGCGCGTGTAGGCGGGCGAAGCCCACCGCAACGGGTCCGCTGCAACCGCTGGTTAGCGCTACGACACATGAACTTGAAACGGGCCAGAGAGTTCTGCAACCATGTTTTTGAGCTGGACGAAGCGCATACGAGCTATGAAACGACCCGAGAAGATGTTTCCGCTAAGGCTGCCGTCAGCGAGGGCCTGCGTCTCGCAGTCCAGGTTGAAGGGCAATTTGACTTCTCGCCAAGTCCGGATATCGAGCATCGGAACGCCGGCTGGAAATATGACCCGTTGAGAGTTGGTGAAGCGAGTCGGCGCCTTGGGATCAATAGAGAGCGCGGAGCTATCGCTGGTCATCTCGAATGAGGTCAGGCCGAGTCGTTCATTCCACTCTTGGAAAGTGCGAAGTGGCGCTAGGGTTTCGAGGTAGGCGATGAGCTTACCGTCTTCGCCTCGCTGGACAGCGCCGAAGGGAATGCCAGTCTGAATGTGATTCAGGGCAGGATTCTGGAGGTTGTTGTAGTCGTACCGAATCCAACCCTGCGAAATCCTTGCGACGGACCGCAGACCAGGTCCGATGGGCGGCTGCTGATCGACCTTGCGGTCGGGGAAATCTCGGAGTAGAGCCGCAGGCGACAAGATATCCACTAGACGGGCAAAGTCTGACTCAAACTGTTCATATGCCAGCGTAAGAATCGGTCCGGCCTCGGGACCATGCTGCGTTTGGAACACGTGCAATGCCCGGCCATTGCATAGTGCGAAATAGACTGCCCTGACCTCTGGATGGTTGGCGTAACTCCACGCTTGCTCGATCTCATCCGCTGCGATGTCTATCGACGGCGCCTTGGCCTCGATCACCCAGCGGACTAGGCGACCCACGTCGAGAATGTAATCAGCGATTCCTCTTAGCTCGGGGTCCTTGGCTGGATTCTTTCTTCCCAGGTAGTTTCGCGAATAGCGAAGCGATTGCTCTCGAACGATGTTGTTAGCCGTGCCGGATCGGTAGCCCAGCGCTCGAAGTAGCGGCGCGATGATCTCCTCACGAACATCGGTCTCGTTGAACTCCCCGAACTGTGGAACTGTCACCACGGGTCCCGTAGCGCTAACGTGCAGGTTGAGGGGCGCGCCCGCACCCACGGTGGAACCGAAGGGCGGTAAACGAAAAGCAACCCGACTGGCAGCGCGTCCCCTCGAACCGCGGGTTAGGCACAGGCGCTTGCACAGCACCCGCCGACCGAAGCACTGCATTCGCTGAACGCGCGAACGCCGACGGCCTCACGGAACGAAACGTCTCCCTGCCTGCCGGGTCGTTGATCAGCACGGGATCAACCACGCTCCGAATGGAACGAGCGTTTTGACTTGCGCGCAAGCGCCTGTGAAGCGCGCGCAAACGCGAGCAACTCACGGACACGACGTACGCGTTGTTTAACGTGAGCATACCGGTAGCGCCTAACGCGATTCTAGTCCGGGGACATGGCTGACAGTGGCGCGGTTCGTTCTGGACTGCTCCGGTCAGGCCTCGGCATGGAGCAGGGGCGCTTCGCGGGCCGTGGGGCGCTCGAGCAGTGCGAGCAGCGCAACGAGCGACAGCAGGTCGGCGCGGTTGTGCTCCAGCACTCGCCGGAGCAGTTCCGCATCGCCCTCGGTCAGCCAGCGCCGCCACGCGGCCGGGGCTTCCGCTCCCGGCAGGTCGTCCGTGCGCTCGAGTCGCAGGGCACGGGACTCGGCGGTGCGCAGCCTGCAGTCCGGCCACGCCGCCTGGAGCAGTCGGCGCGTGATGTGCAGAAGGTCGAGGTGAACCAGTCCGTCGCAGCCGAGGTCCTGTCCGACGAGGCGGGCGCGAGCCTTCAGGAGCGGGACGTCGAACGACTTGCCGTTGAAGCTCACGATCGCGCTGCTGAGCGCGAGCCGCGCCCTGACGCGCGCGATCAGCGCGGATTCGGCGGCGAATCCCGCGAGCATCCATTGCACCAGGTGCAGGGCGGAGTCTCCGATCCAGCCGATGCCGACCATGAAGGCGGTGGTGCCCGTTCCCCCGGCGAGGCCGGTCGTCTCGGTATCGAGGAAGAGGAGCCGTTCCGCCGGGATTCTTCCGGCCAGCCGGCCGACGGATCGGGCCGCGGCGGCGAGCGCGGCGCCGTCGGCGACCGAGACGTCGCCGTGCCGGAACGGCAGGGGAAACGTTCGAACGACCTCGACCAGCCCCGGCGCGACCATCGTCCCGCCCACCCGCTCGGCGAGTGCCGCCGCAGTCGGGGCGGGGCGGGGAGCGACGCCCACGCGCAAGCGCGCGAGTCGCTCGCCGAGCGGTGTCTCCGCCGCGGGCGGAATCAGACCGCGCGACTGCGCTTTCGCACGGAGCTGCGCGAGCCGGGCCTGAAGGTCCATCGTCAGTGCGCCGGCGGCGGTTCCGGGGCGCGGGTCCGCAGCAGGTCGAGCACCCGGAGCGCGGCCTCTTTGGGCACGAGCCGGCGTTCGTCCCCGGCGGTGAGCACCGGCCCGACGCATGCCGGACAGCCGTGTCGGCAGGCGCAATCGGCCACGAGCTCGATCGTCCGCTCGATCACCTGCGCGCGCAGGTCGTAGAGCGGGGCGGCGATGCCGATCCCGCCGGGGTAGTTGTCGTAGAGATAGAGCGTCGGCCGGAACGGCTGCGTCGCGAGGTCGCAGGGGGTGCCTTCGAGCGTCCGGGCCTCGGCGCGGCCGTCGCCGCCCGACGCTGCGATCCACGCGCTCTCGGGTCCGCCGTCGCCGACCGCGCGGCCGATGTCGCGCGGCTCGGCGAGGGAGAGGAAGACGGCGATGCGGTGGACCGCGTGCGCCGCGCCGAGAAAACCGTCGAGCGCCTCGAACCGCGTCGGGAACGCGCTCGCGAGTGCGTGCGGCTCGGCTTCCCACCACAGCGCCGTCGTGTGCATCTCCTGGTCGGGAAGGCTCACCCGCCCGTAGCCGACGTTCTCGTGGGTGTAGTAGCGGATCTTCTTGTAGCCGGCGACCCGCCGCACGACGTGCACCTCGCCGTGCGCGGCGCGCGCGGCGGTGCCGGTCTCGCCGTCGAACTCGTCCAGCACCTTGAGCTTCGTGTAGTCGATCGCGTCGGTGTAGTAGTCGGCGTCGGTCGTGCGCACGAACGCCTTGCGGCCGGTCCAGTCGAGCCGCTCGACCTGCCAGGGTCGCGACTGCACCATGTGGATGGCGCCTTCGTAGAGGGTGACCGCTGCAGCGGAGTAGTCGACCTCGGCGATGACGTTCCTGCCGCCGCCGGTGACGTCGATCACCGTGAAGTTGCCCTCGGCGATCGAGCGCAGGCCGACCGCGTTCGCCGGGTAGCTGTCGGCGATCCAGTGCCAGCGCTCGCCCTCGCGGTGGACGACGCCCTGCTCGGCGAGGTAGGCGAGCGCCTCGTCCACCTTCAGGCCGCCGAACGATTCGCCGGCGGTGAACGGCAGCTCGAAGGCCGCGCAGCGCACGTGGTCCATCAGGATGAGGAGCTGGTCCGGGTCGATCCGCGCGTGCTCCGGGCTCGCGCCGAGGAAGAAGTCCGGGTGGCGCGCGAGGTATTGGTCGAGCGGATCGCTCGAGCAGACGAGCACGCCGAGTGCCGTGCGGTTCCGCCGGCCGGCGCGCCCGAACCGCTGGAGGCTGCCGGCGACGGTGCCGGGGTAGCCGTTGAGGACGCAGACGTCGAGCGCGCCGATGTCCATGCCGAGCTCGAGCGCGGAGGTGGCGACGACGCAGTCGAGCCGGCCGGCGCGGAGCTTCGCTTCCTTGTCGCGCCGCTCGGTCGGGAGGTACCCGCCGCGGTAGGCGGCCACCCGCGCGGGCGCCCGCGGGTCGCGGTCGAAGAGGTCCTTCAGGTACTTGGTCAGCACCTCGACCTCGAGCCGGGAATTCGCGAACACGATCGTCTTCAGGCCGAGGCTCACCGCCGCCCGGGCGATCCGCGTGGACTGCGACCGCGCCGAGGCGCGGATGCCGAGGTCGGCGTTCAGCACCGGCGGGTTCCAGACGAGGAAGTGCCGGCGGCCCTGCGGCGCACCCGACTCGGTTACCGCGCACACCGGGCGCCCGAGCAGCCGCTCGGCCAGCTCGGCCGGGTTGGCGATCGTCGCCGAGCACGTGATGAAGACAGGGTCGGTGCCGTAGAACCGGCAGATCCGCCGCAGCCGCCGCACGAGATTGGCGACGTGCGACCCGAAGACGCCGCGGTAGGTGTGCAGCTCGTCGATCACGACAAACCGCAGCGCCTCGAAGAACTGCGCCCACTTGGTGTGGTGCGGCAGGATCGCCTGGTGGAGCATGTCGGGGTTGGAGACGACGATGTCGCCGTGGGTGCGCACCGCGCGCCGCGCGTCGCCCGGCGTGTCGCCGTCGAAGGTATAGGCGCGGACGCCGAGCCGGCTGGCGTCGTTCAGCTCGAGGATCTCGCTCGCCTGGTCCTGCGACAGCGCCTTGGTCGGAAAAAGGTACAGCGCCTTGGCGCCCTGCTTGAGCGCCGCGTCGATGACCGGCAGGTTGTAGCAGAGCGTCTTGCCCGAGGCGGTCGGCGTGACGATCACCGTGTCGCGACCGGCCGCGACGTGCGTCCAGGCTTCGCGCTGATGGCTGTAGAGTCGGCGAATGCCGCGCGCTTCGAGCGCCGCGACGAGCCGCGGGTCGAGGCCCTCCGGGAAGTCCTCCAGCCGGGCGGCGCGTTCGGGCGCGACGACCTCGCCGGCGATCCGGCCGCGGTGGTCGCGCTTGAGGCGCTCGATCAGCGCCTCGGCCGAGCGCTCCACCGGCCGCAGCCGTGCGCGCGGATCGCGCTCCGCGCCGTCGCCGAAGAGATCGAGCGCGCCGTCGAAATGCGGTCCCATGCTTTCCCCCCTGTTTTCCCCGTCGAGGTCGACGACCCGATTCGCCACCGGCGAAGGATGCGGGAGGGGGAGGCTCAGGGCGTGAGCCTGCCGGCCGGATCGGCTGCGAAAGTTCGGGCGCGGGGCGCGGCGGCGGTCCGGCGGGCAGGCGCCGGGGGGGGTCCTTCAGCGGACCACGTCGCGCATGATGTCGAGGATGGTGTAGGAGCGCAGATCGAGCAGGACGACGTCGCGGCCGACGATCATCCGCTCGTAGCCGCCGGGCAGGGACCGGAGCTGGTTGTCGAGGGCCTGCGGCAGGCGGCGGCGCGCGAGGCTGTCGGGCAGCCGGTCGCGGACGAGGAGTGGCGAGCGGGAGAACTGCTTCAGGTCGGCGCCGTGTCCGACGTGCCGCCGGAAGAAGGTGTCGATCGCCTGGCGATCGTCGCCGGTGAAGAGGAAGGCGCGCTCGGAGGGGTTCGCCGCGAGCGCCGGGTAGACCTGTTCGAGGCGCGGCGTCGCCTGGACCACGGGCGCGGCCAGGGCGAGCAGGGCGGCGAGGAGGAAGCTGCGGGGCATGGGTGGAAAGGGAGCCGCGGCGGAGCAGGTTCGCGAGCGCCGGGATCGTACCGTCCGGGGGGCGGGTTCCGGATTTCAAAAGTTGGCGTCTTTGCAACCGGATGTAACGGCGCCGCCGGGGAAGAGGCAGAATTCCACGCCCGATCCAGGAGGAATTCCATGCGCCGCCCGTTTGCCGCCGCTGCTGCCGCCGCTGCCGCCGCTGCCGCCGCTACCCTTTGCGCCGCCGCCCCCCTCGCATTCGCGCAGGCCGACTACCCGGCGAAGCCGGTCCGCTACATCGTCCCGTTCGCTCCGGGCGGCACGACCGACATCCTCGCCCGCATCATGGCCGAGCACTTCGGGCAGGCATTCAAGCACCCGTTCCTGGTCGAGAACAAGGCCGGCGCCGGCGGCAACCTCGGCGCCGCCGAAGTGGCGCGCGCGGCGCCCGACGGCTACACGATCCTGATGGGGACCCCGGGCACGCAGGCGATCAACCAGTTCCTGTACGCGAAGATGCCGTACAACACCGAGAAGGACCTCGCGCCGGTGGTGTTCGTGGCGAGCGTGCCGAACGTGCTGATCGTGCATCCGTCGCTCGGCGTCAAGTCGCTCAAGGAGCTCGTCGAGCGGGCGCGCGCGAAGCCCGGGTCGATCAACTACGCGACGCCGGGGCCGGGAACGACCGGTCACCTCTCGACCGAGCTGCTGAAGTCGATGCTGAAGCTCGACCTCGTCCACGTGCCCTACAAGGGCAGCGGGCCGGCGCTCCAGGACCTCCTCGCCGGCCAGGTGCAGATGACGATCGACAACCTGCCTTCGGCGATGGCGCACATCAAGTCGGGCAAGCTGGTGGCGCTCGGGGTGACGACGGCGAAGCCGGTGCCTGCGCTGCCCGACGTGCCGGCGATCGCGAGCGTAGCGCCCGGCTACGAGGCGAGCTCGTGGTTCGTGACGATGGCGCCCGCCGCGACGCCGCCGGCGGCGATCGCGAAGCTCAACGCCGAGGCGAACCGGATCCTCGCCAAACCGGAAGTGAAGGAGCGGTTCACCCAGCTCGGCGCAATCCCGGTCGGCGGGACGCCGCAGGAGCTCGCGAAGTTCATCGCCGCCGAGACGGTCAAGTGGAAGGAGGTCGTGAAGATCTCCGGCGCGAAGCTCGACTAGCGCGGCGGTTCAGCCCGGGCGGTTCCGGAACGGCAGCGTCCGCAGATCGGCGGCCGCCGGCCCCGGGCAGTCGACGTCGATGATCGCAGCGCAGCGGTCGCGGAACGCGGCGCGGAAATGATTCTTCGCTTTCACGCAGAGGAGCCGCGTCCGGGCGAGGTCGATGCCGTGCAGGGCGAAGAACGCCGGGTCGTTCGCCGGGCCGATCCGCTCGGTGACGATCACCTGGATATCCCGCGCGCGGAGCACCGCGGTGCGGCCGAGCGCGACCGCGAGGCCGCGCTCCATCGGCCCCGAGTTGCGGAACTCGCCGCGGGTGAGCCGCGTCACGTCGGCGTCCACCTCGACGCTCCGCCCGAACCGCGGCGTGCGCTTGCCGCCGAGGAGCAGCAGGAGGTGCGTGCCGACGCCGGCGCGCCAGGCGGTCTCGACGACGTCCGGGTCGCAGAAGTAGGCGAAGACGGCGCTTACCCGGGGCGCGCGCCGCAGCAGGGCGGCGAACAGGCCCGGCGTATCGGCCGCGCCGCCGGAGTAGGGGTTGTCGGCGGGGTCGGTGAGCGCGACGAGCCCCGCCGGTGATTCGAGCGCCTGCTGCAAGCCCGCTTCCGGCGTGACGAGCGCGGGCGCGAACTCGGGTTCGCGCTCGCAGATCGCGTTCGCCACCTCGGCGGCGACTTCGGCGGCGGCGGCGCGGCTCCCGTCGGCGTACACCATCGCCGAGGCGCCGGCGTCCGGCGTATCGGCGTAGGGAAAGCCGCCGAACACCGCGACGTCGAGGATCGGCGGCGATTCGCGGCTGCGCGCGAGTGCTTCGAGCGCCGCCATCGGCCCGGCGTCGGTGCGCATGTTGAAGCTCGGCAGCAGCCGGCCGGTATGCCGGATCGCGCCGGCCGGTCGGATTTCGCCCGCGACGGTGCGCTCGAGCAGCCCGAGCACGCGCGCCGCGGTCGCGCGCATGTCGACGTGCGGGTAGGTCCGATAGCCCGAGGCGACGTCGACGAGCTTCGCCATCTCCGGATTGAGGTTCGCGTGCAGGTCGAACGTCGCGGCGATCGGGGCGGCACCGACCGCGTCGCGCACCGTGCGGACGAGGTCGAGCTCGGGCGCCGGGCGCGAGCGCGTGATCGCCGCGCCGTGGAGCGAGAGAACCACGGCATCCCAGCGCGTGCCCGCGAGGTCGGCGACGAGCTCGCCGAGGAGGGCGTCGAAGAGGGCATCCTCGATCGGGCCGCCCGGGTTCGCCGAAGCGCAGCGGAGCACCGTGACGTCCCAGTCCGGGCGGTCGGCCGCGAACGCCGCGACGGCCGCCAGCTCGGTCGCCGTGCCCCGGGCGGCGGCGAGCGCCGCCGCTCCCTTTGCCCACTCGCGCGCCTCGAACTCGGCCCGCCCGGTCGGGACCGGCCCGAACGCGTTGCCCTCGAACCAGAGCCGGAAGACGGCGAGTTTCTTTTTCACGAACAGCGGCTTATGCCGGGGTCTTGATTGATCGTCGGGGCAGAACCATCTATCGTGGCGGCGGTGGCCCGAACCTGCGGCCGATGCTAACCGAGGATCCGATGTCGTCGCGCGACCCGAACCGGTGGATGTGGGCGGAAGCCCTGCAGAGGCTCGACGAGGCGAGCCGCCTTCAGCGGCGCTTCTTCGAGGTGAGCGTTCGGCCCTCGGCCCAGCCGAGGTGGGAGCCGCCGGTGGACGTGTTCGAGTCGGACGACGAGCTGTGGCTCTTCTACGCGCTGCCCGGCGTGGAGGCCGGCCAGGTGGAAGTGGCGTTCGAGGCGAACGAGCTGGTGGTCCGCGGCGACCGCCAGCTCCCGCCGGTCGCGCACACGACGACGATCCGGCGGCTCGAGCTGCCGCACGGGCGCTTCGAGCGGCGCGTCCCGCTGCCCGGCGGGCGCTACGACCTGATCGCGCGCGAGCTCGACCAGGGCCACCTCGTGATCGGCTTGCGGAAGATCGCCTGACGGCGGCAGGGAAGCGAATGAACCTCGACAGCGGCAACTCCCGTCCGATCGAAGCCGAAGGCGCGAAGGCGCCCGGCGCGGCGTCGATGAAGCTCAGCCAGCCGGTGGTCGTGCTGCCCGAGGACGCGCTGATCATCGTCCCGGTGCGCAACCTCGTGCTCTTCCCCGGCATGATCCTGCCGGTGACGATCGGGCGCGAGACCTCGGTCGCCGCCGCGCAGGCCGCGGTGAAGGCCGAGCGCCCGCTCGGGCTGCTCCTCCAGCGCAATCCCGAGACCGAGGCGCCGCAGCGCGAGGATCTCCACGACGTCGGCACGGTCGCGCAGATCGTGCGCTACATCACCACGCCCGACGGCGCCCACCACGTGGTCGCGCAGGGCGAGCAGCGCTTTCGCGTGCTCGAGCTGCTCGAGGGCTATCCGTTCCTCGTCGCGCGCGTCGAGCGCCTGCCGGCCGGGGACGAGCAGGGCCAGGCGATGGAGGCGCGGCTGCACCAGCTCCGCGAGCGCGCGGTGGAGGCGCTCCAGCTCCTGCCGCAGACCCCGCCCGAACTGATCCAGTCGGTGCAGAGCTTCACCTCGGCCGGCCAGCTCGCCGACATGATCGCCGGGTTCATGGACCTCAAGCCGGCGGAGAAGCAGTCGGTGCTCGAGCTCGCCGATGCCGCGGCCCGCGTCGACCGCGTGCTCGAGCTCCTCTCGCACCGGATCGAGGTGCTCAAGCTCTCGCGCGAGATCGAGACCAAGACCAAGGCGACGATGGACGAGCGCCAGCGCGAGTACGTGCTGCGCGAGCAGATGCGCCAGATCCAGAAGGAGCTCGGCGAGGGCGAGGGCGGCGCGGCCGAGCTCGCCGACCTCGCCAAGGCGGTCGAGAACGCCGGCATGCCGGAAGAGGTGCTCGCGCAGGCGAAGAAGGAGCTGAAGCGCCTGGAGCGCATGCCCGACTCCTCGGCCGAGTACTCGATGGTGCGGACCTACGTCGACTGGCTGGTCGAGCTGCCGTGGAAGGCACCCGAGCCGCCGGCGATCGACATTCCCGCGGCGCGGCGGATCCTCGACGAGGACCACTACGGCCTCGACAAGATCAAGCGCCGCATCGTCGAATTCCTCGCGGTGCGCAAGCTCGCGCCGGAAGGCCGCGCGCCGATCCTCTGCTTCGTCGGCCCGCCCGGCGTGGGCAAGACCTCGCTCGGCCAGTCGATCGCGCGCGCGCTCGGGCGGAAGTTCGTGCGCGTCTCGCTCGGCGGAGTCCACGACGAGGCGGAGCTTCGCGGCCACCGGCGCACCTACATCGGCGCGCTGCCGGGGAACATCATCCAGGCGATCAAGAAGGCGGGCAGCCGCGACTGCGTGATGATGCTCGACGAGGTCGACAAGGTCGGGCAGGGCTTTCACGGCGACCCGAACGCGGCGCTGCTCGAGGTGCTCGACCCGGAGCAGAACAACACGTTTCGCGACAACTACCTCGGCGTCCCGTTCGACCTCTCGAAGGTGGTGTTCCTCACCACCGCGAACGTGCTCGACTCGATCCCCGGCCCCTTGCGCGACCGGATGGAGATCATCCACCTCCCCGGCTACACCGAGGAGGAGAAGCTCGAGATCGCCAAGCGCTACCTCGTGCGCCGGCAGCTCGAGGCGAACGGGCTGAAGGCCGACCAGGTGCAGGCCGGCGACGCGGTGCTCGCGTCCATCATCCGCGACTACACGCGCGAGGCGGGCGTGCGCAACCTCGAGCGCGAGATCGGCTCGACGCTGCGGCACGCGGCGGTGAAGATCGCCGAAGGGGCACCGGTGCCGGTGCGGATCGACGTGCCGGCGCTCGCCGAGATCCTCGGGCCCGCGCGATTCGAGCCGGAGGTCGCCGAGCGCACCGCGGTGCCCGGCGTCGCGACCGGGCTCGCGTGGACGCCGGTCGGCGGGGACATCCTGTTCGTCGAGGCGAGCCGCACGCCCGGCGCGGGCAAGCTGATCCTCACCGGCCAGCTCGGCGACGTGATGAAGGAGAGCGCGCAGGCCGCGCTCACGCTGGTGAAGTCGCGCGGCGCGAGCCTCGGCATCGACCCGGCCGTGTTCGAGAAGAGCGACGTCCACGTGCACGTGCCGGCGGGCGCGATCCCCAAGGACGGGCCGAGCGCCGGCGTGGCGATGTTCCTGGCGCTCACGTCGCTCTTCACCGATCGGGCGGTGCGCCACGACACCGCGATGACCGGCGAGATCAGCCTGCGCGGCCTCGTCATGCCGGTAGGCGGCATCAAGGAGAAGGTGCTCGCCGCGATGCGCGCGGGGATCACGACGGTGATGCTGCCGGCGAAAAACCGCAAGGACCTGCACGACGTCCCCGCGGGCGCGCGCGAGCGGCTGCAGTTCGTGTGGCTCGAGACGGCGGACGACGCCGTCCGGCACGCGCTGCCCGTGGCGCAACCTCCGGCGCGGACCGAGGCCCCCAGCCCCGCCTGACCTCGCCCCGGCCCTCCGCCCGAAAAAAGAGACGGCCCGGAGGCCGTCAACAGGGAGGAAGAGCGCGATGACCAGCGCTCTCGGAGGTAGGGAACCTGCGGCAACCTTAGCGCGTCCAGGTTGCCGGACGATTTCACTATAGGAGATGGCGCCGGCGCGCTCAACCAGACCTTTGTCCTGGTCCTTTCGCCCCAGTCGTCCCGCGGGAATCGCGTAAGCGATTCAAGGAATGCAGAAAAGTACGAAGGCGCGGCGTGAGCCGCCGGCCCGGCCGTCGGCCTAGGCCGTTTGGTCTAGGGGGGCGAGCGGCGCCGGGTCCCCGCCGAAGATGCGGTCGTTGATGAGCCGCTCGCGGGTGTCGACGATCCGGAGGAACTCGCCGGCCCCGTGCATGTGGCGGAAGGCGAGCAGGCCGCGCGCGAGGAAGTCGTGCAGCGCGCCGAGCCCGGCGCGGCGCGCCGGCGCCTCCATCATCCGGATGGCGCCGGCGAGCAGCGGCTTGTGCGCGAGGCGGTCGAGGAGTGCGCCGATATCGCCGAGCAGCGCGATCTGCCGTTCGCGCTCGGCGCGCGGGGAGGCCGCGCGATAGGCCGCCGCGTACGCGGAGTCGGTGATGGCCGCCTCGCCCTGCCGCCGCTCGAGTCTGCCCGCGACCGCGAGATCGAGCCGCTCGGACAGCGCGTCGAGCTCGATCGCGCGCGCGATCGCATCGAGCGCCGCCTCGGGCATGACGCGCTCGAGCGTCGGCAGGATGCGCGCAACGCCGTCGTCGCGCGCGGTGACGTCCTTCGGGCCGTAGAGATCGGACAGGAAGAACGCCGCGGCCGGGCGGTAGCGTTCGCTCGCCAGCAGGTCCGGGTACGTCCGCTCGAGGCGCTGGGCCTGCCACGCACGCAGCGCCAGGCGCGCGGCCTCGAGCGCAGGATCGGCGCGCGCGGCCGCCCGCAGCGCCCGTACGCTCGCAAGGCTGTCGCGCAACCGCTGCGCGGCGGAGTCGCCGGCATCGGTGGCATTGGTGGCATTGGTGGCATTGGTGGCTTTGGTGGTATTGGGCACGCGACCGATTATAGGTGGCCGCGCCGACCGCGCCGCCCCGGCAGTAGAGGCGCCGCTCTACTGGCCAGCCGGGAGCGGCAGATTAGAATGCCCCGGTCCCGCATCGTCCGCTCACCCGATGCTCGCCGAACCCGCACCCAGGCTAGCCCCCGACCTCCTGCACGAGGCGTTCGCACGCCAGCGCGAGGCGGCCGCGCGCGACCCGTACCCCGATGCTGCGACCCGCGAGCGGCGGCTCGCGACGCTCGAGCGCCTGCTGCGCGAGAACGCCGCGGCGATCGCGGCCGCGATCGCCGGCGACTTCGGCCACCGCTCGCATCACGAGACGCGGCTCCTCGAGCTCTTCCCCAGCCTCGAGGCGGCGAAGCATGCGCGGCGCCATCTGCGGGGCTGGATGAAGCCGGAACGGCGCGCCGTGTCGCTCTGGTTCCAGCCCGGGCGGGCGCAGGTGATCGCGCAGCCGCTCGGCGTCGTCGGCATCGTCGTGCCGTGGAACTACCCGGTCTACCTCGCCGCGGGCCCGCTCGCCGGCGCGCTCGCCGCCGGCAACCGCGTGCTGGTGAAGATGTCGGAGCTCGCCCCGGCGACCGGCGAGCTGTTCGCGACGCTCGTCGCCGGCGCGTTCGATGCGGACGAGGTGTGCGTCGTGAACGGCGGTGCGGACGTCGCCCGCTCGTTCACCGCGCTGCCGTTCGACCATCTGCTCTTCACCGGCTCGACCGCGGTCGGCCGGGCGGTGATGCGCGCGGCGGCCGAGAACCTGACGCCGGTGACGCTCGAGCTCGGCGGCAAGTCGCCGGCAATCGTCGCGGACGGCTATCCGATCGCGGCCGCGGCGGAGCGGATCGTGATCGGCAAGCTGATGAACGCCGGCCAGACGTGCATCGCACCGGACTACGCGCTCGTGCCGGCGGCCGACGTGGACGCGTTCGTCGCCGCGGCGCGGCGCGTCGTCGCCGAGTGCTGGCCGGACCCGATGCGCTCCCCGGATTACACCGCGATCGTCGACGACCGCCACTTCGCCCGCCTGACCGGGGTTCTAGACGAGGCGCAGGCGCGAGGCGCGGAGATCGTGACGCTCGCCGACGGCGCGTCCCCGGACCCGACGACGCGGCGGATCCCGCCGAGCGTCGTGCGCGGCGCACCCGACGACTGCCGGCTGATGCGCGAGGAGATCTTCGGGCCGATCCTGCCGGTCGTGCCGTACCGCGATTTCGAGGAGGCGCTGCGCTACGTCAACGCCCGCCCGCGGCCGCTCGCGCTCTACTACTTCGATCGCGACGAGCGTCGCATCGGGCACGTCCTCACGCACACCGTCGCCGGCGGCGTCACGATCAACGACACGATCCTGCACATCGCCCAGGACGACCTGCCGTTCGGCGGCGTCGGCCCGAGCGGCATGGGGCAGTACCACGGGCGCGACGGCTTCGACGCCTTTTCCAAGCGCAAGGCCGTCTTCCGCCAGGCGCGGCTGAACGCGATGGGCCTTTTCAGGCCGCCCTACGGCAAGCGCTTCGAGCGGCTGGTCGACTTCCTGCTGCGCGGATGACGGCGCGGCGCCGGTTCCTCAAGTTCGGGCTGGCCGGAGCGGTGCTGCTCGCGGCGGCCGGTGCGGTGCGCGCGCAGCGCAACTATCGCGCGGCGGACGGCCGCGCGCCGCTCGAGGCGCTGACCGAAGCCGACCGGGAGGTGCTCGCGGCGGTGACGCCCGCGATCCTCGCCGGGACCGCCGCCGCCGGCGCTACCGGCGATGCGGGCCTCGCGGCGGCGATCGGGAGCGTCGATCGCGCGGTCGCCGGTCTCCCGCCGCACCTCCAGGCCGAGGTCCGGCAGCTCCTCGCGTTGCTCGCCTCGTGGCCCGGGCGGCGCTGGGTCGCGGGCGTGGGCGCGCCGTGGGCGGTGGCCTCGCGGGAGGAGGTGACGGCATTCCTCGAGCGCTGGCGGTTCAGCCGCTGGGCACTGCTCCAGCAGGGCTACCAGGCGCTGCACGATCTCGTGCTCGCGGCGTGGTACGCGCGGCCGGACAGCTGGCCGGCGATCGGCTACCCCGGCCCGCCCGAGGTCCGGTGATCCGCGATCCGATCCGCGAGGGGCTCGCGGCGGGCTGGAAGGTCACCGACGCCGCCGCCCTCGACCGCGACCTCGCGCTCGAGGCCGACGTCGCGATCGTCGGCACCGGCGCCGGCGGCGGCGTCACTGCCGAGATCCTCGCCGCGGCGGGCCTCGACGTCGTCCTGATCGAGGAGGGCGCGCTCCGCAGCTCGAGCGACTTCCGCATGCTCGAGGCCGAGGCCTATCCCCAGCTCTACCAGGAATCGGCGGCGCGGAAGACCCTCGACAAGGCGATCACCATCCTGCAGGGGCGCTGCGTGGGCGGCTCGACCACGGTGAACTGGACCTCGAGCTTCCGCACCCCCGATGCGACGCTCGACTGGTGGCGCGCGCGCTTCGGCCTCGCCGACCTCGGCCCGGCGGCGCTCGCACCGTGGTTCGAGCGGATTGAGGCGCGCCTCGGGATCGGCCCGTGGACGGTGCCGCCGAACGAGAACAACGCGCTCCTCGCCCGCGGCGCGGCGAAGCTCGGGATCGCGACCGAGGCCATCCGCCGCAACGTGACCGGCTGCTGGAATCTCGGCTACTGCGGCATGGGCTGCCCGACGAACGCGAAGCGCTCGATGCTGGTGACGACCATCCCGGCCGCGCTTGCGCGCGGCGCGCGCCTCGTGTGCAACGCGCGCGCCGAGCGGCTCGCGCTCCGCGGGGCCCGCGCCTCGGAGCTCGAGTGCGCGGCGCTCGATCCGCGCGGGGTCCGGCCCGCCGGCCCGCGCATCCGGGTCCGGGCCCGACACTATGTATTGTCCGCCGGGGCGATCGGGACGCCGGCGCTGCTGCTGCGCAGCGGCGCCCCCGACCCGCACCGGACGCTCGGCCGGCGCACCTTCCTGCACCCCACGGTCGTCTCGGCGGCGGTGATGCCGCAGCGGGTCGACGGCTACGCCGGCGCGCCGCAGACGATCTACTCGGATCACTTTCTCGAGCGCGGGTCGATCGACGGGCCGATCGGCTTCAAGCTGGAAGCCCCGCCGCTCCACCCGGTGCTCTTCGGCATGACCCTGCCGGGGTTCGGCGTGGCGCACGCGGACGCGATGGGGAGCTTCGCCCGCACGCACGTGCTGATCGCGCTGCTGCGCGACGGGTTTCATCCGCAAAGCGAAGGCGGCAACGTGGGCCTGCGCGCCGACGGCTCGCCCGCGCTTGCGTATCCCCTGACGCCCTTCGTCTGGGACGGCGTGCGGCGCGCGCTCGCGGCGATGGCCGAGATCCAGTTCGCCGCCGGCGCCACCGCGGTGCTGCCGGTGCACGAGCGGGCGCAGGCCTTCGCATCGTGGGCGAAGGCGAAGGAGGCGATCGCCGCGCTGCCGCTCGAGCCGCTCGCGACCCGGGTCGTCTCCGCGCACGTGATGGGAGGCTGCGGCATGGCCGATGCGCCGGCGCGCGGCGTGGTGGACGGCCTCGGGCGCCATTTCCAGCTCGGGAACGTCTCGGTCCACGACGGCTCGGTGTTCCCGACGAGCCTCGGCGCGAATCCCCAGCTTTCGATCTACGCGCTCGCCGCACGCAACGCGACGCTCCTCGCCGGCCGGCTGAAGGCGGGGTCGTAGGCGGTGCTTGCGCGCCTCCTGTGGCTCGCGCTCGGGTTGCTCACGGCCGCGGCGCTCGGCGCGGCGTGGTGGGCGGGATCGCGCTGGGGCTGGGCCGGGTGGGCGATCGCCGCCGGCGCGGCGGGGCTCTTCCTCGCCTTCCATGCGGTCACGGTCCTCGCGACCTTTGCGGTCTCCTCGCGCTACCGCGCTCCGCCGCCGGCCGGGTTTCGCATCGGGCCGCTCGCGGCGATCCGCTGCCTGCTGCACGAGATGCTGTGCCACACCGGGGCCTACGTGCTGCTGCAGCCGTTCCCGGGGTTCGCCCTGCCGCGGGAGCCGCGCGGGGCTGCGGGCAGCCGGCCGGCGCTGATCCTCGTCCACGGCTACGCCTGCAACGCCGCCGTCTGGGCCTGGCTCGCGCGGCGATTGGCGGCGCGCTTCGAGGTCTTCACCGTCACGCTCGAGCCGGTGTTCGCGCACATCGAGGAGTACGTCGCGCCGCTCGCGCGGAAGGTGGACGAGGTCGCGGGCCGGGGCGGACGCGTGGCGCTCGTCGCCCACAGCATGGGCGGGCTCGTGTGCCGGGCCTATCTGCGGCGGCACGGCGGCGGGAAGGTCGCGCGGCTCGTCACCCTCGGCGCGCCGCACCACGGCAGCGCGCTCGCGCCGATCGGCTACGGCGGCGACGCGGAGGACATGCGCCCGATGGCGGAGTGGCTGCGCGCGCTCGCGGCGGCGGGTGAGACCGTGCCCACCACCTCGATCTACACCTGGCACGACAACTACGTGGTGCCGCAGACCTCGAGCGTGCTCGCGGGGGCGAAGAACGTGCCGCTCGCGGGGATCGGGCACCTCAGCCTGCTCTTCTCGCGGCGCGTCGCCGCGCTGGTCGAGGCCGAGCTCGCCCGTCCGAATGAGCCGGCCTAGAGCAGCGCCAGCACCTGTTCGGCGTGACCTTTGGTGTTCACGTCGTCGATCACGTGGGCGATTCGGCCGTTCCCGTCGATGAGGAACGTCACGCGCTCGGCCATCCCGAGCATCCCCCGCAGCGCCCCGCCGAGGCCGCCGCCGATCGCGCCGTAGGCGCGCGCCGCCGCGCGGTCGGTGTCGGCGAGGAGCGGGAAGCTGAGCGCGTGCTTCCGCGTGAAGCGCTCGTGCGACGCGACGTCCTGCGCCGAGACGCCGAGGATCGCGGCCCCTTTGGCGCGGATCTGGGCATCGTGATCGCGCAGGCTGCACGCCTCGGCGGTGCAGCCCGGCGTGTCGTCCATCGGGTAGAAGTAGAGCACGAGCTTGCGGCCGCGGAAATCCTTCAGTGCGACCTTGGAGCCGTCGGTCGTCGTCCCGGAGAAGTCCGGAGCCGGGTCGCCGGCTTGCGGGCGCGCGCTCACCCTAGAAGTGAATCCCGCGCATGAGATTCGACAGCGCGATCTGGTCCGCGGTCGCCTGGGGCGCGGCCTCGTCCTTCTTGCCCTGCGAGGCCGAGGAATCCGGGAACATCCGGAACGTCGTGTT
>Ga0187893_10001944_pt1 | contig 47150 bp, 41 predicted proteins | sample MA1701074metaG_FD_139574 | JGI IMG/M metagenome (GOLD analysis project Ga0187893, IMG submission 139574) | White microbial mat communities from a basaltic lava cave in the Kipuka Kanohina Cave System on the Island of Hawaii, USA - MA170107-4 metaG ... | reverse complement strand
TGTCCTTCCAGGACCCAGGGACTCCTACTCTACCCCTGCGGTGTAGGGGCCATATCCAAGATCCCCATCGCCACCTCCCTCTTCGAGTGGTTAGCACGCGTGCTTCTTGCGCAGGGGCATCGCCGGATTGCGGCATAAGTGAGGGCGTAGGTTCATTCGGAGTTCGCCACCTGTCTGGAGGAGGGCAGGGATGGGCCTTAGCCGGTCTCAGGCCGATCGGATTATTCGAAAGTTCGGTCTCGCAAAGTCTTCAGGATCACTTCAAGCATTGAGACGCGCCCTTCAGCACGCCTACGAGGAGGGGTACGACGACGGTTACGATGACGGCGTCGAAGACGTGAAGAGCGGACGGGTATGAGAACCGCGGCGGCCATGCGGGGACTGGCACCGCGGAGGAATCATGCATCCTTCAGGGAAAACCGACGGGACTTCGCCGATATACGGTGTAGGAAGGGGTCACTGGCCCCCGGTATCGAGCATATGTTCTGCTCTTCGGTAGGCTGACATGGCGCTGCCGCTGCTCTAGACCGGGACAGAGGCCAGAAAGGTGACGTTCAGGCCTGGACACGACGCCGAGCGAATACGCGCGAGCGTGCAAAAGCGAGGCATTCAGGCCATCTACCACTACACGGCGGTGACTAATTTGCCGTCCATCCTCCAGATGGGAGCATTGCTAAGCCGCGCCGAGATGGACGCTCGCAATATCAACTACGTAGGGCATGGCTGGGGGCGCCCAGGCAAGGAAGTTGAACTTGAAGACTATGTCTGTTGCAGCTTCGTCCCTCATTGGGGGATGCTAAGGAGGGAAACTGAGCCCCAGGCAGTCTTCGAGCTTGCACCAAAGCTGATATGGCGCGAGGGCACACTATTCTGCCCCGGGAACAGCGCCTCGAATGAGTTTGATCTCGAATTCCTGCGGGATAAAAACACGGTTGAGACATTCGACGAAATGTTCGACAACCCGTTTACTGGTTTTCCAACCCCGTACCAATGCGAGGTTCTGGTGAACAAACGCATCGGCTTGGCGTACTTGACCGCGGTCCATTTCCAATCTGCAGAGCACCGAGACTATGGTGTGACACTGATAGAGGACACTGTACGGGACGCGTCGCTCAGACAGAGACTCCAGCCAATCCTTCCAATCAGGGTCGGCGTCACGCCCCGGCTTTACCCACGTGCATGAGGCGAGAGGGAGAATCATGCATCAGCACCCCGACCTGATCACGGTTGAAACGGTAGCACCCCCGTCTGAGGAGGACCGTCTGGAGAACAAAATCTCCGCGGGGCTTTTGGGTGGCGCTATCGGTGATGCAATGGGCTGGGTAACTGAGTTCGTGAAGTCTTCGCGTGAGCTCGAAGCACGCTACAAGAGCCTAAGGATCGCCGACTTCGTTAGCTGGGAGAAGAAAGTCGGAGGCCGCTTCAATCCGTACATTGACTATGTCGGCGCTGGCGAATATTCCGACGACACTCAGCTTGCTCTCTGCGTTGCACGATCCATCCAGCCAGATGGCACAGTCGATAACGAGTATTTCGCGAAGGTTGAACTCTCCACATGGCTGACATACGCTCGCGGTGCCGGGGCAACGATCACTGGGGCAGCCAAAGCTGTTCAGCGACGGGGGGCTGCATGGAACCGCAATTTCTTCAAGTTTCGGCGCGGCGGCCAGATATTCGACTATCGGCAGGCAGGCGCGAATGGCGCGGCCATGCGCATGGCACCCGTCGCGTTCGCGAACTACGCAGAACCCGAGCGAACAACACGAGAGGTCTGGCGCAACACCATCATCACCCACGGTCATCCACGCGCCATCGTGGGCGCGCTCGTCTATGCTCACGCGCTAGGGCACATCCTCAGAGAGCCCGCGCTGAACCCTGGCTCTTTCATCGGCACCCTGAAGAGCGCGACGGAGCGAATCGCGTTTCCGGCGGACGACCCTGATCTCGCGACTTGGCTCCGAGAATGGGAAAAGGGCGACCCAGGAAGGTTCAACTCCTTGCTGTCCGCTACAAAGACGGAGATGCTCTCCGCATTGTCAGAAATCAAGCCTAGCCCGGATGCGCCACTCGGCGAGCTGTATCAGAGGCTCGGTTGTTTCTCTCCTCAGACGAAGGGATCGGCAGTAGGTACAGTCGCTGCGGCAGTCGCAGTTTCCGTGAAGCATGGCAGGAATTTCCAGCACGCGGTCATCGAAGCCGTGAACATGCTCGGATCCGACACTGACACAATAGCGTGCATGGCCGGAACCATCGCTGGAGCATACGCTGGTTATCCTACGATACCCGAGCATTGGACGACGTGCATGCAGGACTTCTCATACTTTATGCGCGCCGCGTATGCCCTTACCAAGGTTGCACGCCGCAAGGCGCAGGGACCCGAACTCCGGCGAGTCTCGGGCGAGCAGCATCCCCGAATCGCGCACGTGTCGTCCCTTGCACGCGCCACGAATCTTGCATCCAACATGCGGGTACAGCACCCTATCTTTGGGATCGGTACGGTTAGGAACGTTGACGTACAGCCGCTTAAAGGCAAGCGCGATGGCAGTATGCTCTTTGTAGTCGTTCTCTTCGACTCCGGCCAGACATGCAAGTTCAGATTCTTCCGACCGGGAGTGCCTAAGGGGCAGACCCCTCCACACAAGGCCCGACGAAAGCAGACCCGCCAGGCCGAGCTATTCTCGTAGGACCTCGCCGGACGACGATATCTCGCTTACCCATGAACCCCGGCACGAAGGCTTGCATCGCGTACGTGGCGGGGCGCCTGATTTCGGGCAGCCACTCTTCCTCGGTTTATGACTACACCTAAGGCCGACACATTCGGTTCAGCGGCTCAGTCGACCAACGATCCGTGAGCATATTCGACCATGAGCGCGCCTGCCACTTCGGCGGCAGCGGCGATGGTGCCACATTTAGCCTGTTCGATTACGGGCGCAGCCAGCATGTCTCGCTCATGATCGAAGGCGACCGCTTGCGCGACTTCGACTACGGCTCCGGACAGCACTTCTCAGGTACCGTCAGTGGCAATTCCATCTCGTTCCACGACTACGGCGAGGGAACCTGTACAAACTTCAGCCTGTAGAGCAACACCCTCCCACAGCATTCATCCGGCTGCGCCGATGAGGTCTTCCAATATCTATCGCGGCGGGCGATCCAGATCTTCTCTGGACATGGCCAGCGCGATTGAACGTTCGTGCCACTATCTCGTCGGCCTCATCCCTGGTCCACCCCGATCGCGCTCCGATGAGCTAGTCTCCGCCAACGTCCGCGCCACCTGCGCGAACTCGGAGAGTGCCGCCTCCAGATCCTCCACAATAATCTCCTGCGCGATCACCTCGGGCGGCGGCAGGCTCGCGGAGTCTTCTAGCGACTCGTCGCGTAGCCAGAAAATGTCGAGGCTGACCTTGTCCCGCGCGACCAAGTCCTCGTACTTGAACGCCCGGAACCGCTCGGACTCCTCGCGCGCGTGGCGGTTGGCGGGATTGTACGCACGGACGAAGTCGGCCAGGTCCTCGTAGCGAAGCGGCCGCTCCTTCAGCGTAAAGTGCTGGTTAGTCCGAAAGTCGTATATCCAGAGTTTCTTCGTCCACGGGGTCTCTGAAGCGGGCTTGCGGTCAAAGAAGAGCACGTTGGCCTTCACCCCGCCCGCGTAGAAGATCCCGGTCGGCAGGCGCAGGAGCGTGTGGACTTCGCACTCATGCAGGAGTTTCCGCCGGACCGTTTCACCGGCTCCACCCTCGAAGAGCACGTTGTCGGGCACGACGACGGCAGCCCGGCCATTGATGGTAAGCAGGGTCTTCACATGCTGAAGGAAGTTGAGTTGTTTGTTCGAGGTGGTGGCCCAGAAGTCGTCCCGGACATAGGTGAGGTCCTCGCGCTCGACCTCGCCGCCTGCGCCGACAACGGTGATCGAGGACTTCTTCCCGAAGGGCGGATTGGTGAGCACTATCCCGAAGTGCTCGCCGGGGTGGCTCTGGAGGGAGTCGGCGACGGCGATGGGGCTCTCGGCCTCGGGCGCACCGATGCCATGCAGTAGCAGGTTCATCTGGCAGAGGCGTGCGGTGTTGTCGACGATCTCCCATCCTCGGAAGGCCCCGTAGCGAAGGTGCCGCTTCTGATCGGGGTCGAGTGGATAGTTGCGTGCAATGAAGTCGTGAGCAGCGAGGAAAAACCCGCCAGTGCCACAGGCCGGGTCGATGATGCGTGTTTCCGGTTCAGGACACATCACCTCAACGATCGCCTTGATGAGCGCACGCGGCGTGAAGTACTGCCCCGCACCAGTCTTAACGTCCTCGGCGTTCTTCGCGAGCAGGCCTTCGTAGGCGTCCCCCTTCACGTCGGCATCCATCGCCGTCCAGGACTCCTGGCCGATCAGGTCCACCACCAAGCGGCGCAATTTGGCAGGGTCCTGAATACGGTTCTGCGCCTTGCGGAAGATCAGACCGAGGGTGCCAGGGCGGCGTCCTAGTTCAGTGAGAACGTGGCGGTACTGAACCTCAAGGTCGTCTCCGTCACGGTCGAGCAGGGACTGCCAGTCCAGGCCCGCTGGGACGAGCGGCGGCCGGTTGAATGGCGGCTTGGCGAGTTCGTCCGCCATCTTGAGAAAGAGTAGGTAGGTCAGTTGCTCGATGTAGTCCTGATACGACAGACCATCGTCGCGGAGCACATTGCAGTAGTTCCAGAGTTTGGCGACAAGAGTCGGCGCGTCGCTCATCGGCGTGCCCTCCGGCGCATTTGTACGGTGGCGGATTCGTGAGCCGCGCGCGCGGTCTTGATGCGGTCGAGTAGGACGTCTGCGGGCTCGTCGGAGGAGTCCTGAGGAACAAAGCGGCCCGCGAAGGCGTGCCCAAGGGTAGTGGCTTTGAGGCTCCGTACCCGTCCAGACACGTCATCGATATTCAACCGAGCAGACTCGATCAACGAGAGTTGCCGACTGACTTCCAGATTGATTCTCTCCTGCTCGGAGATCGGCGGTACCGCGACAAGTACTCGACGCACCTTGGCCGTGCTCAAAGTGTACAGCCCACTCGTCGAACTTGCGACCGCCTGAATGGCAGCGGCAGTAGAGAGAGCGTTCCAGAAAACGTTGAGGTAGTTCGGACCCAGCGCAGGTCCCGGGCGTACGCGTATGAGGTGGTTCTGGTGGACGCATGGATCAATCGCCCCCTGCCAGAGGGCGCTCCGGCCGATCTGATCAAGGCTCCCGTTGCCCTCTACGACCAAGAGGTCACCCCGCCTCAGCCGATATCGATCCAATTCTCCGTCAAAGAGTTCGATCATGTGCACCTCACTCAGGTCGAGTTCGCTCCTGAGAACATTCGCGACACGCAGGAAGGGGTAGGCGTTCTTGCCCGGTCGCCGCTTGGGCTGCTTCTGAATCCCTCCCTGAACTTCGGCGAGGTCTTCGATACGAGCCCATAGCCACCCCGCAGGGAGCGGATAGGGCCCCGCTTCACGGTTGACCTCGGCCAGAAATCTTGCGGCTGGCTCATCATCCGGGTACTGAGGCACCAGCCGGCCGGTCACCGCCGCCTGCAAGACCGCCGCCCGCATCCGCTGGAGGTTCCGGCGAGCGCGCTGGAGTGCTGAGCCCCCGACGTCAATCCGCGAGAACTGCTCCTCGATAGCGGCAACGATACGACGCTGCTCGGCCGTGGGCGCCAGGGGAATCAAGTGTTCACGGACAACTGCCCCGGGCACTGCAGCGAATGTCGTTCCCGTACCCTTTGACGCGAGCGCCGACTCGGTTGATCGGATGGCGTACAGGAGATACTTTGGCTCGATCCCATCAACGGCGCGGATAGCCGCCACACCGCGTCCTATTGCGCAGTCGACTGGAGCGAGGTTGGTCGGGCCGACTGGGGCACGCACGGAAAGAAGAACATCTCCGCCCTTCGACAACTTCGTTGGTTTGGTTGTCCACTTTCTGATTTCCGGATAGAGATCACCGAACTCCGCAGAGCCCTGGAAGAAAGGCAGACCGATTCCATCAGCATTGTAGGAGGAACCTGGGGGTGACTGCCCAAGGATGATCTCAGATACGTCCTCTAGCCGCGTCTTTGCCCAGGTGGGCGGCAGGGAGTCCGTTCCGGTCACGCCGCTAACGCCTCTGTCATCTCGTTAAGCAGGCGATCCAGATCGCCGCCGAACAGACTCGCAGCCTTTCCCAGACCGCCTCGCTCGACGAACGGCATGTACTCGAAGTCGTCCCGCGTAATCCCTAGGCTTGTTGCGACGTGGTCGCGGATGGCCTCCAGCCACTGACGCTGCTCGGGCGTGAACGTGCGTCCAGCCTCCTCCTGACGGTGAAGCCAACCCTCGAACCGGACGTCCACAAGCACCTTGAATGGCACCAACTCATCGTCTTGCTGTAACTCAAAGCGCACTAGCGACACCAGGTCCGTGAGTACCCTTCCGCCCGTGCCCCGAACCCGCGACTTCTCCAGCGCTTCATATGCGTGCCAAAGATTGTCCGGCGTCAGGTTGTAGGGCGGCTTCGCGATGGCGTGCGCCAGGTCCCGGATATCCTTGAACGTGAGCCGTTGCTTGTAGGAGCGGCTGTATAGAACCTGCAGAGCGGTGATCTCGTCCCTGTGCTCCTCAATGAACTGACGAAATGACCGCACGGTGGCTTTCGCTCGTTCGGCGGCGTCCGCCGAGTAGCCAACCATAGTGACGACATCCTGGGAAACCTCGTCGATCGCCTGCTCGTAAGAGCGACGGACCTCGATCAGCATCTCGCGGAGTTTCGGGTTGGTCGCCAGTGGCTCCACGGCAGCATCGAGGAGCACGCGGGCGGCAGCGTCCACGTCCTGACGACTAGGGGCATCCTCTCCTGTCGCCTCCCGAGCCGCCTGCCATTGCCGATCAGGATCGAGCGCGTGGACCAGGCCCTGCACGAGGTCATGGAGTCTCATGCCTCCGGCGGCCTCCTCCAGGTTCGCTCGGTCCTCCTTGGTGATCTGTCGGGCGAGACGCGCCAGGCGGCTGGCGACTGAGGAGACCTCGTCGGGCTGGCGTGCCCCTAGCGCGATCCGTTTGAGGAGTCTCTCGAAGGGCACCGTGGGCTTCCGCTCCAGGGGCGCCGTCTCCATCAGCGGCGTCTCGGTAACCCCCACCGCATCCACGATGACGAACCGGGTCTTCGCCCGGGCGTCCGGCGTGACGCTCCGAAGTGTGGTCTCATCGACCACCCGCACACCCCGGCCCTTCATCTGTTCAAAGAACGTCCGGGAGCGCACTGCTCGCATGAAGAGCAGGCACTCCAAGGGTTTGACATCAGTGCCGGTGGCAATCATGTCCACCGTGACTGCGATACGCGGATTGTAAGAATTGCGGAACTCGGCGATCAGGTCCTCGGTCTTCTTGCCCGTGGTCTTGTAGGTGATTTTGGCGGCGAACTCGTTACCTTTGCCGAACTCCTCTCGGACAACCTGCACGATGTCTTCGGCATGGGAGTCGTCCTTGGCGAAGATGAGCGTCTTGGGCACTTCCCGACGGCCCGGGAAAATCTCGGGCAGGCGCTCACGGAAGGTCTTGATGATGGTGCGGATTTGGTCCTTCGCCACGACCTTGCGGTCCAGTTGCTCCGGGTCGTAAGGCAGGGGTTCATCGAGGCACTCCCACCGGACCTGGCGGGTCTCACGGTGGCGGAAGCCCGTTACGATCCCGGCGTCGATGGTGGAGCCCCGCTCGGTAATCGCCGTGCGTATCTTGTACACGTCGAAGTCTACGTTGACGCCGTCGGCTACGGCCTGCTCGTGAGGGTACTCCATGACGAGGTTCTGGTTGAAGAACCCAAAGGTGATCTTCGAGGGCGTGGCCGTGAGTCCAATCAAGTAGCCGTCGAAATACTCCAGGACCTGCCGCCACAAATTGTAGATGGAGCGGTGGCACTCGTCGATGATGATGACATCGAAGGTCTCGATGGGCACCGCCGGGTTGTACTCGACTTCGACCGGGGCAGGAGGTTCGATCTCGTAGGCGGACGCCTCGTCAAGTTCGGGCGACAGTTCGGCCTCGCCCTTCAGGATCGAGTACATGCGCTGGATCGTGGAAATACACACACGCGCGACGGGGTCGATCACTTGGGACGCAAGATGCTGGACGTTGTAGAGTTCGGTAAACTTTCGCCCATCATCAGGCGTCGTGAACTGCTGGAACTCTTTGAGGGTTTGGCGGCCGAGGTGTGCGCGATCGACAAGGAACAGCACCCGGCGCGCATCAGCATGCTTGATGAGTCGGTAGGCGATGTTTGCTGCCGTGAAAGTTTTGCCCGCGCCCGTCGCCATCTGGATCAAGGCACGCGGACGGTCGTCACGGAGTGAGCGCTCCAAATTCTCGATTGCCCGCGCCTGCGCCGGCCATAGACCAGCCGGATTCAGTGGCGGCATCGCCCGGAGACGGTGTCTCAGCGTCGGTGCTGCCGGGCGTTCCTTGATCTCGCGTACCCATCTCGCGATCGTCGCAGGCTGATAGAACCAGAAGACAGGGCGACTGCGTGGCTCAGGATCGACCGTGTTCGTGAACCGGGTTTCGACGCCCGTCGACTCGTAAGCGAAGGGTAAGAGCCGGACGGGGGCAGTCAGGTAGTCCGGCAGGCCTTCGCCATACCTTGCAGACTGCTCCTCGACCCCAGTGAGCGTAGTTCCAGCGGGCTTTGCCTCGATACTGCCGACAGGTTCGCGATCCACGAAGAGCAGGTAGTCGGCGCGGCCGTGCGGCGGTTTGAGGATGAACTCACGAACGGCCACGCCCTGAGCGGCGGAGAGGTTGACCGCGTTGGCGTCCTGTACGACCCATCCGGCCGCTTCCAACTCCTGGTCGATCTGGACGCGGGCCCGGGCCTCGGCGGTCAGGTATGAGTCGGATCCAGAGCGCGATATTCCGGTCATGGCTGACTGGGGGCGGCAATCCTCATCGGCACCGGAGCGCCGAAGCCGAGCCAGGCCAAGAGCGACCCCCGTTCACTGGCGTGGTGATCACTCCTCAAGCACTAACAGTGTGTGTTCCCCATCCCCGTGAGGTCAGACCTCCCGCCCTCGGTCGGGAAATCCAAGACGCTATCTGCCGCGCCGGGCATCCGCGCCTGCGGCACGAGTTCGCAGCCACCGCCAGCAACGCCAAGGTCGCCGAAGCGGTCAACGCCCCAGAGCTCTAGCGCGGGCCGCGTGACCCCCGCATAGCAGTTCTGTGCCCCGCTAGCTGGCCCTTTCGGACGTCACCCTCCCTGGTGCCGGGTCCAAGAGTCGTCCTTCATCGCGCGCGTACGCAACTTCGCGGTGAAGCGGTGCCACGGCGGAAGATCAACGCTCAGAACAATTGGGAGGATCGTTTTCAGTCTTCTTGCTCGTCGCCAGTTGTGCACGTAAAATGTACATAACCGGCGACACTGGAGGGACCATGATGCCCACGCTGGCTGAGAAGCGCCGGCAATTGTTCGAGCTTGCTGCGACCCAGGGCGGCTACTTCACAGCGGCTCAGGCACGCGCGCTAGGGTACAGCTCTAGGAGCCTAGTACACCACGCAGGCGCCGGCCACTTCGAGCGTGTCAACCGCGGGTTCTACCGACTGGCTGAGCTCCCTGCCCTGCCGAATGAAGACATCATCGCGGCCTGGGTGAAGACCGGCGGGGATCGGACCGTGGTGTCGCACGAAACGGCTCTCGCGCTTTACGAGCTGGCTCCGATCAGGCCGCGCAAGATCCACCTTACCGTGGCACGCGCGCACCGCCCTCACAGCGACCGGCCGCAGCTACCGGGTGTGCAGATTCACACGACCACGCGGCGATTCCGCACCGGCGAGGTGGTACGGCGGTTCAGCGTGCGAGTGACCTCGCCCGCCCGCACGATCGCCGATGCCGCCGACAGTGGCACCGATCCCAGCTTCATCGTTGAGGCAATCAGGCACGCACTGGAGGGGGGGCTGCTGGTCGCCGATGAGCTCCGCCGCGCTGCTCGAGACCGATCCGAGCGTGTCCGGAGGTTGGTCGACCAAGCCATCCAGGAAGCTGGTCGGCATGCGGCAGTACGCTAGCCCAGCGGCGTTCCGAGCCGCCATCGACGCGCGCCTCCGCGCCTACGCGCGCAAGATCGGCGCGCCGGTCATGGGCGTGCGCCGGCAGGCTTCGCTGGAGCGTCTAATTGCACGACTGACGGGGGTCGGGCCTGGGCGGTGGGCCCTCAAAGGTGGCTTGGCGCTGGACACCAGGCTGGGCGAGCGTGCGCGGTCTTCAATGGACATGGACCTGGACCATGTGCAGGGTGCTGCGGCCGCGCGCGACGATTTGCTGCGCGCCGTCGCCGAGGACCTGGGCGATCACTTCGCCTTTGCGAATCGCGAGCACCGAAGACGTGCGCGACGGCGACGTCAAACTCGCGGTGCGGTACCGCATCGAGTGTACCGTTGCCGGCACGCTGTTTGAGACGCTGCAGGTGGACGTCACCCTGACGCCGCCAGAAGTGTGGGAGGTCGAACCCGCTCCGAGCAGAAACCGATTGACCGCCTGTACAACCATAATTTCTGGCAGTCCTATTGGGCTCCGCGTCGTAAGGTTGCGAATTCGCTGCCGGGGCCGCGGTCATGGCTGACCTCGATGGCCAGACCATGGCCACCAGACGGCGCCGATTCCATCGGCTCGGTACTAGTTGGACATGGAATCCGAGAAAGTCGAACCCCTCGCCGGCCTCAAGATTCACCAGACGCGTCTTCGCCTGTCCGAGCGTGAGGTGGAGCTTTTGGAGGATCTCCTCCAGCGCCCGCAGCGCGCGTTCTGCCTGGCCCCTCTTCCCGGTCACGATGACGAGGTCATCGGCATAGCGGGTGAGTACCCCAATGGCCTTATACTGCGCCCGCCAGAGCCGGTCCAGCTCGTGCAGGTAAATATTGGCCAGCAGGGGCGACAGCACTCCGCCCTGCGGCGTGCCCGCGACAGGGTGGCGAAGTCCCTCCCCATCAAGAGCGCCGGCCCGCAGCCACTCCCCAATGAGCTTCACGAGCCGCCGATCACTAATCCGCCGTCGCACAAGCCGAAGGAGAATCTTGTGATCAACGGTCTCGAAGAAACTCTGGATGTCGGCGTCGACGACCCAGCGGCGGCGGTCGCGCTGGATCCCGGCCCGGACCCGTTCGCGCGCCTGCAGGGCGCTCCGGCGTGGTCGGAATCCAAACGAGACATCGAGAAAGTCCGCCTCGAAGAGCGGCTCAATCACGAGCTTGACCGCTGCCTGTACTGCGCGGTCCCGAAGCGACGGGATCCCTAGTGGGCGCTCACCGCCCTGGGGCTTGGGAATCATGACCCGTCGCACGGGCTGAGCGTGGTATCGGCCCTCCCGAAGGTCTTGCGCAATCTCCGAGAGCCAGGAATCGACTCCGTGGGTCTCGACGGCCTCAATGGTCTGGCCGTCGGGTCCAGGAGCGCCGTGGTTCTTCTTTACCTCGGTCCATGCACGCTCAAGGATATCGTCGCGGTAGACCTTGTCATACAGCGCGTGGAACCGCCGTGTTCCACTCCGCTTAGCCGCACGGTACAGCCTCCGCTGGAAAGCGCGAGTCTTATCGTTACCCGCGTCATTAGCCCCAATGGGCATTCGCGTACCCTGCCTCCAGTAGCCGCATCAGTGAAGCAGGGGCCCTTCCCTCCGACCGGGTTCTGCTGTCCCAGCCCTCATCAGTACTACAGCCCCATCCGCCGCTCTCCCTAACAGCCGTCGATTTCCCGGGGGCTTCCCGGTTATGCGACGTCACTTGCCATCCTCACCACACAGAGGACGGGCTGGGAGAGCTTCCCCAGTTCCGGCGCCTACCTTCTGACCGTTCCGTTCCCCATACCCCGGGAGGTTCATAGGCGCTGCATCTCCAGGTGCTTCACGCCGTCTTTGGCCTTCGCCGTGACACACGCGGCTCGGCTCCTCCTTGTCCCTTGCGGGCTGCCCTAACGGGGCGGCAGGATTCGCGTTATGCTGCGGACCGATCAGTCGCTCCCTCCGGAGAGGCTTTTGACGCTGGGCTTCGACACCGGAGTACCCCGATGTCGCCAGCCTGCTACCAGGCTCCCTGGTGATTACCTGGGCCGGACTCGCACTGGCAGGCAGACGCCAGCTTACGACACACTGCAGCACGTCAGGTCATGCCACCACCTCCCCAATGTACTCGGCGTGCCTCCTGGGCACGCTGTGGGCCCGGCAGGAGAAAGACCGGTTGCGGCACGGCCTGTGTTCGCAGCAGGCCCAATGCACCAGGCCGGCCTGCAACGGGTGGCACGACCTTGGTCTTGTCTTCTGCCAGCCGAACGGCAAACCGCTCCACGACAACAACCTGCGTCAGCGGGACGTGCGGCGCATCTGCGAAAAGCTCGGCCTGTCGTGGCGCCGCACCCTCCACAACCTGCGGCACGCGCACGGGTCCTACCTCATCCAGCGAGGCGTGAGCGTGAAGATCGTGCAAGAACGCCTCGGCCATAGCTCACCGGCCTTCACGCTAACCGTCTACACGCACGTGCTCGCCGGGATGCAGGAGCAGGCTACCCGAGCGATATCCGAGATGCTCAGGGATACCAAGAAGGCGGCGCGCGGATAGTAGCGGAGAACCCGCCAGCTGAAATGCAGTCCTGGTGGGCCTACCCGCTCCCCGGTATCCCTGAGATGCGCACCCTGCCTGGCTGGAGAACTACAAATCTATCCCGCAACTTCTCGCCGAGCCGGTCTACCGCTTCAAGCACGTCGCCTGGGAGCTTGTTTCGCGCTCGCGCAGTGTAACGAATGTAAATGACGCCAACGGTGCGCAGACCGTGCGCGTAGACGAAACGTCCAAAGTCTCTGTCCTCGGTAACGAGTACTCGCTGTTCGCGAACGGCTAGATCGATGACCTGTGCGTCCGTCGCGCGGGGTAAGACTTCGGCTATGGCGACGACGTCGAGGCCAGCGCCGCGAAGGGCCCTCACTACAGCGAAGTCAACACTCTCGTCCGCTAGGAAGCGCGCCAACGCGGGCGCCTACGACCCGAGAGTCAAGACCTCTTCATGGGCCAGCGAGTCGGCTGCGTAACGAAGGGCCGCCTGGATATCCTCGAGGGTCAGGCGCGGATACGCGTCCAGGAGGTCTGCTTCTGTCGCCCCCTCGCTCAGCTTGCGGAGGATCAGTTCCACAGCGATTCGCGTCCCACGGATCACAGGTTTGCCCATCATGACGTCAGGATTGATCTCGATTCGGTCCATGGCGGTCATTAAACTCACCTCGGTACGGCACGCGGCATGGCGTCTAACAGATACTTCTCCTCGTTGTCCTTAGGATAGAGGATAGGCAACGCGTTGGCGAGGAGGGAGTCAGGACTTCGTTCGACCTCGGAGTGCAGCAGGACGGCGCTGCACGACAACACCCTACGCCAGCGAGACCTGCAGCGCATCTGCGTGAAGTTCGGCCTGCCACGCTGCCGCCGCCTTCACCCTGAACACTACGCCCACGTCCTGCCCGGGATGCAGCAGCAGGCTGCCCAAGCGGTCTCCGAAATGTTCAGGGATGCCAACAGGGTAGCAAGAGGGTAGCAAACGAAAAGCCGAACGATGGCCAAAGGCGGAAACGCAGGCAGGACAAGGGTTTTGGTGGGCCCTGAGGGACTCGAACCCCCGACGCGCGGGTTAAAAGCCCGCCGCTCTGCCTGCTGAGCTAAGGGCCCGATGGTACTACGGAATATCCAACACCCAATTATAACATCGCAATACGTGGGAGGGATCCCAGGTTCGACCGGGATCCCTCCCGCCTCGCAATGCCGCTCTAGGACCCGGACGCGCCCGGTGGCGTATACTTTATCGTCTTCTTCGCTGCCTCATCGACTTCTTCGGGGGTCAACAGCACTGTGGTTCTGATCCTAAAAGCGCCGCTAGCGGCAATCGTCAGAGAGGCGGCCGCGATGCTGGCGTTATCCGGAACGTCCGCGATGCCCACGACATCGTGCTTGCCGAACGCGAAATAGAAGGCTTCCAGCTTTCCACCCACACTCTGCATGGCTTGCTGGGCCACGGCGCGGCGCTTGGAGCCGCCGTCCTTTAGCAAGCCCTTCACTCCTTCCAATGAGTAGGATCCTTGAAACAGATATTTCGGCATGTCTCACCTCCGGCTGGAATCATAGAATGTTGGCCACGCACCTCGATGTTCCCTGCCCTTACTGCGCCGTCGGTTTTGGCCGCCACCAGGCCAGAATCTCACGCACGACCACGACGACGGGGACCGCGAAGAACATCCCGAGCAAGCCGAAAAGCTGTCCGAGTACGAGGAGTGCAACGATGATTGCCAGGGGGTGGGTCTGCGTCATTCGTCCGAGGACCAGAGGGACCAGGACGTTCGCGAGGACCTTCACCACCGTGACCACGACCACGGCGCCGAGCCACGCCGTGCCGCCGACCGGCGCCGCGGCCAGCAGGGCCACGCCGTAGGTGGCAAACCCGCCAACGTAGGGAACGGCCTCGGCGACACCCGCGAATGCCCCGATCGCCAGTGGCCCGGGAACACCGACTGCGGCAAGTCCGACCGCGGTGAGCACCGCGACAATGGAGCTGACCACCAGCTGCGCCCACAAGCCCCAACGAAGGGTCGTGGTAAGACGGTCCAGCAGTCCTTCGGCGCGTCTCCGGTTGGCATCGGAGAGCAGGGAGAGGACCGACTCTCGGGCCGACCGGTAATCCACCAGCACGAAGTAGACCATGAACGGCAGGAGCAGCAGCAGGTAGAGTTGCCCAAACCACGCCACGGCCAGGTTGACGATCCGTGAGACGGCGGCGTTCGCGGTGCCCACGGCCGCTTCGCCCGCGCGCTCCCATGCCGTCCGCAGCAACTGGGGGAAGGTGGGTTCGACGACCCTCGCCTGCCAGTGAGAGAGGAACTGGTTCACCGCGGCAAAGCCCGGCGGCACCATGCGGATCAGCACCTGCACCTGTCCGATAATCCACGGCACGACGACGATCAGGGCCACGACGATGACACCGAAGACGGCAAGCAGCGTGAACGCCGCCGCGGTCCCGCGCGAGATGCGCAAGCGTCGCTGGAGCCAGTCCACCATGGGAAACACGGGAAACGTGATGATTCCGACAACAATGGCCATGACGACAAGCGTGCTGACGCGGGAGAGAATCCAGGCTGCCGCTATGAGAGCGGCCGCCCACAACGCGTAGGGGAGCCACCGGCGCTCCTGAGCGTTCATAGGCCACGTCTTCAGCGCGGCAAGGTGCGTTTCCCTTGCAAGGGACGTGCGCGCCGGCCGAGGGCTGAGCCGCGGTCGGGGCGAAATCTCGCCCCAGACCATGTCCAACGCGCTGCCGGCAGAGATGCGGGCCGTGGTGCTGCCTGAGGAGCATAGAGACCTGACCGACGCCCTTCGCAGCCTTCGGGTCGGACTGCGACCGGTGCCCCAGCCGGGACCAGGCCAGGTGGTCGTGCGCATCGAAGCCGCTCCCTGCAACCCGTCTGATCTGGCGCTCATCCAGAGCCGGTACGGAGTAAAGAAGACCTTTCCGGCCGTCCCGGGCACAGAGGGGGCCGGCATTGTTGTCGCCGGCGGCGGCGGTGCGTTCGCGCGATGGCTGGTGGGCAAGCGCGTCGCGTGCGGCGGCCAGGGACACCGGGACGGCACCTGGGCCGAGTATTGCCTCGCGGAGGCACGGGCGTGCATTCCCCTTCGTCGCGATCTGACGTTTGATCAGGGCGCGACCCTGATCGTTAACCCGCTGACGGCGCTTATCCTGTTCGATGCGGCCAGGCGGGGCCGGCATCGGGCCGCGGTCCAGACCGCGGGTGCCAGTCAACTCGGTCGCATGTTGGTGAGGCTCGCGGTAAGGGCTGCGTATCCCCTGATTAGCGTCGTCCGTTCCGCGTCCCAAGTCGAGCGGCTGCGCTCGCTGGGTGCACCCGTCGTCCTCGACTCGACGTCGAACGATTTCGAAGCGCGGCTGCGCGGTGAGTGTCAGCGGCTGGACGCCACGATTGCCTTCGACGCGGTCGCCGGGCCCATGAGCCGGATCCTGATGAGCGCCATGCCGCGCAACTCGACAATCCAGATATATGGCGGCTTATCGGGGCAGGAAATCAGTGGGATGGATCCCCGTGCATTCATTTTTGAGAACAAACGGCTCGAGGGATTCTGGTTGTCCCGATGGGTGGGCAAGGCCGGCTTCCTGCAGCTTGTCAGGCTCACCAATCGCGCGCAGGCCCTGGTAGCTGACGGCACCCTGGGCACGGAGGTACACCGGCGGGTTCGCCTCGAGGAAGTTCCGGAGGCCCTGGTCAACTATCAGAAGCGAATGACGGAGGGAAAGGTCCTCATTGTGCCGTCTGGAGTGGTATAATTCGCCATACATGATTGCGATGTTCACGGCGCTCAGGCATCACACCGTATCCGCACCCCGCCCTCGGAACTGCATCTGTCCCCGGGCGAAGGCCATAGCGCCTTCGCCGTCCCGTCCGGCCTAGCCCGGACCCTACGCAAGACAACTCAAGGCTGCGATGGGCGTTAAGCCCGCGTACCCGCTTTGCAAAGGGGTAGATCACCATGAATGTTACATCGCCATACCTGGCAGTCCTGTACGAACACCCTGAGTGGTTCGGCCCGCTGTTTGCGGAATTGGATCGCCGGAGCATTCGCTATGATCGAGTTCTGGCTACAGAGCTGAACTTCGACCCGGCGACGCGCCCGCCAGCGTACACGCTCGTGCTGAACCGCATGAGCCCGTCGGCGTATGTCCGGGGGCACGGACACGCAATCTTTGCCTCGCTGGCCTACCTCAAACACCTCGACATCCTGGGCGTGCCGGCCGTCAACGGGGCCGATGCGTTTGCGCTTGAGCTCTCCAAAACTGCCCAGATCAGCCTGCTCAGCCGGCTGGGACTTCCCCATCCGCGCACACGGGTCATCAATGCCCCGTCGCAGGCAGCCGAAGCGGCGCGCCACCTAACGTTCCCGATCGTCGTTAAACCGAACATTGGCGGCAGCGGGGCGAAGATCGTGAGGTTCGAGGCCTCTGCCGAGCTTGCGGCGGCCGTCGCTGCCAGCGCGCTCGATCCGGGCATCGACCACACCGCACTCGTCCAGGAATATCACGAGCCCGTCGGCGGCCATATTGTGCGTGTGGAGGTGCTCGACGGCCGGTTTCTCTATGCGATCAAAGTCTTTCCGAATCCGTCCGCGGGCTTCAACCTGTGTCCGGCCGACATTTGCCAGACCGATGCCTCGGTAAGCGTAGTACCACCCACGGTAACGCTTCCGAACCCCGCGCCAGCGGCCGAGGTGCCGGCGTTTGACAATTGCCCTGTCGATCTTCCGCGCACAAACCTACGCGTGGAAGGTTACACACCTCCGCAGGAGATCATCGACGAGGTGCTGCAAATCGCGCGCGCGGCGACGATAGATGTGGGTGGAATAGAGTATCTGGTCAGCGACCGAGATGGGAGGCGATACTTTTACGACATCAACGTCCTGTCGAACTTTGTAACCGATGCGCCGCGCGTGGTCGGATTCGATCCGTTTCCGGTCTTCGTCGACTTTCTTGTGCGGCGGGCGACCCGTGAGGCGGCGCACGCTTCGTAACGCGCAAGGCCGGCTGGCGCGCTTATGGTAACCCGTCGTCTCGGGGCAGGCGCGTGCGCTCCCATCGGAATCCTTCGTTGCCGGGCGCGATCCGTCCCCAGCCGGGAAAGCACTCGTGCGTGAATACCAGTGTCGCCCGCGACGACGCGGCCTCTTCCAGGGCCCGCCCGCGTGACTGCCTGACGGCCGCGGGATCGCGATTGGGCGGGATCCAGTCTGGGTGCGCGATCTCACAGCCGTGGTGGAAGAGATCCCCCACATGATAGAAAGACTCGCCACGGCTCCGAACTCGCACGAGGCACGGCCGCGCGCGCGTCGCGTGCCCGCAGCAGGTACTCCGGCCTCAGCATACTGCCCACAACATCAGCGCGGTACATCGTCACAGCGTGGCCTTCCCGAGGGGACTCACTACTCCTTGAGCAGCCCGCCTGAACCCCTCGAACCCCGAAACCCGAACGCGGAGGTAGCCAGGGTGGCAATGTGACCACCGATGGCCAGTGACGCCGTGGCGGCGGGCGAGGGCGCATTGAGGACGTGGATCGCCCGCGGGCCTTCGACGATGCGGAAATCGTCCAGGAGAAGGCCGTCGGGCGTCACAGCCTGCGCGCGGACACCTGCGCCGCCCTTGGTGACATCGGCCGTCGTCAAATCCGGGATGAGCTTCTGGAGGGCCTCGACGAACCCGCGGGTGCTGAGCGATCGCGCGAACTCGTGCAACCCGGTACGCCAGTATCGCCGGGCCATGCGCCAGAATCCCGAATAGGTCAGCGTGGCCGCCAGCTCCGCGGGCCGCACGCGGTTCAGGGTGTACCCCTCCCGGGCAAAGGCGAGCACGGCGTTGGGGCCAGCTTCAACTTCACCGTGGACCGTTCGCGTGAGGTGCACACCGAGAAAGGGAAACGCGGGATCGGCCACCGGGTAGATAACGCCACGCACCAGATGCCGGCGTTCGGGTGTGAGCAAGTAGTACTCGCCACGAAACGGCACGATCCGAATCTCGGGGTCGGCCCCGGCCATCTCTGCGATCACATCAGAGTAGAGTCCCGCGCAGTTGATGAGATGCTCCGCGCTCACGGTGCCCCGCCCGGTGTGAAGACGCCAGCCGTCATGCGTCTTCACGATCGTGGACACGCGCGCGCCGGTCGCCACCTGAACCCCGGCCCCCCGAACGGCTTCCGCCATTGCGCGCGCCACGTCGCCAAAATCCACGATCGCGGTCCCCGGCGAATAGATGGCGCGCAGGCCGGCGGCGTGCGGCTCAATCTCTCGGAGGCGCTCGGGGCCGATCATCTGCAGACCCGCCACACCGTTGGCGATACCCCGCTCGTACAGTGCCTCCAGCCCCGGCACCTCGCGCTCATCGGTCGCGATGATGACCTTCCCGCACCGTTCGACACGGATACCATGTTCGGCGCAGAACTCGTGCATCAGACGCGCGCCTTCTACGCACAAGCGCGCCTTGTAGGATCGCGGCCGATAGTAAATCCCCGAGTGAATCACGCCGCTGTTGTGCGTGGTCTGATGCATCCCCGGAGTTTCTTCCTTCTCGAGGACAATCAAACGCAGGCCCGGACCACGGACCACCAAGGCCAGCGTCGCGGCCAGCCCGACGATACCGCCGCCGATAATCACGATATCAAACGGACCGCCGTCCATGGCTCCTATGCTGAAGCAGCACCGGCTGCGTGTCTATTGCCGCGACGCGGCGGGCAGAGTACCATCGGACCGCAGCCCAACCACCGCATGCTGATCTCTCCAACGAGGTGGGAGATGCGTATTCTTGCCACACTGCTCCTCGTCGTTCTCATGGCGCCTGCGCTTGAAGCGGCCCCACGCCCCCGCCCGGCCCCGACGGCAATGCCAAACCCCGCCCTCACGAATCTGGCGCGCCTTTCGGGGAAGGACTTCGACGTGGCGTTCATGCGTGAGCTCATTCCCGTCCACGAGGAAGCCATCGAGATCGCGCTCGCCGCGACATTGAACGCGGACCACTCCGAAGTGCTGCAATGGAACCAGCGCATGATCGATCGCAAGAGCGGGCAGGTTCGAAACATGCTGACCTGGCTGACGGAAGCCGGCGCCTCGCCCGGACGGCGCGGAGCCAACATCGTGACCGACTCGGTGAAGAAGATGCGATCGCTCACCGGCGCCGCGCTCGAACAGGCATACCTTCCAATGATGGACGCACACCTCGAACGCAGTGCCGCTCTCGGGGCGCTGGCGGCGACGAAAGCCAGCCGGGCTGAGATCCGCACGATGGCGTCAGAGGTCTCAAGGGTGGAACGCCAGGAGGCGGCAATGCTCCGCGCCTGGCTGAAGCAGTGGTACAACCGCTAGACAGTCGGGCACGGCTTCGGCAGTCTCGTCGACGGCCGCGTGCCGTCCGGCTTCGGGCATCCCTACGCTCGTGTCTGCTCATCATTGCAGTGCTCCTCGTGCCAGCGCACGTTGGAGCGCCACGCGCCGCCGCGGCCGGGGAGTTCGTCATCATCGCCCCGGCAGGCGCGAGTCCCTTCGCGCAGCGCACGGTCCAGCAGGCCGCCGAACGCTGTATCCCCCTCTACGCGGGGCATCTTGGCGTGCGCCTGGCCGGACAGATCGTCATCCATCTCTATCCGACGCGGCAGGCCTTCGTGCGCGGGCGCATCACATTGGGAGGCGAAGACCCCGACGACGCGCAGCGCACCGCGGACTACCTGGGCAGCGCGATCGGCCACAACGTGTTGATCAACCTGGCGACACACGATAGGGCCGCGGAGCTGACCGGGACAGCCTGTCATGAGATCGTGCATGTCTACCAATACGAGCTCGGTACTGAGGATGCGCGACCGGCCCACGAGTGGATTCTCGAAGGCTACGCGTATTTCATGGAAAAGATTGCGCTTGACCAGTTTGGCCTCGAGCCGCGGGCGGCGTCGCGTGAGCGGGCCATCCGAATCTTGAAAAGCCGTCCGATCGCTTCGCGGCCGAGCGCAATCGGCGGCGTGGTCGGCGCGCTCTTCCGGGCCGCGGCCGCCAGCGGGATGGCTCGGATCTTCCCGCGGCTGGCGGAGATGGCAACACAGCCGCAGTTCGACGCGGCGGGCGAGCGCATGGGATCGGGATTCCCGCATTATCTCATTCTGATGGCGGATTATCTGCTGAGCCAGAGCTCGCACGCTGCCTTCGTGGCCTACTTCAAGAGCTTCGCCCCGGGCGTGGGATCGGCGCTGGCCGACGAGAACTTCCGCGCGGCTTTCGGCCTCACCGTCGAAGAGTTTCAGGTCCGCGTCGACGCGTATATCACCACTCTGCTGCGGCTGACCGGGACCATGGGTCCGACTGGAGGAGGCCTTGCCGTCGCACCGAACCGGTTACGCGATCATCCCATTGCACGAGGTGCGGCGTGCTCCTTCAGGGCAAGCGGGCTTTCATCATGGGGGTCGCCAATAAACGCAGCATCGCCTGGGGCATCGCGCAGGCATTCCACCGCGAAGGCGCGCAGCTGGCCTTCACCTATCAAAGCGACCGTCTGAAGGAAAATCTCGTCGCGCTGCTGGGGGAAATCGGCGGCGCCGGGAATTTCCCAATGTTTCAATGTGATGTGGCCTTTGATGAGCAGATCGATGCGGCCTTCGCCAGCGTGCGAGAGCGGTGGGCCTCCCTGGATATTCTCGTCCACTGTCTCGCCTTCGCCGACCGTGAGGATCTGGGCCGGCCCTTCTCGGAGATCTCCCGCAAAGGCTACGCGCTCGCGTTGGATGTCAGCGCGTACTCCCTCATGCGGTGCACGGGCGCCGCGCGGCCAATGATGGAAGCCGCCGGGGGCGGCAGCGTCATGACGCTGACCTACAACGCGGTGGATCGGGTCGTGCCATCGTACAATGTCATGGCGGTGGCCAAGGCCGCGCTCGAGTGCGAGGTCCGCTACCTGGCGGCCGAGTTGGGTCCGAAGAATATCCGTGTCAACGCGATCTCGGCCGGGCCGCTGCGGACGCTAGCGGCAAGTGCAGTGCGCGGGATTTCAGGCTTTCGTGACGCGGTCGAGGAGGTGGCGCCCCTGCGCCGCAACATCACCCAGGAAGAGGTCGGTGATGTGGCGGTCTTCCTGGCGTCCGACCTCTCCCGAGCGGTGACAGGAAACACCATCTACGCCGATAGCGGCTTTCACATTATGGGCGTGGCCGGCATGGCGGAGGTGGCGAAGAAAGACCGCGCCCCCGTCTAAGACGCTCAGCGCTACGCGCGCGCCTCCTGGCGCTGGAACACCTGATACGTCACCGCGAACAGCAGCAGCACCGCCGCAATCAGCGTCGTCAACTGTGGCCACACCAACAGCAGGCTCTGCGAAAGCGGCAGCGGCGTGCCCAGGATCGCGCCCTCCAGCTGTGTGACCAACACCGGCCCGAGCGACCGCACCGCCGGATTGAGCAGCGCAAGCAGGATCTCGGCGTAGAGCGTGTTGGGTGAGACCCGTGAGAGGAAAATTCTGAGACGCGCACGTGTGAGCTCATCGGCCTCCGGGTCGGCGGCGAGTAGAATCTGCGTGAGAATCCCCGCGATGATCTCCCAGAACACCGCGAAGAACAGCCAGACCGCGATGGCGGCCATGGCGGACGTGGCCGGCTGCCGGAAGATGACCGAGAACGCCATCGCCAGCGCCAGCCAGATGCCGGCGTAGGCCACCGTCGCCAGCAGGAATAACAGCCCTCGGCTGACCTCCTCGCCGCTCGGGGGAACCCCGAGCCGGTAGAGGCCCAGGCCAGTGACCAGCAGCCATAGCCCCAGCAAGATGATGGTAAGCGTGAACAACCCGGCGAGGAATTTTCCCAGCAACAGCGCGTCGCGATAAATGGGCTGCGCGAGCACGCGGCTGAGGGTGCGGCGGTTGTGCTCGCCGTTGATCGCGTCGAACCCCAGCGCGATGGCCGTGAGCGGAATCAAGAACCCGATGAAGGCCACGAACGAGTAGGGCAGCGGATCCTGCGACGTCGTGAACAACTTGAGGAATAGAAATGGGTCTTCGCCGATCGTCTGGCGGATATTCTGGATTGCGGCATACACCGTGCCGAGCGCGGTCAAAAGGATCAAGCCTTCGAGGAGGCGCATGCGCACGCTCGACAGGTGATCGGCCATCTCCTTCATCACGACGGCCCAGAGGCCTGTCCAGGGGGATCCTTCGCGCCGCGTACCCGGGCCCTCGCGCAAGAGCGCCGGAAATCTACGCGCGAGCATGCTCGGCCTCCTGGAAGTAGCGCGTGTAGACCTCGTCGAGGCTTGTCCGCTCGAGCGTGATGCCCAGCAGGTTGGCCCGCGTGGCCGCGACGCGCCGGGCCACCTCGCCCCGCACGTCATCCCGCGTATCGAGCGCGTACAGGCCGGGCCGCTCCCGGGTCACACGCAGAACGCCGGGGATAACCGCCAGCGCCCGCTCGATGTCTTCGCCCACAGCCTCGACCCGAATGCGGTAGGGCCCGCCGACCACGCGCGCGGCGAGCTCGTCCACGGCGCCTTCGAGAACCATCCGGCCGCGGTTGAACAGACCGACCCGATCACACACCGCCTGGACCTGGTGCAGCAGGTGGGATGCCAGCAGGATGGTGATCCCCTCTGCCTTCAGGTTCCGGATCAGCCCCAGAAACTCGTGCGCGGCCTCAGGATCGAGGCCGATGGTGGGCTCGTCGAGAATCGCCACCTCGGGCCGTTTGATCAGCACATCGGCAAGTCCCAGGCGCTGCCGCATGCCGCGCGAATAGGTCCCCACGGCCCGGTCCGCGACATCCGAGATGGCCATGCGCGCCAGATTGTCGTCGATCCGCGCGTCGGCCTCGGCGACCGGCAGGCCATTGAGCGCCGCGGTGTAGCGAAGGTTCTCGCGCGCGGAGAGCTCATCGTAGAATCCTACCGAGTCGGGCAGGTACCCCACGCGCCGCTTGACCGCAAGGGGGTTGCGCATGGGATCTTCGCCCAGCACGCGGGCCGACCCGGCCGTAGGCTCCGTGAGTCCCAGCAGCATGAGGATGGTCGTCGTTTTCCCCGATCCATTTGGGCCGAGCATGCCGAAGACCTCGCCGGCCTGCAGGCGCAGGTTCAGGTTGTCGACGGCGACGACAGGGCCGTAGTGCTTGGTCAGGCCCTGCGTTTCAATGACGGCCCTATCGACGGCCATATCGTGAGACCGCGAGCCCAACGACGGCGAGCGCGATGGCCACAAGCGCGACCCCCGCGATGCCCCACAGCGTGGAGGTGAGCACCGTGATCCGGAAATCCGCCGACGACGACGAATCCCCGGCATTGGCCCGCAGTGTGACCATGTAATCTCCCGCGACGGCTTTGCCCGATGGCTGAACGGTGGCACTGATCTCCTGCTGGCCGTTGGCCGCGATCTCCTCCACCCGCTGCGGATTGAACCGGATCTGCCACCCGCTGGGCTCGGACGAGGAAAACTCGACGTTGCGGGCCGGCGCGCCGCCGTTGTTCTTGACGACCAGCTTCAAGGGCGACGGGCGCCCGGCGTTGGCCTGTCCGGACAATCGGCCCTCGGGCCCTGTGATCGACAGGTCTACGCGGCCCGTGACTTCCAGCGTCAGCTTGATCTCGGTTCTCCCGCCACCCGCGGTTGCGCGGACGATGACCGGATGGGTGCCGGCCGGGATCGTCCTGGGCAGGCTCACGTCGACGTCCACATCGCGCGACTCGCTCGCCTTCACAGGCAGGCTGGTGACCTGCTGGCTCCCAAAAGCCGGCGTGAACGTCACCTGTGCTCCCTTGGGAGCCTCCGCCTCAAGATTCACCAGGGCATCCTGGTCGCTGTCGTTCTTGATCGTGAGGCGGTACTTGAAGCTGGATGTGGCGGGCCCGCGCAGGACCGGCAGTTCGGCAGACAGAGAGAGACGCGACGGCAGCACCTGCCCGAGCGTGAGCGCGAGCGGCAGCTGCGCGCTGGCGGTCCGGCCCTGTGCGACGATGCGGAATCGATAGGTCCCCGGCCTCATGCGCTGCGGGGGCTCCAGGCGCAGGCTCACGGTCACATCCTGATCGGGTCCCACGTAGACGGCGCCGACCGGCCGTCCACCGCCCAGCAGGCTGGCCTTCCATCCGGGCGCCGCCTCCACAACCCGCAGGTTGACGGCTTGCGGAGGCTCGCCGTAGTTCTTGACGGTCAGGGTGAGCGTCGCGGCCTCTCCCGACCGGACGGTCTGCGTGGGGTAGGGCGTGGACAGCCCGAGCCCGCGAAACCCCGCGGGCGCGGGAACGGCCGACAGCAAGATCGCCGACATCCCCACCATGATGATGAGGGCAACGGCGAGCAATCTCCGATGCTCCATCCTTCTCACACCTCCGTTAGATCTCCCAACCACGCCAGATTGAGACGACCGCAATAACATTGTTAATCCCATGCGCGACGATCGGCGGGAGGAGGCTCCCGGTCCGCTGATAGAACACAGCCAGGATCGCCGCCAATACGAAGATCGGTAATCCGTGAATCACCTGGACGTGCACGGCGCTGAAGAATAGGGCGCTGCCGATCGTTGCGACCACTACGCCCCATCGCGCACGCAACCCACCATACACCAGGCCGCGGAAGAAAACCTCTTCGCCGACCGGCACGACCACCGCCAGCAGAAACAACAGCCAGGCTTCCGCGCCCGGACCCGACACCTGCTCGAAGACGGGGCGGAGCGGGTCGCGCGTGTGCTCCTCCACGGCTCGAGCCGCCGCCTGCGACGGCCCTTCGATCAGTCCGACTAAGAAGGTGGCGAGTTGCTCGCTCGCGATGGCCAGCGGGATGGTGATTGCCGCGGCGACGACCCCAACAGCAAGCAGGGTCCTCCACCCCTCCAGCTGCACACCAAGGCGCAGCGGCTCCTGCCGGTAGCGCACCATCACGACGTAAGCCGAAAGTCCCGCAAACAGGACATTCTGGAGTATCGTGACCGTCGAGAGCGTTGTCAGCGTGAGGGGCTCGCCCACGCCGGTGAGGATGGCCGCCATTGGGAGCGCCACGAGAAAGAGCACTGTGATCGCCAGTATCTCGGAGATCCCCCACGTCTGGCGCCCGCCCACCGGACGCAGTACGAGCAGATAGACGGAACAGGCCACGGATGCCAGAAGAAGAAATAGGGCAACGGTGGCCAGCGCGAACTCGGGGACGGGATATACTGTCCTGAGGACCATTGCGTTTCTCATGTGTTCGTTCGGCGGGCGGCTCACGCCTCCTTCGACCGCCCCGGCCCGGACGAGGCAAGGAGCGGACGCGCCCGCGCCGAAGTAGACCGATATTCACGTCGAGGTGCCCACCGTGTCGTTTGTCTCCGTCTACCGTCGCTGGCGACCCCAAACGTTCGAGGAAATCATCGGTCAGGAACGGATCACACGCACCCTGCAGAACGCGATCAAGGCCGGGCGCACCAGCCACGCGTACCTGTTCGCTGGCCACCGCGGCACCGGGAAGACCACAACCGCCAGGATCTTTGCGAAAGCCCTCAACTGCCTCAACGGCCCGACGCCGACGCCCGACAACACGTGCCCGGCCTGTGAGGCGATCTCGCGCGGCGTCAGCATGGATGTCATCGAGATCGACGGGGCCAGCAACACCAGCGTCGACGACGTGCGCGATCTCAAAGAGAAGATTGTCCTGGCGCCAACGGAGAGCCGCTACAAAGTGTACATCATCGACGAAGTGCACATGCTTTCCACCAGTGCCTTCAACGCGCTGCTCAAGACCCTGGAGGAGCCCCCGGCGCACGCGGTTTTCATCCTGGTGACGACCGAGCCGCACCGCATCCCGCCGACGGTGCTTTCCCGGTGCCAACGCTTCGACTTTCGCCGCGTGTCGTTCGGCGAGATCAGCGCGCGGCTCCGCGCTATCGCCGAGGCGGATGGGATCGCCATCGACGACGCCGCGCTGGCACAGATCGCCCGGAACGCCGACGGATCGGTGCGGGACGCCGAATCGGTCCTCGATCAATTGAGCGCTTACAACGACGGCCGCATCGGCAAAGAGCTGGTCACCGGGGTGCTGGGTCTGGTGGACGAGGAGACCGCGAGCGCCTTTGCCGAGGCCACGCTCGGCAGGGACGTCGCCGCCGCGCTTCGCCTCGCGCAGGAAGCCACCGACTCGGGCCGAGATATCCGGCAGCTGCTGCGGACGCTGCTCGAATACTTTCGCGATTTACTGCTGGTCAAAACATGCGGTCCAGCCGCTCGCGACATCCTCGATGCTCCGGCGGAGCATGTGGCGCACCTCACCAAGCAGGCCGAGGGGGCGGGCGTCTCCGACCTGCTCCGGGCCGTCCGGGTGCTCAACGACGCGGTCACAGACGCGCGCTGGAGTGCCCAACCCCGCCTGGCGCTGGAGGTGGCATTGATCCGGCTGGCGCGGCCTGAGACCGATCCGTCCACGGAAGGTCTGCTGGCGCGGATCGAACGGCTGGAGGCGGGCGGCGAGACCGCCCAGCCCTCGGCCGGGTCTTCGCCGCCGGCCGAACGCATCAGCCCCGCGAACGCACCAGCCCCTGCTCCCCGCACGCCTCCAGCCTCTCGTCCGGCACCCGCGCGCCGGCCGACGCAGCGGGGTGACGCCCTGCCGCAAATGGAACCGGCACGCGCCGGGAACGGCAACGATCACCGCGTCTCCACCGCCGAACGCGGCGGGGGGATGAGGGAGAACACGTCTGGAGTCGGGGACAGACCGGCCGGGGATAACGCTGCGGAACGGGCCACGCCGCACCGCGCCGACGCCGCGCCCGGAGAGCGGATGACGATCGACGACGTACGGCGCCAATGGGCCCGCGTCCTCGAGGACATCAAGCGGACGAAGATGATTTGCCACGCGCTGCTCATCGACGGAACGCCCCTCGAGGTTTCCGGCAACGTGCTCGTGGTGGGACTGCGCTCGGCCTATACGTTCCACGTGGACAACCTGAACCGATCCGAAAATCGCGAGGTCGTGGAAGGCGCACTCTCACGCGTGCTCGGGCACCAGGTGCGTTTCCAGTGCCGCCTGTTCGAGTCGTCGGGAACCTCGGCGGCACCGATCGCGGGCGGGGCTCAGCCGGAAGGCACACGGACGGCCGTGCCAGCCGGCATCGGCGCGCTGCCTGCGGAGGAGCTCTCGTTCGTGGACAGGACCAAAGAGTTGTTCGGTGCCGAGATTATCGACGACGAGCCAGCCAAGCGCTGAAACCGGGTTCCGCGGAGAGGGTGTCGTGAATCTCGGAAACATCGGCAACATGGGAAAGATGCTGAAGCAGGTGCAGAAGCTGCAGGCGGAGATGGCCCGCGTGCAAGAAGAGCTCGGGGCGGAGCGCGTCGAGGCCAGCGCCGGCGGCGGGGTGGTCCGCGCCGTTGCCAACGGCCATGGCGAGCTCATCGAGCTGGTGATTGACCCGGCCGCGGTGGATCCATCAGACGTCGCGATGCTGCAAGATCTCGTCCTGGCGGCGGTCAACGAAGTACAGCGCAATGCCCGCAGTCTGGCCGAGAGCAAAATGAAGGTTGTGACCGGAGGCCTCCCCCTGCCGGGTCTACTCGGATCGTGACCGTGCGGCCCGCGGCGGCCCGCGCACCTACATGGACTATCCGGGACCCCTCGCCCGACTGATCGACGAGCTTTCAAAGATGCCCACCGTTGGGCCCAAGACGGCCCAGCGGCTCGCGTTCCACGTCCTGCGCCTCTCGCCTGAGGAAGCGCGGCTCCTGGCGGACGCGATCCTCGACGTCAAAGCCAAGATGCGTACCTGCTCAACGTGTTTCACGATTACCGACGTGGATCCGTGCGCGATCTGCGCGAATCCCGCACGAAACGGCACCGTGCTGTGCATCGTGGAGGATCCGCGCGATGTCATGGCGCTCGAGCGGACCCGCGAGTTCCGGGGACGGTATCACGTGCTTGGCGGCGCGATCTCTCCCCTTGATGGGGTAGGACCCGATGATCTCAAGATTGCCGAGTTGCTCGGCCGCGTCGGGGCGGGGGGCGTCGAGGAGATCATCGTGGCCACAAATCCGCGCGTCGAGGGTGAAGCCACCGCGCTCTATTTAGCGCGGGTGCTCAAACCCCTGGGTGTGCGGGTCACCCGCATCGCGCACGGCTTGCCGGTCGGCGGCGACCTCGAATACGCTGACGAGATGACCCTCGCCCGTGCCCTCGAAGGCCGCCGCGACTTGTAGGTTTGGTTTCCCCATCGCCAGCGCCTGACCGGCGGCCGTTGTTCGGCCTGCTGGCGGCCAACGCGATTTCCACCACGGGCAGCATGATGACCCTGGTGGCGATCCCGTGGTTTGTCCTTCAGACAACCGGGAGCGCGGCAAAGACCGGAATCGCCACGGCCGTCGCGGCGCTTCCCGTGATCCTCGGCAGCGCGTTGGGAGGGGCGCTGGTCGACCGCCTCGGGTTCAAAACCGCCAGTGTCCTTGCCGACCTCGGGAGCGCCGCAAGCGTCATTCTGATCCCGCTCATGTACCACACCACTGGACTGGCATTCTGGCAGCTGTTGCTGTTCGTCTTTCTTCGAGGCCTGTTCGACTCCCCAGGCAACACCGCGCGCACCAGCATGCTTCCGGACCTGGCCGACCGTGCCGGATTGCCGCGGTCGCAGGTCAACGCCGCGTCCCAGGGCATTCAGCGGGGGGCGGCGCTGCTGGGACCAGCCATCGCGGGCGTACTCATCGCGTTCATCGGCGCCAGCCACGTCCTGTGGGTTGACGCGGGATCGTTTGCGGTCTCGGCGCTCATTGTCACCGTTGCCATCCCAGGACTGCTGGTCGGGCGCGCTGACGTGAGCCGGTCGGCTGGTTACCTGAGCGAGATTTTGGATGGGCTGAGGTTCGTGCGGCGCAATGGGCTGCTCCTTGCGATCGCTTTGACCGCCGCGGCGTCGAACTTCTGCGACGGTTTGCTGACCGTCGCGGCACCCGTATACGCACAAGACGTCCTGGGCAGGCCGATCGATCTGGGGATGATGTTCTCGGGGCTCGGCGCCGGCGGGCTGACCGGCATTCTGCTGTTCGGCCGGTACGGCACACACGCATCGCGCCGTCTGCTCTTTGGGGCAGGATTCATCGGTGTGGGTCTGGCTTTTGGGACGCTGCTGCTCTTGCCGGGGCGCATAGGAGTCGTGGCCGCCATGTTTCTCGGAGGCGTGGCGGCAGGTCCGATCAATCCCATCCTCTTGACGGTCTTCCAGGATCACACTCTGCCCGAAATGCGCGGGCGCATCTTCGGACTTCTCACGGCCGTGGCGTGGAGCATGATCCCCGTGGGACGGCTGCTGGGCGGCTACCTCGTCGAGTGGACCGGACTGCGCGTGGCGCTCGCGGTGATAGCCGCGGGGTATCTGCTGGCCGGATTTACCGCGTCTGTCGCACCTATCTTCTCGCGAATGGATAGGTAGTCTGTCTGCTTGTTTGGAGTCAGTTGGGCACAGTATACTGGGACGCGGAGGCGAGCGCGGTGGAGTTTGTCAGCCCCACCCAGGGGCGACTCTCGTTCGAACAAATGTTCCGGTCCGTGGTCGGGTACATGAAGACCGAGCCCGACCTGCAATACCATTTGATCATCGGCACGGACTCGCTGCTCTCCGACGACACCACCTTCGTCACCGCGGTCATCATCCACCGCGTCGGCCACGGCGGCCGCTACTTCTACCGGAAATTCCGCAACCGGAAGATCGAGAGCCTTCGCCAGCGCATCCTGTTCGAAACCTCGTTGAGCCTGGAGACGGCGCACCTCATCACGACCGAACTTGGGCGCAACGGCTACTCCAAACTGCCGGTAGAGATCCACCTGGACGTGGGACCGAACGGCGAGACGAAGCGGATCATCCGCGAGGTCGTAGGGATGGTGTCGGGTTCGGGCTACGCCGCGGTCATCAAACCGGACGCCTACGGCGCCACCAAGGTCGCGGACAAACACTCCAAGTAAACAAAACGCCCCTCGAATTACCCGATGATCCGGCTCGAGGATTTCACGGGACGTTCCTACACGGAAGCCCGTCAGGCGTTCCGCTGGCAGATCCCCAGACCCTATAACATAGGCGTCGATGTCTGCGACCGGTGGGCGACGGGTCACCCACAGCGTGTCGCCATACACTATGAGTCTGGCACCGGCGCGACCGCGTCGTGCACGTACGGGGCGCTACGGGACGTCTCGAACCGGCTGGCCAACGGGCTGAGCGCCCAGGGCGTCACCCGGGGTGATCGGGTGGCCGTGATCCTTCATCAGCGCCTGGAAACCGCCGCCGCGCACATCGCGACGTACAAGCTCGGTGGCATTGCCGTCCCGCTGACCCGCATGTTTGGCCCGGACGCGCTCGCGTATCGGTTGCAGGATAGCGGATGCAGGGCGGCGGTCGTCGACCAGACCGTGGTCCCGAAGCTCGCTGGCTTGCATGAGCGGCTTGCCACGTTAGAGACAGTCATCGTCACAGACGCCGAGGGTCCACCATTGTTGCCGGCAGGTGAGGGGATCGGGCGCTGCCGGTATCTGGTCTGGAGCCAGGTGCTCACGCGGGCGCAGCCCCGGTTCCAACCCGTACCGACAGACCCCGATGACCCGGCGCTGATCATCTATACTTCCGGCACTACGGGGCCGCCGAAGGGCGCGCTGCATGGCCACCGGGTCCTGCTTGGGCATGTCCCTGCCTTTCAGCTGTACTTCGATTTCGTGCCGCAGGGAGGCGAGGTGTACTGGACTCCCGCAGACTGGGCCTGGATCGGCGGGGCCTACGATCTTCTCTTCCCAGCGCTGCGGTATGGCGGGCCGGTGCTGGCCTTCGAGACCACGAAGTTCGATCCGGAACGAGCATTTGGATTGATGCAAAAGTACGGAGTGACCCACACGTTCCTGCCCCCCACGGCACTCAAGATGGCGATGCAGGTGGAACGGGCGGCAGGCCGGGTTCGTACGGCCCTCCGCGCGATCATGAGCGGCGGTGAGCCGGTGAACCCGGTCATCCTCAATTGGCGGGATCGGGAACTGCCCGGCATTCCGATCCACGAGATTTACGGCCAGACCGAAGCAAATTTAGTGTGCGGAAATTGCTCGCGATTGTACCCGGTGCGTCCGGGCTCCCTGGGCAGGGTCTTCCCGGGCCACGACGTCGTCGTGCTTGACGATAAAGGCTCACAGGCCGAGATAGGGAAGTCCGGCGAGATCGCGGTTCGAGCGGCCGGCGATCCTGTCGTGTTCAAAGAGTACTGGCGGAATCCAGAGGCAACCGTAGAGAAGTACCACGACGGGTGGCTTCGCACCGGTGATACTGCCCGCCAGGACGAGGAGGGATTCTTTTACTTCGAGGGGCGCAAAGACGATGTCATTACGAGCGGCGGGTACCGAATCGGCCCCGTCGAGGTAGAGAGCACCTTGCTCACCCATCCCGCGGTGGCCGAGGCTGCGGCAGTGGGCGTTCCCGATGCCGTGCGCGGGCAGCTTGTGAAAGGTTACATCAAGCTCCGGGATGGCTACACGCCGTCACCGACATTGGCCGCGGAGATTCAGCATCACGTGAAGGGCCGCCTGTCGGCGTACGCCTATCCCCGACTGATTGAGTTCGTCAGTGACCTGCCGCTGACGACGACGGGCAAGATCCGCCGGTCCGAGCTGCGTGCGAGAGAGGTCCCGGCTCGCGAGATCTAGACTACGCGACCCGGAGCTCGATCCGTCCTCCCATGTAGGGCACCAGCGCCTCGGGCAGGCGCACGCTGCCGTCGGCCTGCTGGCCATTCTCCAGAATGGCAATGAGCATGCGGCCAGGAGCGGTCAACGTGCCGTTGAGGGTATGCACGAACTCTGAGGCCCCGCGCGGGCCCTCACGGAACCGGATTCCAAGGCGCCGGGCTTGGAAGTCGGCCGCGTCGCTGCACGAGTGAGTCTCGCTGTACCCGCCGCGGCCCGGCATCCAGGTCTCAACATCGTAGCCCCTGGCGTTGGCCTGGCCCAGATCGCCGCCGCACCGCTCCACCACGCGGTAGGGTAGCCCCAGCGACTGCACATAGCGCTCCTCGAGCTCGACCAGATACTCGTGTTCGTCGGCCGAGCGCTCCGGCTGCACGAGGGAGAACATCTCGATCTTGAAGAACTGGTGCACCCGATAGAGTCCACGGACATCTCGTCCGTAGGAGCCGGCCTCTCGCCGAAAGCACCATGAGATCCCGCCGTAGCGCAGGGGCAGCGCCGCCCGTTCGAGGGTCTCATCCATGTGATAGGCGGCCACGCTCTGCTCGCTTGTGGCGATAAGCGCCAGATCGTCGTCTTCAACCTTGTACGTCTGCTGCGGATCGAAGCTCACACCGCCCCAGGCGGCCGTGATCACGCCCGTCCGGACCAGCATGGGTGTTTCTAGCAGCGTGAACCCACCTTCCCGAACCAGCAGATCGATCGCCAGTCGTGCCAGCGCCATCTCGAGCTGAACGCCGGTGCCTCGCAAGTAGTAGAACCGCGAGCCGGAGGCCTTCGCGCCCCGTTCGAAGTCCAGGATTCCAAGACGCGTGCCTAGTTCCACATGATCCTGCGGGGGGAACTCGAACGTGGGCGGCGTCCCCCACTCACGGATCACCACGTTCTCGGACTCGTCCTTGCCGGGAGGCACGTCGTCGTGGGGCTGGTTAGGCAGCGCGCGCAAGAGGAGATCGAGCTGACTTTCAAAGCGCTCGAGATCGGCCTCGAGTTCCTTCAGGCGCGGTGCCAGCCGCCGCATCTCGTCGATGCGGGCCTGGCGCGCCGCTCCGGTCAACCGTGGGATCTCGTCATTCGCGCGATTCTGCTCCGCGCGCAGCCGCTCGATCTCGGCCAAGAGCGCGCGGCGCCGCTGATCGAGCTCCAGGACGTCATCGATCGCCCGGGGATCGCGTCCGCGCTTGCGCAGGCCCTCCTTGAATCGGTCGGGCCGCTCGCGGATCTTCTTAAGGTCGAGCATGTACGGCTCCTTCGCCGTCCTCGGACAGTCGCATTACTCGAGCCGGACCGTTTTCAGCCCAGTGACGCCGTCGGTGCGTGCCAGATCGCGCAAGGCCGCCTCGGGGATACCGGAGTCCAGCGTCAACACCATGAGCGCGACTCCACCGGGGGTGATCCGACCGACGTGCATGTTGGCAATGTTGACGCTATGCGCTCCGAGCAGCGTGCCGACCCTGCCGATCATGCCCGGCCGATCCGAGTTCCACACGAACAGCATCTGCTCGGCGGGGATCAGGTCGAGCCGGTACTCCCCGATCTGCGTGATCCGCGGCTCACGCCGGCCAAAGAGCGTGCCGGCCAAATGCAGTGGGCCATGGCTCGTTCGGACCGTTGCGGCCAACAGGCTCTGAAAGTCCAGGCTTGCGGCGCGGCGAGTCTCGCCCACCGCGAGGCCGCGTCCGCGGGCCAGCGCCGGCGCATTGATCATGTTCACCGGCTGATCGGCGATCCCGGTAAACAAGCCGATGAGGAAGGACGCAGTCAGCGGAGCGGGCTCCTCGCCCGCTACCTCGCCCGCGTACAATAGCTCGACCGCTTCGACCTGCCCGTCCGCGAGCTGTTGCCCCAGGGCGCCGAGATAGCGGGCCAGCGTGAGAAACGGTTCGAGCCGCTGCCAGGCCTCGTCAACCAGCGCGGGGGCGTTCACCGCGCCCCGGACCGGATGACCTCGCAGGGCGGCGAGGACTTGCTCGGCCACGTCCACCGCGACCGAACGCTGCGCTTCCTCGGTGGACGCGCCAAGATGCGGGGTGACAACCACCCTTGGATGCTGCACGAGCGCGGGCGATGCGGGAGGCTCTTGCTCGAACACGTCCAGCGCCGCGCCGCCGATGTGGCCGTCGTTCAGCGCATCCAGCAGCGCCGCCTCGTCTACGAGTCCCCCTCTAGCACAATTTACCAACAGCGCCCCCGGCTTCATCCGCCGGATCTGCGCTGCGCCGAGCAGGTGTCGCGTTCGCGCGGTGAGCGGGACGTGGAGCGTGACGATGTCGCTCGAGCCCAGCACCTCGTCGAATGCCATCAGGTCGATGCCGAGTCGATCGGCCCAATCCTGGCTGACATATGGATCATGCGCGCGCACGTGCATCCCAAACGCCTGCGCGCGCCTGGCGACCTCCGCGCCGATCTTACCGAGCCCTACGACGCCGAGGGTCTTCGCCTGGAGTTCGGTGCCGACAAACGCCTCGCGCGTCCATTCCCCGCGCGCCACGGACGCGTGCGCCCGGGGGATACGGCGGGCAAGCGCGAGCAGCATGGCCATGGTGTGCTCCGCCGCGCTCGTCGTGCTGCTCTCGGGCGTGTTGAGGACGAGAATGCCGCGGCGCGTCGCGGCATCCACGTCAATGTTGTCTGTCCCGACGCCTGCCCGCGCGGCGACCCGCAGCCGCGGAGCCGAGGTCAAGACATGCGCGGTGAGCTGGCTGCGGCTTCGCACGATCACGGCATCGGCGTCGGCCAGGGCAACTACCAGCGGCGGCTCATCGAGGCCCGCATAAACGGCGACGTCTGCCTCGACCTCGAGGCGGCGCAGACCCTCTGAGTCCAGGCCGTCGGCCACCACGACGCGCGGCGCCCGCTGCATTGGCTCGGGGCGATCCCTACGCGGGGGCTGCCGCGAGAATGTCTCTGGCCGCTGCCTCGGCGCCCTTCGCGGCGGGACCGCCCACCTGCGGCAGCACGATCTCCAGCGCGCGCAGGCCTGCCAGCACGGCCTCGTCCGGCACCCACCCGAGATGCCCAAACCGGAAGACCTTTCCCTGCAGCTGTCCCGGCCCGCCGCTGAAAACGACACCGTGCTCGGTGCGCAGTTTACTCAGCAGCGCCTTGGCTTCGACGCCCTCGGGCAGCCAGATCGCCGTCACCGCCTCGCTCGCGTCGGCCTCATCGGGCAAGATGCGCAGATCCAACGCGCGCACGCCCGCACGTACCGCGCGCGCGGTGCGCCGGTGGCGGGCAAAACGCGCCTGCAGACCCTCGGCCTCGACAAGCCTGACCCCGGTGTTCAGGGCAAAGAGCAAACCGATGGCCGGCGTGAAGGGCGTGTAGGCTTCCTTCGTACCGAGCTCGGTCCGAAGCCGCTCGAATGACCAATAGAAGCGCGGCAGGCGCGCGGTCTTCGCGGCCTCCAGGGCGCGCGCGGAGACACTCAACAGGGCAAGTCCGGGCGGCGCCATCAACGCCTTCTGTGAGCCGGTGATGACGATGTCGATGCCCCATTCGTCCGTGCGTAGATCTATCGCGCCGACAGAGCTGATCGCGTCCGCCAGGATCAGAACGCCCGAAGGGCGGGCGGCATCCGCGATCGCCGCGAGATCGTTGCGGACACCCGTCGATGTCTCATTGTGCGTAACCAGCAACGCCCGCGCTTGGGGCGTAGCGCGCAGCGCCGCGGCGACGACCAACGGATCCGCGGCCTTCCCCCACGGCACCTCCACCCGGACCACCGTCAGCCCAAACCCCTCCGCGATCGACGCGAAGCGGTTTCCGAAGGCCCCGCCGCAGACGCACACCACGGTGTCGCCTGGAGAGCACACGTTGACGATGGCGGCCTCCAGTCCACCGGTGCCGGATGCCACAAATGGCAGTATGGGATTGCTCGTCTGGAATACGCGGCCCAACGCGGCCAGGGTGTCGGCAAGCATGCGGCCGAACTCGGGGTCTCGATGATTTACCATCTGCCGCATCGAGGCTCGCAGAACCTCGTCTGGCAGCGGGGTCGGACCGGGGATGAGCAAATACTCGCGCACGATCCACCTCCTGGACGCGCATGGCGCCTATCAAGCAAAAGACCCCGCCTCAATGAGACGGGGTATGATCCCGCGGTGCCACTCTCATTCCCGGACGACGTCGTAAGCCCGGGCCCTCGCTGCGCGGTATCGGGCGCCTCCGGGGAGCTTGGGCGGCGTGCTGCTTCGCCGTGTTTGCCCACCGCTCAGGAGGGGATTCGATCGCGACCGCCGCCGGCTCGCACCACCGCCGGCTCTCTCGATCAGGCGGCTCCGCGCCTACTATTCTCCATCATCGCGCCGTTCGCGTGTTGCCCAGCATGATAGCATCGGCAACCCGTCCCTACAAGGTCCCAGGACTGGCGGTAGGAGTCTCCAAGACGGTCTTGATCCGCGTCAGTCTCTTATCCCATGCGCGCTGGCCCTTGCGGGCAATCAGAAGGGAGAAGAGCTTAAACGGCCCCACCGGGTTCGGGTCACCGCGGAACGTTACCCTCGTTCCCCCGTTAGCTTGCTCGAAGGTGAGGCTCCCCGTGGGAGCGACCGGCCCAAACCTCGCTTTGAACTCGATCTTCCGATTGGGCTCAACCGCCGTGTATCGTGTAAATTCTCGACGTCTTCCGCGCGCGTCTCGCCGCAGCCAGAATGTGGTCCCCGCGCCGATCGGTCCCTCCGGCGTTTTTTTCACGGATTCCACGTCCGGGTCGACTAATCGGAGGCTTTTCTCCAGGTCCAGGACAAACCCGAATACCTCCTCGACTGGCCGTTCGATGACCACCATGGACTCCATCCTAGCTCCCATATGCCACGCCTCCTCTTCGTGAAGTGAAGGCGGGCCCGCGACCCACCACAGGACTGGCAGGCCGGTTCCGATCGCCTCGGTCCGGACTATTCACAGCGAGACGTTCAAAGTTGATGCCACACGGGAGAGCTTGGCGTCGAGGGTCCACAGCGCGCAATCGGAGAGGAGCGCAGATGCGAGCAGGTGGGCATCCACCCAACCGATACCACGTCCGTACAGCCGACGACCATCCACAAACGCTAAGACCTCGCGATGCTCGGCGACACGCGCCTCGGGTAGCGCTGCGAGCAACCCCAGAATCTCGTCACGATTTCCAATGGGGCCACACGTCAGCTCGCCCACCACAAAGGGATGCGTCAGCACGCTCTCTTCGTGAAGGAGGATCCTCAATCGCGGGTGTCCGGCGCGAAAGTGCGCAATCCACACCGAGGTGTCGACAAGGATCATGCGGCTGCGCCGGGACGCCTCCGCCGGACCGGCCTAAGCTTTCGCTCCGTCCCGCCAAGGGCGGCGAGGCGGCGGGCACTTTCCTTTGCGATGAGAGCCTCCAGGCCCATGCGGACCAGCGAGGTCTTTTCGGACACCCCGGTAAGCTTGGCTGCCCGGCGGATCAAGGCGTCATCAATGTTCAGGGTCGTCTTCATATGTATAAGTATGTATCATTCATACATATGCGTGTCAATGCGGGGCGCGCGCGCGTCACACAGCGGTCTGGGGCGCAAACCGTCGGGCCGCGAAGAGCGCGATGTCGTGCGCGGTTCGCCCCTCACTCGATAGATCGGCCAGAATTTCCCCGATGACTGGAGCGAATTTGAAGCCGTGGCCGGAGAATCCCGCGGCAATGACGACGTTGGGATGATCGGGATGGACATCGAGGATGAAGTGGGTGTCGGGCGACATCGTATACATGCAGGTACCGCTTGCAACCAGCTCGCCGTTGGCCGCCGGCATATACCGCGCGATGAAGTCGCGACGGATCTCCTCGATCTCCATGGGATCGATTTCACGGCGGATCGTGTCGGCGGTCGTGGGGTCGCCCAGGGCGCTCTCGGCAATCTTCACCGCCTCGTCGCCCTGCCGCGGCACACCATAATAGAAGCGGCCGTTCGCCTGCCAGATGTGAATGGGACAGCGTGACGGGTCAAAGGCGTCAAGCAGCGCGAGGGGACGGAACCACGCGACGACCTGCCGCTCGATGACAAGCGGGAGGCGGAGATCCGCAAGCACCTGCGGCGCCCACGGCCCCGCCGTGATCACCAGCCTGCCCGCCTGGTAGCGCGCTCGTGACGTTTGGACCTCCACACTATCGGGTCCGGCGCTCCACCCCGTGACCGGCTCTTCGTGATGCAGCTGCGCGCCGGCCCGGGCAGCCTGGCTTAAATGCGCCGCGACGCAATCTTCCACGGAAAGCATCCCCGCCCGCGACTCGAGCACGCCGATCATCTCATCCGAGGGCGCGAAGACGGGAAAGCGGCGCCGGATCGCGCGCGCGTCGAGCACCTCGTGCTTCAGGCGATGCGTGCGCGCACTCTCGAGCGAGCCGCGGACGAGGTCACTCTCGGGCGGGCCGATCATGATGCCGCCGGTCGTCAGCAGCAGCTCGCGGCCAGCGGCGCGTTCGAGATCGGCCCACAGTTCGTACGCACGCCAGACCAGGGGGACATAGGAGGGATGCTCCCAGTAAGCCTCCCTGATGATGCGCGAGCGACCATGCGAGGAGCCCCGGTCATGCGCGGGATGAAACCGATCCAGCCCGAGCACCCGGGCACCGCGGCGGGCCAGATGGTACGCGGCCGCGCTGCCCATACCCCCGAGGCCAAGGACGATGACATCGTACGTCACGACGTGATCTCCCGCCGCCTGTGGCGGCGGCGCGGCGCCCCTACACCCAGCGGCGCACCCGCCCTTTGTAGCTTACGTATTCGTCGCCAAACTTGTGGGCCAGATAGCGCTCCTCGCGGTCCACGACGCCGCGCTGCAGGATGAGCAACACGACCGGCAGCAACAGCAGCGGCCAGAGCATCTTTGCGAAGATCGCAATACCGGCGTAGAGCAGCGTCAGCGAAACGTAGATGGGGTTGCGCGTGTAGCGATACGGCCCGTCGACAACGATGGCGGTTGTTGGCTTGTGCACCTCGACGTTGGTGCCCGCGCGCTTCAACGCGCGGAGCGCGGCTCCCAAGAGGATGACCGCGGCCGCAGCCATGAGCGCACCGGTGATACGTCCCACGCTGCGCGGGAGGAACGGAAGCGGGGCTGCGGCGTACAATACCCAGCCGGCGAGAAACGCCGTTGCGAAAATGAACGGCGGAGGGGCGATCGCCCCCGAGTTGTCGCGGGTGTGCTCGGGCATCAGTGCGCTCGGTTCGGCGGGGCGAGGCGGACTTCCCTGCGTCAGGACCGCCAGTGCCTGCCGAAGTAGACGAAGGCCAGGGCAACGAGCAACACGAGCGTGGCGACTCCAAAGGCATCCTGCACGTACGGCGCCCACCGTGACACCGTGGAGATCACAAATCCAGACGCGGCGACGACAAACGCGATCACGATCACCGCATTCCAGGGATTGCGGGGCGCGTGGGGTTGCCAGGGCAGGCCGGTCTCCTCCGCGCCAAGGTAGAACGGCACATCGGTGACCACCGTGGCCCACCGGCCGGGCCGGCGACGGAAGAAGAGCGCGGCCTTCAGCGTGAACGCTGTCTGATTGTGCAGGAAGAAGTGCCACCAGCGTGATGGGACGAACTCCGGGAGCACGACGGTGAGTTGCTGGTTGAACCCGACCTCCCATTCCAGGTTATCGAGGTACTGCAGGATGATGCCTGCCACTGATCGATACGGGGACTCCAGAACCGTCAGGGGAATGCCCAGACCCCACTGGTCCCACTTTCGCACGACATCCTCGGTCGCCCTGGGATCGACGTCCACGATGATCGCCCTCACATCCTCACTGAGAGATCGTGCATAGCGCAGCGCCGGCAGCACGCCGCGGTTAATGGAGCCAACCGGTACGATCACCTTGTGTTGCAGCCGCTGCGCCACGGTCTCCACGCCTTCGAGCGACAGGGCTTTCCGGACTTCCTCATAGTGAAGCCAGATGGACCGCATGAACCATACGAACGCCGGAATGAGCACCATGACGACCCATGCGCCGGATGTGAACTTTGCCACGATGACCACGATCAGCACGATCCCCGTTGCAATCGCCCCGAGCAAGTTGATGGCAAAGCTGCGGGTCCATCCCCGTCCTCGCTCGACCCACCATTTTCGCACCATGCCACTTTGCGAGAGTGTGAACGAGAGGAACACACCGACAGCATAGAGTGGGATGAGGGCGTGGGTATTCGCGTCAAAGGCATAGATCAATGCCCCTGAGATGACTGCCAGGAGGATGATGCCATTCGCGAAGACCAAGCGGTCGCCCAGGTTGGCGAGCTGGTGTGGCAGGAAACGATCCCGCGCCAGTATGGAAGACAGCCGTGGGAAGTCCGCAAAGCTCGTATTTGCCGCGAGAATCAATATCAGCGCCGTCGCTGCTTGCGTCAAATAATAGGCGAGACCTGTTCCAAAGACCGTGCGCGCCAACTGCGAGACGACCGTCTCGTGTTCAGCGGGCACGATGCCAAAGTATTGCGTAAAAAACGTGATGCCAAGAAAGAGCGTGCCCAGGATCGCCGCCATCCAAATGAGCGTGATGCCCGCATTTCGAGATTCGGGTGGCCGAAATGCTTGGACCCCATCGCTGATGGCTTCCACGCCGGTCATCGCCGCGGATCCGGAGGCGAACGCCCTCAGAATCAGGAACAGGGTCAACGGCTGATACACGTTTGCCGGGGGCAAACTTGCCACTGCCTGCGCGGCGCCGGCCGGGCGAGTGAAACCCAAGGCCAGCAATACGAGCATCATGCCGATGAAGAAATACGTCGGGACGCTAAAAATCGTGGCGGACTCCCGAACGCCCCGCAGATTGATGATTGCGATGAGGGCCACCGCGGCAAGCCCCAGCGTTACGCGATACGTGAGCAACCACGGAAAGGCCGAGGTCACCGCGGCAACGCCCGCGGAGACGCTCACCGACACGGTCAGCACGTAGTCAATGAGAATGGAAGCGCCGGCGACCAGTCCCGGCCACACACCCAGGTTCGACCGGGCGACGATGTAGGAACCGCCGCCCGTAGGATATGCGTGGACCGTCTGATAGTACGAAAAACAGACAATGGCAAGGACGACGGTGATCCCGATCGATATCGGCCAGGCCAGGGACAACGCTGCGGGCCCGGCGACTACGAGCGCGAGAAGGATCTCCTCGGTTGCGTATGCAGACGACGACAGCGCGTCTGAGGAGAAGACGGCCAATCCCTGGACCTTGTTCACGCGCTCGTGGATGAGCTGACGCGTGGGGAGCGGCCGCCCAATGAGCAAGCGCTTGAGGATGCCGGTCGCCATCAGAGCTTATGCCCGCCGTCGGGCGCGGTGGACGCCGCTATGGATTTCGCAGGAGCCATTCGTTCCAGTGGAATGTGCCGGGGCCCGCGACGACGCCTTGCAGCTCTACACGGTGGAGCAGCATGGGGAACCAGTCGCCCAGCCGCGCCCCGACGGCATCCTCATAGAATCGCTGCTGGGCGCGACCCCACAGCGCGGAGCGCACGGACGGGCTCGTGTGGCGCCACAGCAGCCGCACCAGCGCCTGCATTTCTCGATCTTCATACCACCCGGGCCATGCGGGCGCCAGCGGCAGCAAGAAGACTGGGTCGGGCACGAATCCGAAGGTGGTCGTGAAAACATCCCAGCCGTCCGGACGGCCCCGGCGGCTGACCAGCGTGGCCCAATCCATCACTTGAAGCTCGATGTTGAGACCGGCGTGCTCCACCTGCGATTTCGCGATTGTCGCAGCCGAGAAATGGTGCGGCATCTCATTGCTTACCAGCCACCGAACCGGTTCACCGCGGTACCCGGCCTCGCCCAGCAGTCTGCGCGTCACCGCGGCATCGTGCTGACGGTAGATGGCCGCCCCTGCGTCGGTCCACAGCGCGTGTTCGCGAGGAAAGAACGACGGCGTCGCGCGCCAGAACTGTTGGGGACCGTAACTGCCGCGCAGGATCGCCTCCTCGTCCAACGCTGCGACAACGGCCCGGCGCAGCGATCGATTCGTCATCAGGCCGGTTCGATGATTGAAAACGAACCCAGCCCACTGCGGGGTGGTGATGACGAGAGGGCGCACGTCGCGCGCGGCCTGCAGGCGCGCGTGCTCATCTGACGGGATCGAATGGGCGAAGTGATAATCGCCGCGCAATACCCCGGCGACGCGCACCGATGTGTCGGGGACCGGCAGGAACACGATGCCGTCGAGGTAGGGCTCGCGCCGCCCGGCCTGACCGTCGGGCGGTTCCTCGCGCGGACGATACCGGTCGAAGCGCTCGAGTCGGATATGCACATCGGGAACGTGCTCGACGAACCGGTAAGGCCCCGTGCCGACGTAGCGGCGGATCGGCCCTCCGCCAGCGTCGTCCATCACCTCGCGTGGATAGATCGCCGCCCCCTGGCTGGGAATCGCCAGGGCGAGCGGAACCAGGCCATTGGCCTCCCGCAGGCGCATCTGCACCGTGTGGGACCCGCGCGCCGTCACCGTCTCGACATCGCGAAACAACTCGCGTCCCCTGGGGGCGATGCGGCCCCACCGCTGCAGCGAGGCGACGACATCATCGGCCGTCATCTCCCGCCCGTTGTGGAAGAGCACGCCGCGCCGAAGCGCAAACGTGTAGATCCGGCGGTCCGGGCTGACCGTCCACCGCTCGACCAGCATGGGCGCGGCCTGATACCGGCTCGTGAGCGCAAACAGCCCTTCATAGATGTGGGTCGCGATATCCTGGGTGGGCCCGCCGCTGGACCAGTGTTGGTCGAGGGTCGGCGGCTCGCCTGTGTGTGCGACGCGCAGCACCCCGCCCCGGACGGGCATGGCGGCCGGCTGCGCCGGCGCTCCCGCTGTGTTCCCGGGCAAGCGAGGAGAATCAAGAGGATGGTCGCGCGTAGAAGCGTGGAACAGTGTCTGGCCGGAGAATCACACATCAAAGATGACCCGCGCGCTCCAGCCGTCGTCCGTCTGGGCGATCTCGAGGGCGTGGTAGGTCGCGGCCTTGACGTCAAGACGGAAGCGATGGCGCGCGGGATCTATCGGCTCGCCGTGGACCGTCGCGCGCAGGCTGCGGTCGCTCAGCTCATCCACGACGAATACCTTGGGCACGAACGCCTCCGCGTTGAGCAACACCAGCAGATCGTTGAGCCAGGCCACCAGCAGGCCCTCGCGGTCGTCGGCCTCCGCGGCGCGCTCGCGCCACGCCCGGTTCTCGACAGTGGTGGGATCGATGAGGAAGGAGAACATACCCTCCGCGGCGACCTCGAACAACTCGGGTAGCGTCCTCGCCCTTGCCACGATCCCCACTTCGGAGGTGTGGTCGATCACCTCGAAACCGCGCATACGCCGCTATCATACACGAGCAGGAGCTACGAATCGGACCGGGTGATGAGATTGCGAAGCTCACGCAGGCCTGCCGAAAGCGTCGCGAGATCGAAGGTGCCACCCGCTTTGATCTCGGCCAGGACCTGGAGGTAGCGGTCGACCTGCGGGCGGTTCCGCGCCATCCAGGCATTGATATGACCGTTGGCTCCCGTCTCTGGAACTCCGCGTCGCAAGACATCGGCCACCAAGGTCCTGTGCGTACTGTACAGGTCATCGCGGAGCGCGACCCGAGCAAGACCCTGCCAGCGATCCCCCCGCGAGAGGGCTATGATCCGCTCCCGCAGCCAGCTGAGTTGAAGGCGGTCGCCGAGGGAAAAGTACACGCCGGCGACCTCCTCCACCGGCCGCCCAGTAGCATGCGCGACCTCTGCGATATCGAGGGTGGAGACCATCGCGCCCGACCCGGCGACGCGGAAGGCAAGCCGTTCCGGGACGCCGGTTGTCATGAGCGCCTGAGCAGTCGACTGCATCGCATCGCGGTCGCTGCCCACCAGAAGATCCGGGAGGCGCTCCGCGACCACCGTGGCCGCGGCAGAAAAGAGCGCCATGTGCGCAGCAATCTCAAACGGCGGACGGCGATGACGCAGCAGCCAGCGGCTGGCCCGTTCGACGAGCCGGCGAACCTCCAGGATCATCCCCGTCTGAGTGCTCGCGGGCACCTTTCTGTCTAGTGCCTCGATCTCGGCCCAGAGGTCATCCGCACCAAAGACTTGCCGCGCGATCGTATGGGCGCGCGCGACATCGGGCGTCGACGCGGTGGTCTCATTGACCAGACGATACACGAACGAAATGCCCGCCTCGTTGACCATGCTGTTTGTGATCGCGGTGGACACGATTTCGCGTCTCAGGCGGTGCGTCTGCATGTGTTCGCGGAACCGCGCCCGCAGGGGGGTCGGGAAGTACTGCTCGAACTCGCGGGCGAGGTAAGGATCTTCGGGGATGTCGGAAGCCAGCAATTCATCAAACAGTGCGAGCTTGGTGTAAGCGAGCAGCACGGCGAATTCGGGCGTGGTCAACCCGAGACCCGCAGCCTTTCGCTCCGCCAGCGCCTCTTCGCCGGGAAGGAACTCGATCGTGCGGTCGCATTTCCCCGCCTGCTCCAGGGTGGCAAGGTATCGCGCGTGGACGTCGAGCAGGCTGGCCGCCTCCGCCCGCTCGTTGCTGAGCGCCCGCGTCTGGCCGATGTTGTCACGCAGGACAAGTGAGGCCACCTCCTCAGTCATCTCCGCGAGCAGCGCATTGCGCTGCGTTTCGGTAATGTCGCCCGAGGCCGCGGCGGCATCAAGCAGGATCTTGATGTTGACTTCATGATCTGAGCAATCAACGCCAGCGGAGTTGTCGATCGCGTCGGTGTTGATCAGTCCGCCGCCGAGCGCATACTCGATCCGCCCGCGCTGCGTGAACCCAAGATTTCCGCCCTCGCAGACGGCGCGGCAGCGCAACTCTGTGGCGTCAATTCGAAGCGCATCGTTGGCCCGATCACCGACGTCGGCATGACGCTCGTCATGCGCCTTGACGTAGGTCCCGATGCCCCCGTTGTAGAGCAGGTCCACCGGGGCCTTGAGGATGGCGCGGATCAGCTCGGCGGGGGTCAGCGCCTCAGCCTCGGCCCCCAACACCCGACGGGCCTCGGCGGACAGCGAAATGGATTTGGCCGTGCGCGGGAATACGCCCCCTCCCTGCGAGATCACGCGCGCGTCGTAGTCGGCCCATGACGAGCGCGGCAACCCAAACAGTCGCTGGCGCTCCTTGAAGCTGGTGTCGGGATCGGGATTCGGGTCGAGAAAGATATGCCGGTGATCGAATGCCGCCACGAGCTTGATATGCCGCGAGTAGAGCATGCCGTTGCCGAACACATCACCGGACATGTCTCCGATCCCCACCACGGTGAAATCGCTGGCGTGCGGGTCGATGCCAAGCTCACGGAAGTGCCGCTTCACGGACTCCCAGGCGCCGCGGGCGGTGATCGCCATCTTCTTGTGATCGTAGCCGGTGGACCCGCCGGACGCGAAGGCGTCGCCGAGCCAGAACCCATACTCTTTGGAGATCGCGTTGGCGATGTCTGAAAAGGTCGCGGTCCCCTTGTCGGCCGCGACGACCAGGTAGGGGTCGTCGCCGTCGTACCGCACCACGTCGGCCGGCGGGACGACGTGGCCGGCGACAAGATTGTCCGTCAGATCGAGCAGCCCGGAGATCAGCATGCGATAGCACGCTATTCCCTCGCTCATCAGCGCCTCGCGCTCTCCGCCGGCCGGTGGTTGCTTCACGACGAAGCCGCCTTTCGCGCCAACGGGCACGATGACCGCGTTCTTTACGGTCTGCGCCTTCATCAGCCCGAGAATCTCGGTGCGAAAATCCTCCCGGCGGTCCGACCAGCGGATCCCCCCGCGCGCCACCTTGCCGCCGCGAAGGTGCAGTCCTTCCATTCGCGGAGAGTACACGAAGATCTCGAACATGGGCCGCGGGCGAGGCAGATCGGGAACCCGCGTAGGGTCGAGTTTGAATGACAGATACGGCTTGTCACGTCCCTCGGGGATCCGTTGGAAGTAGTTCGTACGCAGCGTGGCCTGGATGAGGCGGAGGAAGTTTCGAAGAATCCGATCCTCATCGAGGCTCGTAGTGGCGTCAAGAGCCGCTTCGATCTCAGCCGCGAGCGAGGCGGCCTCGTCTGTCTTTGTCTGGCGGCTCGGGTCGAAGCGGGCATGAAAGAGTGTAACCAACAGCCTCGCCACACTCGGATTCCTGACCAGACTCTCCTCCATATAGGCCTGACTGAAGGTCGTCCCGATCTGCCGCATATATCTGGAGTAGGCGCGGAGAATCGTGACCTCCCGTCCTGAAAGCCCGGCCCGGAGTACAAGCTGGTTGAACCCATCGTTCTCGATCTCGCCACGCCAGGCGCGGGCGAAGGCGTCCTGAAAGATGTCAACACTGCCCTTGGAGAGCCCGCCGGTATCCGCGTACTGCAGGCCGAAGTCGTAGACCCAAAGCGGAGCGCGGTCGGCCGGCTTCACCTCGTAGGGACGCTCATCGACTACCGTCACACCCATATTTTGGAGCAGCGGCAGAACGTCCGAGAGCGAGATGGGGCGGCCCGATCGGAAGAGCTTGAAGCGCACAGCCCCGTCGGCGGCTTCCACCGGACGGTAGAGGTTCATGCCCAGGTCGCCGTCTGGGCCGAGATCGTCGAGCCTTCTGACGTCGGCCACCGCGGTCTGCGCGCTGAAGTCCTCGCGGTACGCCGCCGGGAACGCCTCCCCGTACCGGCGGTAGAGCGGGACGCCCAGCTCCTCTCCGGCGTGCTCGATCAGGGTCGCCTGCAGTTCATCTGTCCACGAGCGAGTGGCCTCGGCGAGTCGCCGCTCGACTTCCTGTACGTCAACATCCGGTACGCGCCCGGGGTCCGTGTACATGATCACATGGAGCCGGGCGAGCGCGGATTCGGAGACACGCGCGGTGTACTCGACATTCGTGCCGTGGAAGGCTTCCTGCAAAATCTTCTGCACCCGCAGGCGGACTTCGGTGGTATAGCGGTCGCGCGGGATGTACACCAAGCACGACACGAACCGGCCGAAAGCATCGCGCCGCACGAACAACCGGACG